>SMTZ1_10001861_pt1 | contig 21301 bp, 16 predicted proteins | sample DeeMarSWOR136_30_FD_25667 | JGI IMG/M metagenome (IMG submission 25667) | reverse complement strand
GCGGAGGTCTCCCACTTCGAACCACCGGTCTTTATGCTCTCGTAGGAAAAGCCAGCCATTTTCATGGGATTGGCGTGTCCATGCGGTTTCAGGGTGGGGTCTCCGAACACATCGCAGCCCAGCCAGAAATCCCAATACCACCATTTCCAGTCCAGAAACGCATCACCCAGGTTGTTCCCTTCGCCCAGGCTGTAATATAGTTCTTCGAAACTGTTCCCATACATGATCTTGGTTTCTCCAATCGCCACCAGGCAATAGTCGCTTCCAAAGATATAGGTCTGACCAAGGTTATTGGTTTCGGTGTATTTGGCATTGGAGCAGGCTTCCAAAATGACGAAGACGGCCTCGGGGTTCACGTGAGCCATATCATAGCTGAAGACGCTTCCGCCCCCGTAGGTCTCGTCTTCCAGGAAGAAGGTGCTTCCCCAGGGGGAGGAGTGAGACAACAGGTGCACAAACTCATATCCCTGCTGAAGCATGTACTTGTAATCCAGAGCGGTGGTGGTGTTCTCATCGATCACTATGGTCACATCACCGTAGACGTAATCCATAGCAGGTACATACCAGGGTATCTCGATGTAGCCCAAAGCCCTGTCAGGAACGCTCATGCTGCCGGTTCTATAGGCGTGGTTTTTGGCGAAATACTGGTTGAGCATTGTCACCTCATCTCCAAAGATGCAAAAGGAGGGGGTGATTCTTCCAGCCCAGATTTCCGGCTCCATGGTGCCAGACAAATCATCATAAAAGCCATCCGCATTAGAATCGTTCCAGGTCCCGTCCAAATCCATATAGAAGTAGTCGGTGGGGAAGTGGGAGGTATAATAATGCGTTATAGTAAAGAGCTGCACCCAGGCGGCGGGAACCTCTCCCACCAGAATTACTCCTACCAATCCAGAGGCATATTCTGACTGCAAAATCGCCCGGATGTCTTCCGGAGTCTCAGTGATGACCTGAGTTACTGAAACCGTGTATCCTTCCGACTGCAAATCCAAGATGAATTGATCGAAGTTGGTCTGGATAGCGGGATAAACATAAGAGTCAACAAATACGTGCACCAATCCTTCAGCCTTTATCCCTCTTATTTTCTTGAAGTCCGGGCGGGGCTTTACTCCTCGCAGGATTTGAAGTTCTTTGAAGGTTCCCGGGGGAATTTTCAACGGATCCTTGCACTCCGCAATTATTTTCTTCAGCTCAGCGATTCTTTCCGCGACTCTTAGTGAATCTTGAGAGACCGCCTCAGATCTTAGCACCAAGGCGAACAGAATTACGAGAAAAAGTAATATCTTTTTGTGCATCACGCGCCTCCTAAAATAGAAATGTTAGTTTTGACTTACCTATCCTATAATTTTCGGACGAAGGAACGAAAGGATTCATCTTTGAAATGTCTTTTCAACTTAAATCCGCTAAACTTTGATGTTTACAATCTACCTACAATTTAACCTGAAAGATCAAAAAGTCAAGACAAAATCTGCCTGGTTCCGATCATACGACATGATTAAACTATCCTAAGATGCGAATTTCTTGCGTTCTAACCTCCCTCACCATTGTGTATTTGGTCAACAGCCGTCTGGAGAACTAAAACCATTGCGGCGCAGGTTTGAGGTTTAGCCTGCGCCACTTTTCCATAAAGGCTTTGGCCGTTAGCTTCAGACAAAGCTAAAGCTTTGGCCTCAAGTTGTTCTCTTGGTCACAAGGTGGCGGTCCGTCTTTGAACAGATAATCGATTAAATAAACCACATCAGCACTATTGGTTACCCCATCACAGGTGCAATCCCCGGCACGACATGGGCAGGGTGCAGGACCGTTCTTGAACAAATAGTTTATGACGAAAACGACGTCTGCGCCGTTAATGATAGAATCGCCGTTTGCATCTCCTAAGCTGTAATGATGCTCATATGCTCCCATGTCAATGCTGCATCCCCCACTATCATGTGGAACATAAACACCTGGATCGCCGGCATCAACGCAGGGCGAGTTGCATAGCAGTTCGTAGTTGTTGAGGCCCACAAATATAGGGTCTCTAATAATGTTGTAAAAGCTATCACAGGGCGTGCCATTAAAATTAGTGCCCCAGGTGGTATCTCCAATACCGGCTGGACAATCAGAAAAATTGCCATCAGCGTTGTTCCATACATCATTATAGGAGATAGATGCCCCGGCATAACCGTGACATATCCCTTCGCCGTCTGGACTGTTTGAGATGATATTATTGCTGATAGTCGGTCCCCAACCCTGGGAGTAAATGCCACCACCAGAGTCGGCGGAGTTGCCGTTTATGGTATTATTAATAATGGTGATAAACTCTTCAAAGCGGATCTCACCAGCAGGATCATTAAAGTTGCACGCGGCAGTCTTGTCGCCGGTGTGAGGCGCAGTAATGTCGAAGTGGATTCCTCCTCCATAAGTGATGGCGGAGTTGTCGGTTATCGTATTATTACTAATGGTAGAGACGGAGCTGTGGCACAAGGATTCGCTACCCGGGTATATAGAGATATCGCTTATGGTGTTGTTGCTGATGGCAGGCAGGCCACTCCCATAGCAGGAAATTCCACCACCACGGTCAGCAGAGTTTCCGCTTATGCTGTTATGGCTAATGACTACCCCCGGACCGAAGCCTTGGTAACGGGCTATTCCGCCACCACGGTCGGCAGAGTTGCCGGTTATAGTATTGTTTCTGATGACAGGCGTTTGCCAATAGCTGTAGATCCCGCCACCGAAGTAAGCAGAGTTGCCGGTTATAACATTGTTGGTGATGGTAGGTGAGTAATAGCAGTAGATTCCGCCACCCCAGCGATAATCAGGAAACGTTCCTATACCATTTTGTATGGTAAACCCTTGAAGGACTGAGGTAGAATCCTCTCCATTGCAAAAAATAACCACACTTCCGGTATCACTTACCCCGACAACCGCAGTATCCCCATCTATGATGGTGGAATCAATGGTGATGGTGTCATTGTCAAAGATAAAGTTGCTGGCGACCAAGATGGCCTTACCCAGGAAATCTATCCTTTCATAATAATGTCCTCTTGCCACCAGAACAGTATCTCCATCAACTGCACCATTGATACCCGTTTGGATGGTGGAGGAATCGGCCGGGACGTGGATGATCCTTGCCTGTGCTTGGTCGAGACAAAACAAGACAAGGCCAGCACAGAAAATGATAGTCAGGTAACGCATAAGGCCTCTTGGAGATTACGTGATAGTCTATCGTTTTCGCTCTACGGTTCGCATGGTGGCGGTCCACCTTTGAACAGATAGTTGATTAGATAAACCACGTCAGCACTATTGATGATCTCATCACAATTGACATCGCCAGCCTGAAGAGGTTCGGGAGCAGGTCCACCTTTGAAGAGGTAATTTATCAAATACACAACGTCAGCTGAATTGATCACCCCGTCGCCATTGGCATCGCCGTGATTGACAAATAGATCCTCCAGCCCGGGATAATCCGGTGCGTAGCGATGGACTTTGAACGTGTTATTCTGATCGGGGTTTGGAAACGGGTTGACATACTCCCAGACGATGTCTTGTTCCGGCGTTACTTCAAAGAAAACACCGTGTGGGCCGTCACAGATAAGTGTATTTCCGTTGGGAAGCCTCTGGGCGCCAGAAATTCTATCTGCATAAAAGTCACCCGGATTTTCAGCCGTATATATCCATGTCTGGTTTTCTGGTCCATAGGCAGAACCTGGGGTCAGGTAATAGGTGCCGTTGGAATCTACAGGAGGCACGATTTCATCCACAGAAGAATATTCTTCCTCCGGGCGTCCCAGGCCGTTGTTGAAGACCAGAATGTTCCCTTCTCCTGGGTGATCCGGCTCAATCCATTTAGCATCATGTTGCTTAAAAAACTTCTGATCCCCTGCACTCCCGGCACCATAGGTCTGAGGGTTACCCCACCGGTAAAGAATATCTCCGCCTTTTCCACTGTTCCCCCCGGTATGGCCTGCAGCTTCCTCGGTGGTGGTGCTGTGATCGATCACCCAAATCTCACTGAAGGCGTGAACACTTAATATGATCTGGTCAAACTCTTGGTCGTAGTCAACGGAGTTTGTGTGGTTCCAGTCCCATAGAAGATACGGACCTTGAACTACAAAATTGATATTGACCAGTTCAGGGTGATCTGCCACAACACCATAGTTTTCTTTGGTGGAATCATAATCCTGGATCAGATGATCCCAGACATGCCATTCCCAAACGATATTGCCGCCGGTTGCACCGGTTGGTTCGACTTCAATAATATGGTCCGGGCACAGTTTGGTTGTCACCAAGTCAGGATTACGACCTGCGGCAATGGCTTCGGCGGCGGTTTTATATTCCCAGGCAATCATTAGGATATTTCCGCTCGGTAACATCTCAACATCATGGTGCAGACAATACTGATCGCTTGAATACTCAAAATCCCACACGACGGTTCCGCCCCAATCAATTTTCTCCACACCTCCGCCCGCTCCACCACCAGGGAAGGTTGGATTGGACCCCAGAAAAGCTGTACGAAGAATATTCCCATTTTCAAGCAGATACACAGATAGTCGGGGTTTGTAAGCACTCTCCCAGGTGTGAACGACTTCCCCGCTGTTATCGATCAAATAGGTAGTTGTAGACCTCATCGGCGCAAACAGGGTATAACCATCGAAAGAAACATTTGTACCTGCCTGAACGGTAGAAGAATCACCAGGGACGTGAATGATTTTTGCCTGCGCCTGCTGAAGAGATAAGATAACAAGGGCAACACAGAGGATGATCGTTGGATAACGCATAAGGCCTCCGAGGCATGGAGTTAGGGAAAATACAGGCATCTCATCGTGAATGTCTTTCGTGAAAAAAAAATTACTACTTACTTAATTGATAATAAAACTTTTCTGACTTGTCAAGAAAAATTTGCCTGAAAAATGTTGTAATGATCAAATATTTATCAAATAGCCAGAGGATTTTTGAAGAATATGAGAAGCAGTAATCCCATATTTTCTCTTTTGGGCTGCGCCTGATCTTTTTTCAAAAAGTGGGTGATTCGGATTTGGCTTCTGCGCTATTGGCGATTTTTTTCTTGACAAAAAAACTGTGGGTTTCTAATTTGGTTGGTGTTGGTTACTTGAACACTGTGCAAAGTTCGGTAGTAGTCGTAAACAAAGTTTCAAAACCGTAGACCTTTAAGCCTAAAGGAGGTGAATCATGCCGGCAAAGAAGAAGAAAGCGGCTAAGAGACCTGCCAGGAAGACCACCAAGAAAGCACCAGCAAGAAAGCCAAAGAGAACCTATGTCTGTGTCCCTTGCGGGATGGAGGTGACCATAAGCAAGCAGGGAATTGGCGCCACTCGTTTGATGTGCTGTGGTGAGTTAATGAAGCCCAAGAGAACCAAGAAGAGATGAATCACCTTCCCGGATCATTTTTACCGATATTGATCAAGAATATTTGGGGGTGAACTTTTCAAGAGTTCACCCCTCTGTTTGTTTGGGGAGATGGGTAATGGACTATGAACAAAGTTTAGGAATCGTCTCTCGTTTTTCAGTGGTGAAGCTCGTATCGAGACTCGTTTATCTAAGCTCGAAGTTCGAGACGAGCTTCGAGAGACAAACTTCCACCATCGATACCAACTTCGTAACCCATAAACGAGCTTCACGAAGTAATGATCCATCAATTTTTAAAATCTTAACGTAGACTTTCAAAAACCTTTTTGCAAGTTATCTTATGATTCTACTTCTCATAATGGACGGCTATGGACTGAACTCCCACAAAGAAGGGAATGCCATTGCCCAAGCAAAGAAGCCAAATGTAGATAGACTTTTTAAAACCTATCCTTACACCACCCTGGGTGCCTCTGGATTGGACGTGGGCTTGCCCGAAGGACAGATGGGAAACAGCGAGGTAGGGCATCTTAATCTTGGTGCCGGAAGAATAGTCTATCAGGAAATAACCCGCATCGACAAGTCTATTCAAGATAAGACGTTTTTCGAGAATTCAGTTTTAATCGAAGCCATGGGGCAGGTTAAGAAAAGAGGCGCAAGCCTCCATCTTCTTGGTTTAGTCTCAGATGGATGTGTACATAGTTCCTTAAATCATCTCTACGCTCTTTTAAGGATGGCTAAAGAGGAACGTGTGGAAAAGGTTTTGGTGCATGCCTTTTTGGATGGGAGAGATACGTCGCCAAAAAGTGGAGTGGGGTTCATCCAACAACTGCTGGATAAGTTTAAAGAATATGGGGTCGGCAGATTAGCCACAGTGGCTGGCAGATATTATGCCATGGACCGGGACAAAAGATGGGAAAGGGTTCAGAAAGCTTATAAAGCTATGGTACATGGGGAAGGCGAGCAAACGACCGATATTATAACCGCCATAAAGGAATCTTATAATAATAAAATCACCGACGAGTTTGTGATTCCCATTGTGGTTAGTCATAATAAAAATCAACCCACAGGAAGGATAGAAAAAAACGATGTAGGAATATTTTTCAATTTCCGAGCAGACAGAGCCAGAGAGCTTTCTTACGCTTTGACGGATGAGGCTTTCAAAGAGCTTCCGAGACCGGATAACATGACGATAGATTTGGTTAATCTTACCTTATATGATGAAAAGCTCAAGACCAAAGTGGCTTTCCCTCCAATCAGAATGACTAATATTTTAGGTGAAGTTTTAAGCAAAGAAGGGAAAAAACAACTTCGCATAGCGGAGACTGAGAAATATGCGCACGTTACTTTCTTCTTCAATGGAGGAGAAGAGAAATCGTTTGATCGGGAGGATCGAATTCTTATACCTTCGCCCAAAGTTCCCACTTATGATTTAAAGCCGGAGATGAGCGCCTATGAGGTAACCGAAAGGGTGACTAAGGAAATCAAATCAGAAAAATATGATTTCTGTGTGCTCAACTATGCCAATCCAGACATGGTGGGTCACACGGGAGTTCTTTCCGCTGCGGTCAAGGCTATCGAGGCAGTAGACCAGTGTGTGGGCAAGGTGATAAGCGCAGTAAAAGAGGTTAAGGGAATTGCCATGGTAACAGCAGATCACGGCAATGCGGAGAGGATGATAGATTTGGAGGGTGGTGAGAGTTTCACCGCTCATACCACGAACCGGGTTCCCTTTGCTTTGATAATGGATGATTTTAAGGGAAATTTGAGATCCGAAGGGAGACTGGCGGATGTGGCTCCCACCATTTTATATCTGATGAACGTGAAAAAGCCTAAGGAGATGGAGGGAGTAAATCTGATAACATAATGAAGGTTCAAAATTCAAGATTCAAAATTCAGAATTAATATTCACAAGATTTGTAGGTCGGGCTGTCAGTGGTAGACGAACTGCCCGACAAATTATTTTTTATGAAAAAATCTTTACTTGGTTCACCTAAAGGTGAACACTCCAGTATATCCTCTTCACGCAGCTTTTCAGAGCCCATACCAGGTTGTTTATGCTGAAAAAAGATTGGTTCTTAGTCATATTCTCAGCTTTATTGATGAGCTTGGCTTATCCTCCCTTTCCCTTTGGTTTTGTGATCTATTTTGCCCTGGTGCCTTTGATTTTTGCCTTGGAGGGTAAAAAACTTTCCGATGCCTTCAAGATTGGCTACGTCTTCGGGCTGATTTCAAACTCTCTTCTGCTCTTTTGGATCGGCTGGGCAACCGTTCCTGGCACTGTTGCTGCCATTTTGCTTCTTTGCCTGTATACCGCGTTTTTGACTTGGTTTTATGCGTTGATGCAGAGAAAGTGGGGAAAGGGCTCTTTCTTATTCCTGCCTTTCCTTTGGGTAGCCATGGAATATGTGAGATCTTTGACTGAGATCTCCTTCCCCTGGCTCAATTTGGCATATACCCAAACATATTACCTGAATTTGATTCAATATGCCTCCTTTGCTGGGAATTATGCGGTTTCATTTTGGATCGTTTGCCTCAATCTGATAATTCATCTTATCCTCAAACATAAGAAAGGAATTGCTTTAGGGATTTCGATCTTTGCCATTTTGATCATCTTGCCTTATATTTACGGCTGGCACGAATCCCGTGTCTTGAGAGCGGTTGTGCTTGAAAAGATCGAGAAAGAGAATATCAGGATAGCGTTGCTTCAGGGAAATATCGAACCGGAGGTGAAATGGGACGAGAGATTCTTGGATTATAACATCCAGACTTTCATCGGCATGAGCAAGGAGGCGGCCAAAGAAGATGTGGATTTAATCCTCTGGCCAGAGACTGCTGCTCCCTGCTATTTGGCTTCCGAATCGGTCTATATGAACAAAATCCAAGCGACCTCAAAAAGCTTAAATATCCCTCTTTTGGTGGGGACCAACGATTATGAGGTTAACACAGAAGGGAGGTTTTCGTATTACAACTCAGCCTTTCTTTTTAAACCCAAAGGAAGCTATCCCCAGATTTACAATAAGATACATCTGGTTCCCTTCAGCGAAAAGATTCCTTATGATGAAAAACTTCGTATCTCAGACAAGGTTCAGCTGGGGCAATCAGATTTTTCTTCGGGAAAGAACCTCACTATTTTTCACATACCCAAAGGGAGATTTGCCACCTTGATTTGCTTTGAGTCCGTCTATCCGGCTTTAGTGAGGAGTTTCGTCAACAGGGGAGCGGAGTTTTTGGTGAATATTACTAACGACGCCTGGTTCGGAAAAACTGCCGGACCTTTTCAACATGCTCAGATAGCAGTGTTTCGAGCAATCGAGAACCGGATCTCAATCGCTCGCTGTGCCAATACCGGGGTTTCCATGTTCATCGACCCTTCTGGGCGGGTGAAAAATGCGACGAAAATCTTTGTCAGGACCACAATAACCGATCGGATCCCTTTGAAGCTGAAGGAGACTTTTTATACCAGGCATGGTGATTGGTTTGCTCAGGGATGCTTTTTGGTAAGTTTTTTTCTAATACTGGTATCTTTGATTAGAAAAAAGCCTGAGAAATAATGCAAACGTATATTTTTCTGATATGAAGCTCCCTTCTCTCCCTAAACTTTCAGAATGAACCCTCTCCTCTCAGGGGAGAGGGAAGGGTGAGGGGAATATAGAGTAGAATAAAAAAACTCTGTGCGTCTGTTTTGCTCACTGATATGATACAGATAATTTCCAAAATTATGAAGAAGAAAATCTATTTGCCCCTTATTTTTCTAGTCCTTATTTTCAAGCTCGTTTTTGCTGGGATCGGCGACTGGACCACTTACACCAACAAAAACCAAATTCAGGAAGTGACTCTGAAAGATGGTGAACTCTGGTGTGCCACCACTGGTGGAGTGGTCATGCTGGATACTCAAAATGACAGCATAAGCCAGCTGACCAACGTGGACGGTTTAGGCGGAAACTATCTATCTTCAGTTGCCCTTGATTCAAGTGGAAATCTATGGTTGGGGTCCTCAAATGGCACCTTAAATAAATATGATTCGAAAGAAGACTATTGGGATGTCTATTACACCTTCGTCTCTGGTGAAAAGACATTTTCCATTAGAGAAATAGTGGCAGACGAAGAAATATTGTGGGTTGGATCAGACATCGGGGTAAGCGTCTTTAATCCGGATAAGCCGCCACACGGCGAAATCACTGAAACATATAAGCGTTTAGGAGAGCTTTTGAATGTGGAGGCTGACGTTAACAGCATACATCTGGTAGGGGATAAAATCTGGGTGGGAACTGAAAAGGGGGTAGCTTTTGCTCCCAAAGACTACCGTAAAGTCAATCTCATGGACTACATTAATTGGACGTCGTTTGTTAAAGAGAGTTCTCCGGGTTTGACTGACGATTACGTTTACACCGTAACGGATGTGGAAGGCGAGGTTCTGATCGGGACGAGAAGGGGGGTCTTTAAGTTTGCCCCTGTTGATTCTTCCTGGAATTCCTTTGGATTAGAAAATCGGGCAGTTAGGGATTTTGAATATGTAAATGGTAGATTGATTGCCTGCACCAATGGAGGAATATATATCCATGAGGATGGAGTTTGGTCTCATCTTTCTAACACAGGTCTTTCAACCGCCAACCTTAATTCGGTGGTGATGGACGAGTCCGGCTCTTTATGGGTGGGAACTGCGGGCAAGGGCATCTCCTGTTATAAGGAGAATCAATGGAAAAATTATGTCATAGATGGACCTCCCGGGAATCTCTTTTGGGATATGGAAGTAGACTCTGAAGGCAAGTTGTGGTGTGCTAATGAGATCGATAGAGCGTCTTATTTTGACGGCTCGCAGTGGACCTCACTTTCATCGGTTCCGGAAATGCCCACCCGTCGGATAGTCGCCGTAGAAAAGGATAAAGAAGACAACATATGGTTTTCAAGCTGGGGTGGCGGAGTGATTAAAATGAACTGGGAGGATACGACTTGGTTCAGATATACCGAGAAAAACAGTCCCCTTAAGGGGATAGTTGATTATCCTGACTATGTGGTGGTGAGCGATATAGCCGTGGATGAGATGGGCAATCGCTGGTTCCCCAATTGGGAAGCTTTGGATGCCACCCGGGTGTTGTGCGTTCCTGCATCCAAAGATACCTTCTTGATATATTACGAGGATGATGGAATAAACTCACTCCTCATGTGGAAGGTGAAAGCCGACCAGGGTCATCTCTATATTTGTTTTCGGGGTGAAGGGCTTTTGGATTACAATTATAACTGGACCGTGGAAGACAAAGCCGACGATAAGGTGACGCATTATACTGAGACGGAAGATCACCTTTCGTCAAATACGGTTAGGATTGTGGAGGTGGATAAGAATGGCACGCTTTGGGTAGGAACCAGCGCAGGATTGGATACGCTGGATTTGGAGTGGGGAAGATTCAGAAGGGTGGTTTTGCCGGAACCTTTGGGACCTCAGGTAGACGTCATCGCTGTGGATGGACGAAATAACAAATGGATTGGAACCCAAAATGGATTAGGGATGATAAACAGTCGAGGTCAATTCGAACATGTTTTCACCACCTTCAACAGCAAGATCTGTGATAACGAAATCAAGGCAATAAAAATCGACCATGAGACCGGAGAGGTATGGATCGGGACCACAAATGGGCTCTCACGATATGAATCGGGCATTGCACCCGCTAAGGACCTATCAGAAGTGACTGCCTATCCCAATCCATTTGTAATAAGAGAGGGGAGGGAGAAGCTCACCTTTGACAAGTTACCATATCGAGCAAAGATCAGAATATACACGGTAGCAGGGGAATTAGTGAGAGAGATCGAATCAGGGGACAAATGGGATGGGAGGAATGAAGAGGGATTTTTAGTCTCGGGAGGAATATATCTCTTCTTCGTTACTGATCCCTCAGGCGATAAGGCGATGGGGAAGATTGCCATCATCCGAGAATAGGAATATGTAGCCGTAACCTTCAGGGGCTGTTGAAAAACCCCTTTGGTGTCATTGCGAGGAGTCCATATGGACGACGAAGCAATCTCTAACTTATTGATTGATATAGGGGTGGGATTGCTTCTCCCGCCTTCGGCGGGATCGCAAAGACCGTGCTTTGTGCTTTTTCAACACACCCTCCAGGTTACGCAACAGCGGGATTGGATTCGCAGGCGACCTCGCTTTTCTCCAACAAGCCAGACTTTAAATTCAAAGAATGAAAATTCTTTTCCTTTCCGATGTTAGGGCTTATCATACCAAAAGATGGGTGGACTACTTTGCTGATAGGGGACACCAGTGTTTTCTGATCTCTTTGGAAAAAGGGACTCCAACCAAGGCTGAAGAATTTTTCATCAAATCCAAAATCCTTCCTTCCTTTTTGAAGTATCCTTTATCCGTTCGCAAAGTCAAAAAGATAGCAGAAGAGATAAAACCTGATTTGATCAATGCTCATTTTGTCCCCAGTTATGGGCTAATCGGAGCTTTGTTGGGAGAGCACCCTCTGGTGGTCTCCGCCTGGGGATCGGATATACTGATCTCACCTAAAAAATCCTTTCTGCATAAACTCAGGGCAAAGTACGTTTTGAGCAAAGCAGACCTGGTTACCACTGATGCGAAAGTCTTGACTCAGGCGGTTTTGGATTTAGGCGCGGAGGAAAAGAAGGTGATCCAAAATCCCATGGGCGTTGACAGGGAGCTGGTTCTTGAGGGTGAGAAGAGGAAGTCTGATTCGTCTTACCGGGATGAGAACAAGACTTTTGTCATCTTAAGCAACAGAAGATTAGAGCCAATTTATGATGTGATGACTCTTTTGAAAGCCGTTCCTTTGGTGATAAAACAAGCCAAGAAAAAAGTGAAATTTGTGATCGTGGGCCAGGGATCACAAAAGAACAGATTGATGAAATTGGCCAGAGATTTAAAAGTAGAAGAATATGTTGACTTCAAAGGAGAGCTATCACGAAGAGGTCTGATAGATTGTTATAAAAACTCTGATATATACATATCCACCTCTCTTTCTGACTCCACCTCGGTTTCCCTTTTAGAAGCTATGGCTTTGGGGCTTATTCCCATAGTAACAGATATTCCCGGAAACCGGGAATGGATAGAGGACAAAAAGAACGGATTTCTTTTTCCGATCTCTGACCGCCATGCTCTAACAAAGCAGATTGCTTATGCGATAAACGAATTCACCGATTGGATCAATTTCAGGGAAAAGAATATTTCTCTTGTCAAACAAAAAGCCATGTGGGAAGATAACATGAAAGATGTGGAAGGAGAATTCTGGGAACCTGTAGGTTGAGATTCACATCTCGACAAGAAAACTAATGCCGATGCTTCAGGAGGTTACTGACGTTTCTGAAGGTTATTTTTAAAATTTTTCATCATCAGTAATCATATGCTCATCCTCTATCCCCTTCCCAGCCAGAAAGATGGGTGTGTCCATCCATGAGATGATGATGACAAGAAAGGTGACTGAAAAATTCGATTTTTTGAAATTGAACCTTATTCCCTCTCATATAACTCTCCCCAATAACAGGTGAGGTATCTCGAGCACCATCGAAGTTGAGGTGATTTTGATAAATTAATGACGAATAAAGGGTGATGTAGGCGGCTGTGTATGAGAAAATCTCCCAACAGACCAAATAGATGGAGAATTGAGACCTCACCCCCTAGCCCCTCTCCCCCACCTCTGGTGTGAACCATACGGTTCACACCTCTGGCGGGATTTTCAACACATAGTAGGTTATGTCGAGATTGGAATCTCGACTAAATATGAGTTCACCGGAGTCGAACAGCTCCTTCTATCCATTCCCTTGCTTGCACCTCATTTGTGAGCATGCGAACGTCATTGTTCGGGATTTCGGCCATGCAGGCGGCAAAGACCACTCGTATGTCGTCCATGTGAGCATGCGGATGAAGCGGATCGATGAAGAACACAACAACATGGCACCGACCAAACAGAATTTCTGTTGCAATCTCAATGTCGCCTCCTTTCGGGCCTGACAAACATCTTCTCACTTTCTTGAGTTCGCGGAGGTTCCTGCAAGCATTTTCGACATCTCGACCTGTGGTACCAGTTGCTAAGATGCGCCCGAACTTGCACAACTCATTTTCATATTCGATAGCAAAATCAACCATCCGGTCTTTCATAGCATCGTGGGCAATCAAAGCTATCGTCTGCCTCTCAAACTGGCCCCAGAACTCTGGAGGATGCCTAGCCCTGTCAGGCAGCCTTACTTCGTAATATTTCTGGTTATATCTGGGTTTTTCTGCTCTAGGCCAGGGTGGTAATGTCAAGCCCTCTTCAGTCTCCGGGGTACCCAGGGTGATTTTCAGTGGTATGACTTGGGGGTTTCTTCTCATCGCCCTTTCTATCTCGTCCCGAAAGCAGGCCCTGACTGATTCAGCATTCATCAATCGCTTAACATTCCAAAGATCACAGAGCCGCATCAGTGCCAGATTCTCCGGATTAAGCCAGTGTGTTGTAATCGGACTCAAAAAGGGCCAAACAATGCTACATTGGCGCTGCACAATCAGGTTAGCCAATATCGTGATGCCACCCTCCTTTCGGTCAGGAAGAATAGTCGCATTCGATTTTATGAAATCGCGTGCAGGCTTTTTGATCATCTGAAGATCTCTCCTAGGTGGACGATGCGTATCCTTTCCCCGCACTATACGGCCAAAAGTCCCTCCGGTAAAGAGAAAGTGAAAATTATCCAATATCTCCTTGTGATTTCTGTATAGTTCGTTGAACAGACCTGCTAACTCATTGTTTTTCCCGACGCTGTCGTGGCTGGCAAGGACTGCAATCAACGTTTTCCTAACATCATCCATTCGAACCTCCTCTTTGATTTATGATGCTTCGGTAGTGTGAATTGCCAGAGTTGTACGGCATTCGCATTTCACAGTGTCGACACTCCAAGGCATTATCCGAACGCATGAGACATTCTAATTGATAGGCTGGTAACGCGCTATAAGTTACGGCTGGGTGCCTGCTTCTGAAGCAGAAGTGGCTTCATCCTCTCCCTTGCCCCATCCTTCTTGACCCCATGAAGCAATGAAATATGACAGCAGGCGATTAGCCATTCTTTCTGCGTATTCCACCATTCATATATTACACAATTTTGCGTATTATGTCAAGACTTTTTTTGACTTCAGGGAGAGAATTTGAGGATTCCGGCAAGGCAGTTAACGGAGGGAAGTCCTACTCTTTTAGTCTCTTCAGGCGGAGAAATACGGGAGGCATGGGCAGTCAATCTGCTTTTTCTAAAAAAGCGTCCAAATTCTCAAACATACTTTCGATTTCACTCTCTTCGATTGTTAAGGCTGGTAAGAATCTCATTAGATCTGCACGTGGATCGACTCCAATTATGAAGCCTCTTTTCAACATTTCATTAAATATCAATTCAACATTGAAACGATCATTTGATTTTTCAATCTCCAAAGCTATGATCAATCCTCTGCCCCTTACTTCTTTAATAAATGAAAACCTGTTCTTAAGCTCTCCCAAATGACCAATGAATCTGCTGCCTAATTTGTGACTTCGATCAACTAAATCATCTTCTCTGATTATTTTGATAACTTCATTTGCAATTGCACAGCCCAAAGGATCATTCTGGTGAGATTGAACGTATCGGAATTTGCTCTTCTCCAATTCCTTTCCGATATCGTTTTTCATTGCCACTGCACTCACGGGATAACCATTGCCCAATCCTTTTCCGATGGCTATTATGTCCGGCCTTATGCCATAATGGTTATAACCATACCATTTTCCGGTCCGCCCAAAACCGGTTGTGACTTCGTTGGCAACTATCAAACCATTGGAATTTCTAACTTCGTTAACAATCAGATCAATCAACTTCTGAGGAGGGAAGATAACTTTTCCCGATCTGCTTCCCGGCTCAAATACAAATGCAGCAATCTCATCCATACTGGTGTCTTTGAGGTTTTCACAATCTCTGAGGCATTGGGTCTCCTGGCACTTCAAGCACCTGTCAAGATCGATTTCTATCCAATTACCGTATTTCATGCCTGCAGAACCGTATGCTCCAAGATATGAGTCTGACAATGTTAACAGAAGATTTCTTCCGGTAACAAGCTTCGCAATGGTTATCCCGAATTCCACTGCTTCGGTTCCGGAACACAGGAAGATACATTTTCCATCCTTTTCTGAAACGGTCTCCAACAAGCTGGTGGCTGCCTCATCGGCGACATAATTGGTGAACCTGTATCCCAGATGCATGACCTTGTTGATCTGCTCAGTTATCTTTTTGTTTATTCTTGGATTGTTATGTCCAACAACCGTACACCATATTCCGGACTCAAAATCAACGTATCTTTTATTGTTCTTATCATATAGATAGCAGTTTTCTCCTCTGACTATGTCATGCTTGACCATCTCGTGACATTTCAAGATATGCTTCATGATTTTTCTCCTGACGCTTTTTTGAGCTTTTCAATGAAGTCTTCACGAACGGGATAGAAGATGTCCAGCATCACGAAAGGCTCATCACCGATGCAGGTATCACCATGGAGAACATTTGCGGGAATGCGATAGAAATCTCCCTTTTGCGCTACCTTCTCCTGGTCTCCGATGCGCAGCGTGGCTTTGCCAGCGTATACCATGCCAACCTGCTCGTGAGGATGAGAATGGGTGGGGACGGTATGTCCGGGCAATGTGGCATTGAGAGCCATCATCATCTTTTCGCCACCAAGCCCGGTGAGAATGGTTGTCTCAAGCCCCGGCATTTGGGTGATTTTCGGAGCCTTCTCTGGATTGACAAAGTATGGGATTTCGTGCTGAGTCATATTGGTTCCTCCAAGTATTTCAAAATTCTATTTTAAGGTTGAATCCCTTCTCCTGCTGAAGTTTGTCTAACTCTCTCCGCAATTTCGTCCAGTAAGGATGAGAGGTCGAGAAAGCGATCTGTCTGTATCTATCTGTCATGTCAGGGAAATGACGATCCAGTATGCCCTTGACGTTCTGCCAGTTTCGATCTTTCTCTTTTTCCATGCTCAATGGATAAATCCAGATGGTGTCAGCATAAGGCGCTACCTTTTCGATGAGCGACTCTACATCAGTGATGAAAGGCATCACAGGACAAATCAGCATGTATGTTTCGATGCCCGCTTGCCTCACCATCTTAAGTGCCTCAATTCTTTTCTCATTGGGTGGAGCTTTGGCCTCGAACAGTCTTCGAACTTGTTCATCCTGAAAGGCAATCGAGATGCCTACGGATGAGCCTTTCATCCTTGCGAACAGATCAATGTCACGCACTATCAGCTCCGATTTGGTCAGTACACAAACCGAAAAACCGCGCTGCGCAAGAAATTCCAATACCTTTCGGGTTTGCTGATACTCTTTTTCGCATGGCTGGTAAGGGTCGGTATTCATCCCCATGTAGATCGTCTGGGGTTCAAGTGTGGATATTTCATCGTTGAGCTGAACAATAATGTCCTTGTGGATGAAAATCTCTCCTGTCGAGTCCGTATCAGCCTGATTGAGAGTATAACAGTAATGGCAGTGATGCTCGCAGCCAATGTATGGATCAATTTGATAGTTGAATAATTCTAAGCTGCAGGGTTGGATAACCTGCTGTCGGGAACATTCGCGAACTTTAATTGTTGAACCATTCATTTTACAATTGGCGATGCTTCCTGATCAAAGGGGTTAATCCTCATGGCAAGAGAAAAGAGATAAGGATAATTGTCTTTGAGATGCTTCATATAGTCGAGCCATTGACCCACAAGCTGGACGTATACCCTCTTTATGTCGCCGGCGAGATGTTTATAGTCGGTTTCCGGCAACTCCCTTATGTCTTCCCTGTTTCCTAATTCCTCTGTGAGATGAAAAACCGCCCGGAGAAGCTCGGTAAAGGATTCATGTTCCGGCAGATTTGGGTTTTCCAAAAGTCGCAGCAAGAAATTTCTCTTTCCCACAAGGAAGGTGGACAGGTGCTCCAGATTCACCTTTTGGATCTCTACCCCGTAGTCATAGTTCTTCAGGCGTCTGCTAAGTACGATAAAGTCTCGGTCACACCAGTCATTGGTGCAGATGAGTTCCTTTCTAATCTCATCCAATTTAGGGTCGAAGTCAGAAAAATAAGTCAGCAGTTTGGTTCCTACTTCGCTGAAGAAAGCTCCTATGACCATGTTCAGCTTCTCCAGTCGAGTTCGCTTTTCCCTTTCACTCAGCAGCCGGTGGATGATCAGTGTGACCAGCAGGACCTCAAAGAAGACAAAGGCTATGTCGCCGATCAGATAGATGAAGATATGATGAGTATCTCTGAAAATTAAATAGTGAATGACATAAACGATTGCGGACAAAGCCACTAAAGCTATCCCTAATGTAATCTGCCAATGGAAACGTTTCATATCTAATCACTCCTCACGATAAATGACTCAATAATTGCTATCAAATAGCATATTTATCTAACGGGGCGTTGTGTTCAAAAGAAAGCGCAGAATCATAAAGGTCTTACTCTCACTTGGACCTAATGCTTTTCGGATTTCTTCGCTTCTTTCAATTCATCCCATGCCTGGAGTGCCCTCCTGAGATGGGGGATCGTTATTGAGCCTCCTACCACAAGACCGATAGCAAGTGCCTCATCAAGTTCGTCGCTAGTCACACCCTCTGCATCACATCTGATGATATGATACTTGATACAATCGTCACATCTTAATACCAGCGAAGCGACCAGGCCCAACAGTTCCTTCGTTCTCTTCGGAAGAGCACCCTCGGCATACACCTGCGAATCAAGACCGTAAAACCTCTTGATATTCGTGCCGCTGTATTTCATCACAATCTGATTTAATTTCTCCCTCTCTTCCCTGAATTTCTTAATTGTATTCTCAGACATCGGTTTTCCTCCAATTACACTCTTGTACTTCTTCAAAGGTTCTCTTCAATTCAGGGTTTCTGCCGCACGGGCTGAAGTCTCAAATAGGTGAGGGAGCGCCATACCCATTCTGCAGGTCCGAACCGAAAATAGCGCAGCCAGATGGGGGACAGCCATAGCTGAAGGATCCATACGATGAAGACGATCAGGATTTGCCCACCTCGTTCAATCCGGCCGAAGAATCCCAGGCCGTGTCCGTAGAAAATCGTGGTGCAGATGATGGTCTGCATCAGGTAATTGGTCAAAGCCATTCGGCCTACGGCTGCAAACCGACCGGTGAGCTTGCTCAAGTGAATGGATTTACAAATCAACATGATCACTCCAATATACCCCAGGGCGATCAAAATGCTGCCCCAGTAGTTGAACTGATTGCCAATGAACATGGAATAATCGAAGGACCAGTTTGCCTGGTAGTTGCGTGCCATACCGTAAATGACCAGTGGGAATCCAGGCAAGAAGCCGATGGCTGTTAACCTTGAGTAGAAACGCTTAGAACGCTGAGCCGTGAGCAGGCCCCACTTGAACAGGGCCATGCCGACCAGCATGAGCCCGCCGGCCCTCCATCCGACCCAAATCATAAATAGAAACGTCTGAAACATCAAGGCAGCAGGTACACGATGGCTCATTTGTTCCAGCCAGCTGCCTTGATAACTGGAGATTTCCTGACTGACTTTCTCCGCACCTGGTTGCCAAGCCTGAAGCACATTTTGGTAGCTCTCCGCAGGCCAATAGGGCAGCGAGAACCCGAAAGAGAGATAAAGCAAGGAGGCGACCGAAACGCTTATCAGGCCTATCACCAACAGCCATTTAGGGGAGACCTTCCGAAAAAGAAAAACCAGCAGCGCGCAGACTCCATATGCGGTCAGAATGTCGCCGTACCAAAGCAGGTACGCGTGTATCATTCCGATGACGATCAGCCAGAGTGTACGCCTGTAATGCAGGCCGACTGCGCTTCGGCCCTTGGCTTCCACTTTGCCGGTCATCAATACCACCCCCGCGCCGAACAGGATGGAAAAGATAGCCATGAACTTCCCGTCAGCAAGAAGGTGACTTAAGACCGAGACCCATCGGTTGATGCCGGTCAGATCGCCATAGGCGGTTGGGTTTATGTAGGCCGCCTCGATCATGGAGTAGCTTTGAACGTTCATAATCAGGATGCCCAGCACGGCAAAGCCGCGAAGGGCATCCAGGGCGATGATTCGCTCGGAAGGAGCGGTAGGTGTTTGTAAGGCGGTGGGCTTGGTCACGGATTATCCCCTATGCTAGCGTCGAAGGAACAACTGAAGCAGAAAGCATGGGTATGCAATCTTGTGGGTACACCAGAAGCTTCTGAGACGGTTGCCCCCGGGACTCAGCCGGCTGACGACTCCTCTAAGTATCTTTCCGCCATGAACGCCGCAGTGGCACCGTCTCCCACGGCTGTGGTTATCTGCTGCAATATCTTTTGTCTTGCGTCTCCTGCCGCAAAGACTCCAGGAGCTGAAGTCTTGGTGTCGTCTCCTGCCACTATGAATCCCCATTTATCTAATTCTACCTGTCCTTTCAAAAATCCGGTCATGGGAATCAATCCAACCCAGATGAAGACTCCCTGCACCGGTATGGTCTTCTCTTCTTCGCTCTGGCGATCTTTTATGGTAATCGATTCGACTTTGGTTTCCCCATTAATCGAGGTAGCCATGTGATTAAGGTAGAACTTCATCCTTTGTTCCTTTAGCGCCCGCTCCTGCAAAATCTTCTCGGCCGTCATATGGGGTAAGAACTCAACCACAGTCTCGCTCTTGACAAATCTCAGAAGATACAATCCTTCCTGGATTCCTGAATTCCCGGCACCGATCACCGCAATGTCTTTGTCCTTGAAGAATGGGCCATCACAGGTAGCGCAATAGGAGACTCCCCTCCCTCTGAATTTATCCTCTCCGGGGATATTTAACTTTTTGGGCTCAGTTCCGGTAGCTATAATTATGGATTTGGCCTTATATTCCCCGTCATCAACTTTGATGGTCTTTATCTTGTTTTTGAAATCAACTGCAAGAACCTCTTTGGTGGGAATTACCTGTAGTCCAAATTTTCGTGCTTGCTCCTCCATTTTTTTCATCAGCTCGGCGCCAACTATACCTTCAGGAAAGCCGGGATAGTTTTCTATCCATTCGGTTGTGGCTACCGTTCCGCCAGGATTGAGCTTATCCAGTAAGATGGTATCTAATCTTCCACGGGTTGCATAGATGCCAGCAGTTAAACCTGCCGGCCCACCGCCGATAATTATTAAATCGTAAATTTTGTTTTCTGCCATGGCTTTCTCCCCATTGGTAACGTATCTCGCAGGCTAAAGCCTGCGGCTACACATTTGTTCAGATTTGGTCTTGCTTTTCAAAACATAAATGTTATTTTAATTTAGTTTGGTGGTAATTGAAAGTCAACCTCTTTTGCATGAGGTTCAACTTGTGGTTAAACGTCCACCATGGCTGAAGGTCAAGACTTCCTGGGGAGAAAACTATCGTCGTTTGAAGTCTCTTCTGGCAGATTCGAATCTGCACACGGTTTGTCAAGAAGCAAACTGTCCCAACATAAACCGTTGTTTCGAGGATAGAACCGCTACCTTTCTAATTTTAGGCAACATCTGCACCAGAGGATGCAGGTTCTGTGATATAAAAAGAGGAACGCCGTTGCCAGTAGATCGGGCTGAACCCAGGCGGGTAGCCGGAGCAGTAAAGAAATTGGGATTGGAATATGCAGTAATAACCTCGGTGACCAGAGACGATCTCTCTGATGGGGGAGCATCTGTCTTTGTCCAGACCATTCAAGAGATCAGAGATTTAATTCCTTACTGTAAAATAGAGGTATTGATCCCTGATTTCTTAGGTTCTTTCGAATCACAGAAGATAGTCTTAGACGCCAAACCAGACGTTTTGAATCATAATTTGGAAACGGTAAAAAGGCTTTATCCACAGGCAAGACGAGGTGCGGATTACGAAAGATCTTTGAATTTACTTCGTATTGCAAGAAACTGTGATCAGAGTCTGATAACTAAATCCGGAATTATGCTTGGTCTTGGAGAAACGTGGGAAGAGATAATGGAGTTGATGAG
>SMTZ1_10012326_pt1 | contig 21302 bp, 20 predicted proteins | sample DeeMarSWOR136_30_FD_25667 | JGI IMG/M metagenome (IMG submission 25667) | reverse complement strand
GCAGGGTTCCGATATCCGGTGCAACCCTTATGCTGAAGTAGAGGAAATGATCGATGTAATTTTGCCTCTCATCGCTGAAGCCTTCATTCATATACTGGTATCTCAGTTCATAATTTTTGTTGAATACAGGATGGGCATTTTTTAAGGCCTGACGAAAATTTTCATTTTCTGGATCGATCCGGACAGCCTTTTGATAATTCTCCTTTGCCTTCTGGTAGTTCCCTCCCCACTGATAAACACGCCCAATTCGGAAATATATGTCTGCATTATCAGGGTTTATCTGCAGAATCCCCTGGTATTTCTGGATGGCTTCCCCATATTCGTTTTTCCAGGAAGTGATTTCGGCCAAACCAGTCATGGCTTCGATATTTTCGGGATTTGCTTCCAGAACTTTTTTATAGCCCGATTCAGCCTTAGCAAAATCTCTATTCCAGGACTGAATCCGGGATCGAAAGAGGAGTAAGTCCAGATTACCGGGGGATGTCCCGAGCATTTTCTCGAGCAAATCTAGAGCCTTGTCCCTTTGCCCGGAATAAGCGTAAGCCTGTACGAGTATAAAATTGAAGTCGTAGTTATCGGGTTCAGAGGCGAGACGATCCAGACAGATGGTTATGACAGCCGTATAGTCTTGCCCTTTGAGCGCCTGCAGAGCTTTTTCTTTTATGGAGAGCTCATGGGCTGTAATCTCACCTTGGTTGATATAGAAAGAAAAACAAACAACAATGAGTGTCCATACCAATCTTTTCATTATTTTTGACCCTCCAACGAAAAACCTTTCCTCTCCATCTTGCCCCATCCCTTTTTCCCTTTTGCAATATCGAGGAAGGCCATGGCCCGAATCACAGCCAAATACTGACGGTAAAGGACATTTTCCAGCAGACCAAAGATGACAATGGTTATGATGTCCTTTAGGCGGGGATATCTCCGGGCCGAATATTCTTCGAGCAGGATAGCAAGCAGCGATAAGAGAATCCCGAAGACAACAGCCAGGAGAAAAAACCAAATGGCAAAGGGTTGGTTGAAATCTCCTAAAAGCACGTATACAGTAAAGATAATGTAACCCGTAACCTCGATCAGGGGACCGAACATCTCGAATATCACATAAAAGGGCATGGCAAACAATCCTGTTATACCGTATCGGGGATTGAAGGTCATTTTTGCGCTGTGAGAGAGAGACTCTATGAGCCCTCGGTGCCATCTGTTGCGCTGCCTGGCCAGGGTCTGTAGGGTTTCAGGAGCCTCTGTCCAGCAGATAGGATCGGGGATGAAACGAAAAACAAACGGGATCTTCTTCTCATGGAGATATTTACGCATTCTGACCACCAGGTCCATATCCTCTCCTATAGTGCCTGTTCTGTATCCTCCACACTGGAGAGCGATATCTTTCCGGAACAGCCCAAAAGCGCCTGATATGATCAAAATGCTTTTAAGCATACTGAGACCTATTCGTCCTCCCAAAAAGGCCCTCAGGTACTCGAGTATTTGGAAACGAGCTAAAGCATTGCGCGGCAGTCCGACTTTAATGACCTGGCCAAATTTGACCTGACAGCCATTGGAGAGGCGTATGATTCCTCCGGCTCCCACAGTCTTTTCTGGGGCTTCAAGAAAGGGACGTGCCATTTTCAAAAGAGCATCTTTTTCAAGAATGGAATCGCTGTCGATTCCACAGAACAGGGGATATCGGGATACATTCAAACCAGCGTTCAATGCATCTGCCTTCTTCCCGTTTACCTTATCCACAACGACCAGCTTGGGATTGGATGGCGAGACATAAATGCCTTTAATGGGCTTGGTTTCTATGACTCTGCGGAAGACTCGCGATGATTTTTTTAGATCGAAGGTCTTTATGAGATTCTCGAGAGTGTGGTCTGTCGAGCCATCATTGACCACGATGACTTCATAAAAGGGATATTCCAATGACAACAGAGATTTGACACTCTCTATGATTCCCATTTCCTCGTTATAGGCTGGTGCGATTATGGATATAGGTTTGACAAGAGGCATCTGAAAAATTTCTTTGAAGCTGACGTAAGTGTTCATATTTCTGTACTGCACGATGCCGAATATAGAGAGGATGACTAACACCAGGTACAGTGAATTGATCAGAAAAAAATAGACCAGGATTATCCCTGTTATGATCTGAAAAATAGAATCGATGATCCCGGTCATTATGCTCCTCCAGAATAGATGGTCTCATTTAAAACCATGTTGGCCATCTCTGAGGCATATCTGTCTTTTTTCTGTTTCTTTACCTTTTGGAGGTGTTTAAAACCCGTCTCTCCGAGTTTTGCAAGCCCATGTCCAGCATTGAAGCGGACATGCCAGAAAGGAGAAAACATTCCTTCTGAGAGGACTTCTTTAGCTTGAACATCTCCGAGTTTTCCCAGACTTTTCATCGCTTGGGCACTGACCTCCCAGGCATCATCATCGGCGAGTCTAAATAAAATATCCAAGGAGGAGGGAATGCGCATGTGGCCTAAAGCTCTGGCGACTTTTATCCGTATCTCTTTTTCGTGATGGTCGGCGAAGAGAAGGATATCCTGGTAAAGGGAGCGGAGGGGGATGGCGCCGATCAGTTCGATCAGCAAAACCAATTTTTCTTCAGAGAGGGGCATTTTCAAATGTTTTCTAACCTGAGCTTCGATTCTGTCTCCCAATCCATACATGATGTTTATGTACGTTCGGGCAGTAGACACAGAATCATTTTCAAAGGCCTGAAAAATGAGAGAGAGGGTCCGAGATGAGGGAATGCGGGAAAGAGCGTTGATAGCCACAAGCTTGACGATGGGTTTGTCATTCAGGAGTTTGAAAATATGGGGGGCTTCAGAACTGTCTGAGAAAACGACAAAAAGGTGTGTGGTTTTGAGTCGCCTGACGAGCCTTCTGGAATAGATGTCTTTGAGACATTTCTCCTTCAGAGCGTGGTCAAATATTTTTTTGAGATGTTCTTTTGCCTCGCCTTTGATCTGTTCAATGTAATCGAACAGAACTTTTGTCAGGACCTGGGGATAGGATTTGTATCTTTTCGCAATCTCCAGAGCAAGGTTTTTCTGGGGGGAGGTGATGAGTTCAAGAACTTCAGTCTCGATTTTCTGGTAGCGCTCCTCGAACAACGCTTCCTGGTGCTGAATGACAACTCTCCTCAGGATGAGATACACAAATAGGGCCAAGGAAAAGGAAAAGAGAAAGATGAGGCTATAGGTGATGATGATCAGTGAGATGCTCATTTTTCAACGCCAAGGTTTTTTTGATTTTAAAAAAGAGGATCTGGGGAGAGAAGGGTTTGAGGACGTAATCCGATGCTCCTTTCTCAAGACCTTTGATCACATCCCGTTCGCCTGCCAAAGAACTCAGGATGATCACGGGAATATGGGAAGTTTCCCTGTTCGCTTTGAGCTTTGTTAAAAGTTGATAGCCGTCCATCCCGGGGAGCATAATATCCAGGAGAATGAGATCAGGCTTTTCTTTGAGCACTTTTTTCAGCCCGTCTTCGGCGTCTTGGGCAGATCCGACAACGAAATTATTTTGTCCGAGGATATGACTGATGATTTTAGTGGTTATGATGTCATCCTCGATGATCAATATTTTTTTAGGGCTGTCTTCTCCTCGTTTTCTTGCCTGGAGTCCTCTTTTTCTTTGATGTTTGACATGTTTTTTTTGTTCTTGCGTTCTCTTCTTCTGGAAGCACTGCTCTTCATCAAGAGCTACGGATAGATCCAGAATTTTTCTTATCATCTTCATGTTGGCTAATTCATATCCGAGCTCCAGTCCATTGTTGTTTTTGGCATTCAAAAGTCTAAATTTTGTTGCGGTTCCGGATTCCTTTTCTTCAGCACTGTTCTCCCCTTGAAGTTTTTGAGCTTTCTGGCTCAGACCCTGTATCTTTATCAATTCTTCGATCGTCGATTCTGTCAGCTCTTCGATCTTCGATTTCTTCTGTTCTATTTCTTTCAAGTTTTTCTCGATCTCCTGTCGTAGCTGACCGAGGATATCTTGATTTTTGCTGTTTCCCATAGCGCTTTCTCTTCGGATTTTTCTTTTTGCTCTGTTCGGCTTTCTCACCATAATTCTCACCAAAAATTTCCTGCGGCTGTGTGGAATTTTTTCAGGCGTCTGCAGAGTAGAATCTTTCAACATTCATCCCATTTCACATAGATATAGTCCTTTTTTATGCTATCAAAGGAGATGAATTTAACAATCGCCATTAGAGATGAATTGAGGGGGGATATTTTTTTTAAAAAATCACCCGTAGAGATGAAAGAGGGTAACCGCTGAGGGCAATCTTTTGCGATGACTAAATGCTTTTATATTAGGCGTTTAATATTTTAATCAACTGATCGCATCCCATAAGCGTGGCGAATCCATAACCCACATTCCTCAGAGTAGCCAGATGAAAATCTTCGCTGATAGTGGAAGTCCCATCCGCCAGGAAAAACACCCGGAAATCTCTCACAAAGGCATCTCTTGCTGTTGTCTCGCAGCAGAGATTGGTCATCACTCCGCCGATAACCAAATCGGTGATTCCGTCATCCTTTAGTTTTTCTTCTAGGTCTGTTTTGTGGAATGCATTGTAGGTAGTCTTGGGAATGATGCTGTCTCCTTCTCTTATGTCTAGATCAGATAGGAGGCGGCCGTCGTCACTCCCTTTGATGATCAAATCTATCCACCACTGGGCGAGCATACCAGGTTTTTCTCCCGGCTCATGCCCGTGTTGAGTGAAAAAGAGAGGAATCTTTCTTTCTCTTGCCGAAGAGATAACGCCGATGATGCTTTCGAGTATCGGAGTTATAATTTCTCGGAAGTACTCTTGAAGATCGATCAGAAGAATTCCGGTTCTAGCTTTATCCGGAATCCAATGATGTGTATTCAATTGACCGATGATCTCATCCATTTCACTCATATTTTTCTCCTTACGAGGAAGACGATCTTTGCTTTTTTGAGGAGCTTGAACATTTCCGAACATTCTATATCATTTTTTTAACCTGCGCTCAAGACAATCACACATCCCCATTTCAGTAGATTTGCCAGGATGACAACCATAGAGGACCTCTCAACGTAGTAATCTATGTGGCTTTTTAAACAGCCACGAAAATGGAAACGCTCAAAAGCCGAAGATCTGGTTGATGCTGATCGAAAAAATCGGCTATAATCTGCCTCTATATTTGGAGAAAAAGTAATCGGAGATAGAAAATTATGAAGAGAACTTCAGTAAAATTCATCCTTGTTGTTGCGATAAGCTTGAATATATTTTTGGGTTCCGTATATGTACTGGCAGAGCAATCAGATCAGGAAAGCCAGCAAGAGCCGCCCAAAGCTCAGCATTATACGACCAAAGCTGCAATTTCTGGAATCAAAGTGGATGGAATACTTGATGAAAAAGCTTGGGATGATGCCACCCTGATCAAGCTCCCTTACGAGTGGACTCCTGGTGATAACATCACCCCTCCTGTGGATACCGATTGTCTGGTGACCTTTGACCAGGACAATTTCTATTTGGCGTTTCGGTGCTATGACCCGGATCCTTCGAAAATACGGGCCCACCTGATGGACCGCGATGCCATGGACACCTTCATCCAGGATGACGCTATCACCGTTGTATTGGATACGTTCAACGATGAGCGGAGAGGTTTCCAATTCCGGGTCAATCCCCTTGGAGTCCAGGCCGATGCGAATTTTAGCGAGTCCGAAGGCTACGAAGATTTTTCCTGGGATGCTATCTGGGAATCGGCAGGAAAGATTACAGAATGGGGATATGCCGTAGAGGTTGCCATCCCCTTCAACCAGCTGCGCTTTCCCCGCACATCTGATGTCCAGACCTGGGGATTCAGTGCCGAGCGGTCCTACCCGAGAAGCGTGCGTCACCGCATGACCTCTCACCGGAGAGATCGTGATGTCTTTTGTTATTTCTGTCAGTTTAATAAGATCTCCGGCATCCAAGGAATATCACCAGGATTGAATATCGAGCTGGATCCAACATTGACTGGAATCAGGACAGACTCGAGGGGAGACTTCCCGATGAATCCTGAAGCTCCGATGAAGAATGGGAAAATCGATCCTGATCCGGGCTTGACCGCTCGATGGGGGATCACTCCGAACTTGATCCTGAATGCTGCAGTAAATCCTGATTTTTCGCAGGTCGAGGCAGACGTGAGGGAGCTGGAGGTCAATACCAGATTTGCCATCAGATATCCGGAGAAAAGACCATTCTTCCTGGAAGGGGGAGATTTTTTCCTTACGCCTGTTGAAGCAGTCTTTACAAGGACCGTGGCAGACCCGGATGGTGGGCTGAAACTCACGGGAAAGGTGGGAAAGAATGCCATCGGCATTTTCGGGACGTATGACCGCGTCAACAATCTGTTGTTTCCTGCCAATCAAATTTCGCAGTCCACATCACTGGAGCAGGATGTGGCCAGTGGTGTCTTCCGCTTTCGCCGTGATATCGGACAGGCATCCAACCTCGGAGTGCTCTATACGGGCCGTGTGGCAGAAGACTACTACAACCATGTAGCCGGTTTTGATGGCTTTTTCCGTCTATCCCGGACCAAACAACTCTCTTTTCAATACCTTCACTCTGAAACCAAATATTCGAAGGAGATTTCGGCTGGCTTCGGTCAAAAGCAGGCTTCGTTTGGAGGCGATGCCCTTGTGGCAGAATTCGTGCATTTTGGCAGAAACTGGCTTTATATGCTCAGGTATGATGATTTTCATCCTGAATTTCGTGCAGACTACGGGTATGTGCCTCGTGTAGATATGCGCAGCCTGGAAGGATTACTGAGACGCACATTATGGGGGGAGCAGGGTGATTGGTTCACTCAGCTCACTTTCGGGATTCGGGGAAATGTGACTTACAGCCATGACGGAGACCTCACCGATCGCAAACTGGGTTTGGTGGTGACATACCAGGGTCCGTTGCAGACATCAGTCACTACGCAGTATTCAAGATCGAGGGAGCTTTATTTGACGGAATATTATGATCTGGACCAAGTCGTGTTGGTTGCTGAAATGAAACCTTTAGGTGGTCTCAGACTCAATGCCCACATACTGTTCGGAGATGCCGTGGATTACACCAATGCCAGGCAGGCGGCCGGAATGAACCTGCTTCCCTCGCTGGAGTTTAACCTGGGAAAGCATATCAATGTCAATCTCCAGCATGCTTTTCAGAAGCTCACGCTCAAAGGAGACGAGATCTTTACAGCGAATCTATCGCAGGTCAAGCTCATTTATAATTTCACTACCAGGACCTTTGTGAGGGCCATAATTCAGTATCTACATGTCGCGCGAAATCCTGATGTTTACCTTTTTCCCACGCCGGATGAAACACAGACTCTTTTTACCCAATTCCTGTTTTCCTATAAACTCAATCCCCAGACTGTTGTTTTTATCGGTTATTCAGACAATTATCTGGGATTGACCGGAATTGACATCACCCAGACCAACCGGACGTTTTTTGTGAAGCTGGGCTACGCCTGGACAAGGTGATATCTGTGTGCTTGGCCAACTGACGAACAGGGCTTACTCGCAGAAAACACGGACGCGCTCTTTGCCTTCCACATCAACAGTCAGGTCCCTCAAGCTTTCCACGATTTCCTCCATATTCTCTTCCTTGATCTGAGAAAAGTCCAAGCTGATTCCTGATTCCTTGAGGGCATCGTCGACCTTTCCCTGGACATCCTTAGGAAGAAGGGAGGCGAACTTGATTCCTGCTCGGATCAGTTTGATAGGGACACGCACATTCACCCGTTCGGTTGTTTCACTCCCAGGTCCTGGTTCCACAATCACTCGAAGATACTTGAGGCGGCCCTTATCTGTCTTCTCTCCTGCTGTCGATTCAGTGGAAGACTCAGAAATGGCAGACAGCAGTTTTTCTGCCTCTTCGACATTGATCTTGCCCTCGGCAAGCATCTCTAAGATTTTTTTTCTCTCTTCGTTCATGGTTATCCTCCTTTATTTCATCCAGATAAGTACTTTGCTGTCTTTATCCTCGACCTGGACATGCAGGTTAGAGAGGGCACAGACAACAGATATGAGGGCTGGACCTGCCCCTAACAGAGTCCTTCCATAGCCAGAAGGCCAAAGAATAAGGGCAGCCAGCAAAACAAAAGGGGTCAACAAAATTACAAAGGGAAGAAGCAGGAGCCATACCAGAAAAAGGGGTAAAATCAATCTCACCTTTTTCTTCTTCCCTTCGACGATATGGATGCGCATTAGAAGTGGAATCATTTTAGCCTCTCAATTTTTCAACGGCTTCTTCAACCGAAAGCTCCCCGCTGTCCAGTTGATCCAGAATTTCGCTGTGGGAGGCAGGGGGATTGATGTCCAAACTGATCCCGAACAATTCTTCCATGTCCTTGATGGATCCGTGGCTTCGGATGAAGGCTGTGACAAAGATCTGGTCCTCCATAGTCAGGCGCGCGAGGGGAGGAAGATCAAAGCTTCCTTCAAGAACGATATCCCCTTCTTTGAGCCTGATCCTTTCGACGACGAGAGGAGCCCCTCGAGTGATTCTTGTCAATTCTTGCCAGTCCTTAGTCATTTTTTTCCTCATATTAATTTTCTTTATATAATATAGCCTAAAAAATTAAAAAAGTCAAGTAATAAATTAAATAAATTAATATATCAAGCAAAAAAAATTAAATAATTTTATTAAAAAAAATCTCTCCAGAGGCAACCTTTTCGCCCTCTAGTTCATCGTTAATGGTGATGGAGAAATAATAGAATGGCAGTCGCAGCAGTAGCTTTCATGCAGAGTATGCCGAGAATTGGGTATAGCAGTTATTCTCAAATTGATTTAAACTATCCCCTCATGGATCGACGGTCGAACGACTCTTTGGTTGAATTAGTCAGAAAGTGCTCTTTGGTTGAATTAGTCAGAAAGTGCCGGGAAGGGGACCTCCATTCGATGGAGATTCTGTATGGGAATTTTAAATCTTCGCTGTTCGGCTTGGCCTACCGGTACACTTACAATTTTGCTGTGGCAGAGGATTTACTCCAAGATATCTTTATAAAGGTCTTCACAAATCTTCACACTTTAGATGAGGATGAGGCATTTACTGGGTGGATGTATCGAGTTGCTGTGAACACTTGCCTGAGCTATGTGAGGAGCCATAAAAGGATGCTGCAAAAGACGATTGCCCTTGAGGAGGTCGAGGCATTTGTCAGCGACACTTCTTCCATAGATGTGGAAAAGGCATCAAATAAGCCTTTAGAGGAGGCCATCCAGAGCCTCCCGGCCAAGCTCAAAAGCGCTTTTCTTCTCCACGATATCCAGGGATTCAAGCATAAAGAGATTGCACAAATACTGGGTTGCTCGGTAGGGACATCGAAATCCCAGCTCTTCAAGGCAAGAAAAAAAATTAGAAAATATCTGGAAAGCAAGAAATTGCTTTGAGGGAGATATAAGAATGAAGTGCTCAAAGGCAAAAAAGCTTATCAGCGAATACATAGATGGTGAACTGGATGAGAGAAAAGCATCCTCTCTTAAGGACCATTTCGAAGTTTGTCCCGAGTGCCAGAAATTTCTGAGAGATTTCCAGAAAATCACGGATCAAGCCAAAGATCTGGAGGAAAGGGCACCATCTGGACAGACCTGGTTTCGGATTCAGGCACGATTGAGAGAGGAGAGACGGGAAACGAGGGCTCCTATATGGGGTCAAAGAAGAAGGATTCTTCTCTTCCCGCCAGCACTCCGGTATGCAGTCAGCGCGGCGTTTTTACTTCTGGTGGTCTTCGGTGCAGTCATCATAGGATTGAGATTCAGGGATCAAGCCGGTATTCCCCCCGCTGCCAACGGAGAAAAATACGCCCTGTCCAAGCTCGAGGAAGCTGAACATCATTACCAGTTAGCCATAAAGGCGCTTTGGGAAGCTGTCCAAGCCCAGAAGGAAAATTTCGATCCAAAGGTTGCTGAGATTTTCCAGAAAAATCTGAAGGTTATCGATGCATCTATAGCTGATTGCAGAAAGGCCTTGGAAAGCGATCCCGGTGATGTGGATTCTCGGTACAATCTTTTAGCCATATATAAGAAGAAAGCGGATTTTTTGGATGACATCATCAGTGTTATTTCAACGCCTTCTCAAAAGGAAGAGCTAAAAAAAGTCATTTAAGAGGGAGGTCAAAATGATAACCAAACGATTTGTTGCTTTACTCGCCATCTTAACTGTACTGTTCTTTTTCTTAGGGATTAATCCTTTGGGAGCTGAAGAGAAGCAGAAGTATGAGGAAAAATTCGAGAAAACAGAATCTATAGCCAGGGATGGCAAGGTTGAGGTGAGGAACGTCTCTGGGGATGTCGAGGTCAAAACCTGGGATAGGGCTGAGGTAAAGATCGATGCCCTCAAGGTTTCCAAAGCTTCGACGACGGAGAAAGCAAAGGAGCACGCACAGAAAGTCAAAATCGAAGTGTATGAGGAAGACGGAATCTTAAAGATCGAAACCAAATACCCCAAACCTTCGATCAAGGGATTGAATGTTTCTATCTCTTATTCCGTCATGATTCCGTCCCAGGCTTCGATCAAAGCAAAATCCGTTAGCGGAGATGTCACCCTCGAGAGTATAGGTGGCAAAGCAGAAGCTAGCACGGTCAGCGGAAATGTTGACATTATGAAAGCAGACCAAGGAGCGAATGCGGAGTCTGTCAGTGGAAATGTCACGGTTATGGATGTAAAGGATGGTCTTTATGGCAAGACAGTCAGCGGGAATGTTGAAGCAAGAAACATTTCAGGCAATACGGAGTTAAATTGTGTTTCTGGAGACGTCATCGCGGAGAACGTCAAAGGGAACGTAGCAGCAGAGACTGTCAGTGGGAATGTAAAGATGTTGGATGTTTCAGGAGCAGATGTGGTAAAGGCAAAAGCATTGAGCGGTGCTGTCATCTATGATGGTGAGATCAACCGGGCCGGAAGATACACCTTGAATGCCCACAGCGGACGTGTCGAGATGAGAATTCCTTCTGGTTCGGCCTTTGACTTTGAGGCATCAACATTCAGCGGCAATATCAACACTGAGTTCGAGATCGTGGTATCTGGAAAGATGAGCAAGAAGAAGATCAGCGGGAGTGTTAATGGCGGTGGAGCTGACGTAAATCTCAAATCCTTCAGCGGCGATATCTATCTGAAAAAGAGATAATACTCGAGAATCCTTCAATTAAAAAGAGGAGAACACCCGTTCTCCTCTTTTTTTTTATTTATTATCGTTGGTTCTCCTCCATTTTGTGTAGACATGACTTTCAAGGTTATCTTTGCCATCAGCCATATCCTCCGCTCTAGTGAGGATCTTTAACGCCATTCCCTGTTTTCGAATAAATTATCCGCGATTTTGGTATTTCTGTATGGAATGAAATTATCGATACCGATTCAATCAGGGTATTGAAATAGATGACATTGGTGAATAAAATGCCGACAGAGAAATCAAATCGAGTGAGGAGGAGAAACGATGGAAATTGAGATCTGGTGGATTTGGATGATTATTGCAGCCCTGTTTATCGTAGCCGAAATTTTCACCCAGGGATTTTTTATCCTATGGTTCGGTGTGGGCGCAGCGATAGCAGGTGTATTAGCCCTTCTCGGCCTGGGTATTGGTTGGCAGTTGGCTGCATTTGTAGTGATTTCTGGTGTGTTGTTTATCGTATCGAGGAGATTCGCAGAGAGGTTCAGCAAAAAACAGCCTCCTGGAATCGGGGCCGATCGGTTCATTGGGTTAGAAGGGATAGTCCTGGAAGAGATCGATAATGTAAAAAACTCAGGCAGAGTTCGTGTGCAGAAAGATGAATGGAGAGCCGACAGTGAGAAAGGCGAGATCATTCCAGTAGGAGATCGGGTGAAGGTAACCCGTATGGATGGGACACATCTCGTCGTCACAGTCATAAGAGAGGAGGAATAGAATGGAAATTTTACTGATTATTGCCGCCGTCGTTTTATTCATTGTAGCGGCCCAAGGTATCAAGATCATTCGTCCTTGGCAAAAGGGTTTGATCGAAAGGCTGGGAAAATACCAGCGAACCGCCGATGCAGGATTGACCATTATCATCCCTTTTATGGAGAGGTTATTGAAGATAGATATGAGAGAGCAGGTGGTAGATGTCCCCCCTCAGAGTGTGATCACCAAGGACAACGTCGTTGTCGAGGTAGACGCGGTCGTCTACTACGAGGTAACCGATCCTGTAAAGGTGACCTATAATGTTGCCAATTTCTATACAGCAGCCACTAAGCTCGCTCAGACGAACTTAAGAAACCTTGTAGGAGACCTGGCTCTTGACGAATCTTTGACCTCCAGGGAAGTGATCAACACCAAGTTGCGGCAAATACTGGATGATGCCACAGACAAATGGGGAACCAAGGTGACGAGGGTCGAGCTTCAGAGAATCGAGCCCCCTGTCGATGTGACAGATGCCATGCACCGTCAGATGAAGGCCGAGCGGGACAGAAGAGCCATGATCCTCGAGGCGGAAGGCCAGAAAAGATCGGCGATTCTCAGAGCCGAAGGTGAGGCTGAGGCTATTAAAAAAGTAGCCGATGCCAATAGGTATCAAAAGCTGACTGTAGCTAAAGGTGAAGCAGAGGCTGTCGAGAGAGTGTACAATGCCATCCATAATGGAAGACCGACCAATGATCTGATCGCCATCAAGTACCTGGAAGCGCTCCAGAAAATCGCCGATGGCCAGGCCACCAAAATTTTCCTGCCGCTCGAAGCTTCAGGTATTCTTGGTAGCGTAGCTGGGATTGGAGAACTGTTGAAGGAAAAGGTGATAGATAAAACAGCCGAAAAATCGACATAGGCATAAATAAATCCCGCTTCCAAATTCGTGATGAAGGGGATCGATTCATCGAATCATCCCCTTTTTTGATTTTTCACCCCATGTACATCTGAGCAAAATTTAATGGCTCTTTCGAGAGTATCCACAAAAGTGTCCCAATGAAGGAACGCTCTTGACATCCAGGTTGGCAGATAATAAAAAAGACTCAGCATTCTTGATGGAGTCAAGATTGAAACTGTGGAAAATACGGTATAGAAATGTACGCTTCAGATTGGTTGACATTACCTGCATTGCATATTTTTCACTCCTAGGCTTTCTTCTTTTATTTTTCCATAAAAATATTCCCCACTGGCCCTTTTATGTCGTGCTTCATGTTTTCCTCATTTTATTTATCCTGGAAATCGTCCGTTGGGGAGAAAAGAACCGGGATCGGAAAGTCCTCTGGTTCCTGCGTACGTTTTATCCCATTGCTGTCATATTGGTCGGCTGGAGAGAGCTGGACGGCATAATTCCCATGTTCTTCGGCGACTATTGGGCGACAGATGTCATCATAAGAGTTGAAAAGTCCATCTTCGGCGGGCTCCCCAATCTTTGGTTTCAGCAGTTTTACCGGCCTTGGTTGGATGAACTGATGAATATTCTTTATTCGGGATATTATGTCTTTATGCCGTTGGTATCTTTGACATTGTATATCAAGAAAAAACACGAGGCTGCCCTGGCTGCGTTCTTCTTAGGCATATTCGCGTATTTGACCAATTACCTCCTTTTCTTCCTGCTGCCCATTTTATCACCCATGATGGCTGAAGCATTGGCTGATCAAAATCTCGGCTCTTGGACAGGGTATGTGGTTGCAGATTTCACTCGATTCATTCAGTCCGGCGGTGCGTGCAGGGGAGCAACGTTTCCCTCCTCTCACATATCTGGAGTCTTTATGTGGTCGTTTGTTGCCCTCCGCTATCAACGCCCATTGGGTTATGTTTTACTGCCGTTTGCTTTTGGAGTATCCATAGCTACCTCTTATCTGGGCTATCATTATGTATTGGATCCTATTTTTGGATTTGTGTGGGCCCTTATCTGCTACCCGGTCGCGCTGAAAATACTCAAATCCCGCAACGAAGATCCTCTTTCGCCCCGTTGACCTTTCAATAGAATTTCAAGATCGTCGGACGCAACGGGCTCTCGATCAGAAGAATAGATAAATTTTCTGGAGTTTCGACATCAGAAGAGTTAATCTTGTGATGACTTATTGAACAGACAAGGAGACCGATGATGGATTTTCGACAGCTTTCTTTCAGCGGGGCGCCTGTGATAAAGGTCGTTCCGCCTGGGCCAAAATCCAAACAATATCTTGATTATCAAACTTCATCCGAAAGCTCGGCCGTATCTTATCCCAGGGGATTACCGATGGCGATTCGACGAGCGAAAGGGGCAACTGTAGAAGATGTCGATGGGAATATCTACATAGATTTTTTCGGAGGCGCTGGAGTGATGAATGTTGGTCATTCCAATCCCCGAGTGATAAAGGCAGCTTCAGAGCAGATCGCGGAACTCACCCATACCTTGGATGTTCCAAATCCCGCCAGGAAACTTCTGGTAGAGAGCCTTCTGACTCTCCTGCCACATTCGCTGAATAAGCTCTTCTTTGGAGGGCCAACAGGTTCGGACGCAGTTGAAGCCGCGATGAAGCTCGCCAAATACAATAAGAGACGGTATCCGATGATCGCTTTCGAGGGCTCTTATCATGGGATGACTTCAGGAGCCCTTTCTCTCTCGAGTGGCTTGGGATTTAAGGAGGGTTTTCTGCCTTTACTCTCCGAAGTCCATTTTGTTCCCTATGCCTACTGCTATCGCTGTGCCTTTGACAAGAAACCAGACTCATGTGAGCTGGAATGTGCAAAATATTTGGAACATGTCCTCGAGGATCCTCACTCGGGTGTAGGAAAGCCTTCTGCGGTAGTTGTCGAGGCCATTCAAGGGGAAGGAGGGACCATTGTTCCTCCGAAGGATTTTATCTTCAAGATCAGAGAGACCTGCAGCAAATATGATGTTTTGATGATCGTGGATGAGATACAGGCTGGATTCTGCCGGACTGGAAAATTTTTTGCCTTCGAGCATTCAGGCATTATTCCCGATATAGTCACGATGAGCAAAGCGCTCGGTGGTGTGGGCTTTCCGATATCCTGTGTGGCCTTTAAGGACGCGTTGGACATCTGGCCACCGGGAAAGCATATCGGAACTTTCCGTGGCAACGTTGTAGCTTATGCCGCGGGACATGCCGCGATTCAGTTTATGATCGAGAATAAGCTGGCAGAGAATTCGTCCAAACTGGGAGACAATATGCTCGAGCAGCTAAAGGAGATAGAAAATGATTCAGAGATCGTCGGAGAAGCCCGTGGAATAGGATTGATGTTCGGGATGGAAATTGTCCATGATAAAGCCTCCAAAGATCCCGCCCCAGAACTTGCCCGGAAAATCAGAACCCTGTGCCATCGCCGTGGACTTCTGATCGAGATTGGCGGTCATTACAATAATGTGGTGAGGTTTCTTCCTCCCCTTGTTCTCACAGAAGATCTGGCTCACTTAGGCATAGAAATATTTGCAGATGCTGTACAGGCCAGCGAAAAATCTAGATAATTTTTAGCTTTCTTCCTCGCCTTTCAGGTATTTGCTGAGAAAATCCAGAATGGCTTTGTATCCTTTGATTTCGTTATCTTTATTCACGAAACCATGACCCTCGTCATCAAACACGATGTACTCTACCGGAACGCCGTTCTTTTTGACTGCTTCCACGATCTCATCCGATTCCACCTTGAGGACTCTGGGATCATTAGATCCCTGGAGAACCATCAGAGGCTTAGTGATGTTTGTGGCGTGGAAGAGTGGTGATTTAGCGCGCAGTTTATCTAGGTCTGTTTCAGGGTTTCCCATTTCTGCGTAAAGCGCTTCCTTGAAAGACTCCCACCACGGAGGGATGCTCTCTAATGTCCTCACCCAGTTGGAGATTCCGAAGAGATCCACTCCCAGTGCGAATTCGTCAGGCCTGAAGGTCAGGGCTGCAAGAACCATGTAACCCCCGTAGCTGCCGCCGATGACGCCGATCTTGTTTTCATCGACATAACCTGTTGAGTCAACGTCTCCGTGCTTTTGATCATCCATCTTGAAGAAGGTCTTCCCGTAACCTGAACTGCCGCGGTTGTTCACATCGATCACGACATACCCGTTGTTTACGAGGTATTGAGTGATGGGACGGTAGCCAATTCTTGCTTGACCCCCCGGACCTCCATGGACCATGACCAAAGCAGGGACTTTTTCTCCCGGTTTGAAGTGAGGTTTATAATAAACAGCCGGGATTTCCAAACCGTCAAAGGAAGGATACCGAACGACTTCGGCTTCAACCAAATCATCCATATTGATTTCTGGATTCATCGTGTCGGTCAGTTGTGTATAACCTCCTGTATCAAAATCATATACAAACAGATTATTCGGAGATCTTGAGCCATTGAAATAGAAGGACATGAGATTTTCGCTTTTGGAGATATTTACAGATGAGATGTTCCCACCGGGCAGCTCAGGAAGCTGAAGAGGTTGGTTTGTGGCTGTATCATAGACCTTGATGACGGTCTGGGCATCTTCGTTTATTCCTAAAACCCTGTATTTTCCGTTTCGGGAGAAATAGGTGAACCAGATATCCCAGTTGGCCTGTTCTACGGTTTCACTCTGATCTGATTCGATATCGTATCGCTTGAGATAGGCATATTCGCTGTCTTCATCGGTCAGATAATAGAGGCTTTTTGAGTCCGGACTGAATGTTTGGGGGTTGTAAACGACATCTCCCTCATGCGGGCTCAGATGTTTCATCTCCTGTGTTTGTGTGTCATACAGAAACATATCTGAATTGCTGGTTGTAATGGGCTTTGCAAAGGCGAAATATCTTTTATTTCTCGAGATGGCACCCAACTCGTATCCTGTATCATTTTGATAGACCATTTGAGGAGTTAACGTCTCTATATCCATTTCATGGGTGTCCATGAACCGCGCATCTCTTTTGTTCGAGCCGAAGAAGAAGCTCTTTTCATCAAAGCTCCAGCCGTAGAATAGTGATCTTGCTTTTTCTTCAGGGGTTAGATCTTGGACCGTGCCGTCTTCGTTTCGGAGATAGATATGGGTGATTTCATTCCCTCCTTTATCAGAGCTGAACAGAATTCGGTTGTCCTCTGGAAAAAACGAAAGGGCGAAGATGGCATCGTCTGTGGAATGGGTGAGCTGTGTCGGTTCACCTCCTGTGACAGGAAGGGTATAGGCGTTATAGATTCCAGATTTGTTGCTCGAAAATAGAAGAGTCTGTTCATCAGATGAGAAGGAGCTGCCTCCGATGGAAACTGTGTTCATGAACTGCTCGATGGTGTACTTTGGGACCTCACGATACTCTGTCTTTTGACAGGCGAAAAGAGTAATTGAAAAGATGAGGATTAAACCTAAGATTTTTTTGCACATGGTGATTCCTCCTGTTTTTATTTTTCCCGTATTGTATCAAAATCTAAAGAATCGGTCATCAATTAACTTTGATCACAACACATCAATATTTCCGCATTATAAAACCCTAACAAAAAGGAGAGTACTACCAGAAAGGCTCACAGACTAAGCCAGTTGTTTGAATTAAGTGATCGCGTATACTGTCCCCGAATTAGGGGGGGGTATATTTTCTAGCTTTGCTGGTTGAGACGCCGTATTTGACTAGACCCGAGGCGATAATCAAAGCACAGACCACTCCATCTAAAACCGGAACACCCAGTTCCTTTTGCATCTGTTTATCGAAACCGGTCATTCCCGCACAGCCCATCACGATAACCTCTGCCCTGTCTTCCTCGAGCGCGGCTTGTGCAGCCTGAAGATACTTTTCCGCATCAGTGAGGTTGCGAGAGTCTTCCCGAGGAGCCCTTATCGAAGCCAGAAGATCCTGGAGGTGATATTTCCACACCAGGCTCTCTTTGATAGGAATGGAGTGCTCTGTGGTTTGAATCACTGAGAAGCGATGACCCAGTAGAGTGGCCATCTTCATCGATGCCTCCCCGATTCCAACCACAGGCTTTATTGTGATTTCTTTGAGAACATCCAGGTGAGGATCATCGTGACAGGCGATCACGAAAGCATCATATCGATCTTCGTTTTTCCTGACCAGGTCGATCATTCCAGGGGCTGCCTTGATTTCATCCTCGTAGGTCTCGATAAATCGCGGCGCTCCAGGAGTTGACAGGCAATCGACCTCGAAGTTACCACGGGCGAAGTCTTCGGCCGTTCTTTGGATGGCTGCGGTCATTTCAGGATCGCTGTTAGGATTGATGACCAATATTTTCATGCTTCATCTCCTTCCCCATCCACGAGCACAAATGGCGATTCAGGCAGGGACTTCGAAAGTTTTTGCTCGATTTTATCATCCGGATAACTCAAAAGCCTCATGAATTCCCTGGATATCTGCTTTCGTGCTTTTTGGTCGTACCGAGCCTCTTTTTCAAGCTCGGATCTTTTTTCTTTAAGGCTCATGTATTTTCTGATGATTTTATCATCCTCATAATACAAGATAGACCATCTGCCTGAGGTAAACTCTGCGGATTGAAGGTCTGTGACAAGCAGAGATTTTTCCAAATAGGATTCAATACCGAAGGCCTTCACAATCTTATTCGAAGCCTCTTTGATTGCATCATAATCCTCCGGTCGAAGCGGAGGGCTTATGGCCAGCTTTTTTACTCCGTTGGCGACCATCTCGACGAAACAGTTGATCATGCCTAATTGAAAAGAGATGCGGTCGATTTTTAAGTCTGATGTGTCTCCTTTCATTCATTCACTCCTTCTTTTTCGATAAAGGACGCATCCTCTCAGGATTTTTCTGTCGATTTCTTATGAGGTTAAGCCGTTTTGACATAGTTTCGTCTTGAATCCACGATTGATGTTGCGTATTCATTTTTATCCAAGAGATAATCTTTCATCAATCTGAAAAAGCCACCGCTCAAGGCAATAAGAGCCACCAGGTTAGGCAGAGAACAGACTCCCACCGAAATGTTAGCGAACACCCAGAGTCTATCGACATGGGCAATCCCAGCAAAAATCACGCCAGGCAGCAGATAGATCCACCTCAAGTAGTTGGGGGCCTTTTTCCCAAACAGATTGACGACCGAAGTCTCATAATAGATATAGAATCCAATCTGAGTGGACAGACAAAAGGTTAAGATGGAAATTGAAACGAGTGTGCTCGCCACGCTCGTTGGGAAGACCGAAGAAAAGGCTCCGATGACCAATTCGATGCCGGATCGGCCGCTGGATAAGAGACCTGTGGATAGGATAGCAAAGGATGTTATGGTGCAAATTACTATGGTGTCGATGAAGACCTCAAAGGCACCCCAGAGTCCTTGCTGGAAGGGATGTGTGGTGTCAGCCGTAGCGTGAGCCATCGGCGCAGTGCCCAGCCCTGCTTCGTTGGACAACATGCCTTTGGCCATGCCTTCCTTTATGGCAGCTCTGACCGCAGCGCCGGCAAATCCTCCTGCCGCAGGGATGGGGGCGAAGGCATATTTAAATATGGTTCCGAACACCTCAGGAATTTTTGCATAATTGATGAGAAAGATGATGATCCCCGCCGTTAAATAGAGGACAGACATGAATGGGACGAGCCGCTCACAGACTTGTCCGATGCGCCGTATTCCTCCGATGATCACGAATGCTGTAATCAGAGCCATGGCTCCTGTTGTGATGTAGGGATTCAGGTCATAGCTCGAGAGGAAGGCTCGACCTACGGTGTGGGATTGGAGAAGTGTGGCGCTGAGGAGTGCGTTGACGAGAACACCGGCAGAGAACAGCTTGGCGAGAAATTTCCACCCCAGTCCTTTGGTGATGTAGTACATCGGGCCGCCGCGAAGACGGCCCTGTTCGTCCTCTTCCCTGTAATGGACGGCAAGTGTGATCTCTGCAGTCTTTGTCATCATGCTCAGCAGGGCCAGAAGCCACATCCAGAATATGGCGCCGGGTCCTCCGATGGATAAGGCTGTGGCCACACCCGCGATATTCCCCATTCCGACAGTACTGGCCAGGGCTGTGCTCGTTGCTTGGAAAGGCGTCATCCTTCCTGGTCTTCTTGTTTTTATGCCTTCGAAGATCCTGCCGAAGGTGTTTTGGAAAATGAACCTGAGCCGTCTTATCTGGAAAGCTCTGGATCTTAGGGTAAAGAATGCGGCAACAGCCGCAATAAAGACCATGGTCCATGGTCCCCAGAGGAGGCGGTCAATCTCTGTCGCTGCATCAAGGATTCTGTCCAACATCCTCTTACCTTATTTGTACTTTTTTCCTGCAGGCCGGGTATATGCCATTCCTACGGTTCGGGCGTGATCAATCGTTTCCATGAGATTTTTACTGGAAATGACTGGTGAAACAGCCACCAAGCGGAGGACAGATTTACCACTCAACTTTGTCTTAGATATCGTTCGTTTTCCCTCCCGCATCACATTGTCGTATATATATTCCTGCAAATCGTTGAGCTTATCTTTTGGGAATCCTTCTGGTGTAATACGAAAACAAACGATTCCCGTATCGGGGCGAAGACGCAGTTCTATACCTTGTTCATCCTGAATCCGATCAGCGGTCTCCTTGATGGCTCTAAGAGGAGCGCGGAGCCTTTCGACTGCCATTTTTTTGCCTTGGTGAAGAAGCGAGGTTACAAGTGCCAGAGCTGAGAACGGCCGAGTGGACGGAGGAGACTTAAGACCAGGATTGGGCTTGGGATCTTCAGCAGGATTGAAATAATCGCTGTAGATGGCCATGCGTTCGAAATCTTCCTTTCGTTTCACAAAAAGAACGGAACTGGGTATCGGTACACCGAGCTGTTTGTGGGGATCCCAGGAGACAGAATCAGCAAGCTCTCTTCCTGCAAAAAGATGCTCCCATTCAGGGACCAGGCAGTAGGCAAGGCCGTAGGCTCCATCCACATGCAGCCAGATTCCATATTCCTGACAGACCTGGGCTAAGGGCTGGATAGGATCGACAGAGCCGGTAGAAGTGGTTCCGGCAGTCGCCACCACACAGAAAATGTCTTTTTGTTCTTTGAGCTCTGTGAGCGTTTTTTTCATCTTTTCCAGGTCAATACGTCTGTTCTTGTCGACAGAGAGGGGAAAAAGATTCTCTTCTCCGAGGCCTAACATGCGAACGGCATGTCTTATCGAAAAATGAGCGTCTTCAGAAGTCAGAATAGACAGATTTGAGGGATCATCGAATCCCTGGAATCCCTTCTGAGCGAAATCGAATCCCTGCTCTTCAGCCTTCCGATGGAGGGCCATATACAGGGCCTGTTGATTGGCATAGGTGCCGCAGTACATGAATGTGGCATCTGAATCCGGTCCCAGGCCAAAAAGCCTGCAGAGGGACTTGCAGCAGAGTTCTTCCAGCATGGCTCCTCCTGGAGAGACCTGCCAATTGGTTACACCTTGGTTGAACTGGAGGGCGATGATAGCTCCAAATTTTGCTCCCTCCTCAGGCAAAGAATTGAACATGGATTGGAATTCTGGCA
>SMTZ1_10004157_pt1 | contig 21302 bp, 15 predicted proteins | sample DeeMarSWOR136_30_FD_25667 | JGI IMG/M metagenome (IMG submission 25667) | reverse complement strand
TTGCGGGGATAAGCGCGGTCTGACCGCACTCTTCGCTCAACAGGAACGGGGGACCATACGGGGCGACCTCGCCGTTGAGATACAAAGCCGGCAGGTAAGCGATGCCCCTGCCCATGTCATGGAACGTGGCCGCTCCCTGGTCAATCCGCCCCCAGTGGATCGGCCGCCACTCGCCGGAGTTGAAGACACACAGATAGGCAAGGTCGACCGAGTCGGGAACCGGCTGATCGAAAGTGACCGTTACGTCACAGACCTCGACATAATCAGCGGTCACGTCGCGATAAGATTTCCCGGCCAGCCAGCGAGGAAGCGAGTCCTGCTTTCTCTCCTGAAACGCGAGATTCTGTTTCTGCTGCGCGAACGTCTTTCGATAGACCTTGGCCACCTTGTTCGAAAGCCGGTACTCCCCGGGGTTGGCTTCGGCACCCATGAACGGAATCACCTGCCTGTCGGCGGTGATCACCGCGTTCCAGGCGTGGTTGTTGCCGGAGTTGGCCCAGTGGGGGGTGTAGTCACTGGTGATGCCGATTCCGTTGGCGCGCAGGGCATAGATGGTCACGTTCGTCATGTCCTCGCACCGGCCCAGGCGGTGGGCGGTCATCTCGGCCAGTCCCTGGTCGGTCGGATGGTAGTAGAAGCGGGGATCGAAGCCGAACCAGGTCATTATATCCCGGTTTATCAGAGCCGCCGCTTCGACCGGATCGGTGGGATCGGTCATTCGACTGTCCAGGTCCCGGTACTTGTCCCAGAAGAACTCCCGCCAGGGCTCCAGGGGTTCGTTGCTGCCGCGATAGGGGAGGACGTAGTCACGGAAATCGTCCCAGGCCATCGCCCGCGCCCACGGTTTTTCACGCCAGGCGCGGAAGGCGTAATCAATCTGCGTTATCAGATATTCGGCGGTGATGATATCCCTGTCATAAACCGGCTCGCGACGCTTGAAGTCGAGTTCACCATGCAGGTCCTCGAGCGAATCGGCGGCCTCCGTTAGCGTGGCATAATCAGCATAGTCGAGAACATCGAATGGGATCTCGGTTCCCGAGGTGTCGTGCATGTAATAGGTGACGTAGCTGTGCTCTTTCATATTCCCGATCAGGAACAGGGCCGCTTCGAGTTTGAGAGTGTCGTCGGCCTGCCGGAAGTGCGCGAGGACGCGCTCGAGCTCGATCCGATTGTCTCCGGCCGCGGCGAGGACGTCATCCACGTCCGGTCCGTAAGTGGAAGTACCGCACCCGGTCAGTACGAGAGCCGCCGGCAGGGCGATCAGAGAAAACAGCTTCCGATGTTGAATCATGCGTTCATCCTGTCTGTATTCGGCTTGTTTCTCCCAAGATAGGTTCCTGTCGCCGTCATCACAAGGGGGACATGGTAACAGCGGTAAATGAAAAACCGGTGGCCTTCAGAGGCCACCGGTTTTTGAAGCTGCAAACTGATGTCTAAAGACTACAAGGTAAGCCAGAAGTCCCGACGGTAGAGCCGATAAACGGTGTTTTTTCCTTCAGCGGTCTCAATATAGTCCTCAAGGGCCTCGAATTGGGCTTCGGGGCCGACCAGAAAGAAATGACCGTCGTCGCTGTCACCCAGCGGCTGACCGTAACCAATCAGCACCGGTCCGTAGGCGGTCTCCATCCGCGCTTTGAGTTGTTCGAACAGGTCGTCCCGCTCGCGCAACGCCAGAATCTTCTCGTTGTAGCGGCGGACGGTCTCCGGCGTATAGCCGTCGGCCAGATCTTCCGCCATGGCCTCGCCGCGTTGCTCATACCGGCCGGGCGAGCGAGACACGCCGAACACCTGGGCAATGGCGTAGTCGGTCAGGTCCGGAGTCGGCTGGGCCGTCTTGAGTTGGTTCACTACGAAGCGCATGGTTTCGGAAACATCCGGACATCTCTCGGCATAGTAGTGTGCGAGGCCGCTCTGCTGGCCGATTCCGTACCCGTTGCTGTAAGCCAGGCCGGCCGCCCAGGTCTTCATGAACAAACCGTGCGGTCCTCCGCCTCCGTAGAGCTTACCGGAGAGACAGTTCAATACGGCGTCAGTCGCTGTGTCATACTCGTTGGCGACGCGGGCCGTGAAGATCAGCACACCATTCTGGGTACCCTGGTGCATCAGGCCCACATATAGAGGCGAGGTCAGGCCAGGCTGCCGTTGAGCGAGGCGAGCCACCACCCTGCGGTCAGTCGCATAAGTCTGGCGGACCGACGGCCGGTCATCCAGCTTGGCGACCAGGGCCTCGATCTGAGGCAGGGCCGCCGCACGGTCGGTGGTGTTTGAAACCATGAAAAGGCGGGCGTTGTCAACCCTCCTGATCAATCCAAGAACCTCGTTGAGGCGCGCCAGGGCCTGAGCGGGATCGACCAGAATATCGTGCTTCGCCCGCTCGCACAGATAGTGCAGGTCGTCGGTCAGGTTGGCGTCAGGTATGTCACCCAGCGTGACCCGCAGCGCCTGCACAAAGTTGCGGGCGATGTTCTTGGCGTGATCGCCCAGCCCGGCCATTTGGCTTGCCAGGTCGCTTCCGACCGTGACCTCAGCGGCCGGAGTGCCGGCTTCGAGCGCCCCAAGCAGTTCCGTCATCTGCTGCCGGTCGTGATTGTCGGCAAACGCGCTCAGCGCATCGAGGAAGGACGCCAGTTCGCCCTGGGCGGCCTGATCCCCGGGCTTGGTTAACAGCCAGCGGAGACGCTGCAGATGGTGTACCCGGGTGAGGAAGCAGGCGCTCGACATGATGAGAGGATTTTTGTCATACTGATAACCGGTCGCCGGTGAGTTTACCCAGTATTCCTCGGAACCCCGCATGCGATTGCGGTTGCGCTGGATAAGCTGGTCGAGTCGATCCAGAATCCGCGGCAGATTATCTTGCGAGACGTAGGGCGAGTACAGGGCGGCGTCCATCCAGCCGAGGGCGTTGAACAGTTCCTGCTGGTTACCGCCCTGTCCGGCCAGGACGAGTTCGACCCGCCCCTTGGAGAAGCCCGTCGAGTAGTACGTATCCAGGTTGAGAACCTCGAGACGCAACCGTTCCTGCATCTGGTCGAAAGTGATCACCTCACCGTCCTTGATCACGCCGATAGCGGTCATCGCAGCCGGCAGGAAGGGTACATAGACCATCAATGATTCCGGGATGACGTCGAGCCCCAGGGCCAGACCGACCCGTGATGAAGTCATGTTGTCGAAGGTCGAGGCCACCAGCGGCACCTTGCCGGCGACCGTCAGGGTCTGAAAATCAAGCTGGTCGTCCAGAGTCATGGGCGGATTGTCGATGAATCCCGGAAGCTCCATCCGGGCATTGGCGGCTTCGAGTTCCGCCGTTTTGGCATCGAATTCTTCTTTGTATTTGGCGATCGCCAGTTGGGCGTCCGCGACGTTGTATTTCTGTTTGAAGTCTTCCACGTATGAGGCCAGTCGCGCCTCCTTGGCGGCCGCGCTGGCCGTGACAATGTCCGGGCTCGGAGTGGCGCCCACGGCATAAGGCGGAACCGTCAGCAATTGCCAGGTATCAATGCGTTCGCGCCAGATATTCTGATCGAGCGATAGAAGCGAGTCGATGTAATCGAACTGGTCGCTGAAAACCAGGGATTTACGGAATCCGGGCACGCTCTCGAGATCCTCCATTATCCCAAGCCAGGCGCCGGCGAGCCCGCTTCGGAATCCGAACATCGGCGGTTGATTGAGGTTGTTGGCGATCTGCTTCCGGTATTCTATCAACCGGTTGCGGGCACGGGTATTCAACTCCTTCAATTCCGTCGATCCGTCGGCATAGTCATGGACGCGGCGGACGGCAGTTACGATCGTGGCCTCGACGCTGTCCACCAGCGCCTCATTGATAAGGGAGCTGTTCACGCCGGTCAGGTCAAAGCAGATCGGCAGTCCGAAATCGTCCTCGATCCAGCCGTTCACGGCGGTGGCACCGATGTCGATCTGCCGGGTTTCCGAATTGATGAAAAGGTTGTACAGGTCCGATGTTTCGCCGCTGCCGAAGGCCTCCAGGAACAACTCCAGGACGCCCTGTTCTTTGTAATTCAGTTCCAGATCGGCCGGCCAGGAGTAAAGCAGATAGCCGGGATCTTCAGCCCGGTCGCTGGGATAGGTGACCGTCAGCGTGGTGCCGACCGGGGCCGGGTTGGGAGGCGGAAAATCGAAGTTACCTATGCCCGGAAGCGGGCTCGAATCGGGCTGCTCCGAGCAGTGATCGAGCAACTCACTCATCTGCTCAAGGTACGCATCGACCGGGGTGCTGCTCGGGATGGCAACAATCGATCCCATGTTAGCCAGATGGTGCGTGGCCGAGTGAAAATCCCACATGTCCTGCGGCACCATGTCACGCATGATGTCCGGGTCGCCGCCAGCCGTGTGGGTCAGGGGGTGATCCTCACCATAGACCAGTTGAAAAAGCCGGCGGTAAGTGTTGTAGTAAGGCCGCTCGAAGGCACTGACCATCTCCGTATAAACGGTCCCCTTTTCATCGATGGCCAGACTTCCGTCGTCGTTCGTGACCACCCCGATGTGGCAGACTTCACGTCTGATCTCCTCGTCGGTGAAATCGGGATGCAGCAGCGCCTGAAGCTTGGCCTCGTAGATTTCGTAAAACGTATCTTCCCCGGCGGTGGTATTGAAGTGATAGCAGGTCTGATACTGCCCGGTATAGGCGGTGCTGTTGCCGAGCGCCATGTCCTCGAGGGTGGCGACGTAGCGACCGCGATTGCCCTTGCCGAGCAGGAGATGTTCACAGGCGTGCGGCTCGCCGCGGCTGCCGGTGATGGGGGTTTTAACCCAGTAGAACGCCTGAGGCACAGACTGAATCTGTAACAGGTCGATTATGTAGCCGTGCTTCTCGGAAACGAAGCGGGCCCCCATCGCCTGGCCGGAGGCATTATCATACAAGTTGACGGTGCGGAATCCGTGAACCACTTGATCGGGCTGGAGTCCCTCCAGGAACTCGTCTGCCGCCGCGGGTATGATCAGGGCGGCGGCCAGGAACCACCCGGCCAGGAGCATTCGTAAGCAGGTCTTCATGGCGCTTCTCCTTCCTATGTTTGACATCGACATCTCAACGTTCGGCAAACTACACAATCAGATACGAAGGGGCAACCGCTTAAGTCTACGGGAAAGCCGACCGTCTACCTGTAACCTGAGTTTCCGTGATACGAGGTAGCTATCGGCGTCACGTTCGGGACAGCTCAGAGCGGAGCGCCAATGACAGCAGATCAACCGCCCGTTGGGTGGCCAGAATGCCGTCAAGATGGTCATTCTCATGCTGGATCAGCTCCGAGAGATTGTCTTTTAGTGCCCACGTGATCTCGTTCCAATCGAGGGTGCGGAACCGCACGGAACAGCGGGCACGGCGCCGTACTTTCACCAGAAGATCGGGGAAAGACATGCAGTCGTCCCACAGTTCAAACGTCTCGGCGCTGAGGTTCTCAAGTGTCGGGTTGATAATAGCATGGGGCTCCTCGACGTGCCAGTAGATCAGTCGCTTGGCCACGCCGATCTGAGGCGCCGCAATGGCTCGGCCGCGGCCGTGCCGCTGCCGGAAGGCCATCAGGGTGTCGCGGAGATCGTCAACCACCGGCCGAAGAGAGCGCAATTCGCCCTGCTCGACAGGCGCTGACGCGCGGTACAGGGCCGGATTACCCAGCAGCAGGATTTCGCGTATGGCCACCGGCGCTGCTCCCCGGTCAGTTTTGATACACTAATTCCAGACGGTCCGAAGCGATAAGGTCTGCCGGAGATACGACGGGCTCGTCCAGCGGAATCGAATCGCCGTACCGCTCTTCCAGTTTCTGTGCCACGAGGGGGTGATCGAGCTGGTAGCTGCCGAGCCGTCGCAGATGCGCCAGTTCCAGCCCCAGGCCCTCATAGTACACTTTCCAGACCAGTTCCGAACAGTACATTTGGTCGTCGCTCCAACCGAACACATGGTCGTACGGTTTACCCATGTGCCTCTCGGCGATAAACCACATCTGTTCGAGCGCCCGGTCAGTAAGGTACGGGTAGAGTGTGTCGACCCGCAGGGCCACCACATGGCCGTTGATACCCTGGCGAATCTACTCCTGCATGGGGACCATTCGTACCGGGCCGACCGCTTCACACACCACGAAATCGCCGTTCAGTTCAAAGACGATGCCACAGTGGGTGTACTCCGATCCGGTGGCCAGTTTGAGGGCCTGGCTCTGCTCCGAGACGAGGTCCTGGAACACAATGTCACCGGACCTCGGTGCATAACCGGAGAAACGCGAACAGGTGGTCAGCGTTAGCCCCAGCATTAGCAACAACGTTATCCTTGGTCCAGACATGGTCTGACTCCGTGCGGCTGTCTTTTTTATCAGGGGAATAGGCAGACCCGAGATCACGTTGTCAAGTCTTTAACCGAGTCTGACAAACCGTCGTACAGGGGCAGAAATCAGTCGAAGGGACAGGGCCGGGACTTTGTACCGGACGAGAGCGGCGCGGGGGACGACACGGGCATCGGGGGAGAGCCGGAGAACGACCGGTCTATCTCCAGGGTGACATGGCCGAGATCGACATTAGGCGCCCAGTCCCACTGGAATGTGCTCAATAAGAAATTGGCGACGATCAGGTCAGCCGCCACAGGAGCTCCGAAATGAGCAAGGGGAACGCCTACTTCGAAGAAGTTGGAATTCTCAGCGATAACCAGATCGCCAATATGGATATCCGTAACCCAGGAAGAGTCTGTCCAATGTTGGAGAATATCGCCATGATAGCCGACTATCAATTGTGTCCTGGTCCATATCCAGGAATATCGCGACGTCTATGCCGGTGGCCGAATCTGTATAATCGCCCCAGCCGTTGTAAGTTTCGACGCGGAACTGGAGCTGGGTTCGGCTTGAGCGGGCGTAAATTCGGCTGAGATTGCGCGGGATGGCCTCGTTGAAGTCTTCCACCAGCAGCCGCCACAGATAATGAACGGTGACCGTATCGGTAGCGGTGCTGTTGCCTGCTGCATCGTAGGCGACCGCAAAAACCGCGTGTTCGGAGGCCATCGTGAGCCCGGTCGGTCGCCATGTATATTCGTACGGGGGCGAGGCATCGTCCGCGCCGGGAACATGAGCACCGTCAATATAGAATTCAACTCGCGCCACGCCGTCGTTATCGGTGGCTTCGATCTCGATCATGAGCGAGTCGCCGAATACCGCTTGGTCTCCGGGAGTCAGCAAGTTGGCCGTCGGTGGGATCCAGTCGCGAACGGTCCGAAACTGCCAGGTATAATCCTCGGCCAGACAGTTGCCGGCGCTGTCTCGGACGGCGGTGGTTACGGTTGCGGTGTAGAGTTGAAATGTATCCAGGGGCGCGTCAGGCATGAAAACCATCTGAGTATCGCCACTCAATATCAGGCTTCCGGCGACACCGGGCTCGATTAGCAGGGAGTTGAGCACAAGCGTGGATATGTCCATTTGTTCCGAAAAGACCACCGACAGGGTCGTATTGACCGTCGTCGAGTCGCCATCGGCCGGAAGCGTCGAGATAACCGTTGGCGGAATAGTATCGCGGTAGGTCGAAAACTGCCACGCATAAGGGGCGGCCAGGGTATTGCCGGCGGTGTCGCGGGCCGAGGTTGTCACGGTGGCCGTGTATGTCAAGTTGGTATCCAGGGCCGCGGTCGGGGTAAACGTAACGGTTCCGGCGCTGTAGCCGGTAGTGCCGTTGGTCGGGGGGTCGAGCACGATTACCCCGCTGGTCATAGAACCCGGGTCCATATCCTCCGAGAACGTCGCGCTGATCACCGTGTTTACCGATACGGTCGAATCGCCCTCGGTCGGTACGGTGGCAACCACTCGCGGTCTGACAGTATCTCCGGTATGGTCGCCGTTGACGGGATTATCGTCGCCGCAGGAAACCACCCCCGTGAAGAAGGGGACGGTTGCTGCCAACGTAAGCAGCACACCAAATGCAAACCGGTTCATATCGTGGTCAGGTTCCTCGAAGGACATTCCGCCATGACCCGGTCAAGAGCAAACGCCGGGCCGAACTTCACCTGTTGCTGTAATCGTTGGGCCGGCAAATCAGGGAGACCTCAGGACTGTCCGGTTGCCGCCCACCACCAGGGCCCTTCCTCCACCCACAACAATGGCCAGCAAGGGGTGTTCCGTACCGCTGGCCAGCGCCTGCCAGCTTGAACCGTTGGCCGACGTCCAGAGGACCCCACTCCGGCCGCAGGCGACCAGGCGAGAGCCGGTCCAGGCCAGGTCGTAAAGGTAGTCGCTGGCGCCGAGTTCGTGGGGTTGCCAGTGGATGGCGTCGGAAGAGGTGTAGGCATATCCTCTCAGGTCATTCGGCCCTTCCAATCGGTTGCCGACGGTTACATACTGCGAGCCGCTCCAGGCCATATCGGCGATCACCGGTTCCGGATCGGTCGGAGCCGGGGTGGGCCTGGTCCAGGTGACGGCATCGGGGGAGGAGTAGACAATATTGGACGTCGCCGCCAAATACTGATGGCCGTCCCAGATAACGCATCGGAGCGTCGTACTGTCGCCGATGAAGTGCCGCGTCCAGGAGTCACCCGACTCGGACGTGAAGACAGCGCCATCCTGGCCGCAGGTGACAAACCGCCCGCCGCCCCAGATAATATCCTTAAGGATAACGTCCTGGAATTCAAGGGTCCGTGTCCACGAGACTCCATCAGTTGACGAGTAGATGTCCGTCGGTGCGCCCAGGCCGCCGAGGGCGGTGTAGACGCTGCCGGAATAGGCCAGGCGGTCGAATCCGATTGCCACCCGGCCGTGCCGCTCGCTCCAGTCGTCGCCGTTGGGTGACTGCATAACCGTGCCCCTGGCGGTCACCGCGACATAGCGGCTTCCGGTCCAGACGACTCCGGTCATCTCGGCCCCGGACGTGACAATAGTCAGATCATCGCTTTGGGTCCCGGTGAGAATGTAGCCGCCGCTGCCGCCCACCAACAACTGGCTGCCGAAGCGCGCGATCGATGTCAGCGAGAACGGGGCGTCGGTGCTCTGCTCCACCCACCCCTGACCATCCGTCGAGCTAAAAAGCAGTCCGTCAGGGAATCCCAAGTGGTAATTCGTGCCTTCTCCCACCGCCATTAACTCGGTACCGGTCCAGAACAGGTCGTGAACGTACCAGGCGTCAAGGCCGGCCTGATAGAACCAGGTGTCAGCATTGGAGGAACGGAATATCCGGCAGCGGTCAGGTTCTGACTGGCCGGACTCGAAGGCAACCGCGTAAACCAGGCTGTCGGTGGCAGCCAGGGTGGGGAAGACGGTCTCGGATCCAAAAGTGGTGATTTGCTGCACCCAGGCCAGGCCGTCGGTGCTCCGAAAGATCCGTCCGCCGTCGGCCGCGGCCACCCACAGGACTCCGAGCCGGGCAACGTCGTACAGGTCTATGTCACTGCTGAGCCGGTTGAGCTGCCAGTCGACGCCGTCGGTCGAGGTATAGACTGATCCGGCCGTGCCGACCGCCACGGCGAGCGTGTCGCCCGCCGCTATCCCGTAAAGATGAGAGAGATCTTCGATTCCTACCCAGGTCCAGTCGATACCGTCAGGTGACCTGATGAGCGTGCCGTTCATTCCCACGGCCACAAAGACTGAGTCTATCCAGGCGATATCCATAAGGCCGTCGTTGGGGCCGCCCTCGCGTCGCCGGATCCAGGAGTTTCCGTCGGTGGAGGTGTAGATAATACCGCCGTCGCCGACCGCCGCCAGGACAGCACCGTTGTCGGCTATGGCCCGGACGGTGTTGACGATCCCGGATTCGACCAGCCGCCATGAAGACCCGATATCGGGCGGGGTCGGTTCACTCGGTTCGTCGCTGCCGCAGCCCGAGCAAAGGAGGGCCGGGAAAATCAAGGTGGTCAGGTTCGCAAGTCGCAGGTTCATACCGTTTATACACTCCCGCAGTGATCTGCTGCAATATACGGCGTCATCGCCGCCTGACCAAACGCCGTGTGCCTTTGGTTTTTCTTTGCGCCGGCCCGGGAGCTTCCGTAGCTTTGAGGCAAGGAACCAGACATGGGTCGACAATCCAGAGCGCATTCGGACAGAACGCATCGGCACGCCGACCTGACCGCTCCGGTTAAGCCGAAGGACGAGGCCTTTCTATTCGACCTTTTACGCGGTCTGACGGCCCCGCCACTGCTGCTGATACTGGACAACGTTCAGGACCCTCATAATCTGGGAGCCTGTCTTCGCACCGCCGACGGGGCCGGAGCGAATGCGGTCATCGTTCCGAAAGACCGGTCGGTCCGCCTGACTCCGACGGTCCAGATGGTTGCCTGCGGGGCGGCTGAAAACGTTCCGCTCGTGCTGGTCACCAATCTGGCCAGAGTGATCGACCAGATTAAAGACGCCGGTCTCTGGGTAGTCGGCACCTCGGACCAGGCGGCTCAGCCCCTGTATGCACTTGATCTTTCCGGACCGCTGGCTCTGGTCATGGGCTCGGAAGGAAGAGGGTTGAGGCGGTTGACCGCGGAGAAGTGCGATTTTCTGGCTTCGATTCCGATGCAGGGCTCGGTGGAGAGCCTGAACGTATCGGTGGCGGCCGGGGTGTGCCTGTACGAGGCAGTGCGCCAGCGACAGGCCAAATCAGGTTGACATAGACCTGTAAAGTACATATACTCGGCCCCGTTGGCCCCTGAGAATTAGGGGGAAGGTGATAACAGCATTCTCGCGAGGAAAGAACTGTGGCTCCTGTTCTTGTAGCCGGCATGATCATCGTTAACCTGGCGCTGATTTTCTACACCGCAGGAATCGTAACCGAACAGCGGCTTCGCCGCGTCAGCCCAAGAGTGCTTACGTTGCTGTCGGCCGGAGTCGTTTTTGATATCACGGCCACAGTCTGTATGATAATAGGCTCGCCCAATACGCCGTTTTCTCTACACGGCTTTCTTGGTTATTCATCACTTACCGGGATGATTATCGAGACTGTCCTGGCCTGGCGACACCGGAATAATCACGGGGATGCCAGGGTGTCGCAGGGCCTGCACCTGTATAGCCGCCTGGCCTACCTATGGTGGCTCCTGGCCTATGTCACCGGCGCTCTCATCATAGTGTTGCGACGGTAGCCCGGCTGTTCAAAGCCGTCAACCTGAGCGAGGGTCCAATCGGAGTGCATGGAACCGACGTGTCCTGACGCTGTTATAGGGAAAATGGCAGGCGCGGCCGGTCCGGTGAACCGGCCGCTGTGCTTCGTGGTGTTCACAAGAGGACAGGATCCTTAACAGTGCTGAAAGCAGCATTAACCGATACTCTAAGAGGAGGAGATAACATGTTTCAACGCATTGTCTTGGCGACAGCGGTCGTGTTCCTGGCGACCGCCGCTCAGGCTGATCAGTGGACTCTGGATGTTCCCCACACCAGCGTGCAGTTTAAGGTGAGCCATCTGGTCATCTCAAAGGTGGTCGGTAATTTCGGCGAATTTTCGGCCAATCTTGAGTTTGACGGTAAAGACGTCACCAGTGGAAAGATCGATATGACAGTCAAGGTGGCTTCGATCAATACCGACAACCCCGATCGCGACAAGCATCTACGCTCCGGCGACTTCTTTGCCGCGGAGAATCACCCCGATATGAGTTTCAAATCCAAGAACGTGGTCAAGGGGAACGACAACAAATTCCAGCTGGTTGGCGACCTGACAATCCGGGGCGTGACCAAAGAGGTTACGTTTGACTGTGTTTTCAACGGTGCGGTCGAGTTCATGGGTACATCGAAGGCGGGTTTCACGGCGAAAACTACGATCAATCGGCAGGACTTTGGCGTCTCCTGGAGTAAGAGTCTTGATGGTGGCGGGCTGGTGGTCGGCGACGAGGTAGAGATTTCGCTGGAACTTGAATTCAACAAGACTGCCTAGGCAGGCTCAGTTCGGGTCGACCGGAGCCACCGGGTCGGCCGCTTTCAGTTCTATAGAGTCAGCCAAATCCGTTTGACATGCGGTGGGGTTTGTAATATAATAGCCGTCTTGACCGGGCGACCCTTCGGGGTCGCCTTGAAGTCTGGGCCAACTTGAACCTGACCTGGAGGTTTGCTGGTGAAGGAATTCACTACTGGTAACATTCGGAATCTGTGTCTGGCCGGCCAGCGCGGCTGCGGTAAAACCAGCCTTGCTGACGCTATTGCTTTCCATACTGGTGCGAACAACCGGGTAGGGCGTGTCGACGACGGAAGTTCCTGTTTTGACTATAATGAGGCCGAAGTATCCAGAAGGTCGACGCTGGCGGGCAAGCTAATGGCCGCCGCGTGGAAGAATCACAAACTAAACCTGTTGGATTCTCCCGGTCACGCTGATTTCGTGGGAGAACTGCTCGCGGGGCTGGCGGTGTCCGATTCGGTGGCCGTCCTGATAGATGCTCTATCCGGAGTCGAAATTGGCACTCAATTGCAGTGGAAGATGATGCCGGAGCGGCTGGCAAAGTTCTTCTTTGTCAACAAAATGGATAAAGAGAACGTCAAGTGGAAGGCTGCGATCGAGTCCATACAGGCTGCGTTCGGCAAAAAGGCTGTGCCGGTCCATATGCCGGTTGGCGAAGCGGACGGTTTCAAGGGGCTGGTTGATCTGGTTCATATGAAAGCCTACACCTACTCCGGCGGAAAGCCGTCCGAGACGGATATCCCGAGCGAGTTGAAAGACGAGGCCGAATCATATCGTGAGGCTCTGGTAGAAATGGCCGCCGAGTCGGACGATGCCCTGCTGGAGAAGTTCTTCGAGGCGGGGACTCTCGATGCGGCTCAGACGATTCAGGGATTACGAGCCGGTATCGCCAAGGGGGGTCTCTTTCCGATCCTGTTCGGAGCAGCCAGCAAAGACATTGGCACAACTGAGTTACTTGATTTCGCCGCCGATTTTCTCCCGTCGCCCGATCAGGTGCCGTCGCCACCCGTCGTTGAAACCGGAACAGAAAAAATAGCTGAGATAAGTGCTGATCCGGCGGCTGGACCGGTTGCGTATGTGTTCAAGACGGCGTCGGAAGGTCACCTGGGCGAAATGACCTGGTTTAAGATGTTCTCCGGAACGATCAAGCCGGGAGCTGAACTCTCCAACCAGCAGACCCGCGCCTCTGAACGCCTCGCTCAGCTCTATACCCTCCAGGGTAGGAATCGAATTGAAGTGCCCGCGCTGGCGGCCGGGGATATCGGTGTGGCCGTCAAACTCAAGGATACCCGGAGCGGTGATACGCTGACCACCAAGGATCAGAGAGTGACCGTGAAGCCGGTGGTCTACCCGCACCCGGTCATGGATGTGGCCATCCGGCCCAAGAAGAAGGGCGATGAGGAGAAGATCGCGTCGGGTCTCCAGAAGCTGCAGGGTGAGGATCCCACCTTCGAGTTGAAACAGGACCCGGCTCTCAAGCAGCAGGTGCTGTACGCCCAGGGCTCAACTCATATCGAAGTGCTCATGGAGAAGCTCCAGAGGCGTTTTGGGGTCGAGGTCGACCTGGCCAAGCCGAAGATCCCGTACCGCGAGACGGTAACGGCCAAGGCGGAGACGCAGTACCGGCACAAGAAACAGACCGGCGGGCGTGGACAGTTCGGAGCGGTTCATATCCGGCTTGAACCGAACGCCCGGGGAGCAGGGTTTGAATTTATTGATGAGATCAAGGGCGGGGTGATCCCCAGCAAGTTCATCCCGGCGGTGGAGAAGGGTATTGTCGAGGCGATGCAGGATGGCAATTTGTGTGGCGCCCCGGTCGTAGATGTCAAGGTCAGCCTGTTCTTCGGCTCCTTCCACGAGGTTGATTCATCCGACATGGCTTTCAAGATCGCCGGGCTAATGGCCTTTCGGGACGGTTTCATGAAGGCCAGACCGGTGATTCTGGAGCCCATCTGTAACATAGAAGTGCTTGTGCCGGACGAGTTTACCGGTGACGTCATGGGGGATCTATCTTCCCGGCGCGGCAAAATCGCCGGCATGGAGCGCGAGGGAAATTCGCAGCGAATTCGGGCCTCCGTGCCACAGGCGGAGCTGTATCAGTACTCGGTCGATTTGCGCTCGCGGACGCAAGGGCAGGGCTTCTATTCGCTGGAATTGGACCGCTACGAGCAGGTGCCTCACGAAATTGCGCAGAAGATCATCGCCGAGGCTCAGGCGGCAAGGGAGGCTGAATCATAGATTCGGTGATCCATCTATAGACCTCCCGACAGGGCGGGCCGGTGTCGGCCCGCCCTCTCTTTTTTTCCGGGGTGGCGCTAAAAACACAACTTGTTATTGACAGATGAACAAATGAGCAGTAGTGTGAGGCGAGACGGAGTCATGGATCAGGAAAGGGTTACCCATGGCCAGACCAGAGCTTACCGATAGGCAGAGACAGATTCTCGTATTCATCGAGCGACTCATTACCGAGAAGGGGCATGCACCCACGATCAGGGAGATCGGGGAGCGGTTCGGCATCAGTTCCACCAACGGCGTACGGACGCACCTCAGCGCTCTGGTTCGGAAGGGGTACCTTAAAAAGTCAGACTACATATCGAGGGGGCTGGAATTGACCCGCCGTCTGGCGGCGGGCGTCAGCCGGATTCCCATGGTCGGTTCGGTGCCGGCCGGCCAGCCGATTGACGCCGTGGAAAACGTGGAAGGGGAGATTGTCCTGGACATTTCATTTCTCCCCAGGGGCGATTCGTTCAGCCTGAGGGTATCCGGTGACTCGATGATTGGGGCCGGTATTCGCGACCGCGATGTGGTTATCGTCCGCAAGCAGAACGTGGCCCAGTCGGGCGATATCGTGGTGGCGGTGGTTAATGGCGAGGCGACGGTCAAGCGCTATTTCTCAGAAGGTCGTCAGGTTCGTCTCCAGCCGGAGAACCCGGCCTTTGAGCCTCTCTTGGTCACTCGGAAATCGGGTGATTTTAGAATCGCAGGCAAGGTCGTCGGCCTGCTCCGAAAACTCAGTTGAAATCTGGTCGAAGTGATCAGGCCACGGTGGTGTTGAGTTCGCGTCGGGCGACTGACTTTTCTTCGTGTCTCACCCGACGGTAAAACTCACAGACCTGGCACGATTGGCCGGGGCACGCCTCAGTTCGGGCCAGGCGGTTAGTGTCACGCACCATCCAGCAGTTGCGCCCACCGGCGACACCGCCGTTGGTGCCGTCGTAGGCCATTGCCAGTGAGACCGGGCATTCGCCCAGCACATTCACCATCAGCCCGCCCTTTTCACGGCCGCAGTTCTTGAACTCCCAGCAGTTGAGCTTGCGTTCCATGGCGAACTCGGCAGCTATTCACTCCAGAATTCGAAAGACCGGCGCGAACCTCGAGTCGGCCTTCATCTGTTGTACTTGATTGTCCGAAGCACACTTAAGAAAACGGTCGTACGCTTTGCGGACCTCTTTGAACTCGCCCGCCCCGAAGTAGCTCAGCATCAAATATTGATAGATGACCGGGTTGTTGGAGTCGATCGAGCGAGCATCCTTGAAATGCTTGGCGGCCTTTTCGAAATAGCCCTGATTATACCGGGCCCGACCCAGGCCAATATAGCCGTCGACGTTTCGCTTGTCCATTCGCACGACCATATCAAAGTCGGCCACCGCGGCGATGGCCTCGTTTCGGGCCAGGTAAAGACTGCCCCGGCCCAGATAGGCCGGAATACTCCTGTTATCGAGCTCGATGGCATTCTGATAGGCGACCGAAGCCCGATTGTAGTCACGCTTGAATTGAAGGATCTCAGCTGCTCTGAGGTAGTCGTCGTGCGCGGCCGATCTGTTCGAAAGCTGAAGTTGCACTTCGGCCCGCTTGAGGTAGGCGTCAGTGTAACTGGGACTGAGCGTCACCGCCTCGGTCAGATCGCTGAGGGCGGTCTCGAATTCACCCCGATCGATTGCTCCCAGGGCCGAGTAGTAGTAATCCTGGTCCAGGTATTGCTCGGCCTTCTGCTGCGCCGTGGCCGGTTGCAGAGTAACGTTGAGGGCGGTAGTCTTGTCCCCCGTCAGGTCAACCTGCCCGTTGACCGTCTGGTACCCGTCTTTTGAAACGGCGTAGGAGTGCCGCCCCGGTTTAAGTCGGCTATAGGTCAGGTTGCCGGCTCCGATCACCGACCCGTCGAGGGTCAAACGGGCGTCGTCCACATTGGTGTTCAAGGTCAGCTTGGCGTAGACCGGTCCCCTGGAGGCCTCGGCCGGGCGACTCGGAGCCGGAGTCGCCTTCGACGGGGCCCGCTGGCCGGCCTCGCTGGTCGGTTGCGGTGTCGGTGGGGCGGCACTGGTCTGCGGTGCAACCGTCTCCCTTGCCGGTGACCGCTCCGCTGTGGCCGGACGCGGCCGCGTTGCCTGTGGTGCGGCCGCCTCGGGTCTCAGGATAAGCGTGGTAATGTTATCGTCCGCCACGGTGGCGTAGTCGGTAGCTACGACCTGATCGCCGATAACATATTCAATCTGGTAGGTGCCGGCATCCAGTTGTTCCGACTTAAAGAAGCCCTGACCGTTGCTGTTCAGGGAGAGTCCCAGTTCGGGGAAGCGCACGGTGGCTCCGCTGAGGTATGGCTGGTCGCTCTGACCGAGTGCAAAGCCGATAATTCGGCCGCTGCCAATGTCGGCATCGGAGCTGAAATAGGTGCCCAGTGCAAATGCGGTCACGGCCGCCAGGGGAGCAATGACCGCCGCGAGAACCTTATTGGATATCCTCTTCTTGCGCAGCAGATACTCCCGGCCGTTGATCGTCAGTTCATCGCCGTCGTGGAGGTCCTGCTGGCCGGTGATCTGAATGTAGCCCTTGGCGAAGTATGCGATACCTCGAAGTCGTTTCGATATCCTGGGGGCCTCACCGGAGAGTTCGACCTCCGGGTGGCTCCACGAAGGATCCTTCTTCTTTTTGGGCGGGACGATCGGCTGGGTGTCAAAACCCGTGCCGCGCGGTCGCTCGGCGACAACCTCCTGTGTCGGACCGTCTTCGGGGCCGTGGCCGATGGCGCTCATCAATTGCTGCTTTTCATCATCGGACAGGTAGTCTGACGCCGCGCTCTGGGTGTGCATGCGCTGGGAGATCTCTTTGATTCGGTCGTCAGAGAGTTTCTCGATGGTGGTTTCTCTGACCGGTGGATCGAGATTCCCGCCAGCCAGGTCGAGGCTGTCGTTGGCAAAGGCGTCGCTGGAGGGAGCAGCCGCGGCTGGTGGGGGCGGCGCCGACTGGCCGATGAGGCTCCCCGGGGTCCTTCCGGTGGCGTGGTCGGCGGTCGGCTCAGTTTTGTGCGCCGTCGAGTCCATGAGGTCGGCCGGAGACTCGATCCCGAGTTGGTCAGACGGGGGGCATTCGAAACCTCCCACCAGGTCGGAACCCTGATTGTGAGCCTCGGTCACCACGAAATCCAGGGTGTCGTCGTCTTCGATGGGCCGTCGCTGGCGCTCAGGCTTTTCCTCCCGGGTCAATCGGCCGGTGTCCTCGGAGATCGGGGCCGGAGTTGCCCCCCGCTTTTCTTCTGGTGTCATACAAATCTGATCGAGTTAAGTTTTTGTACGTTGGTAGTATCGGCCGGAGGGTCGCTTTTCTTGAATATTTCTCCGGTCTCGTTCGTCGTAATCTTGACCATCGCCGAAGGCTTGAAGGCCGCCAAAATCTGGCTTGACAGGCGGTTGGAAGTCCGGCTATATTGGCGCTCTATAATGTCTAAGGAGAGAGTGAGAGCTTCTTTTCGGTTACTCCCCAGGAGGAAGGGTTAAATGTCCAGAATTGATTGTCGCCTGTTGTTTGTCATCCTGCTCTTTGGCTTGTTGACCGCGATCTTGAGTTGCAGCCAGCCGGACGACATAGTCGCCCCTACATCCTTGACCAGGGTTTGGATCAGTGCCGAACGGCTCCCGACCCCGACCCCCGGGATGGCCTACGGGCTGTGGGTGTCAAAAGTGGCCTACCCGCTGATTGCGCACGCCTCCGAGGTTCGCCCTCTCGGGCAGTTTTCCTACGTCAACTCGGACACTCTGGTGGCCTTCCTGGAGCCGGACAATACCCTTCGGGTCGACAGCAACGAGTTTGCGCTGGACGATGATCTTTTCGCCTTCTCTTATCTCTTTGTTACGGTGGAGTCCGCCGGGAGCCACGACACTGTCCCCGGTCCGGTTATGCTGATGCAGTCGATTCGGGGGGATTCGGATACCCTCAGACTGTCCTTCCCACAGCACGACTCGCTGTTCGACGCTATCGTGCGCTGCAATTTCGAATCACCGACGGACGGCAATCGCGGCTACGACGGATACGGTCTCTGGTTCAGCAGCTACGAGTTCATCCGGCGGGAAATTCACGACACCAACGGCGCTGTGGTCACCTATCTCTGGGACACCATCCATCCTCTGATCGGAGAAGACGGTGACACTTTGAATCGCTCCGACCTTTATGGGAAGTATCCGGATACACTCTGGTATGAGTTCGATACGGTTCTCATTGATTTCGGCCGCGATACGCTGGCGCTCGACATCGACTCCTTCATTCATCACGGTGCCCAGCAGTACATTATCTGGGAGGTCGATTCGACCATCCCGAGAATCGTCAAGGATTACGACGACGGGATCACGCTGGATACGGTCGTGCGAATAGTCTACCTTGATATCTTCTCGCAGGATTTGTTCATGCTTCCGGACCTGAGCCCATACGGCTGGAAGTACAAGGGCTGGGCTGTGGCCGATCATATTCCCGCTGACGCGGTGGGTGAATTTTCTCCGCCGGCGTGGGATTTCATCACCGGCGAACTTCTCATCCCGGGCTATCAGGGCGGGTTGCTGACTACGGGCACCTTCACCAATGAGTTGGAGCCCGATGATGCCGATCCGTACACGTTTGAGATTCCGTGGGAAGTGGACAGCGGGCTGTTCAGGGACACGGTTCTGAAACGGCCGGCTTTTCCAGGCGAGGATTTCCTGGATTCGGATTCACTGACCCATTACACGAACGGCGTGATCAACGCTCCGTTCAATCTGCTGCCGAACGCCGACAACTCTCAATCCGGGAGTGTCTTTATTTCAATGGAACCTATTAATATGGTCACGGACACGACCAATTTCCCGCTGATCGCATTCTGTCGGCGCTTCCCGATTTACTGGCCGAACATCGGGGTCGGCGGCTCGGCAAGCTGGACTCTCCATAATTGGACCGGCTCCGCCAGCGGAGCGAACGGCTTCCCGAGAATAGAGGTTCGCATCCAGCGCTTGTAGCGCCCTGAAACACGACCGATGAACAGCCGGTGCGGCCGCAAAGCACCGGCTGTTTTGTATCGGGTTCAGAGTCTGGCGCATGAGCTGCGATCCTGCAACAGGTTGCGTAGTCCGAACTGAACGTCAGACGACGGCTGGCCGGCGTCATCCCAATGTCATTACGGAGTCAGGCTCCGGGTCATTTTCTATTTGCCCGGTAACTCGTTAGCAGGTATATTTGAAGTAGATATTCATTTACTTCCGCAACCTTGAGTTCGCCGGAGCCTGGCATATGGGTTGCTGAGAACAATAGTGCTTCTTGGGTTGTTGTAAGACTTAGGGAGTGGTGCGTGCTGGAACTCCAGCCACCTGACGTAAGAGTCGGGCATCCCCCCTCCACCACTCCCTAACTTTTTGTCCTTTTCACCGGGTCGGCGGTCATACCGGTGCGGGTTTCTTCCGATAAACTGCCAGATGGAAGTCTTCAAGCGGCTTGCTTTTTCCGGCAGCAGACCCGGCCTTATCGTTCGCCTCGGTCACCTGATCGTGGTGCAGGTCCTGTTCATTTTTGCGGCCCTGGCGTTGATTCTCTTTGTCCCCGAATCTAACCAGCGTCTGTCCGCCCGTCTCACTGACTTGGAAGGCGATCTCGAAGTGGCAAGCCGGGCGACCTCGAATTACCTGGTGACCCGCACTTACACCGGGGATAACGGCGGCGATCTGTACGCTGCTCTGGGCGAATTCATGCGCCACCAGTCGAAGGTGCAGCGGGCGGCGGTGGTGAGGGTGGTCGACTCGGCGCGAATCGAGGTTCTCTACGCTTTTGATCGAGCCGGCCAGGTCGACAGTCCGGAATCGGCCGAGCATGACATATCAGACTTCGTAGATCTCTATGCGTTACGCCGCCTGGCGGCGGCCGGTTCGGTGCTCGGGAATCTGCCCCTCGTTGGTTCTCACCATGTTGTAAACTACCGGAGCTTGCCCCTGGCCGGGAGGGGTTCACCGACCATTCTGGTGCTGGCGGCGGATCACGGGCTGGCGGTCTCGCCGCGATCCGCTCTGGAGTATGCCATTCTGGTTCTGTTTCTCTGTTCGGCCCTGGTTTCGCTGCTGACCGTGAGTTTACTTCTGCGTAAGTTCAAGCGGCCGTTGGACCGCATAATCAGCGGCCTTGAGGAGACTGCCGAAGGCAAGCTGCACCACCTGCTCGATCTCGAAGGCGATCGGGAATTGGGTAAGCTGGCCCGAGCTTACAATACCATGGCTCGGCGGCTCTGGGAGAACCGTCAGACGCTGGACAGTTATTTCAGCCGGCTGGCGCAAAGCAATACCGAGCTTCGGGAGTCTCAGTCTTTTCTGGCCACCCTGATCGACTGCTCGCCGCTGAGCGTGGTGGTGGTCGGGCCGGACGGAAAGATCATCATGTTCAACCGGGTGGCTACGGAGGAATACGGTTACCAGCCTGAGGAGGTCCTCGGTCGCCCCTTCGAGATGCTGCTGGCTGAAAATCGGGAGCGGGGCGAGGCCGCTCCGGATACCGGTGAGAGCGGCAGTTTCGAAGTCATCTGTCGGCGTAAGGACGGCCTGCTTTTCCCCGCCTATGTCATCTCTGGTTCCGTCAGGGCGGAGGGCAACCGCGAGCTGGCTCGTGTCTACGTGTGCCGCGACATCACCGAGAGCAAGGACTTCCAGGAGATGATGATTCGCCTGGATCGCTATTACACGCGGGGTGAGATGGCCGAGGACATCGCCCATGAGATCAACAACTATCTGGCGGTGTTGATGGGCAACGTTGAGCTGCTCCCGCTGTTGTTGAAAAAGGGTGACCGGCAGAAGGTCGACCGAAAGCTGGACGTGATGCGGACCACCCTGGAGAAGATCGCGCGCTTTGCCGACGGCCTGCTTGACAGTCCGCCGGATACCGTCCGTCTGGAACCGACCTCGATCAACCAGGTGGTGGAAAACGTAATTGCTTTCCTCAAGCCTCAAAACAAGTTTGACACGATCAAGGTCGTCAAGGAACTGGCCACCGATAGTCCGGTCATCTACGTTGACCCGGCTCAGATTCAGCAGTTGCTGGTAAATCTTATTTATAACGCGGCCGAGGCACTGGCGGAAAAAGACGGTGAGCGAACCATCCGGGTGGTGACTTCAACGGCCGAGCCTGAAAGTGATCCGGGCGTCAGCGTTGTGATACGCGACAACGGGCCCGGCGTAGTCCCGGACAAG
>SMTZ1_10002496_pt1 | contig 21305 bp, 19 predicted proteins | sample DeeMarSWOR136_30_FD_25667 | JGI IMG/M metagenome (IMG submission 25667) | reverse complement strand
TCTCCTTCACCTCCATTTATGCCTGAACGTTTATGGTTGCGTATATGTAATCCATGGCTCTCACTGGTCTCACCGCAATGTCAACTCGCACTATACCCTGTGCAAAGTCAAGCTGCGATGAGTAAACATCCACAAGGAAAGCTGGCTTTGTTCCATCAACGCTCGGCACTATTGCATCCTCTCTAACCATTGTCAAAAGGAATTCTGTGAGTTTTTCTCTTAAAGCAGTGCGACCGCCCTCTGTGTTCAAAGTTCCGATAAAGTTTTCACAAACATTTCTGGCACCTCTTACCGCATGATCTGCAATTCTGGTTACGCTGATCTGTTCCTTGCTTGTCGAAATGCCTTTTTCAACAATAATGCCTCTGCCGCGGCGAGCCTCAAGCGGTAGCACTCCTGCCTTCAGACACTCCATTAACTGTGAGGGCGTGTAGCGGACCTCAAGATCTGCAATCCCTGTTAGAGCTTTGAATGTTGGTGAATCGTAGTAATTCAGTTTGCTAATTAATCCAGCAACTGCTCCCGCGACTCCATATGGAGCAACAACCACAAATCTGTCGCTAGCCAAGACTTCCGTTCTCTTAACAATATCTGCGATTGACTCTCCTGGAGCAACTGTTCCTATGCCTATTCTATTCTTTGCGTCTTTACTCATATTTGTGCAGTGAGCGTCTATTAGCGCGTGTACTTTTGGATCCCAAGAGTCGCAAGCGTAAACCATGTCGATGTCCGCCTCTATCTCAAAAGTTTCCAAGGCGGCTTCAAAATCTTTCAATGCAGGCTGAGCTGTGACCCCTCCACTCATGGTATCTTCTACTAATTCTGGATTTTTGGCAGGCTTCCCTGCTTTGGTTAAGTCCTTTGCAGAAACAAGTTTCGAGTTTTTGTTCAGAACGTCAACGATGTACGAGTCGCTTTTATTATCCACCACAAGATTGTCCCAGACCTCGAAAGTTACACCATTAGTTATCTGGACTGCAACACTTCCTTTAACGCTCCCTTTGGTAACCCCCACCTTAATTTTGTTGCCTGCTTCTCCTGAGATTTTTGCGTCTAATTTTACAACACCTGCGCCGTCCGCATCCTTCAATGTAACTGTTGCATCTTTGGAACCCGTAGCTTCTATGCGAGTCGCGAACACTTGGAAAACTCCATTCAGAAAACAATTCCTAACTTCTTTTGCCAAGCTTTGAGTTGCGTCTGAGCCAAATATGTCTTTGAATTCACTGTAGCTGGTCACTGGAGTCGGTATTAGCATTGGTCCTTTTTCAGCGGTTCCTATTACTCCAACGATTCCAGATGGATGAAGTTGTTGTGGTACAATTTCTTTTACTACCTGTATCTCAACACCAGGTAAAATTCTTGCCAATTTAATTACCCGCTCATTCATTTGTGGGTGTAGATTATTTAAAATTTGCCATACATGTTAGTTTGAATTGAACATAAAAAGTATATATATGGTTTACATGAATACTGGCTTTTAAAGAACAAATATTCCATCTTTTTGCCGTTTGCATGAATTTTTGATGTGTTTTCGAAAAACAAATTTTGTTATCGATGTATTCAATTATTGAACCTGTGAGGAACCAGGAAGCGTTTCCTCCCTGCTTCCTTGATATTTGTGTTGTGAGTAGATTCTAAAGGAAAAATACACACTTGCTTGTTTACGCTGATGCTGCGTTCTGGTCAACAAATAGTTTGCTAAAACCAATATTCCACCAATAAATGCCATGGCGATTCCTTCGCATAGCCGCCCTTCATCAGCTAATCGGGCATATCTGAACCAAAAAACAAAGGTACATAGATTAGGAGTGGTTTTTTCTCATATCGATCAGTTTCACATGTCCATTGGGGATGATTTCTTTTGCTATAATACAGCTAAATCTGTATATTTTTGTGTCTTTTAATAACCAAGAATCGGGTGGTAGACCTGCCTTCATGGAGCATTGGCAAAGAAACTCTTCAGCTTTCCAGTCTAGTTCAACTGGGACTTGGGGCAGAAGCAGACCCTTACAGTAGCTTTTCTCAACTATGAGTCCATCCCGTCCAACTTCAATTTTCGAAAGATAGTCTGTCGGTTTCTCTACTTCAACAAGTTCAGGGGGAGTTAAGACGCTAACTTCAAAGATTATCTGGTCAAGTTCTTCAAGGGCGACCGGTAGGAAACGTGGGTCTTGTGTTGCAGCGCTGAGGGCAGCCTCGATCACTGCCTGAACCAAGGGGGTTGTGGGGTAGGGGAGCCCAATGCAGCCTCTCAACCTCTTCGTTCCTTTATGGAGTCTGTTTAATGTAACAAAGACCCCGTACGGTTTCATTAGCTTAGATGAAACGCCTTCAGGAACCTGCAAGATTTTCCCGTTTTTCAGATACTCAGTTACAGTTTGCCTAGCCAAATCGACGAGAAACTTGCCTTCTTCGAGTGTCAGCTGAAACGTCTTTGACATCTTTCTTTTCTCCTATTTGGATATGATTGGTTCGTACTTCTTTGTTTATAAGGATCGTTCTCAGTAATTGAATGAATATCTTGCTCATTACACTAAACTTACTATAGGTAATAGTAAATCTTTCATTTTAAAGTGGTACCTGGTCAGCCTGGTTGACTAGGAAAACTCACACTTTGATTGTAAAAGAGATAATCTAATGTTGCTGTTTCCTGTATACAAGAGACAAGATTATTTCTCATGAGATTTCGGTATTCCTATCCATCTTGGAGTTCTATTGATGTATTCACGATAGCTGGTACCATATTTTTCTAGAAGGAAACCTGATAAACAAATAGGATTTCTAGAAATTCGGTAGGTTCCTTTGGTAACGAGTCTATCAAGTGGCGTAGTACCAAAGGAGACAAAACTTATTGGACCTATAACCTCCGATAGAATCCATATCGTAAGACCTACATAAAACCATAATGTGCCTAGCCTAATTGGCAGAAAGACACTGTAGATCATACTGGCAAGTGAAAGGGGGAGATAAAATTTATCTGAGATCTTCTCAGCGCTGGTTTTGGGTACATTAGGTACAATCCTAAACTTCTTCAATGCTTTTTTGCCAATGAGAAACCAAGATACAAAACCACTTAAAAAACCAACAAGTACAAATATCCAAGCATTCCATAAGCCTAACTCAAATTCTGGTATAAATGACATTAGTTTCCCCCAGAAACTTTATTCTAGTGTAGCAGTAGCAATTACTGTATAAATGAGGAAAGAGTCTTTTCGTTTAAATTTCTCCAGTATTTCTTGTCTTAAAGTTTTGTATTCTTCGATAAGGTGGTCGGTGGACAATCTGTTACCCCTTCAATACAACTGGTATTCTTAAACAAAATAAGATTGTTTGTTCTTTAAGTATTTGTTTATAATAAGAGAATAAATTCGTTGCTAGTTATGTCAATGTTTTCAAGGTGTATGAGTAATTATCTTTCCACATCTAGGACAATGAATATGCCTTAGACTAGACTGAGAATCATAACCAGATATGACAGCATCTTTCTTAGGTAGAAAAGTCCGCAATGGTGACAAATGTAGGAATCTTTAGATGTTCTGGAACTAGTGGGAATTCTATTAGAAGTTATTGGTTTCTTCTTGGATTCCTTCCTTTGTGATGGTGAGGAAATCCACTCCGTCGCCGCTCATGACGTCTCGGCGTATAGCAGATTTTATGGCTCGCAGCACAAGCGCCTTCGCGTCTTGCTGGGACATGCCGTCTTTGTATCCTTGCTCTAGAACCCCGGTGGCGATCTGGGCTCCTGAGCCTACAGCAGCGTATTTGTCGGGTAAAACAGATCCAATAACGTCGAGAATGTATATTGATGGTCCATCATCGTCCATTCCACCTACGATGGTTTGGGTGATCAAAGGAATCAATCGTCTTCCGAAGAGAACGTTTGACATGACTTTAGCGGCTGATTGCACAGTCATCGGTCTCTTAGCATCGAATGCAAACAGTTTTGCTTGGGCTTCCACTTCTCTCGTCAAAATTTGCATGTCCGAGACTAGACCTGCGCATGCTGCTCCGATTCTGTCGGCAATTCTGAAAACCTTTTTTCCGGTTCTGCTCATTATCATGGAGCCGTAGGAAACCCTTTTTTCGGATGCTAAGATTACGCCGTCAGAATAAACTAGGCCAATGGTGGTGGCTCCTGGAATGTAAAAATTCGCTTGGGCTTCGTCACTCAAATGTTGTTCCTCCAATTTCATTGCAGTAATGACCTGAAAGGGACTTTTAAACTTAATTGAATTTCTTTTGGAGAACTTTTAAACCATTCTCACTTTTTATGTGCACGAAGAATCTTGTGCCATAGGGGTAATGGTTAAGTTTACAGTGTGGTTCAAATTCTCGGATTTTTTTGGGGAACTGGCAACTTGGTTATTTTTTGAATTTACTTTAGATGCTTTGGGTCTCGTTTGGTTTGTTTTTGAAGGGAGATAAGATTTTAATCTTCCTTTCTAAAAACTTTCGTAATGTCTGTATTCCCTGTATTGTTTTCTCTGCCAACCTAAACTTTTGGATGCAGATGATCAATAAGATGTAGAGCAGAATCCATACGACAAAAAGTAACTCTCCATAGACATTGTGGAAAGTCTGCGCAGCCTCCAGCCCCTCATTAACTCGAATAAAAAAGTAGACGATTATCCTTAATATATTAACAAAGTATGTTCCAAATGCTCCAACAATAAAGTAAAGCAGTTTACGAAAACTAGAGATGTTAGACTTTTTGAACAGCAACAAAATAATTAACGTGTAAAGAAATAAGCTGTGAACACCTGCACAAGGCCAAGCAATACCTATAGAAACAGCATGACCTTCGGCTTGTGTTCTTATAATCGGCATAGAGTCTAACCCCGGCGAAAAGGACAGAGCGAAAGTGTAACCCAAAATGTCAAGCAAAGCAGCAGCGCATGCGGCTGTGGGAAGCGCTAACATTTGAAGAGGTTTAAACACTCCGTACGGGTAGAGGACGTCTATAAGATATATGACGCTGATTCCCGCGATAAGAGCTAGTGTGATGGAAAATTTTTTCAACCCATCTTTTCCGTAGGACAAGAGTATAGTTGCTAGGAAAGAAATTGTGAACACAAAATATTCAAGTGTTATAGGCCAGTCTCCTTCAAGAATAAGCCTCCAATAAGTGGAATGTGTTCTCCAGTAGTCGCCGCGAAGCATTTCACCAATGTTTAGAATAGTTTGATCTAAACCCAGAAAGTTAACACTGAAGATGTAAATTAGTGGAATAAGTGCGCATATGAAAATGGCTAAAACCTTGAAGCGGCTCCTAGGCTTGGCTTCTAGGTCTTTCTTTGAAAGTTTCTCCAAGTTTAATAAGTATTCTAAAATAAAAAGCCACAAGAAGAACAGAAGGAACAGTCTTCCTTTCCAAGTGTAGTCAAAGTAGAACCCCCTTTCATTGAACAGGGCAATGCTTTCAAGGTTAAAGTAATCTAGAACCATCAACAAAACTATTGCAGCAATAAAACAGACTAGCAAAGAGGCAGGAAGCCACGATTTCTTAATTATTCTAGTTATTTGGGGCATTAAGGATCGCCTCTTGAGTTTGAACAGCACAGCAAGTTTTGAATTATGTTGATAGAATTGGCAATTATAATTTACTATCAACTCCGAGGCCTGACGAATCAAGCTTCAATAAACTCCCATTCACCTCGTTCATGACGCAAAAAGGGCTGGAATGGAAACGATGAAGATAGCAGAATTTGTGATAACAAGAACATCATTAAAAGCCAAAAATGTTATTTGTCCAGAAATATGAATTAGTTTTTCAATCGAGCGCGCACTAAAGGTGAAAACGTGCTAATAGACCTATCAATTCTAACACTTGCGATAACAATATTCACCTCAATTTACTATTTCATGTGGTTATTTCTCTCCATCATTCATGTTGCTCGAAAGGATGAAACTCCTATAGACCTGAAATTTAATCCACACCCTCCATTAGTCAGCATCCTCCTTCCATGTAGGGATGAAGAGTCTGTGATTTCCACAGTGATTGAACAGACCTTAAACCAAACTTACAAGAACATAGAAATAATTGTGATTGCACACAACTGCACGGACAAAACAGTTCAGATCGCAAGGCAATATCAAGACCCAAGAGTCAAGGTACACGAGCTAAACACGGAAGAAGTCGGCAAAGGCTTAGGTTTGGACTACGGATCGAAATTTGTCGCTGGAGAAATTATCATTTACTTCGATGCTGACAGCGTTATACCTGAGGACTATGTTGAAAAAATTGTAAAGTTAATGGATTCAAAAGGTTACGATCTTGTCCAAGGAAAAATTATCGGAGCAAATCCAGACTATAACAAACTTTGTTTCTTACAGCACATGGAAAACCAGATATTCTTGAGCATGTTTTGGGGAGGAAAACAAAAAATTGGATTACCCGGTGGTCTCGGCGGAACCGGCGTGGCAATAAGGAAATCGGCTTTAGAAGACATTGGCGGGTTTAGAAATGTTCTGATAGAAGACTTTGACTTATGTTTACGCGCCCAAATGGCTGGACATAAAATAGGATATTGCAAGGAAGCCGTAATCTATGATGAAAAAGTGCCTCATTACGACATGATGATTAGACAGAGAAGCCGTTGGATCTCAGGTCACTTCCAATTAATCTCTGACTTTGCAAAAAAAAGATTGCTCCCAAAATTACTTCTAAAGAATCCAGTAGACTTTTTTCAGCTAATGTCCCCCTTCTATACGCTTTGCTTGTGGAGCGGAGTATTTATCGGTTTGATAACCACCTCTGCAAACCATTTAAGCATGGCGGGAACTTGGAATGTCTGGATAACCTCTTTTTATATACCTTTGGAAATTTTCATTCTTCAAACACTGATATTGCAGATATTCTTCATATTAGTGCTGAAAAAGGAATGCAAGACAAACAGGGAACTACTAAAATCGATTCTATATTTGCCCATATTTTATATATATTCAATGCATTGGTTCTGGGTAGTTCTGAAAACAATATTACACAGACGAAAAACAACATGGGCTGACACCAAGACCGAACATGGATTCAGGTGATGGGATCATGGGAAAATACTTTGATAAAAAAAGCGGTGTCATCTGGGCCATACTGACACTCTTACTGTTTTTCTATATATTCGGGGCCATTCTTGGAGAGCTCATTGTAGCATTTACAGTAGTAATAGCGATAGGTCTTGTTATTTGGATTGCAACAATTATTAAAAAAATGGTATCCCGCAGATAGGCAGTTCAATCATTAAGTCCGCTATAAACAAATAGGGTGCAGAAATTAGATGATTATTTGTGTTTCGCGCTGATGCGTGGGACACTGAATTGTTTTTCTGTTTGTTTTCGGTAGAACATATTGTATACGCAGAAGGGTATGATTTGGTTAGCTGGGGTTATGTAGTGAATGACGCAATGGTGTGCCCTTTCCACATCGAAGGTGTAGGGGTCCATGAATGCCATACATCCAATCAACAGTAGTCTCCGTCTAATGTATCCTAGAGAATCGTATGATGGGTCAGTATGTATCTTAATCAAAGTCTTCACTGCATTAAAAAGGCCGGCTTCTCGTTGCACTTTTCTCCAATCTAATGAACGAAAGGCAGCAAAAAGCAATCTTAGATAGATTCCGATTTTACCAATTTTTTTCTTCTCAATCAGCTTGTTCAGGGCTTTCAAGTCGGACATGAAAGCTTCAAAATTTAAGAAACGGTTGATTGGCGTGAACAGATGTTTTCCTCGTTTGGAAACTAAAATCCAATTCCACAGTCCACAATAGGGGGTGGGGGTGAATGGGGGCCATGCTTTTGCTAAGAAAGTGTTCATGACCTTTAGGGGAGGAACCATAACTGAAACAGGAAACAGGTCCTCTTCTTTGATCATTCCGTCAGTCTGTTCTTCGATTTTCTGGGCAAGCAGCGAATTGTCAATCCTGTTTTCTCTAGAGACATACTCCGCTGTTCTTCCAGTAAAGGACATTGGTTGAAACACTATTCCTCTTATGATATCAACGTTTTCTGAGGCAAATCTGATCATGTCCCCTACTTCGTTGTCGTTTATGCCGCCATGCAGGGTTGGAACCAGAATAATTTCTATGTCATATTCTCTGCAAAGTTCAACAAGCCGCAGCTTATTCGGAAGCAGTTTTGCATTTCTCAGTTTCTCGTAGGGTGAAGCCGTGAGCCCGTCAAACTGCAGGTAGACTATATTCAACCCAGCTTTCTTCAGCTTCCTAACCAGTTCTGGGTCTTGAGACATTCTGATGCCGTTCGTAGCCAGAAGAATCATGAATTTCATGTCGTGAGCCATCTTCACGATTTCAACTATGTCCTCACGGACTGTGGGTTCTCCACCAGCGAACATTACCGCTAGTGGAGGCAGGTACTGTTTCTTCAGAAACTTTAGCATATTGTGAATTTCTTCTAGACTTGGTTTGTAGAGATCAGGTGGCTGTGCAGCATTTGCGAAGCATATTGGGCACCTTAAATCGCACTCGTTAGTTACGTCTATGACTGCCATCACTGTTGTGGACAAATGATTAGCACAGTTATTAACTCCGCAGCCGTAGGGGCAGTTGTCCTGAAACGGTTTGGGAGAGGGCTTTTTGTACTCTTCGGCCTTGTGGTAGATGTCCGCTCTAGCCCAGTAGGTCTCATTGAAGCTTCCATGCTCGCTGCACTCCTTAAGAATCACAACCTTTCCGTCTTTTTCCACAACTTGTGCCTTTACCTTTTTTAGGCAAACTGGGCAAACACTGAAAGTTTCCCTAAGAACCTTCTGTTCCTTCAAGTTAAAGCCCCTAAGATTAATGCTATCGGTATCAATATCATTGTTCTGGTCACTAATCTTTCTTGTTTCTTTACTACTTCAATTTCTGGTTTTCTGAGTAGGGCAAATCCTGAGATAACGAGAATTATGTCCCAGATGACTATCGGAATCAAGTAAGCGTAACCTACTGCATCCACTAAATAAGGGATCGGGGAAGCTATTACGTTTAGTAAAAAGAAAATTGCTCCCACTTTAGTAGCTAATTTTGGACCACGCTTAGCTGCCAAGGTGGCGTATCCAGCCTTCAGGTCTCCCTCCAAACTCAATACATCCCGTAATATGTTTCCACCAATACTGCCCATGCTCATAAACGACAAAGAGAAAGAACTAAGAGTAATTACTCCAAACAGTGCAGCTTCACCATAAACGAAAGATGTTCCTATAAGAAAACCCATAAGAAAGCTTCCGAAAAAACCAGCAGACTTCTTTATAACTGTGGAATAAGCCACAAGAAGAACAGTAACCATGAAGCCGAGTCCAAAGCAGAGCAAATTGATTCTTAGAGCTGCTAATAGTCCAATAATAAACAGGATTGCAGATGTCACAAGAGCATGCCACGGTGCTAAACTTTGTGAAGGAATAGGTCTGTTCTTTTTAACAATTGCATCTGACTCTTGGTCAATGTAGTCATTGAAGGCGAAACCTCCAGAACTAATACAGATCGCGGACAAAATGACTAATGCTAACAGATCAGTTTCTGGCCAGCCTCTTCGTAGAGCAAATATAGTTAAGACTGAGAGACCGCCAGTCATGAGCCAGTAGGGCGGTCGAAGAAGCATAATAAAGGCTTTTAGCCTCTTTTTCAAAGATACCATTTAAATCGAACTTAGTATCTTCCTGAACTTATTAATTTTTTTAATCCTTCCTTCAAGTCAACTTGGGGTCGCCACTGTAGTTTTTTCACGGCTTTGCTGTTGTCGGCTAGGGTTATGTCCATGTCTCCCTCCCACGCTAGACCCCCCTTGAAATAAATCTCAACATCCTTCAATCCCAGAATTTCAATAATCATTTTTGCTAGCTCCTCCACGGAAGTTGTGGTTCCTGTGCCAACGTTAAAGACCTCTCCTGCTGCTGCAGGGGAAGTTGCAGCTTTGAGCAAAAAGTTAACCATGTCTGATACATAAACGAAATCTCTAGCCTGTCTACCTGTCCCTAAAACTTCTAATTTGTTAGGTGTCTTCCGCAATTTGTTCAGGAAATCGTATATGGCTCCGTGGCAGTTTGGACCAAAAACATTGAATATGCGGAGCATAACAACCTCCAAACCGTAATTCTCTTTATAGAATCGACAATAGTTCTCACCAACCAACTTTGTCAATCCATAGAACGAGATAGGACGTGTCGGATATGTCTCAGGCGTCGGTCTCTTCTCCGGATTTCCATAAACAGCTGCCGAAGATGCGAAGACCACTCTGGCGTCAGCTTTTCTAGCGGCTTCAAGAACATTCAATGTTCCAACCACGTTAATTTCACAATCTTCATTTGGATTTATCATGGAAAAGGGAACGCTCGTTTGGGCTGCCAGATGAAAAATAACTTCACTGTTTTTTGTTGTCTTCTCCAGCGCTGCAGGGTCTCTGATGTCCGCCTGCATGAAATTGAGACCCTTATTCATGAGGTCTTTTATAAAATCAATTTTCCCAGAAGATAAATTGTCAAATGCCGTCACCTTGGCGCGCTCTTCTAAAAGCGTTCTACAGAGATTGGAGCCGATGAAGCCAGCGCCACCAGTAACAACAACTTCCTTTAACTCAAATCTTTTCAAAGTAATTCCCCAGATTTTATGAATGGATTTTAAGGTGTTCTCATTACTTAATCTTTCCAATAAAACCAGTGGTTCCGTAACGAAAAAAGGACAGCCTAGACCCGAAAGCAGAAGGTTCTATGGCCTTCAGGACAGATCTTCTAAGTCTAGAAACGGGCTTCATTGTGCTTGTATTGCTTCAAGTGAAAGGAAGACCCAGTTTCCTGAGTATTCCAAAGTATCCGTTTCATCTAAGAACCATAGTTCAAAGATTATCCTGTGACTGCCCAACTGATCTATGTTTATCGTTACCGGAAATTCCCAAGTCTCCCCATTCAACAGAGTTTTCTCGAAGCTTTCTGTGGGTTCAGCTGGACTGGGATCTATAAGAGACTTTCCATCGTCTATCTTTACTAAAACTGAATAATCCATTGTTGTTTCATTCTGGTTTATTACGCCAATCCATAACGAGAATGTGCTGTTCTTACCTAAAACCACCGTTTTTGGAATGTTCTCTGCCTGTTTTTCTGAATCAAGATAATATATCGCACCAAACGGTTCTTTTTGCGGGGGCGTGAAGAATACCAGATATACTAAGAGAGCACTTAGAATTACGAGAGCTACCAAAATCGTAACAATTATTGTTTTTTCTTCATATATGTCTGAAACCGGTTTTGCTACCTTAGGAGTCCCCTTAACTTTCATTTCCATGAAGTCCTTACGCTGATGTCTCTTCAATCTATTTCCCTCCCCTGAAAAAGACGAATATATCTGTTTTCATCGGACACTCCCACCACAGAATAAGCTTACATTTAGGCTTGTCCCAATAAAAGAATTCTGAGAATCTCCCATCCAGCCTTGAACCTGTTCAATTTAGATTTACTATGGTTGTTTCTAGGCCTATAAACTGTAGGAACCTCGCTGATTCTAAAGCCTCTCTTCGCAGCTTCCGTTAGAAAAACTGTGGAAAGTCCCATCCCATCAGAGTGTAAATCCAAGCAGTTAATCGTATTTTTGGTTAATGCACGAAATCCTGTTTGGGTGTCTGAGATATTTTGGCCATATAATACGTTGTACATTGACGTGAACATTCGGTTTCCAAACAAATTCATGTTTGGCATAGCTCCGGGCAAGAGGGTTCCCCCAAGTCTAGAAGCTAAACAGACATCAGCCTCGTCCTGCAGCAACGGTTGGATGATTTTGTTTATATCATTCGCTTCATAGGTGTCGTCGGCGTCTATTATCACCACTATGTCACCCTTTGCGTGATCAATCCCTGTTTTTATTGCCCTTCCATATCCTACCCTTGACTCAGATACAAAATCAGCGTCTTCTTCTTTGACTATCTCTTCAGTTCCATCATTGGAATAACCATCAACAACTATTATCTGAGTATTGTAGCTTGAGGAATTCTTTAGGTCTCTTATTACTTTGCGTATCGTTTTTCCTTCTTTGAAGGCCGGTATGACCACAGAAATGATACGGTCTTCGTTGATCAAGGCTGGTGGCTCTAATCAAATTTTCACTTTTACTTGAAGACTTGAGGCTCTTTGTATAAAATAGTTTCTCTACTAAATGAATTCTTTATATATATTTTGTAGTTGGAGAAGGTTTTTTTCCCACGTGTATCTATTTTCAACGATTCTTCTCGCTTCCTCACCAATTTTTGGTCCCAGTGTTTCTTCTGATAGAAGTTTTGACATTATCTCAGCCATTGCTTCCGGATTTCTAGGTGGCACAAGGATCCCGCTTTTCATATGCTTGATTATTTCAGGTGTTCCTCCCACGGTTGTTGCGATAACTGGGAGTCCACAAGCCATGGCTTCCAAAAGAACCAGCGGTAGTCCTTCGCCTGAAGCCGAGGGTAGGACAAAATAGTCAGCGGCGTCGTAGTATAATGGTAACAGGTTATCTGGAACGAATCCGGTTAGCTTGATATTGGCATCAATCTTCAGTTCTTTTATGCGATCTTCTATGAGTTTTCTGCTTGGGCCCTTTCCTGCAACAACAAATAAGATGTCCGGATGGTCTCTTGTCAAGAGGGGGGCGGATTCTATGAGGGTATCCAGACCATTTTTGTAGACAAGTCTCCTCACACTGAGGATTATCTTTCGGTTTTTGGGTAGACCAAGTCTTTTTCTGCTCTCTTCTTTGTTTACAGGATGGAAATAGTCTATATCAACACCATTGTATATTACTGACGTTTTTGTTTTATCTGCGCCTAATCTTAGAACGTATTTCATTGTCTCTTTGCTTACTGTAATAATTCTGTTGGCATGTTTCAAAACCGATTTGCCTATAGTAAAATCGTTTAGATGCTCCAGCATATTAAGTATTGACTGGTAGTCGATGAATGTGTTATGTTGGGTCACAATGAAAGGTTTCTTGTATTTCTTGGCGACTATTCCCGCCAAGTATGATGACATATAAACATGGCCGTGGGCGTGAACTAAGTCACAATTTTTTATCACCTGTACAAACTTTCTATAGGCTTTGAAGGAAAGAACTGGATAGGGAACGCCAATTCTTTCTGCAAGGCTTAGGTTGGAATAGGGGAAAACTCTGATTCTCTTTGCGGGACGTTCATTTTGTCCTCTGATTTTGCTTGTTAAGACATCTATTTCATAACCTGATTCTGTCAATCTTTTGCTCTGTTCATAAGATACCTTTTCTATACCTCCCATATGGGGTGGAAAAAAATGTGTGACGAGGCATATTCTAGGCATAGGTGCACGGTGGAGAACTGTAAATTTAACTATTTCGCACTATGATGACTTGTTTGAGCTAGTTTATGTATCATGCAGAATTTTTGGTTTCAAGTGGTTAATGCAAAACATCTAAATTCCACAGACAAAATTACCCTAACAGAGATGTCTACCGAAAACCGCAGCCAAGTTCGCATAGGTCTAGAAGTTCACGCCCAGTTAACCAGCCTCAAAACTAAACTCTTTTGCGGTTGCTCCTCAGATTACAAGGGCAAAGACCCCAACTCTCTGACCTGTCCTGTCTGCCTCGGAATACCCGGAGCCCTCCCAGTCCTCAACGAGAAGGCAGTGGAGTATGCTGTAATGGCTGCGCTAGCCCTTAACTGTAAAGTTTCGGAGCGTATGTTCTTCTTCAGAAAGAACTACTACTATCCGGATATGCCTAAAAACTTCCAGATTTCGCAATACGACAAAGCTGGAGGAGTTCCACTTGCTGTGGACGGCTTTCTAAATATTGATGTTGGCAAAAAGAGAAAGAAGGTCCGCATTGGCAGGGTTCATCTGGAAGAGGATCCAGGGAGACTGGTTCATCAGGGAGCCATAGACACATCCCCCTACACATTAGTGGACTATAACCGCTCAGGCATCACCCTCCTAGAGGTTGTCACAGACCCGGATCTTGATTCTCCCAAGGAGGCGCGGGTCTTCCTCCAGAAACTGCGCTCCATCCTTGAACACTTAGGGATCTTCTCGGGTAGATTAGAAGGGTCGATGCGATGTGACGCTAACATCTCCCTCATTGGCGGAACCCGAGTGGAAGTGAAAAATATTTCTTCCTTCAAAGAGGTGGAGCGTGCTTTGGGCTTCGAAATTATGCGCCAAAAAAACTTGGTTAAGAAGGGTCTCGCTGTCAAGCATGAAACAAGACATTGGGATGAGACTCGTAGAGTAACCATCTCCTTGCGGACCAAAGAGGAAGAGCATGATTACCGGTATTTTCCTGAGCCCGATCTTGTTCCCATAGTTATCACAAAAGATTTCGTAGAAGAAGTCAAGGAGAAGATGCCGGAGCTTCCAGATGCTAGAATCCGCCGTTTTGTTGACACCTATAATTTGCCCAAATACGACGCTGAGGTTTTGGTAAGCGACAAAGCCTTAGCTGACTTTTTCGAGAGAAGCGTACAATTGTATAACAGACCCAAGGAAATCAGCAACTGGATGATGAGCGACCTTCTGCGCAATCTCTACGAAAACAGCCTTGAACTCACAGAATCCAAAATAACTCCAGAACACCTCATTGAAATGATCAAGTTGATAGAGGAGGGCGTCATAAGCGGCAAGATCGCAAAAAGAATTCTCCCAGAGATCGTCCTAACTGGAAAACATTCGTCGCAGATAATTAAAGAAAGCGGTTTGGTGAAGATAGCTTCCCGAGAAGTGCTTCAAAAGACTTTGGAGAAAGTTTTCGAAGAAAATAAGAATGCTGTGAAAGATGCCCTGACGGATGAAAACGCTGTTAACTTTCTGGTGGGGCAGCTTATGAGAGCAACGAAGGGTAAGGCTGATCCTCAGTTAGCCAACCAAATGATTCGTGAAAAACTGGAGTCCATAAAAGCTAAAGAAAACCTTTAGAAAAACCTTAAACACTGTTTTCGCATTTTATGCCATTTTTTGTTAATGTTTTACTTCAGTTTCCGCTTCAATGACCTTTATCAAAATTTTGTAGAGTGAAAGAGCAACTCCTCTCTCGGCTCCGAAACCCGTTGTCGTCCCCAACAGGCAGATGCCTTTCCATCCACGCCTTTTTGCAAGTCCCAACAATAATCCTGTTGCTCCAATGATTCTTCCCTCGCTATAGATCTGGATTCCTTTATCCAGATGTTTCTGGACGAGTTTCTCGGAAGTGGCGGCCATGTAAACGTCGTTTCCCGGCTTTGATGAGACCACCCCGCCCATGGTAACTATAAACTTGCTTCCATATTTCTGTACGAAATTCAGGATTTCATCGCATAGATCATAGTGGGCTAAAGTATCCTCCATGGAAAACTGCAAGTCTCCAGTCAATATAATGTAATGATTTTTTTCGGTTTTGGCTGCGAAGAACTGGTAACGGGGCGGACGGCAAACTCCATCCTTTTTTACAGTTACGTAGTCTGGAAAATAAGGCGCATATAATTCGGCGAAGATTTTAGCATCAGTGGACTCTATAAGATGCCTTGCTGCAATTATTCCGATATTTCCCAAACCCGTGAGCCCCTCTACAAAGATTGGTTCTTTCAATTGTGGCTCGAAGAGCTGGCGGAAATATGGTTTGTCCATGGATTCACCAAACAGTTAGTGGAGCAAGCAGACTATAGTTCTTTCGCAACCTTTTTCATTTGACTGTTGGTTTTCGGTTTCTGTAGGACGTGTTCTGTTCAAAGGTGTATGCAGCCTGTAGTGTAAAGTCTTCTCTGAGGGGTTGAGCTATGATCTGCATTCCTATGGGAAGACCGTCTGTGAATCCGCATGGAACAGATATGGCGGGCAGTCCAGCTAGATTCGCTGACACAGTGTCTACGTCGCTCATGTAGAGGGCTAGGGGATCTTTTATTTTCTCCCCGATTTTAAAGGGTGGAAAAGGCATGGTGGGACCGATTAGAACATCAAATTTTTTGAAGGCTTCATCGAAGTCTTTTCGAATCAAAGTTCGAACCTTAAGGGCTTTCAAATAATATTTGCTATAATATCCAGTTGAAAGGGCATATGTGCCAAGAATAATTCGGCGTCTCACCTCAGCTCCGAATCCAATTCGTCTATTTTGTGAGTAAACTGTTGCCCAATCTCCCTCATCTTTGTCAATTCGGTAGCCGTATCGTAAGCCATCATATCTTGCTAAGTTTGAACTGGCTTCAGACATGGCGACGATGTAATAGGCAGCAAGAGAATGTTCAAGAGTTGGAAGCGAAGTCTCCTCGCAAGATGCCCCCAATTCTTCAAGTTTGTGAATGCTATTCCAAACCTGTTTCTCCACTTCATCACTCGTTCCCTCCCCGAAGAACTCTCTAGGCACACCTATCTTGAATCCTTCGACATTGTCCTTCAGGAATTCAGTGTAATCTTTTGGTGCTACATTCACGGATGTGCCGTCTTTAGAATCATGACCCGCAATAACTGAAAGAAAGAGGGCACAATCGTAAACATCCTTTGCTATGGGACCGATCTGTTCAAGACTGTTTGCGTACGCAATCAATCCGTAACGGCTAACCAATCCGTAAGTTGGCTTTAGGCCAACAACTGAACAGTAACTGGCTGGACAACGAATTGATCCTCCAGTGTCAGTTCCCAATGCTAGGATCGCTTCGTCAGTAGCGGTACACGCTGCACTGCCTCCAGATGAGCCTCCGGGAACCCGTGAAAGGTCCCATGGATTGCGGGTTGGACCGAAATGGCTGGTTTCCGTGGATGATCCCATAGCAAACTCATCCATGTTTGTTTTCCCGATGATTACGCCGTCCTCTTGCTTGATCCGTTCAATAACCTCCGCATCGTAGGGAGGAACAAAATTCTTGAGCATCAGTGAAGAACAGGTGGTGGGAATTCCTTGGGTGCAGATTGCATCTTTTACGGCGATTGCGATGCCCGCCAATTTTCCGATGGGTTTCCCCTCCGAGACTTTTCTGTCGATTTCTTTAGCTTTTTTGAGGGCCTCTTCTTCAACGAGGGTAACATAAGCATGAATTTTGTCTTCTAAATTATGGATTGTCTCAAAAACCGCCTGAATACATTCCTCGGCTGTTGCTTCGTTATTACGTATCTTGTGGCTGATCTCTCGGGCTGTTAACTGCTGTAATTTTGGCATTTTGTCTGCTTCCTAAACGATTCTTGGAGCTTTAATCAACTTATTCTCCTTTTTTGGGGCGTTTCTGAGAGCTTCTTCCGTAGGCAGCGAAGGCCTCGTTTCGTCTATCCGAGAGACATTCTCGAGATCTAAAACGTGGTACGTTGGTTCAACTCCCTTAGTGTCTACTTCATCAATCTTTTTGAAATAATCGAGAATTTCGTTGAACTGTTCAGTGAAGAGAGTCTTCTCTTTGTCGGAGAGTTCTATGTGGGCGAGCCAGGCAATGTGTTCAACTTCTTTCTTTGATAGATGCTTTCTTTTCATATTCACTCCCTCAACATAAGAATTGCCAGCGACCAGCTATTACACAAATGTAAATATCTCTTGCCAAGGTCTTATCTGGAATGCTTTTTAACTCTTCTGCACAATGGTGCACAATTGAATGTTTATGCCTACCTGTCAACAAGAGTGAATCCTGTTTTGTAACTCCAAAACTCACTGGTTTTGAGAACTTGAAATATATATGGAAAAATCAGAAATTTTTTATTACTCAGAATCGGAATCTGAATCGAGCACACGCAACTCCTATCAAGGTTGAATATCAGCGTTCCCACCCACACGCCCATTCGCCTTTTTTGCGTGTGCTCCACGATTATACTTTTTGTTGAGCACTAGAGAACAGTCCGTATAGGATTTTTCCTCTAACAAATCTTTCTATTTGGAAATGATCCTGTTCCAATAGACACAAACTAAACGGGCAGTCTAACGTCTTCGTTTCAGAGTAAAAACAGCAATTATGACTAGAATCGCAATTACCATAACTATTAAGATAGAAACAATCAAATCGAAACTCAGTACAAACCGAGGGCTCCGTGAAGAAGCGCCGACAGCGTAAACTAGGTGGTCATATGAGCCAAAGTAGACTGCCCCGTCTGAGACGGCGGGGGAAGAAATCACCTTGTCGAGGGTTGCGTAGCTCCATAATAGAGCGCCTGAAGAAGCATCTAAAGCATACAAATTGTTGTCGTATGAGCCCACGAAAACTGCGCCGTCAGCCACGGCTGGAGAAGAAGCCACATCACCACCAGTCGTGTAATTCCATATCAGAGCTCCTGTAAAAGCATCTAAAGCGTAGATTTTGTCGTCGTTTGAACCCACGTAAACTGCGCCGTCAGCAACTGCTGGGGAGGAAGCCACGGCACTGCCAGTCGTGTAATTCCAGATGACAGCACCAGTAGAAGCGTCTAAAGCGTAGACGTTGCCGTCGTAGGAGCCTATGTAAACTATGCCGTTGACGACGGCGGGGGAAGAAATAACAACATCTCCAGTGGGGTATTTCCAAACGAGAGAGCCATCCGAACTGTTTAAGGCGTAAACGTTATGGTCGTTTGAGCCCACGTAAACTACGCCGTCGGCGACCGCGGGAGAAGACAAGTGAATCTGGTTGCCTGTTGTGTAATTCCATATTAACGTGCCTGTTGTGGCGTTCAGGGCATAGACGTTATGGTCTTCTGAGCCGATGTACACTACACCGTCAACAACAGCTGGGGAAGAAACCACGGCGAAGCCTGTCGTGTAGTTCCATATGTGTGCGCCTGTGGAAGCGTTCAAGGCGTAAACGTTGAAGTCATACGAGCCCACGTAGACTATGCCGTTAACGACGGCGGGTGCGGACAGCATTACCATATCACCGGTTTTGTGGCTCCATATAACATCGCTGGAGAATTCGTCGAATGGAACGGTGCCGGTGACGGCGCTTAAAGCGTAGACGTTGCTGTTGTAAGAGCCTATGTAAACTATGCCATTGACAACAGCGGGGGAAGAATCCACTATACCACCTGTTATATACTCCCATATGCGTGCGCCTGTAGAAGCATCTAAGGCGTATAGTCGTCCATCCCATGAGCCCACATAAACTATGCCTTCGGAGATGGCGGGTAGAGAGATTACCATTTCTCCAGTTTTATAACTCCATATGTATGCGCCTGTTGTGGCGTTCAAAGCATAGACATTATTGTCGTTTGAGCCCACGTAAACTGCGCCGTCAGCAACTGCTGGGGAGGAAGCCACGGCACTGCCAGTCGTGTAATTCCAGATGACAGCACCAGTAGAAGCGTCTAGAGCGTATACTCGTCCGTCAACTGAACCCACATAGACAATGCCGCGAGCTGCAGCGGGTCCGGAGAATAGTGGACCATCGGTTGCGTAATTCCATAATACGTCGCCTGTGAAAGCGTTGAGGGCATACAGGTTTTGGTCGTTCGAGCCAATGTAGACTTTGCCGTCTGCAACAGCAGGAGTAGAAGCCACAGCGTCGCCTGTTGTGTAGCTCCATATGTATCTGCCTGTTGTAGCATTCAAAGCGTAGACTTTAGCGTCTAGTGAACCCACGTAGACGATGCCGTAGGAAACTAGGGGCGAGGATATCATGATTTGGTCGCCTGTTGTGTAGCTCCATATGTATGCGCCTGTTGTAGCGTTCAAAGCATAGACGCTGTAGTCTTCTGAGCCTACGTAGATTATGCCGTTGGAATAAGCGATGGCGGAGTCTACGAAGTAGCCTGTTTTGAAGCTCCACACGTAAACCCCTGTGGAAGCGTTCAGGGCGTAAACGTTGAAGTCTTCCGAGCCAACGTAGACCATGCCTTCTGCGACTGCAGCGGGGGACAGAACATTGCCGCCTGTTTTGAAACTCCAAATTAGGGCACCTGTCCTAGCGTTCAAAGCGTAGACGTTGTCATCTAAAGAGCCAAAGTAAACTACGCCGTCGAAGACAATGGGAGAATCCACGGGGCCACCAGAGTTGAACTTCCACAAGGTCTGATTTGCCGTGGGCGCCGTTGACTTTGAGTTGCCAGTGTGCGCCATGTTATAGTGGAACATGGGCCAATCTTCTGTTTCTGAAGGGCCCGCCGAGGCTTCAGAAGCATCAATAGATTCGATTGCTGTGAACAAGATGATACTGGAAAAAGCTGAGACAAGAAACAGCACAGCTAAAACTAAACTGGGGATTGCTTTTCTGTTCATTCTGTTTTCTCCTTTAGCGTAAGCTTGCGCCAAAGGCGAGAGGAATCTTCTGTAAAGAATATTTAACTCTTATGCAATAGATTTGGTTCTATCTTCTAATTTCCAGATTATGTCCAGAATCAAGCAAGAAATACATCAACTACAGGGTCGATTATTTTTGACAGGTGGGAAGGCAAGGTAACAAAGTGAGAGTTGAAACACAAGATCAGGTAGATTGGAGGTTGATGAGAAAATCAAAGATTATTATACCAAAAAGAATGCTATAGTTCTCCATAAAAGTTTAATAGTTGAATTGTCCCACCCTCTCATCAATGGGGTTCCCCTAATTTCTTCATCGAATGACTCTGAAAATAATGGAGTAAAAACGTTGGATCAAAAAATTGATCTGACCATGTGGACATTGAACTCCGCGAAAACCTTATGGGCCACATTAATGAGTATTGAGAAGGCGATCCCCAAAAGATCTGTTGGCCAAAAAATTATGGTAGACGGCCATAGCACAGATGAAACGCAAAATATCGGAAAAAAATTCGGATGGAAGATCATAGACGCCAAAAAAGTAGGCATTCCACATCAAGCAAACCAAGCATTAGAGATGGTAAAGACGGAAATTTTTGCCTCTTTTGAACATGACATAATTCTCAACCACAACTGGTTTCAGAAAATTCTGAAGCATCTGTTGTCTGATCCTGAAGTTGCGGTTGCTCAGGGAGTTAGGCTGACAACAAATCCGGTATTTAAGAAAATTGAGGAATTTTGCTTAGAGAGGAACATACCTTACTCAAGTATTGATAATAATTTGTATCGAACAGAGCTGATAAGGAGCATTGGCGGTTTTGATCCCAGATTTCCCTTAAGTTGTGATCGCAACTTGCAGGACAGAGTGCGGAAAGCAGGCTACAAATGGATTGTGGATAAAACAGTGTTTTCAGATCATATCAGGGGTACTGTTCGTCAGAGTTCAGGTCATGTATATACGCTTAGCAAATTTGCCGATAGTCAGGACAGTGCTTCCCTCTCATCAGTTCTGTCAAGGTTTTTGTTTAGTCCAATTCGAGGAGTTGAAATTTCAATAAAAAAGGAATGCCCACAAGCAGTAATAGTTTATCCTTATTGGCGTTTCATGTTACTAAAATCATCCCTGAAAATGATTGCAAAACAAAAGTAAAACAGCGGTCATGACGCATATGAT
>SMTZ1_10001859_pt1 | contig 21307 bp, 19 predicted proteins | sample DeeMarSWOR136_30_FD_25667 | JGI IMG/M metagenome (IMG submission 25667) | reverse complement strand
GACCAAGATATAGTGGTGGCGGCAGGGGATATGGGCGAGGCGGTGGAGGCGGCTATGGTCGAGACCGTGGCTATGGAGGCCGAGATCGCCGTCGTGGTGGCGGTTATCGCGATAGAAGCGGTGGATACTAGCTTCATTTGTGATACTTTCTATAATGGGTTGCATTACGCTCGTAGTGACTACCCATTTCCTTTCAATGTTAGACTTTCAGCTACTAGGTCTACAACATCAACAACACGCATAGATTGGTCGATTATATCTGCGCCTGCCGTGAGATTATGCTCGCAGAAGGGGCAAGCAGTCACAATCATTTCTACATCAATGGCAACTGCACTTTTCACTCTATCCGCTGCTATCTTCTTTGAAAGCTCCGAGTCATATGAGCGAAGTCCTCCTCCTGCTCCACAACACATAGCAGTTACTCTATTAGTTTCCATCTCTACCAATTTAATATCTGGGATTGCCTTGATTATTTCCCGTGGTTCATCATAGAATCCTAGGGCTCTCGAAAGATGACAGGGGTCGTGGTATGTCACCTTGATTCCTTTCCCCAATGATTTCAGTTTGAGTTTCTTACTTTCAATTATATCCCTTAAGAATTCAGTTATATGGATGACCTCTGGAAGTTCAACTCCCATCTTGGGATAATCCTCTGTCAAAGTTTTCAAACAACCTGCACAAGTAATTATGATCCTCTTTGCTCCAGACTTTTGAATGATATCAGCAAACCTCTTCGCATTAGTGAGTGCGTTCTCAATTCTACCTGTTCGGAGCATAACACTGCCGCAACAGGGTTCATGTTCAAGGACCGCAAAATCGATGTCCGCTGCTTTCAATATCTTCACGGTGGATTTAGCAATATTAGGAAGTCTAATTCCAGCTGTACATCCAACGTAATAGAGAACCTCTCCCGTTGATGTTATCTCAAATCCAACTTCCTCAACCCAATTCCGTTTGAGCTGACTATTCTCTTCATATGGATTATCATATTGCATGATCATTTCTGCAATAGAATCTCGAACATCATTTGGAATATCATTTAGAACAGCTCTAACTTTCTCAAGACACTCTGCTGGGTCAAACTCTGCGGCGCAAATTTCAGTGCAGTTCCCGCAGAGAGTACAGGTATAAAGTGCCTCAGCATTCTCTGGAGTCTTTTCAAGGACTCCCTCCAACAGAGCCAATGCTACTTGAATCCGACCACGCATGAAACTGGTTTCAAACCCAGAAGAGTTTCTCCAGACTGGACAGACTCCATCAAAACCTCTTTCTTCGAATACCGCATTTCTGCAAATTCCACACCTGCGACATTGCATCAGGTTTTCGACAAGTTCATCAAGGTCTATCTCTGTTATCACTAAATTCCTCCTAGTACTCCTGGGTTCATTATGTTATTTGGATCAATTGTCTTCTTGATTAGTTTGAGAAATGCCATATAGTCATCCATACCTTCAATCGCATCTTTCCAGTATTCAGCTAGTTTGAAAGGGACTGCTCCAGTCTTGAAGAGACGTCGTGCGAGCTCTCTATGAGCCTCCTTAACTCTTTCTTCCTCATTCTTATCCTGTGGATCAAAGTAGATTTGAGGATACCAGTTATAACTTCCATGACCTGAAAGAAATCCCGCAGTGTGTCCCAAGACACCATACTCATCCATAACCGACCAAATTGCATCCATTGACTTATGCCAGCTAATTGGTGGTTGATGGTGATATAGAATACGCCAGTGCCATCCATGAACATATGATGAGCGAGCAAGCTCTCTCATGCGATCCTCCCATTCTGCCTTTGGTAACTCTTTAACCCCAATAACATAACCTCCAAGTTGTTCGCATATACTGCCTGCCATCTTCATGTCACTCTGTAACTGGTCCTTCCTTACATGACCAATGGCTACAGATACAGTGAAAGTTGGCCAATCATGTTGTGGGACGCCATACTCTTCACCCACCATTTCAAGAAAGAATTCGAGTACACGGCCTTCATAAAGCGCTACCCATACTGCATTGATATCATTTTCCTTCAACTTCAATAGGAATCTCTCTGCTTTCTCAACCTCATTAAATCCGTAGGTGTTATAATCAATGTGCCTCATCCGTTTGTGTGTCTTTATAGAAACCTTCGTGATGATTCCAAAACTACCAAGAGAGCCAATGAAAAGCCCTGTAAGGTCTGGACCAAAAGCATAACGCAAGAAAGGTCCTGGTGAGTTCGGGTTTGCCTCAGAACCTGTTTGGATAATTGTACCATCAGGTAAAACAACTTCGAGACCCATAACGAGTTCTGCTATACATCCGTATACTCCAGACCCAAAACCTGCTCCGTTTACAGCAACATTACCAGCCAATGTTGCAGCTAGAGCAGAACCTGGATAGAATGGAATCCATAAATCATGTTTGTTCAGATATTTGTCAAGTTTACCAAATGTAACTCCAGCCCCTACAGTCACTGACCTTAGATCTTTGTACAAGACAATATCTTCAAGTCGCATCAATTCTATAACAAGACTATTCGAATGCGGAATCACCTCCCCTTGGAGACTTGAACCACCACATCGTGGAGTCACAGGGATTTTGTATTTATTTGCTATCTTTAGAACTCTAGAAACTTCTTCTGTTGTCCCTGGTCTCACAACAGCATCTGGAATGACATTTTCATAACTCATTGAAGCAGATGTTGAGTATGCTATGAGGACATCCTTTTTCGTTGAGATGTATTCTTTTCCAACAACTTTGGATAGTTCTGTCACTATCTTCTTATCCACTCTATATCCTCCAGATAATGACCTACAGTTAGAAGATGTGTCTGATTTTCATCAGGTCAGAAGCTGAACCCTTCACTTTCAACTTACGTTTCAGGAGGGCTGAGGCTGCACTCATCTCCTCAAGAAACAATTTTCTAATTGTATCTTCATCACTTTGAATTCTCATGTCTGGGTTTTCTATAGAACCTTCATGCACAGTGATATTGTTATCTTTGACTATGAAATGGTATTCCGCTCCTTCTTTCAAGCTTAGATGTGCTGTTCGTTCCCATCCCTCAATAGCTTCCAAAGTCTTCTCTCGTTCAAGGCCAATGGCAATTCTTTCTCGCATGAGTTCAAGTAAGTCTTGTGTCATCTCTTAGCACCCAATAGCTACATGCAGCAAAAGGCGGATTTAGTTGTTTCCTTTTTAGCTTCTATACTTCTTCACAATATCAAGGAATTTCCTAACATTCTCAGTAATCACTTCATATTTTCTTTCCTTGATTGCCTTTTTGTCTGTAATTGCTCCACCCACACCAAGAGCATAAGCTCCAGCATCAAGCATTGGTCCTGCTGTTTCAAGATCAACCCCTCCAGTCGGAACAAGAGGGATATCTGGTAACGGAGCTCTAATGGCTTTTATGTAGTCTGCCCCTCCTATGTTCCCACATGGAAATACTTTCACTGCGTCTGCTCCCATCGAATACGCATTGTAGATCTCAGTCGGTGTGAGAGCTCCTGGAATTATTGGTTTGGAGTGCTTCTTAGCAGTTTCTATCAAATCTTGGGAGTAGTTCGGACTCACAATGAACTCACTTCCAGCTTTAATAACTTCCTCTGCCATTATGCCATCTAGAACAGTTCCCGTTCCTATCAGAACTTTATCACCATAATTTTCGATAAGCTGCTTGACTACATCGATTGCGCCAGGAACACTCATTGTGACCTCTATGATATTGATTCCGCCTTCCAAAAATGCTTCAGCTACTTTGAAAGCAATGTCCGTGGACTCAACACGGATAATTGGAATGAAACCAGTTTCATAGATTAATTTCATTGCTGTTTCCTTCGTCCACATATCGTTTCACCTTTCAATACGCAAACCGCGTTGGCGACCTTTGATGAGTTCTTCAACCTCTGATTTGTAAACAAAAGCAAGGTCTCCAGGAACTGAGTGCTTCAGTGCTGAGAATGCTGAGCCAAAATCAACCGCTTTCTGTAAATCTTTTAGCTCAAGATATCCATAGATAAAACCTGCACTACAAGAGTCGCCTCCACCTAATCGATCCACAATTTCGACATCATAGACTGGGCTTTTGAACACTTTTCCATTGGAATATGCGAAAACTGACCACTTATTGAACCAGACCGAAGGTGTTTCCCTGAGTGTAATGACCACAACCTCAAATCCAAATGTGTCAATCAGTTTTGCAGCAACATCTTCGTAGTCTTTTCCTTCAATTCCATAGACAACCTTGGTGTCCTCCTCGGTAGTGATTAAAATATCAATATACTCAGAGGCCGGTTCTGTGAATTTTTGCGCTTCTTTTGGAGTCCAGAGTTTTCCTCTGTAGTTTACATCGTATGAAACTTTGACATCCTGTTCTTTTGCTATCTTGAGAGCTTCATCAGTTGCGTCTGCACAGCTTAAACTGAGAGCAGGTGTAATTCCACTTGTGTGGAATAGCTTAGTTCCCTTCAGGATTTTTTTCCAATCAACCTCTCCCGGTTTTATCTTACTTATTGCAGACTCTTTACGGTCATAGATGACCCGGTTTGTACGTGGCGCTGCACCAAATTCTACAAAGTAAACACCACATCTACTACCTGCATCCCACAGGATGTGTGATGTATCAACTCCATGTTCACGAGCTTTGTTCCGTATGAAATGTCCGATAGAATTGTCTCCCAATTTAGTGACATATGCAGATTTCAGTCCTAGTCGCGCACAAGCTACAGCGACATTCATCTCTGCTCCACCTGCATTTGCATTAAATCTCTCAGTCTGCTCAAACCTCTTGAAGTCAGGCGGAGAGAGGCGAAGCATTACTTCTCCAAAGGTGACTACGTCATAACTCATGTTTCTCAACTCATCAAGGTTTAACAAGAGCATACTATCTCATGGAAATGTTAAATCTGTCGACCTATTGTCAAGAGAACTCTGTCCTAGCGATCACCTCGTCCTGAACAAAGGGATCAAGTTCGATGAAATAAGCACTATATCCAGCAACACGAACAATAAGGTCTCTATGCTGCAGAGGATTTACTTTTGCATCTTCAAGGGTTTCTCTTGAAACCACATTATATTGTACGTGGAAACCTCCCATTCCAAAGTATGCGTCAACCATACTGATGAATTTCTTTCTCCTCGACTCAGTATCAAAGAAGTCTGGTGTGAATTTCATATTGTATAGTGTACCGTTGTAACATAATGCATGATCCAAACGAGCAACAGATTTCATCGCTGCTGTTGGTCCATTAACATCTCTGTTCTGAGTCGGTGAAACTCCATCAGAAATCATATAACCAGCTTTTCTTCCATCTGGTGTTGCTCCAAGAACTTCGCCTTGTGGTATGTACATAGAAACTGAGAACAGAGCTCCATGATATGGGCCATTTCTTGTTGTCATCCTGCTCTGAATTGAATTGCAGAAAGCTCTTCCAGTATCTCTTGCAATAAAGTCCACTCTCTCGATGTCATTACCATACTTTGATGGATCATTCTCAAACTTGATTCTCAGTTCTTCATGACCATCATAGTTGTCAGCAAGAATCTGAAGCATCTCATCCATCGTCAGCTCTTTCCTCTCGAAGATGAACTTTCTTAGGACTTCAAGTGAGTCCGCCACGATAGCAATTCCAACTCCCATGATTCCGCCTGAATTGTAAATCGCTCCTCCTTCTTGCATTGTCTTTCCTGACTCATTGCATCCCTCAAGAAGTGATGATATGAAGGGAGTTGGTGTGTTTTCTGCAAGAACTTCTGCAGCAATTCTGTCTGCATTAGTCAAAAGCTCTATGGTGTAATCGATCTGTTCCTTGAATGCTAACCACAACTTATCAAATGATTTGAAATCTCGAGGATCTCCGGTTTCTTTTCCCACTAGTTCACCTGTTTTTGGATTTCTACCATTGTTCAGTGTTACTTCAAGTATCTTCGGTAGATTCACATACCCTATATTTTGTCTTGGATCAGATTTTCCCCCAATTATTGGTTCAACACATCCAAGTATAGAGTAATTATTGGCCTCTGATGGGAGAGTTCCCTTCTCAATCATCATTGGTATGATTGCATCATCATTAAAGAGACCTGGCATTCCTAGTCCTTGAGATATTACATCAACCACCTGTAGTTTGAGGTCTTCCGGTGTATTCTTGTGCCACCGGAAAGAAACACTCGGTTGAGTCACTCTAATATTAGCAGTCGCTTGAAGGATTAATCTAGCAAGATCATTCGATGCATCAGATCCATCTTCGTTCTGTCCTCCTATTGTGAGGTTCTGGAACATTGGATGACCTGCAAATGCTATACTATAGTATTCATTTCGTATCTTGATGAGAGAGGTCATTTTTACCCAAAGAGCCTCAAGAAGTTCGAGCGTATGAGCTTGGGTGATTCTTCCTTTCTTGATATCGCTCTTGTAAAATGGAAACATGTACTGATCAAATCTTCCAGTGGACATTGAATGACCATTAGACTCTGTCTGGATTAGGAGATGAATAAACCAGAAAGATTGAAGCGCTTCATGAAATGAACCTGCAGGTTCAGCTGGCACTTTCATACAGATTCTAGCAATCTCTTTCAGTTCTTCCCTCCTTTTTTTGTCAGATTCTTTTTTTGCCATATCTGACGCTAGATGAGAGAATCTTTCCACATATCTGAGGACTGCAATGATCTCAGTACGAACTGCGTCATAATAGTCACCTGCTATCCCTTCAATTTCGTCTAGAATTCTGAGGAATCCCTTCCGCAGCACTTTTTCATAATCAACAATAACATGTCCGATTCCTGTACCTGGAGCCCCAATCGTGAATAGGCCTGCTTTTGATGCCTTTATCGATTCTTGTGGCATCCTTATCCCCGCAATTTCAGATGTGCTCTTTCCCTTCCAGAATTGGAACACTCTCCGGAGATTCTGTTTGTCCTCTTCACTTATTGAGAATCGCTCGGTTCTGCGTTTGTCAAATCTGTCTAACTCTTCTTCAATCCAATTCCAGCTATACTCTGGAAATACTTGGCAGGATCGAGGAGTTGGTCCCATGTTCCCAACGATAAGTTCATCGGGCTCTATTCTGATTGTTATATTATCAAGAACATAAGCAAACGCACCTGCATTCTTCAGTATTGTTGGCTCAGACAAATTATCTCTAACATATTCTGTAAAGAGAACAGCTCTCTCTGATGATATCGTTGGTTCGGCATCAAGCATTCTTTGCTTTAAGCGCTTACTACGGGACGTCATCCTTCGCACTAATGATTTTTCTATTCATTACTTTTCGCATCTGACACAATTAATGCAATAATTTTGGTAGATAACCATCTAATCTGCTGAGTGCTTCATTAATCCTCTCAGTAGAAACAGCATAACAAAGCCTGAGGAATCCTTCCCCATATTTTCCAAAAGCTGTTCCATGGACTGTGACGACTTTCGTCTCATTTAGGAGTTTGTGAACGAGATCATATGATTTTATACCATATGCAGACACATCAGGGAATACGTAGAAGGCGCCTCCAGGAGGTTCTAATTCAACTCCTTCGATATCGTTTAATCCCTTTGTTATTAAGTCCCGGCGTCGTCGAAATGTCTGCAACATCTCGCTGATACAATCTTGGGGACCAATTGCTGCAGCTGCTGCTGCTTTTTGGGCTATTGATGTTGGCATAGCTATGATATGTTCCTGGAGTTTTGTCATTGCACCAATTAGCTCGCTGGATCCTGTAGCGACAGCGATACGCCACCCGGTCATTGCGTAGGTCTTAGAAAGTGAGAATATTGAAACGGTTCTCTCCTTCATACCTGGGAGTGAACCAATGAACAAAGGATCTTCTTCTACGTATCTAAATTTCTCATATGCTTCATCAGCAATCACGTACAAATCCTTCTCAATACACAATTCTGCAATCCTTTTCAATTCCATATTGGAAATAACTCCACCAGTCGGATTATTTGGTGAATTAAGTACTATCATCTTTGTCTTGGAAGTAATCTTGCTTTCAATATCCTCTGCTAGGAAACCGAACCGATGTTCCTTCTTTAGCTGAACTGGAACTGGCACACCTCCAGCTAGCTTAATGTGTGCATAATGACTCACAAATCCTGGGTCTGGATAGATCACCTCCTCTCTTGGATTTATGATAACCATGTTTGCAAGAACAAGAGCTCCCATTCCACCTGCTGTACATATCAGCTCGGTTTCAGGATTTGCTTCAATATTATTGTCACGTTTGAGTTTCTGAGCGAGGGCTTCTCTCACATCGATATAACCTGCATTGTGAGTGTACCGAGTGAACCCATCATCGAGAGCCTTCTTTGCGGCTTCTTTGATATGTTCTGGAGTATCAAAATCAGGAATCCCGACAGTCATATCAAAGACATCAGTTCTACCAATTATCTTGTTGAAGATTTTACGGATTTCACTCGCAGGAACATCTACATTTCTCTCAGCAAGCATTACTATTACCCCTAAGAGCCTGCGGAGAAATTCCCAGTTTATATAACCTATCTAATGGACTATGGTGATTTGCTGCATAAAGTTTTCAATTTCACAGGAATTTTAAGATACGTGTATAATCTTGAAAGCCTACTATAGTAACTTCATGCTGATCCAAAATAACACCAAAGAGGAGCGACAATTATGACGACTAATCGAAATTCTATAATTGAACGAACAATGAAACTGTATGTAGCCGCATTATCTGATGCAGCAGATGAAATAGGACTTGGACAAGTGTGTATGGACCGAGGTATTTTGCCTCTCACTAAGAATAAGCGGATGGCAGGATTTGCTAGAACTGGAAAGCTGACACGATCACCAGCTAATCGTCCATATGATGAGAAACAACTGGATGTTTTCATGAGTCTAGCTACCAATGCTGTAGAGGGTGATATAATTGTCATTGATATGGCTGGAGCTATAGACTGTTCAGCTTGGGGTCAGATTATGACAAAAATTGGGATTCCTATAGGTGTTAAAGGAGCAGTGGTAGATGGCACCTCAAGAGACATACATGAAATCGATGCCATGAACTTCACAGTTTTTGCTAGAGGTCGTCATCCAGGAACTATGAGGGGTCGATTAAATATGGAGTCTGTCCAGAATCCCATTGTCTGTGGTGGAGTTAGCGTTCATCCTGGAGATTTGATTTTCGGGGACGGTGATGGAATCGTTGTGATTCCCGCGGATCGAATAGAAGAAGTCCTTAAACATGCTGAACAGGTTGTTGCAACTGACAATTGGTGGGCAGACAAACTAGATGAAGGCAAAGATCCTCATGATCTTCACAAAGAGAGACCTATTCCTTGAGTGCTTCAATCTATCGGGTACATGCCTTTCTTAGTAGCATAATCATAAAGTTCCAAGATTTTTTCTGGAGTCGATTCTGGCTGAATGTTGTGTGCAGGAGCAAGAATGTAGCCGCCATCTGGTGCAAGATCTTTTACTCGTCTATCAACCTCTGCTCGAACATCCTCAATTGTACCTTGGGCTGACATGGCATGTTGCAAGTCTATTCCTCCATGGAAAGTCAATCTATCGCCATATTTTCTCTTGAGTTGTGCAGAGTCCATTCCCTTTGCTAGTGGTTGTATTGGATTCAAAATATCTACATCGACCTCTATCAAATCTTCAATCATGGGCTCTACTGCACCGCATGAGTGATAGAGGATCTTGACATGTGGTGCACGTCTATGGATGTCACTATAGATCTTCTTGTGTCGTTGTTTTACCATGTTACGATAAATCCTTGGGCTTATGAGGAGTCCATCCTGATGACCCAGATCATCCCCAACTTGTACTATGTCCAAATATTCTCCAACTTCATCTAGAAGGACACGATTCATTTCTATTGCAAGTTTCATGCTTTTTTCCATCATAGCTTCTGCAAGATTCGGTCGTTTTAGAAGATCGATTAGGAATTTATCAAACCCTCTCATGTAGTGTGCTACAACCTCAAAAACTCCCCATGGTCCACCTACCATACCTACAACTGCATAATCTGTTTCTTCATGGAGGTATCTTGCCCACTCTAGCACTCCATCCATTCTTGATGGGTCATCTGGATCAATCCACTCAAATTCTTCAACTTGTTCAACTTCAGTGAACTCAGCCCATGGATAATAAGTGACCTCATAGTATCCACCTATCAATGTCATGCCACACTTGAACTCCGTTTCAACAGATCCATCAGGGAGTGGTTGAGGTTTGAAACCTACAGCGGTTTTCATATAGACTCGTCTAAAGTCTAAATTGAGTCGTTTCAACAATTCTTCTGATGTTTTCCATGTAGACATAATTCCCCAGTCTTGAGTTTCAGATGCTGTGATATCTAAGTAATCTCGAAGGTTCTCATATGCTTGTGGAGTGGTCCAATAATCCAAAGGCACCCTATCTGGTTCTTCATGGTTCACAGCAGCGTGGAATCTCTCTCGTGGCTTCATGCGTCATCCCTGATTTTATGAAATTATAATCTCAAGTTAAATTGGGTTCTGACCGTAGTCTTTAATTAATCGGTGGCTACTACTCTTGAAGTTTGACACTGCTATGACAATTTCAACAGTGTCATTGGAGAGAACGATGATGGTCGACATGAAGAAGGTTACTGCTCTTCTACAGGATGTTGTTAGCCCGAGTCGTGTAACTGATAGAGATTTTGACTTGATTCCATATAGTCGTGATTTAAGTCCCGCAGAGCAGAAGATGCCAACCCATGTTGTTATGCCCGAAACCAAGGAGGAGATTCAAGCTATTCTAAGAATAGCGAATGACCATGAATATCCTGTATACCTTAGAGGCGGAGGTACTTCCCACTGGGATGCTTATCTACCTCAGGAACCAGGTATTATGCTTGATTTAGGGCGTATGAATAAGGTCTTGGAAATAAACGAGCGTGATCTCGTTGCTAGTGTGCAACCCAACTGCACATGGGCTAAGCTAGATCGAGAATTACGTAAAAAAGGATTGACGTACCTTTGCAGTGAAGCAGGGGGACCTGCAATGACTGTTGGAGGATCGGTCATGAAAGCAGGTGGCGGACCACACTCAACAGCCAAGTTTGGTTTCCATGGAAATCAGGATATAATCGCTCTAGAGATGGTCTTACCAAATGGTGACATAGTGGAAACGGGGTCTGCAGCTTGGCCAAGCGCAGGAAAATTCAAACGTCAGTGCCTTGGACCTGATCTAGCTGGCATGTTTATCGGTGCGGAAGGAATTCTAGGTGTCTGTACAGAACTCTCACTACGAATACGACCTGTAACTGACATTTCGGAACGACTCACAGCAACAATGAAGACACTTGATGATGTCATTGAATTTGGGCACTTCATCAACAGACATGTCGGTGACGAGTATATGCAGGGGATATATCTCTGGGTTGACCCTTCAGCACCTGATGTCTTTTTCTTGATGATGGATATATTTGGCTACGAGCAGGAGATTGTTGATCATCGAAAAAAGAAGATCATCGAGAAGATCAAAGAACTTGGAGGAGAGATTGGTGACCGTGCTCCAGCAGATGATTATTTTGGAAGAATACTCACTGGATTAGCTGACTTATTCAATACTGGAGTATGGCATTTCTTCGGAGCAGGGTCTCTTAGGATTGACGATATCACTTTTCTGTATAAGGTTTGGAGAGAGGAAGTAATCCAAAAACGAGGATATACCAAAGCTGGTTTTGGTGGACAAATTCTCCCGAGAGATTGGCTTGCTTTCATGGTTACCAACTATAGAGAACCCGATGATTGGAAGGAACTTGTTAAGATGGCAGATGAGATTGATGAAATCACTCTCAATGGACCCGTGGTTCCTTACGGTATTGGTGGACGAGATGGTCTCCGTAGATTTGTAGCTGAGCGGGACACTGGTTACTACCGTCTGCTCAAGACCCTAAAAAAGACACTTGATCCAAAGAACATCCTGCAACGTGGAATTTTCATCCCAGAGGAGGAATTGTGATGAGAATTGAACAATACAAAGATATGATCTATGCTTGCGGGAGATGTGAGTTTTGTCGAGGATTTGACTACAATGACCGTTGTCCTGAGATATTTACACAACACTGGGAATCTTCAACAGCAAGAGGTAGAATGGCTATTGCGAGGGCAATCCTTGAGGGAAATCTTGAATACTCTGAAGACCTTGCAGAAAGAATCTTTGGATGTTTCATGTGTGGACGTTGTAGAGAGGAATGCAAGAAAGCGGCTCAAATTGATGTCATTGAGATTACAAAAGCAATGCGTCAAGACTTCGTTGAGCAAGGAGTTCAAATTCCTGAAGCTGGAGCGAATATGGCCGCTACGGTTACAAGTTCCGGAAATATCTTTGCAGATCCCCCTAAAGAGCATAACAGGTGGGCCAAGGAACTCGAATTCAAAGAGGGTTCAGGAACCCTATTCTATCCTGGATGTCTCGCCAGCCATCGTTTTAAGGAGAAGACAAACATACTTGTTCGTCTTCTTCAAGCAGCAGGTTATCGACTTGATTTCTTAGGTGATGATCAAAAATGCTGTGGTACTCCTTACTGGGTCACCGGAAAGATGGAGAATGCTAAGGAATATGCTGAAGCATATTTGAAAAAACTGCAGAGTCGTAGAGTCAAGGAAATCATAACACCTTGCCCCAGTTGCTTTAGAGCTTTTGATGAAGAGTATCCTCATCTTCTTGGAATGGAAAAGTTACCAATCAGAATTCGTCATACTAGCGAGGTCTTACTAGAGATAATTGACCAAAAGAAGTTGAATTTCAAATACCCCGTCAACAAGAAGATCACATATCATGATCCTTGTGAAATTGGACGTTACCGAGATATCTATGATCCTCCACGAGCTATACTTAATTCAATTCCAGGAATAGAGTTCACTGAGATGTCTAGAAACCGAGAGCATGCTTTCTGCTGTGGGGGTGGTGGTGGATGCAAGATTATGTTTCCAGACTATTCTCAACGGGTGGCAGACGAACGAATTCGAGATTTCGTTGAAACTGAAGCCGAGTTATTGACAACAATTTGTCCAGCCTGTGAGATGAATCTGACTCATGGTTTTTACGAAGCAGATTTGGACACAAGAGTACTTGACATCGCAGAGATCATGGCTGTTTCAGCAGGACTTGTAGATTCTGAAATCCTTGAATCAGACTACTTTCCTGAAGATTGATTGAGGGTGTTTTTCGCCCTCATTTTTCTTCCTTTACCCACCTACAGCTGCTATCATAAAGACAATCAAATCACCCTTGGAGAGTTTTGTCTTCTCTCCTTTTCTAGCAACCATATTCATGCCATTTACTATGACTACTGTATCTCTTCTTAGAACTCGTTTTTCCTTGTCTTCTAGATAAACTTCGAATCTCTCTCTATACTCTTCATGAAGCTCATTAATCAAATCTCTAACTGTTGCATTCTCACTTGTTTCGAATGCAAACTTGTTATGCTCTGCATGTTTGAGCCCTTTATTCATGAGCTTCACAAAGACTTCTGTCATTTCTTTGCTTCACCACTATCTTGAATTTATATTGCGTCATTATTCAAATTAAGTATGTCGAAGGTGACCTCTCAACTTAAAGTGGACTTTAAGCGGAAATGTTTATGTAGTTCACAGAGTCAGTAGATGTTTCGAGGTTATTCACCTTGGGAATGATGAAAGCTGGTATTCTTTATGCTCCTAAGGATTTGCGTGTTGAAGAGATTGAGATTCCCAAGCTACTACCTGGATGGGTCTTGATAAAGGTACGAGCAGCAGGAATCTGTGGAAGTGATCTTCATTTGTACAAGGAAAAAACATTCATTCCCATCTCTTCAATACTTGGCGAAGGAAAATATGTGCCAGGTCACGAGTTGGCCGGAGAAATCCATGAAATTGGTGAGGGAGTCACATCACTTCAACTAGGAGATAGGGTTGTTATAGAACCAACAGTTAACTGCGGAAAGTGTGACTGGTGCAATATTGGATTATACAATCTCTGTGAGAAATCAGGACTAATTGGTTTCTATTATATTGGTGGTATTGCAGAATATTGTGTTGCACCAGAGGAGAATTGCTTCAAAATCTCAGAGAAAACAACATACGAAGAAGCAGCAACATTGGACTGCATTGCGGTTGCTGTGCGTGCTATTAAGAGAGCTGGTATTTCGATGGAGGATTCTGTGGTTATACTCGGGGCAGGAACAATTGGTCTTTTCGCTGCACAAGCTGCAAATATTGCTGGAGCTAAGGAAGTATATGTGACAGGTACTCATGATTACCAGCTTGAAGCTGCAGAAAGATTTGATGTGACAGCTACAATTAATGCAAAGAAAGAGAATCCTGTAGAGCGAATAATGGAACTGACCTCTGGCAAGGGAGTTGACAAAGTGGTTGAAGCTGTCGGAGGTAATGCTCCAGTGATTGACCAAGGAGTTAGTATGCTTAGACGTCATGGTACAATTGTCGCAACTGGAATATTCCTAAATCCGATGCCCATCAATATGTTCTCACTTATCACAAAAGAAGTGAACCTCACAGGGTCGTGGGGATATGCATATTGGACTCACCTAAAAGAATTCAAAGTATCTTTGGACCTTCTCGAAATGGGGAGGATTGATTCAAAGCCATTGATTACACACAAATTTCCCCTTGAAAAATCATCAGAAGCTTTTCAAACTGCTCTAGATAAAAGAGAATCACATTCCATCAAGGTCCAGATCATATTCTAGATAGAAAAATTGAGGTTATAAATTTGTCAAACGATGAATTGTCTTGGGAGTTATGCAACGAACTTGTTGCTGGAGAGATTGCCACAAGGTGCTTAATAGTTTCATACCTCATCCATAGGTTGCCTGATAAATATGGTGATGAGATTCTAGAGGACATTAAGAAAGCAAACTATGATGCTGGTTTTGTCGCAGGAAAGAATGCTGCAAAGGCAATTGGGAAGAATGATTTAGTCACACTTGGAGAACTTTTCGGAGGAACCAGTGTATTTAATCCGGAAATCATTGAAATATCCGAAGAAAGAGCAGTCATCCATTGGCGTAGATGTCCCGTACCTACTCTAATACCAGCTTTCAATGATGAAGGGTTATCGAGTTCCTACATTGAAACAGTTTGCCCAATTCTGGAGCTTTTTGACAATGGATTTGTTGAGGGCTGGAATCCAGAACTCCAAGCCCAGACCCCTCCAGAAATAGGAGAAACTGACCTTCAGAAGGGCGGAGAATTCTGTACTGTTATCATCACCAAAATGAAAAAATGAAGACTTAGATCAGCTTCCAGGAGTGTCAACATCCTTATACCATTTCTTCGATGTCCCCACTTTTGCCCTCATTTTCCATGAGGTACTCTTTGGTTCATCGTCAATCCTTTTGATGAGCTCCTCAATTCTCCCACTGACAATATCGTTGTCTTTTTCACATATCACTTCGAACTTACGCATAATGGAATTCACTTTCTTCAGATTGGTTGTTACTGTATAATAGAATCCCCATTCTGATGCAAGAATTCGTGAGATATGTTTTGCATTTATTATATTGTCATCAGTATCTCCTAGTTCGTGAGCCAAGAGCAACATAGTAGTGTCAATAATATCTTTCTCGCTGATTTTTACAATCTGCATCTTTTGCAGAAGCAGCTCCGCTAATGGTACAGTTGGATTATCAATTTCTAGTCTTTTCTTGTAATCGATTTTATGACACATTTCTAAACGATCAAGGAAGACATCAATATGCCTTCCATCTGAGTTGTTGATGAAAATCATTCTACCTCCGAGTGCAAAGCTAAATGATATCATCCTCCTTGAATAGTTCTGACTCTCAAAGAACTTCTCAATTTTAGAAGTTTGTTTCTCATAAGCAACAAAATCGATGTCAGTAATGAACCTTCCAAGTTTCTCATGCAGATAGGCATATTCTGGACTGTGAAGTTGAATTGCTATGGCTCCCATCAGTCGCAGGATGATTCCTTGCTTGTTTGCTTCTTTAATAATCCTTAGTGCTTCTCGTATGAACTCCTGCTGTGCCTTAATGTCAAAATCCATAGCAAACACTTCAACAAACAGCTAACTTCAGTTGGATTTCTGAAACCTTTAAATATCTATTTCGGCCGCTGCTTTAAGAGGTTTAAACTTGACCCGAGTTTTCTTCGCTTGCGATGCACATGGGAGCGTGCCTGTGCAACGAAAAATGGTTAGGGTACACGAGGCATACAAGTGCGATGTTGTTATGATGTGTGGAGACCTCACAGGCAAGGCTGTTGTTCCTATCATTGAAGAAAAACCTGGTCTATGGTGGTCCTCTCCATGGGGCTCAAAAGAGAAGTACAAATCAGAGAAGGATTTAGATCGGGCAAAGCAGATTTACGAAAAAAGAGGATTCTATTGGTTTATTGCTACAGATTCTGAGTTGGAGGAACTACAAGCTAGCCCAGAAAAAGTAACTGCCTTGTTCAAAGAACTAATGCTCAAAAGAATGAAAGAGTGGATCGCATTAATAGAAGAAAAAGTGCCGTCCAATATTATGGTGGTAGTAAGTCCTGGAAATGATGATTCTCTTGAAATAGACAACTTAATACAAAATAGTGATAGACTCACTTATCCCCTTCAAAATGTCGTAGACATTGATGATAAACATCAAATGATATCATGCGAGTTTGTAAATTCAACTCCTTGGGATACACCACGAGAGTGTCCTGAGGATGAATTGCTAGAGAAGCTCCGTAGGGAGTTCGGACGCGTAGAAACATATGAAGGACTTATTTGCAACTTCCATGCTCCCCCCTATGGAACAATGATTGATCTAGCACCTAAGTTGGATGAGAAGGCTCAGGTCAAGGTCAGGTATGGCGCACCAGAAATGGTTCCTGTTGGAAGTAAAAGTGTCCGTCAGGTTATTGAAGAATATCAACCTCTTCTAGGTCTTCATGGGCATATTCATGAGTCTGCAGGTCTAGAGCATATTGGTCGTTCATTATGTATCAATCCTGGATCATCTTACACACAAGGTATGCTGAGTGCATTTGTAATCGACTTACCCAAGAATCCCAACGATGAAGTTATCGCTATAGCTGTATCTGCGTAAATCATTGCTCGGAGATCAATACAATGTCAAGAAAGAACAGGCGTAAGAGAGCGGCAAGCCGTAGGGAGTCTGGAGTCATAAAAACCAAAGAAGCAGACCCTGATGACATAAGAAAGGCAATCTACCACATAGATGCATACCGATCTCATATATACTACAATCTAAGCTTTGTTGATGACATGGTAGAGAAGGGAACCCTTGGAGAGGGATTTGGGCAGAACTGGAAGAATCTTAGGAGAAAGCTAATCAAGATGGCCAAAGCAGCCACGAGTAATCCTGACACCATTCGACTTGCAAGATACCAATCATATACTGAGGGTATATGGCAAGTCGCAGTTCCCATTGTTTTTGTAGTTCTAATTATTGGTTTAATCGCACCTCAAACTCCAATCATTGGAGCTATTGCACCCTACATTATGATTACAGCCTTTGCAGCTATGATTATTGGTTTACTAGGCAGGTACATTTTGGGTTTACAGATAAGTCGTCGTATAGACAAATACTTCATTGATAATCCAGAAGCTCAACAACTGCGTTCAGATGAGTTGAAAATGGTAATTCAAGGTCTCATCAACTTGCTCAGAGAGATTCTCTACTATGAAGATGAGGAACCCAAAGATCATCTTGTAGGTCTTGGTATCGTTGATTATGATTATGTTGAAATCGTCAAAACACCGAAACCATGGAGACAGTATTATTTGGTTCAGCTTGTCTATTAATAATTCACTTGAACTCAATTTAACAAATTACTACTGAATTTAAATTCGACACAAACTCTTATATCACACTGCTACTTCTAATGAGATTCATCTTCTCCAATGTTGCTTTTGGAGAGGAGAATAAATTAGGAAGGAGAGAATGATGTCAGAAGTACTATTTCTTCGACCGACATCAGGGTTGACCAAGTATTTCGGTACATGGACATCCCTATTTGCAATTCTAGGTGCAAGCCTAGGAACATATCAATGGCTATTTGTCGGCATCCTTCAGGACATGTATCCCGGAATTGATGCTGGGGCAACTTGGGGAATAGGTATGTTATTCATGCTTATCTACACAGTAATGATGACATTACTGTCGATGGCCATGCCGCGTTCTTCGGGTCTCTACCAGATCTCAGCAAGGGGTTTCAATCCTGTTGCAGGTACAATAGCGGTTTGGCGTGGCATAATTGCTAACCCAATTATCAAGACGAGTGAGTTCTATCTGTTCCTCGTATTCTTGGGTGCCGCATTCGCTCAATGGGGTGCAGTGACAAATAACCCGGGTATGCAATCTTTAGGTGTCACCTTCTCAACAGCGAATCCAATGGCTTTGGTTGCAGTATCAATAGGATTGATGGCCTTGTTTTCAATCATCGCCTATCTTGGGCCATTATTAAAGATGGAACCGAGAATACAGATGGCGGGTGGATTGTTCTCAACAATTGGCTGGGTTTTGGCACTTGTGGTACTAGCGACAACTCCAGCTAGTGCAGTATCTGGCCGCTGGGATGCGGTCTGGGGTGCTGGAGCTTATACAGAAGTTCAAACCGTCGCCGCTGCAGCAGGATATGCAGCGCCTGCGTTTAGTCTGGAAATGACCCTTTTGGCAACAATCTGGCCCATAGGACTGACATGGCCATATCTCATACTGCTCTATGGTGGAGAAGTCGCTGATCCAGCGAAGAACCTAGTTCTTTCACAGATACTTGGTGGTCTTATTCTAGCTGGTTTGCTTGCAGGAGGAGCCTGGCTATTCCAGGGAACTTTCGGGACATTCTCAAGTGAATACGCAGTGGCAGCAGCGACTGGAAATCTAACGCAAACAGGAGTATTTCAAGGAGGCCTTGGGACTATGACTGCAGTTCTTGCAGGAAACCCCGTGATCTCCGGATGGATATTACTATCGCCAGTTGTTATTGGTTTGACTGCTACTCCGATAAATATGGCATGGGTCACTAGAGGATTCTTCCAAGCCTCGCTTGATAGGATGATGCCTTCACTCTTCGGAAAGCTTTCAAAATACCACACTCCCACATATGCAATCCTCTACTACTTCTTGTTTGGAGCACCATTCGCATTTGCATATGCTGTTCCTGGTCTTAGTGGATTCTTGGCTGTGGTGACATCCTTAGTAGGCCTCTGGGGTATAGAGATGATTTTCCAATCAATGGCTGCATTACAATTACCGTTCTTGAGACGACCATTATATGAAGGAAGTATCAGACGACAACCTGAATTCTTAGGAATTGCTCTAATGTCATGGATAGGAGTCATAATGCTTCCAACAGCGTTGTTCCTGCTGATTGGATTCTTTCAGGGAGCCGCATTTCTATCGATCATATCGATGTGTGTGCAATATGGATTCTCAGCGTTATGGTTCGTCTACTTTGCCAGACGAATGCAAAAGCAGAATATAGACATGGATGCAATCTACACCTCACTATCGCCAGAATAATAGATTATTAGCCTGAGGATAACCTCAGGCTTCTCTTTATTTTGCTCAAGAGCCACTTTTGTATAAAGCATATTAAATCTCAGATTCTCCTATTTATTAACTTCCACGAGTAGAGATATAAGTAGGCAATTCCGTAGATGAAGATTGTCCATCAGGACATGTTAGAGGAGGAGATTTGGAATGACTTCTTCTATTCTTGAAGAACTAAAAGCTGCTGTCATGGAAGGAGATTCTGAGAAATCTGTTGAGTTTGCAAAGAAAGCTCTTGAGGAAAACATCCCTCCCTTGGAAGCTATTACAAATGGTTTAGCCAAGGGTGTCAAAGCAGTGGGTGACCTATTCAGTCAAGGAGAAGTTTTTCTTGTAGAGCTTGTCATGGCTGGCGATGCTATGAAAGCAGGAATGTCAGTGCTTCTTCCAGTGATCAAAGAATCAAAAATGGAGATGAAATCCGAAGGAAAAGTGATTATTGGTACGGTTGAGGGTGATATTCATAGTATAGGAAAAGACATAGTGGGTACCTTATTAGAAGCTGAGGGTTTTGAAGTCTTTAATATTGGTGAAGATGTTTCATCAGAGACCTTTGTTGATAAGGTCAAGGAATACAAACCGGATGTGCTTGGTTTATCGTCGCTTCTTACTGCAACAATGCCCGCGCAAAAGGCTGTGATTGAGAAGCTTAAGGCAGCTGGTCTTAGGGGAAACGTGAAAGTCATTATTGGTGGTGCTCCCACCACTCAAGAATGGTCTGATGAGATAGAAGCTGATGGCTGGGCTGGTGATGCAGTAACAGCAGTCAGTCTAGTCAAAAAGCTTGTAAAAAACTGATTAAGGAAATATATGGAGGAATTCTATGTACAAACTGCTAAGTCGTGGTGAGATACTTTCTATTCATACAGCTGCAATGGAGGTTCTTGAAAAAGTTGGCATTGTCATTCAGCATGACAAAGCGCTGAATAAACTTGCAAAAGCTGGTGCATCTGTAGACAAGAAAACCAAAGTTGTAAGAATCCCTGAGTATCTTCTCAATGATGCACTTCAAAAGAGTCCTCGAAGGCATAAACTAATTGCTAGAAATCAGAAATACAATATTGTCATAGGGAATGGCGAATCATATTTCACCAATGCTTTTGGTGCACATTATACAATAGACTTGAAAACTGGAGAACGTAGACTTTCTACAATCAAGGATCTGGAGGAGTTTACACTACTAGCTGATTACTTTCCTACTGTTGACTACATCAAACCTAACATCTTACCTCAGGATGTACCCAAGACAATATGGGAACAAGAAATGGCTCTTGCCATGTTTAAAAGCTCGGAAAAACACCTCAGTCTTGTAGCATTAACTCCTGAAGGTTGGAGAGATGTCATAGAAATGGCAAAAATCTATGCGGGTGGTGAGGATGAGTTTGCCAAAAATCCTTCAATAATAGATACCGGATTTAACAATGTCCCACCACTGAAGTACACCCGCGAAATCATTGACATGATACTTGAATGCGCAAGGTATAGGATTCCTTTTGATATTAGTACAGGATTATTGTCTAGTGCAAGTGGACCAGTTACACTTGCAGGTACTATCGTTCAGGGTATTGCAGAAAACCACGCAATTGTGGTTTTAACTCAACTTATGGGTCCTGGAACGCCGATAATGTGGGGCTCTTGTGCCACAATAATGGATCAGAGATTTGGAACGGCTGCATATGGCTCGCCAGAAAATGGACTGATTCATGCTGCATTTTGTCAGATGGCTCATTACTATGGATTGCCATATTACGGTGCTGCTGGAGTCATTGACTCCAAGGTTCCTGATCAACAAGCAGCCTATGAGAACACAATGAACGCATTGCTTG
>SMTZ1_10001858_pt1 | contig 21313 bp, 18 predicted proteins | sample DeeMarSWOR136_30_FD_25667 | JGI IMG/M metagenome (IMG submission 25667) | reverse complement strand
TTCGAGCTGGAGAAGATCCTTATCCAGAAACATCTCATAGTATTCGGACACCAATTTATGCTGCTAAATCCTATACTTATACAACATTATCTGAACTTATGAAACACCATTATTTTTACGCCCGAACTGAAAATCCAACTGTATATGCTCTCGATAATAAACTAGCTACACTTCATGGTGGAGAAAGTGGCTTATCAGTTGCTTCTGGAATGGGAGCAGTTCATTTAGCATGCTCAAGCATCTTTCAAGAACGAGTGGAACGTCTTCGACCTAAAAAAGTAAAAAAACTCCTCCCTCAGTCCGATCCCGAAAATATTCCAAACATTCTGATTCACACTAACCAATATACTGGAATTTATCGATTAGTAACAAAATTATATCCTCAGATGGGAATTGAATTTCGACAAATAAATATGTGTAATTTAGATGAGGTAAGAAACGCAATTGATGAAAATTCTAAATTAATAATATTCGAAACTCCCGCAAATCCATCTCTTGATATTATTGATATAACAAAATGTGCTGATTTAATACATGAAGTTGGAGGTAAATGCATTGTCGATAACACTTTTGCTTCGCCTGCTCTTCAACGTCCACTTGATTTTGGAGCTGATTTAGTTGTGGAAAGCCTTACCAAATATATAAATGGACATGGTGATACAATGGGAGGAGCAATTGTCGGTCCTAAAACTGAAATACAAAATGTAAAATATTTTTGGTTAGAAACTCAAGGTCAAGTATTAAGTCCCTTTAATGCATGGTTAATTTTACGTGGATGTAGAACATTAAGCCTTAGAATGGAAAGACATTGTTTAAATGCTTATAAAATTGCTCAATATTTAGAAAATCATTCAAAAGTTACGAAAGTTATATATCCTGGATTAGTGTCTCATCCTGGCCATAAAATTGCTAAAAAGCAGATGAAAGATTTTGGTGGGATGGTTTGTTTTGAGTTAGAGTCTGTAGAAAAAAGTAATAAATTTATAGAGTTATTGAAGTTGATCAAAGTAGGAGTTTCATTAGGCGATACTACATCTCTTATAGAATATACGTCTATTATGACTGGATTCGATTTAGCATCATGGGAAAAAAAGGTAATGAATATTTCAGATACACATTTTAGATTTTCTGTTGGTTTAGAGGATATTAATGATCTAATTGGAGATCTAGAACAAGCATTAAATCAAATTTAAAAAAAAGATGAAATTATTTTATTAATTATATTCTAATTATCTATAGAGATCTTATTTTCTCTTTCTTTTGTTGATGCAATTCTTCCATCTTATCTTTGATTTCTTGGACTTTTGATTTGGTGAAAGGATAAAAGTATAGACAGAGCAAGGTCAAACCGATAGCTATCGCAGGGAAGAGTACCATTAACAAACGAATACCTAAAATTGTATTCAAAGTAGGATCAGGGGTCCATTCTTCCCATCCCGTTGAAAGGAAGACAAGAGATACAGATACAATTGAAAAAACCATTGCTAATCGCATAAAGAAATTTGTGATTCCAAAAAAAGTTCCCTCTCGCCGTACACCTGTCTTTAATTCATCTTCATCTATCACATCAGCTATAAGCAGATAAATAAAGTAAAGCATTCCTCCGAATCCAACTCCTGCTGTTGAAATAGAAATCAAAGCAGAAATAAAATCAGAAACAAAGAGTATAGGTAAAATTGCAATAACAAAAAGAATCATCGAAATAGCATAAGAAACTCTACTTCCTAGTTTTACATCTAACCATCTCCAAAGTACTACTGATATTATACCAACAATAAAGATTGAACCTAATAATAGTGAAGTTTCAATTGTACTTGAAACATGTAATATGTTTTCCCCCCATAATGGTATAACAGTCCCATATAATAAAATTATATACTCAAATAGGAAGAACATTACTGTATAAAGTATGAAACCTCTATTTCTAAAAGTATAACCAAGACCCTGAAAGAAAGAAAACTCATGTTTATGGTCTAATTTAAACTCTTCTTTCTCTTTAACACCCCATTTTATTGCAACCAGAAGTGAGATTCCTACGATTATTGTGGTAACGAGTCCATTTATTAAATAACCTCCTCTTTCAGTCAGTTCTCCAATAAACATCCCAGGAATCAAAAATGCCATTATCAAACCCAATGTCGATAGAATTTGTTTTATGGTATTCACTTCGGCTCTCTCTTCTTTAGTCACATAAAGCTCGGGGAATAAGGCATCAAAAAAGGTAACCATCGTATAGAAAGTATCATAACAGAAGAGCAAAATTAGAAGATAAAGAAAGGTAATAAAATAACTGTTTGTAGGGGGTATCCAAATTATAATTTCAATTATTAAAATTGGTATCGTTCCGAGAATAATGAATGGTTTACGGCGTCCCCACCTTGTTCTTGTTCGATCTGAGATGTATCCTAGCAAAGGATCATTTATAGCATTCCAAAGGGTCCATGTAACAAAAGCAGTCATTATATATTGAACTGGTAACCCAACAGCAGTGAAGTAGAAGGAAAATACCCATGTATTAAAGGCAGACATAATAAACCACTGAGCAAAACTGCCCATTCCAAAACTCCATTTCTGACCTTTTGAAAAACCGCTACTCATAAAATATCACATTTATGATTTTATTATTGAAATTAAATTTTAATTGAAAGATTAAATTTAAGATCATTTATATAATTCAGCAAAAAAAACTAGACTTTAAAATGATTTTGAAACGAGTGACACTAATATTCAAAAGCAAAAATTAAATGAAACGTTATGATTTATGCTTTGGAATATTTTTCAATAATATAATTCTGAAGTGACCATACATATTTCTCAAGATTTAGAATGAGAAGTTTCTGCTGAATTTCTCTTAGATATGGTACATCCAGTTTATTAAATAAATTGCTCAGATAATCTATTGAATTAAATATTTCTACAATTGTTTTCCAATCTTCTGCCCATTCCTTATCTTGTATTTCTAACTGTTCCATTTTTTTATACTTTTCTTAAAAGTACTTTAATATTATATGATTTTATGAATCGTATAGTAATTAATATTAAAAAATGTTTAGATATAATTGGTTTAATGATTTAAAATAAAAATAAAAAAAGAAAATTTCTGTTTAATTAAAAACTTATTTTTCAGAAATAACAGCCGTTCGAGCTAAATTTTGTGTAAACCTAAGTCTTTTTCGTGCTGGTTCCTCTGCCGAAGAATTAAGTAAAACTCCAATTATCACATCTAATATTAAAAATCCTGTAGCTTTGGATATATTATTAATCGCATATTGAGCTGGTGTTGTTATTTCTAAACTCGTCTCATCAACAGTTCTTAATTTTAATGCCATCTTTCCTACTGTTTGTCCTTTATTAAATGCTTCAAGAAGCCAGAAATAACAAAATCCAATCAAAAAGTTATAAAAGCTTGTTGCAAACCAAAAATTTCCTAAGTTGAGAAACCAAGATAATGGTGTTGATGCAATATTGATAATAATAATATCAATAAACCAGGCAATAGCTCTTGGTGCAAAATCAGCATATTTCCCTTCCATAGATTCATTAACAATTTTGATTGTTTGACTTGTTTTTTTTCTTTCTGTTAGATCAGTCCCGCAAGATGAACAATAAGTTGCTCCATTTTCTAATTCGCTACCGCATTTTGGACAAAATTTTAATTCCATAATTATTTCCCCATTAAATTAAATTGATTTATTATGAAAAATATTTTATTAAAAATATAACTTTTGGAGTCCAAATTTAAAGGTTATAGATATAATTTAAAATTACGTTCAACTATACCTTTTGTGTCAGTAAATTCCGTTAAATCAATTATTCGATTTAAATCTTGTATATCATTTAGCTCATCCATATATCTATTCTTAAATTCAATAGAAAAATCATCGATCAATTTCTCTAAGATCTTATTCTTTTGGTTTGTGATTAGCACTATAGCATAACCATAATCAGTTTCATATTTGACAACAATCTCGGTATTTTTAGTTTGAAGCACATCAATTTTATCTTCTTTATCTATGAATTCATTGAGAATGTGATTTAATCCAATTAAAACATTACCCCATGTAGCTGAATCGTCTTTAAAGTTTAACTCTTTTTCGAAATTGTAATTATATAATAGCACTCCTGATTTGTGATAAATATTTATGGAAAATATTTTATTTGGTAGAATAAAGAACATATTGGGATCTTTGATAAGCATAATATCTACAGCTAAATACGTTATCCAAATTAAGATGATATACAGTTCTCTAAAAAAAGCTTCTTGAATTATGATATATAATATATACATCAACATTGGAATTAAAAAAATAACTGAATTTATGAAAAGGGGTAGTGATTCTTCAACTTTTCCTGATTTAAAGCTAATATAAGTTGAGATATATAAAAAATAAGATGTTATAGTAATTATGTAGACAATAATTATAATCCCTGCAAGTAAGTTGAATTTATAATTTATTAGAGAGATCTCTGGAATTAAAAACGGTAAAGGGGTGACATCATTTATTACAATAATTATAGAATCCGGTATTATAAGTACTCCAATGAGTAATCCAAAGAGAAGTGTATAGGGAAGAAAGGGAAGGATTTGTAATCTTCTATATTCTTTAAAGAAAGAGTAGATAAGGGAGGTAATAATCAATGAGATAAAACTTGATATAATAGAGAATTTCCAAAGAACTAAATTTATATCTTCACTAAGAAAAAATACGACTGAAAATATAAAAAGGGTTGAATAAATAATTCCTGAGTTAAAAACAGTAAATGTATTAAATAAACCTATTAGTTTGGTTCCGTATCTATTACGGTTTTGAATTATATAACTAATAGTAATACTGCTTAAACAAAGAATAAATATATAACCTATTAATAAAGAAATTGTTGTAATTAAGCTCATATTTAGAATATAAACTTTTCTTAGATTTGCTAAAATAATTTCTTTCCTATTTAAAAAAAGAAGTTTTGTTTATATATAAGCATTATCTTAATGGATTTATTAAAAAGACCTAAAAAGATTCACTTTTTTTACAATGTAATGTTTAAAAACATCTGTTATCAGTTCATTTGTATTTTTAAAAACTGAAACATCAATTAAACCTTTTAAATTCATCAAATTAACTCTATTAATCTCAGAAAATTTATTCATAAATTTACTAACTGTTTTCTCTAGAGTTATATTCTTATGTTTTGCAATTAACAATATAGCATAACCAAGATCATTATTAAAGTTGAAAACGACCCCTCTTTCACTCAATTTAATAAGAGTTAACTGATTTTCAATATTAGAAAAATTTGCTAATATATGATTGATTCCAATTAAGATACTCCCTTTTAAAAGTGAATCATCAGCTTCTTTATCGGTTTGGAAATTATACGAGTAAAGTAAGATACCTGATTTATGAAATATAATAAAATTGTAAATTCTGTTTGTAAAAACGAGAAAGAGAGACGGTTTTGTTATAATAATAATGAAAACGTAAACAAAGTTAACAAGATAAGAAATTAAATATAGATTTTTATAAACTAAATTTAAAGAAAGTATATATGTGGTATAGAAAAGCATATTTATTGATAGAAGAACGATAAAAACGTAATAAAATAAACCTAAATTTTTATCGTTAAAATTTTTAAAACCTCTAATTTGAGAAATTAATAATAAGATTATAGTAAATATATTGAAGATCAAAATAGAAACTATTAACGAGAAATTTTTGAATTCATAATTATAAAAATTATTAACCTGATTAATATCAAACAAATTTGCGCCAAATAATAACGCTATAACTAATCCTTCAATAAAACTGTAAATGAAAATTGAGACAAATCTAAAGCGACTACCTTTATGTAATTCAACACTATAAATTGAAGTCCAGAGTCCTATTGAAAAAAGTCTACTAAATAATGAGATTTTCCATAAAAAAGTAGCGAAATCAGTAATAGAAATCTTTTCAGTAGAAATATTAAATGATAGGAAAAAAATCAGCTCACTGATAAAATATATAACTAATATTATAAAGAAATTAAATTCAACTTCATATTTCTTTCTTTTGATTAATACATACATTAATCCAATGATAAAAGTCGATAGAAAAATTGAAAGATATACAATAGCGGACATTAAATTGATGGATATCTAATTAGAATTATAAAAAACTTAGATTCTCAAAATAGTTATTACTTAATATTATATAAATATTAGTTTCAAAAAGTATAAGAATCTTAGCTTGTCATCTTCTTAATTCTTCCTTTTAACCACCCGATTTTATTTGTTTTACGATGATCGAATTGTGGTACATAAGGTTTTATATCCAATAGAGGTGTTTTATCAAGAATATCTAAATTATTTACATATAAAGAATTACCTTTAACTTCTAACAATTCTAATATTGATAATCCTATTGGGTTAGGGCGAAAAGGGGTACGTATCGCAAATACCCCCTTTAAATCATTTTCTAAAAAAGGTTTAGATTGAAGGGGTACAGGTAATTTTACCATATCAAAAAAATATATGCAAAATATATGAGAAAATCCATCTAAATCTTTAAGACCATTTTGGTAATGAGGAAATATTTCTATTATTCCTTTTATATTTGACATTGATGGTTGAATTGGGATTCCAGCCAAATTTTTAAATGGAGAATGAACAACTCCAATTGGTTGAAAACTTATCTGTTCTGGAAATTTTCTTTCTTCATAAGGATATAATTTTTTTTTTTTAATTTCCATAATTTTGAAAAACTCTTAATTTTGATTTTAACTTCATGAATAAGAAAAATAGTAAATTTGTCTCTAAATCGATTTTATTCTTAAAAACTGTTTTATAAAATACCTTTAGTCGATTGAATTTCATCTGAACTTACTTTTATTGCCATTTTGATTGCTTGAGCTAAGGCTTTAAAACTAGCTTCAATCTTATGATGTTGATCTTCTCCATAAAGAAGATGAAGATGGAGATTCATCTTAGCATTTTCTGCAAATGAATTTAAAAAATGATGAATATCCTCTACGGCTATATCCTCAATATTGCACTGAGATAACTTTAAATCAGATACTAATGCTTTACGTCCTGAAAAATCTAATGCACACCTTGCTAAAGATTCATCCATAGGTATCAAGGCAAAACCATACCGATTAATACCCCTTTTATCACCTAATGCTTTTAGAAAACATTGTCCCAATGTTATTCCTATATCTTCAATAACGTGGTGAGTTAAATCTCCTGTTGCTTTAATTTCAATGTCTAATTCCGCATGTTTTGCTAAAATTTTTAACATATGATCAATAAATTTATAACCTGTATCGATTTGATAAGTTCCTTTACCGTCCAGATTCAATTCAATAGAAATATCAGTTTCATTTGTTTTTCTTAATAACTTAACTTTTCTTTCCAATTTATTTACAACTTTTATAATAATTCAGATTAGATATTTCAATAGCTATAATATTTTCATAACCATATATAATTTTTTAATAAGTAGAAGCAAAAGAAATAACAAGATTGAAAAAATAGTTAATTAATATCTGGTTCTTCTTATACTAATTGGTTTCTTCTAGTATAAGTCTTAAGGATTCTATCCCACTTTTCAGCTAAATCTAAAAGCCCTGTTTTTTTAAATAAGATAACTGCACGACTTATAATTTGCTCAATCTTATTATCTTCAATTTTATCATCTTTAATAGATTCAAAATCCATCATAATTGATTTAAAAACATGTAATAATAAAAAAGATAATATTATGGAGATATAATTAAAAGGATATCACAGAATTTCAAAAGTAAGGATTCAAATTAAATTATCGATTATATTCAGTAAAAATGTTATTATCGAAATTTTTTTGCTTTATCATAGTGCTTTAAAACTTCTTCTCCTTTTTTAGCTAATTCAGAAAGTCCAGATTGTTTACATAATGAAACTACCTGATTTAAAATTTTAGCGATGTTTTCTTCATGCTTCAAAAATTCGTTCTCCATAACATTTGAATAATGATAAAATAAAAGATAAAAATCAATATGTCATGTGGATAATTAAAACTCAAAAGGATGAAATTAATAGCGTTCTAATACCTATATTTAAATTAATTAAATATTTTATAATTTTAATGAAAACAATCAAATAGAGTGGTATCCTATGGAAAGTCTTCCAAATATTGATTTAATCACTACATTATTAAAAAATTATATGTATGAAGTAGATGGGGCGGCCGCAGTAGCTATATGTGACAGAGATGGTTTTATCATTGCTTCAGAAAGTAAAGAAAAGAAGAAGGAGGATGCCGATTCTGTAATGGGGGCAATTTCTGCGTTTCTTGATATTTACATTGACCGAATTAAAAGTGAATTCCAAACTCGTAGTAATTTCTTTAATATTACTTCTATGCAAGAAAAAAAGTTTGCATATTGCTCTATGGGATCCAATTCAATTTTAACAACAATCGCAGATCCATCTACCTCTGATATGGAATTAAGAGTCTTTTCAGAACACGTTGCAGGAAAAATCGAGATGATATTGGATGGACATGATAATGTTTCTACCCAAATCCCTGAAATAATAAGAGTCTTGTCAAAAAGAAGAGAAGGAAAATTACCTAAAGGCAAATTTACCGCGAAATTAATATTAACTGGAGATTATAAAGTAGGAAAGACATCACTCATTAAAAGATTCATAGAAAATAGTTTTAAAGAAAGTTATATCTCAACAATAGGGGTCGAAATTTCTAAAAAATCTATTATTATTGATGAAGATACAAATATTCAATTTGTAATATGGGATATTGGGGGTCAGATTACTCAAATGGCACCATATCGAAAAAGATTCTATGAAGGCGCTAATGCAGCATTTATAGTGTTAGATAGATCTCGAGAAGGCCATATTGAAAGTGTAAAAGCATGGTATAAAGACATTAAAGAATCAATCCCAAATGGTATTCCAATTGTTATAGTAGGCAATAAATCAGATTTGGTTGATAAAATTGCTATTAGCGAAGATGAGATAAAAATCGTTGCAAAACAATATGACTTCCATTATATTTTAACTTCTGCAAAAACAGGGGAAAATGTAAACGAAGCGTTTCTTTATATTGCTTACCGCTTTATAGAGAAAGCATAATCTTTTTTAGGAAAGTATCCCGTATTTAATTTAAAATTTGAATAAAATTCATTATTATTTTAAATTGCAAGTTTTTTTACTCAAAAATCATTTTTCTAATTATTAGTTTCTAAAAGTAATGTTAATCTAATATAAATAAAAAATTAGGAGGTTAGAATAAGCATCGTATTAAAAGTGCATTGGCATGATATACTAGCGACATGAAATGTAGCCGGATACCTCATGGGGTTTTCAATTAAAGAATTGACATATAAAGAGAAACCTTTACTATTTCTAACGGAACAGGAGTTAGCGGGGCCATGGTTTTCTTTTACTCTTACAAGTAAAAAAGTTGGCCAAGTTCCAGTTGTGCTAAAAAACATTGAGCCTACTCCAATTTATAAAATGGTTAATTCTAGAACAGGTACAGTAATTGATCGTATTACTCTTGATTTTGATATAAAAGAATATCTCAAAAAATTAATCAAGGAAGGTAAACTTCAGCCTGTTAACTTTAAAAAAGAACATTCATTAATTCGTCTTTACATTGATGTTTTTAATCGACCAAAAGTACCATATATTAATACATTTTTCACTTTAAAAAATATTTCAGATTATAGCTTGATTAATTTCTCTATGTACTTTGTATTTGATTTTGACATTAATGGCTTAGAAGGATTTGATAACGATTATTCAGGTTATGATGCAGAAAATGATATAATTTATCAATACGATAATACTGGACTACATGCTGGATTCTCACCTATATCTAGATCAACATATCATGAAAGTTGCTTAACAAAAGATTTCAAAATAAATAATGACAATTTATATTTATCAAATACTCTCTATGAAGGGGCAGGAGAAATTCTTTCCGCCTTGCAAATAGAGTTCATGACTTTAGAGCCTGGACATACCTTTCAGACAGCATTAACAATTTCAGGGGGTTCAAATAAAGAAGAACTGACTGAAAATATAATCGCCGGAAAATCCAATGCTATTACCTATTTAGCACAAGTTAATAGATCTGTAAAATCAGAGCAACGAAATAAGCAAGAAGAAGCATTTATGAAGATTAATCTTCAGGAGGCAATCGACTGCAATAAATGATAAATCCTTTAATGATTCAAATAAAAAAGCCATATGGAAAGTTATTTGATGAATACTCTGTGCGAGTTTGGATTTAAATGAATAAGTCTAGAATATCAAAATTATCCTCAATTATTTCTTCAAACATTCTGAACTGAACATTTTTAGCGGTTTTTGTATAGTTTGATACTTCTTTAATTTTATTTTGAATCATTTGATAATTAGGAAATTTTGAGTGGATAATAACAATATAATTTGTATAGGATTCCCAATTGGGGTGGTTATTTAAATAATTCTGAATAGTATTTTCCTCTAATTTTACTTTAAATTCATTATCAAAAAATTTTGGGTCATGAAGGTCTTGATCGATAAGTAAGTAATCAATAATTATCTCTTGATTTTTAGGATTTTTCAAGACTATAATTCCCTTTTGCTTTTGTTTCTTAAAGTTAATTTCGAAATCAGAAGTCAGTGATTTTTTATAAATCATATAAACTAAATATTGGTAATCCCTAAAGTCCCCTATTTTCGAAGTAGAGATTTTTTTTTCAATAATTGGTCTGAAATTTTCATTTAATTCATATCCTATTCCTTTTCTAAACAAAGATTTTGCAACCTTTAGGGAAGTTCCACTTCCTAAAAATGGATCTAAAACCTTATCGCCTATTAATGAAAACATTCTTATAATTCGATAAGGTAATTCATCGGGAAACATTGCAATATGCTCTTTTTGTAGCATACCTGGGAAACTCCAATGGCCGATAAACCATTTCTTCCATTCGGTAAGAGAGATTTTTGAAAGTTCTTTCTTTTTTAAATCAACTTTTTTTGATTTTCCTTGATGTTTTTTAAAAATTAAAATATGTTCATAATCATAGGTAAGTAAACCGTTACGTGGATAGTAAATAGACCCCATTAAAGTACATCCACCAGTTGTATTAGTAGTACTAACTTTTTGCCATATAATATCACCAAGAAAATCAAATCCAATATCTATGCAATCATTAATTATTTGACTTGCAATCGATAATATTCTGTATCTACCAAATTCTGTTGTTCTTAAATATTGATCTCCAACATTAATAACCATACGGCATTGAGGTTCAAGCACTCGAAAACATTCCTTCCAAACTTTCTTTAATCTTTTAAAATATTCTTCGAATGAATCAGAAAATCCGATTTGATCAGTAGGACCATAATCTTTTATTTTTCCATAAGGGGGAGATGTTAAAATTAATTGAATTGAATTTTCTTGAATTTCTTCCATGTTTTCAGATGACTTATAATATATTTCTGGGTCATAAATCTCAAACAAAAATTATTCCTCACATCTCCAATACTTGAATTCGAAAAAATTTCAATTCGTATATAATTTCATTCTTTCAAGTTTTTTTATTAACTTTTTATTATTTATTTTATTTTAACAAATTTATTAATTGGTTGTGAATTTTTAAAAGTTAAAAATTAATACTAATTTAAATATGGCTCATCATTCAAAGATAAATCAAGTAATATTAATTTTAGTGGATGATGTTCGCTCTTCTCAAATGTTCAAGCTAATAAGCCAAAAAAAGATTCCAAATTTGGTTAAGCTTTCTCAAAGTGGAATTGTATGTCAAAATTGTATTACTTCTTACCCTAGTGTCACTTATCCATGTTATAGTAATATTATTACAGGGAATTATTCAGGCTATTTTCCTATTCAAGGTTCGGGAATCCCTTTATATCATTATGTTAGGCGATTAGATCCTCCTGAAACTGGAAAAAGATTTCCAAAAATTTTTAACTATTCAGCAGGTAGTTTGACCAAAATTAATAAAGAACTTGGTCCTAACTGTCGAACAATATTTGAACAAGCAGATAAAGGGAATTTATTTAGTTCTATGAATGTTGTAAGTCGTGGTTCCTTATTGATATCCCCAAACCCTTATACAACAGAAATGGCATTGAAAAATGTAGAGGAAGTTTTTAAGAATCCAAGTAAATTTTTTGAAAATAACGAGGTTCCAATAATAACGGTTGTATATATTCCATACACTGATCATCTAATGCATCATAAAGGATTTGACCATCCTGAGTATATCAATGAGCTTAGAAAATTTGATCAAGGAATTGGAAAAATAATGGATACATTGAAGAAAACAGGTTACTATGATTCTACTGCTATTGGGATTATAAGTGACCATGGGAATTATAAGGGGGGAAATGTGTTTAACCTTGAACCCTTTTTTGAACATCTCGGGTTAATACAATATCAACCAAAGAAAGGAACGGGAGATTTTGATTGTAATTTTGGTGCCGTAGGATTTTTTAATTTTCAAGGAGACAATTGGCATTATCATCCAACTATCAAAGAGTTGGAAAATTTTAAACCGAGTGGGATAGGAAAAAAACCATTAAACTTATTTAAGGAGCTATGGAAAATTCCTGGTGCAAAATATATATATTATAAAGATGATGATAGTTCGCCTAATAAGGGGATAATTCATATTAATTTTAAACCTAAGGATTCAAATAAAATCTATAAAGGAATGATTGAATATCAAGGCCATGGAATAGATCAAAAAACCAGGTATATTTTTGAAGATATGGAATTTTATGGGTATAAAAAAGATATTAAAGCTTCGAAAATCTTAGATCAAAGAAGCCATAATATTAATGAATGGTTAGATTACACAAATCATATTGACTTTCCTATGTTAATCGATCAAATACCACGCTGTTTTAAGAATCCAAAATGTTGCGATATTATAGTATCAAATGAAGGGTCTCATGTATTTAATTATGAGCATGGTAAGACTGTCGATACTACTCCTTATTCTCATGATATCGCTCTTAGAGATTCGATGGTTGTACCATTTCTAATAGGTGGATCACAAAATATTCCTGATATAGAATTAAAATATTGTAAAACAACAGATATGGTTCCAACTTTACTAGAATTTTTGGGAATTAAACCCGATTCTAGTGTTGTTGGAAAATCTGTATTAAATTATAAATAAAATTCAAATAAAACTGTTATCATGAAAGCGAAAAATATTATTATTGTTCAGGAAACTCATTGGGACAGGGAATGGTATATTTCATTCCAAGAGTTCAGAGCAAGACTTGTATTAATGATGGATAAGCTATTAGAGATTTTAAAGAACGATCCAGATTATAAAAATTTTACGTTAGATGGCCAAACAATTCCGATTGAAGATTATCTCGAAGTGCGTCCTGAAGCTGAAGTTGAAATTAAGAAATATGTAAATGAAAGACGATTATCAATAGGACCAATGTATATCCTACCTGATGAGTTTCTTATTAGTGGTGAATCTATGATAAGAAATCTATTAATCGGACATCAAATAGCTAAAAAATTTGGTAGAATAATGAAAGCGGGTTACATTCCAGACCCATTTGGTCATATTGCTCAATTACCTCAAATTTTGAGTGGTTTTGAGATTCCATCTGTCTTATTTGCAAGAGGATTTGGTGATGAATTTGAAGAGAATAAGCTGAATATGGAATTTATTTGGAATGCTCCCGGCAAAGCTGCTTCCATTTTGGCAATTCATTTAATATTGGGGTATGGATCGATTGCTGAAATTAACACCAAAACTGTTAGTGGAACATATAAACCCGCATTAAGGAGAATAAATTCAGCGGTATCTGAGTTAGAAAAATTTGCAGCTACTCCAATAATACTTTTAAATTCCGGTTCTGACCATCATGAAGCACGTCCTGAAATCCCTGAAATAATTAATCAATGGAATCAGAATTATCCTGATAAGAAAATAGAGCAGGATGATTTTGAATATTACATTCAGAAAGTTTTAGAATACAATCCGAAATTAAATGAGTTTCAAGGGGAATTAAGAGGTGGTAAATATCAACACTTACTTTCAGGCGTTTTATCGGCACGTATGTGGATTAAACAAAGAAACACAAAAATTGAATATTTATATGAAAAATATACAGAACCCATCTCAACAATTGCTTGGATTCTTGATAATTATCACGAATTTAAGTATCCTAAGGATTATATTTACACGGGCATAAAATGGCTGATAAAGAATCATCCTCATGACTCAATTTGTGGTTGCAGTATTGATCAAGTTCATAATGAAATGATTACAAGGTTTGATTGGGCTGAGCAAATTGGAAATGAAATCTTCAAAGATAGTATAGCATATATATTTAACCTAATTAATAGTGATACCAGTTCGAAGAAAATAGCATTAATTGTGTTCAATCCACTTCCTTGGAAAAGAAATGATATAGTTAGTTTTAACAATTTAACCTACACCAAAAAAAGTGGTCTAAACTTGCCTGAAGATTTTAAAATAATTGATTCAGATGGAGCAGAAGTGGCATATCAATACATACAAATCGAAGAAGAGCCAAGAATCACTCAAGTAGGAGCAGTGAGTTATTGTTGCACTTTTTTAGCTGAAGTTCCGCCGTGTGGTTATAATGTATATTACCTCATTCCTGGTGATAAGAGAAATAATTACATTTTAGAAACTAACAATTTTAAATCAAATCAAAATTTTATAGAAAATGAATTTTATAAAATTTCAGTAAACTTGAAAGGAAAATTTGATGTTTTAGACAAAGAAAATGGGGATCTATATGAAAATGTCTGCTGGATAGAAGATGTGGGTGATTGGGGTGATGAATATGATTTTTCAGGACCAAAGGAAAATCAAACAGATTTATCGTTTACCTCAGAAGATCTAAATATTCTTTCTATATCCGAGTATATTAATGGTCCAACTCAGAAAACCTTAAAAATTGAAGCAAATCTAAATCTACCCGCTTCATTAACAGAAGATAGATATAATCGGGATACATATTTGGTTTCAAATTTAATTGATATTTATATAAGTTTATATAAAGACATAAAACGTATAGACTTCAAAATCGAGTTAGAAAACACTAGTAAAGATCATCGCTTACGTGTACATTTTCCTACTTTAATAGAATCAGACACAGTTTTTGCTGATGGACAATTCTATGTTATTCCAAGGTCAACAATTCTACCCAAAGCAAATAATTGGGTCCAAGATCCTCTACCAATGAATCATCAAAAAGATTTTATTGCAATTAGTGATGATAAGAGATGTGTTGCTGTATTAAATAAAGGTCTTCCAGAATATGAAGCAATTACTAATAAGAATAATACGATTACTATCGCAATAACACTTTTAAGATGTGTTGAGTGGTTGTCTCGTAGCGATTTTGCAACAAGAAAAACAAATGCAGGACCTGATTTTAGAACTCCTGGTGCTCAATGTCTTGGTAAACATACCTTTGAAGTTTCTCTTGTGATTGATTCAAAAGGAAATTGGTTAGATTCCAAAATTCACAAAAAAGGAAAAGAATTTAATTGTCCCCTGAAACCTATTTTTCCCTTAATGGCTCAAAGTCTTATAAGAACTCCAGATAAGATAAATTTTCTTTTAATTCCATTTTTAACAAAAAAAGATAAATCTAAGGAATTAAAGGGAGAACCAATTTTACCCACGAGTTTGAGCTTTTTGGAAATTGAAAATGACAATATAATACTAAGTGTAATAAAAAGATCTGAAGTAGGAAATAGTTTAATTATACGATTTTACAATATAACATCGCTCAAACAAAAATCAAAAGTGAAATTTTATGAGAAAATACATATAAAGAATGCGGAACTCGTAAATTTCTTAGAAGAAGCGCCTTTAAATAAAATTAGAGCAAAGTTAGAAATAATTGATAACAATATACTTGAATTGATTTTAGAACCTCATGTAATTGTAACAATAAGAATAGATTTTGAATAATATCATAATAGATAAATTCAAATTATTCTTATTTCATTTATATCTAACTATCAATTGTTAGAGTTTGAAATTCAATGAATTTAGGTAAAATCTGGGAGATTGATTATAGGAAAGCTTTATTAGGATATGTTATTATTTGTTTTTGCTTATCTATTTTAGAGTTAATCATTCTTAAATCATTTTATTGGAGTTTTTGGGTATCATATTTTGGGCTTTTGTTTATTGGCCCCTTTGTTAGGAGAGCATTGAATGAATTCTTTGAACAACTTCATATTAAAAAAGTTGTTAGATCTTTAATCATACCTTGGTTAATATTTTGGCTAATAACCCTCTATGTATATATCTTCTTTTTTTCTCATTATACTACTAGTAATCAGAATTTATTTCAAAATCCAATATCAAATTATATCCTCATTATTGGTATTATTGGATTAATCTTGATTTCTATTCATCCTCTAATTAGAATAGTAGCTGTCGCTTTTCATAGGAAGAGAACAAAATTATTTCCAATAAATAGGATAGAGTATGCTGCTCTAAAATATTTAAAACAATCAGAAAAAGAAACCCTTGATTTTTATGAATTAAAAGAAATGATAAGGGGTACTCTAAATATTTTTACTCCAAATATATATTTTGATGATCAAACATCAATTTCCAGTATTTATCACCTGTGTGGATTGCGTTTAGCAGATATCAAAGCTAATTTAGTAACTTTAAATGACAAGGGTTCACAAGAAGGAAAATTATGGGAAGAGACTTTAAATAACCAAATTAAAAAATTTAATAAAATTTTAAACAGTAAAGGCGTATTGGTAAGATCTTTTACTATATTATTATTCTTAAGTCTACTAAAAATAATAATTGGATTTATCAGTTCAGAATCATTAAGAGCAGAAGGATTTGAAAATTTTCTGGATTGTATTGCTGTTATATTGATAGGAATTGGGATAAGATTTCAAAAAGAAAAATTTGCAAATGTAATACTAATCGCCTTGATGTCTATTGCTGCAATATCCATTGTTTGGGAGGCTATTGAATCAATAATGATAGGACCTAAACCTATATCAAATACTTTAATTATTATAGCTATTGCTATTATCTCAATTTTCTTTAATACCTACTTACGTACCCTAAAAAATTTTGTTGGTAAAAAAAACCGCAATTCTTCTTTAGTCGCAAGCGCTATTGATTCGAAAATTAATATAATGATCTCAATAGGTATTATACTTGGTTCACTATTTTCTGAGTTTGGTACATCTATAGGAAATCCTATTTTTTACTATTTAGATCCGATTATTGCAATTGGGATAAGTGTTTTCATTTTTAGAGAAGTCTATGAAGTAGTTACAGTATTTATTACTGGTAAGGAAGATGAAATTGAATTTGAAAGATTTCAAATGAAATATGAAGAAAACTTTGAGGAGTACATTATAAAATGGATTCTTATTTTATTTCAAGATAAATCGGTGGAAAATCTTAATAAAGAAAAGTTAAGTATATCTTTTCAAAATTCATTAATAAAGGGAGAAAATATTTATTCAGAGTTTTCTCATTTTGGATTATTTTTATTTAAAGAGAAAGGCATTAGTAATATAATCAATAGTTTAATAGATAATAATCTTTTACAAGAAAACCATGGGATTTTAAATGTAACTAAAAAAGGAAAATATCTGTATGATGTTTTTTATTCTAAAGCACTTTTAGATGATATCAAAGATCCATTTGATTTTTTCTTTGAACAAAATTATGAATTTAATACCTTGAAAAAAAGAAAAAAAGAAATTTTAGAAGATTATAAAAAAATTGTATGAAAAAATTTTATTTTTCAATCATTCTCACTAGCCACTTAGGCATCACAAGCGATAAATAAGTTAAAATATAAAAAACTACGGCAAAAATCCAAGCTATGTAAACAAATATTGAATACCCGGGATGATTGAATAAAGTTATCATCAAGGTATCTCCTATAAACATAAGGAAAAACAAGATCATAGATATCATTGAATAAAAAAGTAATTTTAAACCTGTTTTAGAGATAATATCTTCAGTTCCTTTCATTGCTCTTCTACATGTTATAGCAATAAGGATATATACTAAATATGAATACAAGACCAAACTCAAGGTTGAATAAAGTCGGATATTTAAAAGTCCTTCGTAATCTTCAGGTGGAACGCCCCACCAATTCCAAGGTAGAAAGAGTAAAATTAATACCACTCCTCCTATAAAAATCAATGGGATGAATAAATTCTTTCCTCTATTTGTAATCTGACTTACAAAACGATAAAAGAAAATGTCAGCAAATATTACCATAGCATAAGCGAAAGGTAAAGAAAACCTGTATATTTCTTTATAAAAACCTGTTAAAATTGCTTCAGCTAAACCAACTGCTAACATTATTAGTGCTAATGTGAAGAAAGTGAAAACAATTGAAAGGTACAGGGGAGGAGAAACTTTTCTTTTACGCCATTTAAAATACATCTTTATAGTTAGTAAAATTCCAAAAACAGAAAGAATAATGTAATAGGGAAATATTGGTAAAACACGAATTTCAAAGGGGGTATATGTCATAAAATATTGGTAATAGAATTTATTTTTAAATATTAGTGCTATTTTTTAAAAATTTAAAAACTAATCATATTCTTGAAAATCTGCAATCATTAAGAGTATTTCAAAACGGATTCTATTTTTATATAATTAATATTTTATTATTTAATCTAGTTATAAACGTAGATGTGAATGAGATATGCAAGAATTTGACATTATTGTTGTAGGAGCTGGCCCGGGGGGATCGATTGCTGCTAAGGTTGCTTCAGAAAATGGTTATTCCACATGTATACTTGAAAAAGAACAAATTAGTGAGAAAGGACGGTATAAAGCATGCGGTGGAGCAATTGCATGGGAGCTGGTGGAGGAAATCGATTACCCTGAAGATAAAATTGGCAGAATAATTGAATCCTTAGAATTACATCATGTTGATGGTGAAGTATTCTCAAAGAAAGGAAAGGGAGCAGTAGTGTGGCGAAGTGTTTTTGATAAGTTTTTAAGCAACATGGCCGTTAATAGTGGAGCAATATTAAAAGAAAAAGAAGCATTGGTTAACTTAAAGAAAGAAGCGGATTATTATCAAATTTTTACTAAAAAAGATATTTATACCTCTAAATATATAATTGCTGCAGATGGAGTAGTATCTCAAACACTAAAACTGTTAAATTGGCCTTATTTTGAGAGTAAAAATATTATTTTAACAATAACTAAAGAGATGAAAACTACAAAATCTAATATTGATCACATTCTTGGAGATGATACTGTTCACCTCTTTTTTGGTATTAAAAACCTTATACCAATTGGTTATGCATGGTTATTCCCAAAAGCAGATTATATTACTGTAGGATGGGGAAATCAGATTAATTTAATAAAGAATTCAAGAAAAGAGTTCAAAAAGTTTACTTCACTACCATTTGTAAAACAAGCTTTAAATAATTCAACAGAAAAGATATTCCAACCACATCTAATCCCTGTAGGTTTGAGATCAAAGCTTTATGAGGATAATGTATTTGCTGTTGGTGATGCCGGTGGAATAGTTGACCCAATAAGCGGAAAAGGTATACCCTATGCTATGATGTCAGGACAATTCGCGATTGAATCAATAATAACATGCGAAAAAAAAGAAAAACTCGATAAGTTAGGTATTCAATATGAAAGGATGTTAGATAGAAAGTTTTTAAAAATATTAAAAGCTAAAAGGGAAGCACGAGATCGCATTTTTCAAAATGATGAATCTTTAAAGAAATTTCTATCTCTTTGGGAAAATCATCGAAGCTCTGAAATAATTATGAGAAAATTAATTTAAATGGTGTAAATAATAGATGAAATTTACTGAATATGTGAAAACATATATACCAAAAATAAATCAAGCAATCGAATCAATATATGATAAAAAATTAAAAGAAGTAAAGAATGAATTTTTGTTAGCATATTATAGGGAATTAAAAGCGTATTTTTTATCAGGAGGGAAAAGAATCCGCCCTTTACTATGCATTGCTACATATAATGCCTTTAATAAAGAAAGAGATGAAAAAATAGTATTTCCAAGTGTAGGTGTTGAATTTCTTCATAATGCTTCTTTAATTCATGATGACATTATAGATAAAGATAATTTTAGAAGAGGAAATCCTGCATTTCACTTTAGGTTTCAAAATTACCACAAAAACTATAACTTAAAAAAAATGAATAGTATTGACTTCGGTAATTCTATCGGAATAGTCGGAGGAGATTCTGCTTTTTTTATAGGATTAGAAGCTTATCTCTTCAGTGAGTTTGACAGAGATCGGAATTTGAATGCAATAGAAATCTATGAGCAAGCTTTTATAGATATCGCTAACGGTGTATTGATTGAGACAGATATGGTCAATCAAAAAACTTTAAAAGTTGAAGATTATATTGAAATGATCTCATTAAAGACAGGTGCTTTACTAGAAAAATCAATTTTAATAGGAGCTAATTATGCTAATGTTAAAGAAAAATATAAATCTATTTTATCCACTTATGGAATAAATTTGGGAATTATTTTTCAAATAATTGATGATATTTTAGGGACTTTTGGAGACGAAAAAATTACCGGTAAGCCAACTGATGGGGACATTAAAGAAGGAAAAAAAACGTGCTTATTGATAGGAGCGTATAATAAGTTAGATGAGAATGATAAAGATCGTCTCGATCAATTAATTGAGAATCCAAACCTAACTGATAATGAAGTTCAAGAGATAAAAAATCTATTTCAAAAGGCAGATGTAATCAATTCAAGTAAACTATTAGCAAATACTTACTACGAAGAAGCAAAAGAGGCCCTTAATAAGTTAAAACCAGTAATAAACAGCTCAGAACTAGAGTTTTTTGAAGATTTATTGAATTTTGTAATAAACAGGAATTTTTAAATTACTTTTTTAAAGAAAGAATTTTTTAGAAATCGATTAAATTATTAAATGTATTTAGGATTAATAAAAATCAAACATTAACGGTGAAAGATCTAAGTGTTAATTGCTATAACAGGTGCTTCTGGAATAATTATTGCTATTAAATTATTAGAGCAATTGAAAAAAAAAAGGATTAATACCGAATTAATTATTTCAAAAGTAGCCGAAAAAATTATTTTAATTGAAACTGATTATGAAGTTAAAGAAATACGTAGCTTAGCAACAAAAAATTATGATGTTGACGACTTAACAGCGGCACCTGCGAGTGGATCCTATAAAATGAATACGATGATTATCGTTCCCTGTTCAATGAAGACTTTAGCCGCAATTGCTAATGGTTATGCAGATAACTTGATTACGAGAGC
>SMTZ1_10001856_pt1 | contig 21324 bp, 21 predicted proteins | sample DeeMarSWOR136_30_FD_25667 | JGI IMG/M metagenome (IMG submission 25667) | reverse complement strand
GATGCCATTGCCCAGGGAACCCTGACGCCGTTAAAAGATCTTTTCTGGGGCAATATCGGCGGCTGCTTGGGAGAGACCTCCTCCCTCGCTCTTCTTCTGGGGGCCGTTTACTTGATGGCACGCCGGACCATCGACTGGCGAATTCCTGCAGGAATCCTTGTCTCCCTTTCGGCTTTCACCTGTCTTTTCTGGCTGATCAGCCCAGAAAAATACGCCTCTCCTCTCTTCCACCTCCTCTCCGGCGGGCTCCTGATCGGCGCTTTCTACATGGCGACAGATATGGTGACCTCTCCCATCACCCCTCTTGGCTCCTGGATTTATGCCTTAGGAATCGGAATTATAATCGGTCTCATCCGGCTCTTCGGCGGATTTCCGGAAGGAGTGATGTATTCCATCCTGTTCATGAATGCCTTTGTTCCCTTTCTCAATCGCTACACCCGCCCCCGAATCTTGGGCGAAAGGAGAACTGCATGAGTCTGTTTGCCCGGATGATTGCTGTTTTAACTTTCGTGGGCCTTCTCTCAGGTGGATTCCTAGCCACTGTCGGTCATCTGACCAAAGACAGGATCGCCTTGAACAAACAGAAAGAAATCGAACAGGCGATCGTGAGTGTCGTTCCCGGAACACAGAGCAGTAAAAAGATCTATGAGGAGGAAGACTTGGCTGTCTATGGTGGGAAAGATGAGCACGGTCGACTTCTCGGATTCGCCATCCAAGCTTCCGGAATCGGATTCCAGGATAAAATCATCATCATGCTGGGGATAAATCCGGCTATCACTCAAATCAACAGCCTGGCCGTCTTGGAACAGACAGAGACGCCTGGACTGGGGGCCCGGATCGTAGACAGGGGATCTTTTCTTCAGTTCTGGGAGAACAAGGACTGCGGCCAGCCGCTCTCCCTCCGTAAACCACCAGCGAGTTCAAAACAGGACCTTGGGCCTTCAGAGATCAATACGATCACAGGGGCAACGATCTCATCTGAAGCTGTGCTGAACACGGTCAACGTTTCCCTGGCCAGGATAAAGGAATTGCTCAAAGAAGGAAAGCTTTCCAGTGAGGAAGGGGATGTCAAATAGAACCATCAGCCAAGAATATTTGAAAGGGCTGTGGGAGGAGAACCCGGTCTTCCGTCAGCTCCTCGGGATGTGCCCCACCTTGGCTGTGACCAACGCCATGATCAACGGCCTGGCCATGGGACTGGCCACTTCTTTTGTGCTCATCTTCAGCTCCCTTGTCGTCTCCTCCATCAAAAAACTCATCCCGAGTCAGGTCCGGATCGCGAGCTACATCGTCATCATCGCCTCTTTTGTCACCATCGCTGACCGCTTTCTGGCGGCCTTTTTCCCTCCCCTTTCTAAGAATCTGGGGCCCTACGTCCCCCTCATCGTCGTCAACTGCATCATCCTCGGGCGCCAGGAAGCCTTTTCCTCGAAGAATACCGTGGGCCGGTCTCTGACCGACGCTGTCGGGATGAGCACGGGGTTTATCTTTGCCCTCCTCGTTTTGAGCGCCATAAGAGAGATCTTAGGGATGGGGACGTTCTTCGGGCTTCCGGTTATGGGAGTCTGGTTTAAGCCTTGGGTCATCATGGTTCTCCCGGCAGGGGCCTTCATCACCTTGGGAATCCTTCTCGGCTTGTTCCTCTTCATAGAACACAAAACAAAGGTGAGGTCATAAGCGTGGAAATTCTGACTATCCTTATCTCTGCTGTCCTGATCAAGAATTTTGTCCTGTATTACTTCCTTGGCATCTGTCCTTTTTTGGGAGTCAGCAAAAAGCTGGATTCGGCTCTCTCGATGGGGTTGGCTGTCACCTTTGTCATGTCTATAACGGCCGTAGTCTCCTGGCTCATCAACCATTTCATCCTTATTCCCTATTCACTCGAATACCTCCAAATCGTTTCTTTCATCTTGGTCATTGCCTCCCTCGTCCAATTGGTAGAGATGTTTATCCGAAAAATTAGCCCGCCTCTCTACCAGGCTCTCGGGATATACCTGCCACTCATCACCACCAACTGTGCCATCATGGGTTTGGCTCTCCTGGCGGTCCGTAAAAATTACAACTTCATCGAGTCTGTTGTGTTCGGGTTTGGCTCAGGGGTCGGGTTCACGCTCGCCATCGTCCTGATGGCAGCGATCCGTGAGCAACTCGACCTGGCCGATGTCCCCGAGCCCTTGAAAGGCGCGGGGATCACGCTGATCGTCGCCGGACTCATGGCTTTAGCCTTTTCCGGGTTTTCGGGGATGATAAAGTGATAGACTTCTTGATCCCAGTCTTGACCATGGGGGCTCTCGGCCTCCTCTTCTCTGTTGGCCTTGTCCTCGCCTACAAGAGGCTCCGGGTCGAGGAAGACCCAAAAGTCGAGAAGGTTAACGAGCTTCTTCCTCAAGCTCAATGTGGCGCCTGCGGCTACTCCGGGTGCCGCGCCTACGCAGAAGCAGTGGCCAAAGGCAAGGCGGAGCTGAACAGCTGTCCGGTTGGAGGGGAAGCGGTGGCCAACCAAATTGCCGATATTATGGGCCTCAAACCAGCCGAATTCATCAAGAAAGTGGCCCGTCTTCATTGCCGGGGGACCCGAGAGGCCGCTAAAGACCGGGGTGAATACCTCGGGCTGTCCACCTGCTACGCTGCCAACCTTGTCGGAGGGAACAAGCAGTGTTCCTACGGCTGCCTAGGCTTAGCAGATTGTGTCCGAGCCTGTCAATTTGATGCCCTTTACATGAGTGAGGATGGCCTCCCTGTAGTCAGGGAGGATAAATGCACGGCTTGCGGGAAGTGTGTTGAGGTTTGCCCTCGCGACCTTTTCGAGCTCCATCCCCTTGACCGGAACATTTTCGTCTTCTGTCGGTCTCGAGACAGAGGCCCGTTAGCCCGTAAGGTCTGCACGAATGCCTGCATCGCCTGCGGTATTTGCGTTCGCGCCAGTCCTGAAGCAATTGTTCTTGAAAATCAACTGGCCGTGATCATAGATGAAGACAAGATCGATCCGGACAAAATCCCCGAAATCGAAAAATGTCCGACTGGAGCCATCGGCCGTCTGAAAAAAAACAATGAAAGATAGCGGTCTCGTCGTCAGCACCAGAACAGACCTGGCTGAGGTGGAGGTCTTTTGTCTCATCGAGGCTTGCCACGGTTGTGCGGCTGAGAGGCTGTGTACCAAACAAGATTCTTCGAAGAGCCGCCTTGTGGTCAAAAATCCTGTCCGGGCTTCGGTGGGAGATAAGGTGGAAGTCGAAATTCCGGAAAGCACCTATAACAAAGCCCTGATCATTATTTTTTCAACCCTTATCTTCGCCTCGCTGGGAGGGATGGGACTGGGTTATCTTCTCTCTGTGGTTTTGTCCATCCCCTCCCAAGAGCCGAGTCTCATCGGATTGGTCCTCTTCCTATTATTATCCGGAGCCGGTCTCTTCTGGTTCTTCAGGGATCGGAATAAAGATCCCCTTTATCCCGTGATCACCGATATTCTCCAGAAAGGAGACAGAAATGGATAGACGCGCCTTTTGTCAGGCACTGCTCATTTCTCCCTTATTGAGGTCCCTTTTTCTGAACTTGAAATCTGTCAGGACGGGCGGGCAACTTTACTTAATTCACAACTCCCCTCACCTTTTTCTCCCCAAAATCCTGCACGAACTGAGAAAATTTACTCTTTCGGAAGGGAAAGCTTTTGCCTTCTTCGACTCTTCTCCCCATGAGAACCTCCTCCGAAAAGCTCTACTTCAAGGAGGGTGGACGTCGGTCCCTTCTCCTGCCCAAGCCAGCCTCCTTCTCTCTTTTCGTCATCTTCACCAGGAAGTGACTCCCTCTTTCACTTTGATCAAAGAGGGGCATGTCTTGGATATTCGTTCAAAAGCCCTTTCTTCTCTCTGGACCCAGATTCAGGCATCCGGTCCATCCTCCCGGCTGCTCACCACAGTCTGTTTCAACAACCAGAAAGCTCTTTTCCCTCCAGGTCAAGAGGTTAACATCTATTCTGAAGGCCGCCTCGTCTCTACCCTTTCTCTCAAGAAAGATCGAGTCAAAACATTCAACAGTTCCAAGGGAAACATTACTGTCCGCATCCAGAACAGGAAAGCCTGGGTCGTTCAGGCGTCATGCTCTCATCAGGTTTGCCGCTGCTCTCCTCCGATTGCCTCTGCTGGGGGGCAGATTATCTGTGCTCCCAGCCATCTCCTCGTGGAAATCAACGGGTCCGGCGTTGTCGATACGGTCATTGGATAAAAAGTTTTCTTTTTTTCTCTCGCTCCTGATCATTCTCCTCAGCGTTGATTGTGGTTTGCGACGAACCTGGCAGCGGACCACTTTTATCTATTTCGATACCGTCTGTGAAGTTGAACTTCTGGGGTATCCGGCTGAATTCAAGAAAGCGCAGGATGAAATACGAAGGATATTCTCGGATATAGAAAGGCTGTTCTCACCGGGTTCTTCTGATTTTTCGGATCCGCTGGCCCTCCTTCTCTACCAGGGGGCCTATCAGGTTTATTATGATTCTGATGGTTGCTTTGATATCACGGTGGGTCCTTTAACCAAGATCTGGGGTTTCTGGGATAAATCTTTCCGTCTTCCCTCTAAAAAGGAAATTGGAGTCTGTCTAAAGTCTGTCGGCATGGAGAAACTGAAGGGAATTGCGGGTTCTCCCCAACTATCGTCTCCTGGTGTTCTCGACTGGGGAGGGATTGCCAAAGGCTTTGGTATAGATCTAGCCTACCAGGCTCTTCTGTCAATCGGCATAAAGAGGGGTTTTTTAAATTCTGGGGGGGACCTCATCTGTTGGGGTAAGAATCCTAAAAACACGGATTGGCAGGTGGCTGTGGAACACCCGAGAAAATCAGGGTATTTAGGGATTCTTTCCATCTCGGACCGAGCGGCGGCGACCTCAGGAGATTATCAAAGATTTTTCATCAAGAACGGAGTTCGCTATCACCATGTCCTTAATCCTAAGACAGGATATCCGGCGCGAGGGAAACAGAGTGTGACCGTCGTCGGCCCACAGGCCGTTCTCTGTGATGCCCTGTCTACAGCTCTCTTTGTCAGCCCTCACCCAGAAAAAATCTTGAATTTTTACCCAGATTATGGCGCTATAATCGTTGATAATGAAGGAAGGTTATCTCTTTTTGGGAAGGTCTACTCTTTCCGCCTTTTCTGATTAAATCTTCATCGGCATCAGAACATAAAGATACTTGATGTCTTCTTCCGTATCCGGCTTCAGCAATACAGCACTGTTCTCATCTTTTAACTCGATCTTAATTCGATCTGCCTTGACGGTTGTCAGAAAATCTAAAAGATACTGTGAATTGAAGCCTATCTCCAGCTCTTCTCCTTCGTAGTCCACGTCCACTTTATCCCGGGCTTCTCCTATTTCTGGATTGGACGAAAAAAGCCTCACCTGGTTCTTTTCTACATAAAACTTAACGCCCTTTGATCTCTCTGTCGATAAAAGAGCCACTCTTCTTATCGCATCCGTGATTTCTTCTGTTGAGAGCGAAATTATATTCGGATTATCCTTGGGAATAACGGCTTCAAAATTTGGAAATTTTCCTTCTATTATCCTTGAGATGAGAGTCCTGTCCGCGACCCTAAAAAAAAGGCTGTTTTCATCAAAGTCAAACGCGACAGTTTCATCCTCAAATTTCTTTAGTTCGCTCAATGTCTTTTTGGACACTATTCTACGAATCTCTTCCTTGACCTGGATGTCCTCTAAATTTTTGGCTGTGTAAGCTAATCTGTGTCCATCAGTACTCACAAATTCCAGAGAGTTCTGTTTGATTATCATCAGGGCGCCGTTTAAATAATATCTCTGCTCTTGGGCGATAGCATAATAGACTCTGTCTATCATTTCCTGGACATCTTTTAGTGTAAAAGTAAGATTTTTCTCGAATTTAGCCGAAGGGACTTGAGGATAGTCTTCCTTGGATAAACAGAGCACCTTGAATTGGCTGTTGCCTGAGACGATTTCCATCAGGAGATCCCCTCCTTCCTTGAAGACAATTGTTTGATCCTCTTCTAGTGATTTGACGATTTCAAAAATTTTCTTTCCAGAAACGGTGATCGATCCCCTTTCTTCGATTTTGGCCGGAAAATGTGTCTTGAGTCCAACCTCAAGATCTGTTCCTGTCAGATTGACCTCTTTATCTGATACTTCGATCAGTATATTAGCCAAAATCGGCATTGTGTTTCTTTTTTCTACTATCCCCTGGAGCAGTTGCAATTCCTCAATAATCTCCTTTTTATCAATAGAAAAAATCATTTTCCACCTTCCTCATAAGGATTATTACTATTCTAATATAATATAAATTAAAAGATAAATAATAAAAATAATAAATACAATGAGAAAGTAAAAATTTCTTTTAAAAGGTTGATTCTCTAGCGTATAGAGCTGATCAAACTGTTTATTTCTCTGTTAAATTCTGGATTTTCATTCCTCATTTTATAGATTTTTCGGATGCTGTGGATGACGGTTGTATGGTGTTTTCCACCGAATTTTCGACCGATTTCAGGGAGGGAAGTCGTCGTCAGCTCTTTGGTCAGGTACATGCCAATTTGACGAGGGAAAGCAATTTTAGGAGAGTTATTCTTGGATTTAATCTGGGAAAGCTTAATCTTGAAATGATGACAGACCATCTTCTGAATTTTGTCTATCGTGATCAATTTCGATGAAGAATCCAGGAGATCTCTGAGGGCTTCCTTGGTGAGATCAAGATCGATAGGTTCACCTTTAAGAGAAGAATAGGCAATGACCCGGCGGAGATATCCTTCTAGTTCTCTTATATTAGAATGAATTTTATCTGCGATGTAGAGAGCAACAGGCTCAGGTAAATCAACGCCTTCCAATTCTGATTTCTTCTTAAGAATAGCCATCCTTGTTTCTATATCAGGGGGTTTGAGGTCGGCAATGAGGCCCCACTCAAAACGCGAGCTGAATCTTTCTTCGAGATGAGGAATTTCTTTGGGGGGGCAGTCACTAGAAATAACAATCTGTTTTTGGCTGTCATAGAGATGATTGAAGGTGTGAAAAAACTCCTCTTTTGTTCGTTCTCGGCCAGAAAGATAGTGGATATCATCCATAAGCAGGACATCGACACTCCTATACTTGTGACGGAAATCGAGTATTTTACCGTGTTGAAGGTGATTGATGAGGTCATTCATGAATTTTTCCGTCGTGATGTACAGAATCTTAGGGGTCTGGCTGTTTTTAAAGGTGAAATGACCGATAGCGTTCATGAGATGTGTCTTTCCCAGGCCGGCACCGCCGTAGATATAGAGAGGGTTATAAGACAGGGCCGGCTTCTTGGACACGGCAACAGCCGCAGCATGGGCGAACTGATTGCAGGAGCCAACGATAAAATTTTCAAAAGTGTAATTCGGGTTTAAGTTGGGGTTTAAGAGAGTCCCGCTCTTTATCCGTCGTTCGTGAGGTGACCGACGGATGAATGAAGTTGGCCTTTCTTCAAAAATGTACTTGATATCGTAGAGCTTACCGAAGAGTTTTTGAGAGCATTGATTGATGAGGCTGGCGTAGTGGAAAGAAAGCCAATCTTTGAAGTAGGAGTTGGGAACTTTGACATACAGAGAACCGGATTCCTGGCCGATAAAAGAAGTTGGATCAAACCAGGTTTCATAGCTGTTTTTGTCGACTTTTTCTTGGACTAAACCGAGAATTTTATTCCAAGCGTTTGATTTATCTTGTGGTTCCATGGGAGCGATTCAGATTTCCACAGAAATTTCCACAGCTGTGGAAAACCTTCCTTTGTGTTGCCTGGCAGAGAAGGCGGAGGTATATTATCACTCAAAAAAAGGGATTTCAAGAAGTTTATTATAAAAAAAATTAAAAATCGAACCCAATCCAGAATTTTGTCATCCACTCACCAACACCGTTGAAATCATATGGACGAGAGATATCAACAAATTCCAGCCTTTTAACAAAGTCTAGGTGCATGGGCAGACCAAGGAAGAAGAACTCGAAGCCCCAACCATAGGATCCCACAGCATCCAGCTCTCGGATGCGAAGGGCTCCCGATTGGTCATAGCCGGCAAAAAAGAAGAATTTGGCCGGATATCCTTTGACCTTGGCCCGGGCCACATCAAAAAAGAACACACCCCGGACAGGACCGATCTGGCCGATGATGGTCACAGCTTGATTGACAAGAGGGTGTCTGAATTCGAGGTTGAGGAACCAGCCTTCGTTGGCGATGATGTTGTAAAAATTTTCAGATCGGACCTGATTGTTCCCACCGAAGTAAAAGATGTAGGGATGTTTACCCCGGCTGGCAAAGCCCTCGAAGCGGGCGGCAAAGATGAAGTCAGCCCCGATATTGAGGTATTGTCTTAGATCAACGGAGGCCGTTGTGTTCTGGAGGAAGCTGCCTCCCAAAGGAAGCGTCTGACTCAGGGAAAGACTGAAGGTGTTGCCGCCTGCAGGGCCGTAAGGATATTTGAATAGGGTGGTCTCCCCGACGAGCGAAAGAGAGAAAGAGAGAAGATTCCCGTTCAAGAAGAAGTTAGAGGCCGCCCCCCGGTTAAAGAGGATATCAGAGAAAATAGGATCATAGTAGTTTTCGCTGTAGTGGAGAAAGGCAAGGCCGGCCTCAGCTCTATAATACTTGTTTATAGGATAGAATGAACTCAGGTTTATTCCGGAAATCTTACGGGTGGCGATGGCGTCACTATAAGTAAGGCGGGAGTAAAGATAGGGATCGAGATACCCGTAGGGAGTGTAATAGAACTGAGTGTAGTGGTAGGCGCTGGCCATGTATTGGAAACGCCTTTTTTGATTGATGTAGGCAAAATAGTAAGAACGGAAGGCCCTCACTTGATAGGCCATAACATAGAAAGTATGATCTGCCAAGAGGTCTGTGAAGACGAGCGCCGAGCCGCCGTAGATAGAACCGTCGGAGGAGACAATCGTGTCTACGGGAGGGCGAGAGGCAAGATACAGCTTTCCGATACCCCGGTAAGGCTTGATTTCATCTTTTTTTATTTCAAGGGAGACGATGGGCTCGAATTTCTCGAAATCCCCGTCTAGAGCTGTCTCTTCGAAGCTGACTTTTTTCTCGACTTCTCCTTCGAATAAACTCTTAAAAATCTGGAAGGCGCCCTTGTTGAACGAGGAGAAGATGACAGTCTGAGAATCGTTAGGAAGAGGCATCGGGAAGAAGTTGCCGGTCCGGACATCTGTGTAGCGCTTGAGTTCACCGGACTCAAGATTCAGAGAATAGATATTGAAGGCCTCACGGATGTCTCCTGAGAAAAAGAGTTCTTTCCCGTCAGCAGAGAAATAAGGAGTGATGGTGTTTCCCCGTCCAAAGGTCAGTTGGGTCTTTTTATGAAAGTTATTCACCGGAGAGATGAAAATTTTGTCGTAGGTATCGAGCCGGATAGTGTAGGCGACGGATATCCCGTCAGACGAGATCAACGGAGCCTTCTCAAAGAGCTCGTCCTGAGTGAGGTTGAGGATGTTTTCGTTCTCCAGGTTGACTTTGAATATATCGTGAATTCCTTCTTGGAAAGCCGTAAAGAGCAATTCGTTTCCTGATGGAAAAAAGCAAGGGGAAGCCGGTTGATCGTGGGGGATTTTGATCGTTCTCAGGGTTTTTCCCGTTAAGGCATCGATGATAAACAAGGAATGTTTCTGACCTGACCGAGCGAAAAAGGCAATCCTGTCTCCATCTGGAGACCAGGCAATATCGCTTCCCTTGGAGGGATCGATTTCGTACTTGATGTGTTCGTACTTGAGAGTGTGCCCTTTGGTGATGTTTTTGATGACAGAGCCGTCTTTGGTGGAGATAAGGACGATATCGATATCGCTGTCTTTGATGTTGGCGGTCAGCGTGGCCACGATGTCGCCTGATGGAGAGAGGGCGTGAGAGAGGGAGAAATAATAAGGGTTCAGAGGAAACTCAGGCCCGATCGGCAGGCTGTAATCTTCCGGATTTTCTCTCAAAAGAAAATCCTTGTGTTTCTGACGCAGATATTTTTTGAATTCGTGGTTGAACTCTCTCGGTTCTTGGTTGAAAGCCCGGCGAATCGGGCTTTTTCCTCCTATCCGGGGGTAACTTTTCAGAGAACTCCAGAACTCCCGGATTCCGTTTTTTCCGAATTTATACTCGATGAAATCGTAGATAGCATGACCAAAATCGTAGTCAGGGGGCCGAGGATATGGGTATCGGGAAAAGAGATCCCCAGAATCTGTTAATTCTGGAATGCGGTCGTTGAGCACGGAGTCTCTGACGATGAGCGATGACCAGTTTGACCAGGTTTCTGTGTTGTACTCGGCAAACCCCTCTAAGATCCAACCAGGAGGATGGTTGATCGAATAGAGAGCCCCTCCAGGACTTCCCCACAGCAGGTCATACTCAAATATATGAGTCAATTCGTGTTCGAGCAACTCTTGGATTTCATCCAGAGCCAAGTCTCCCTGGATGATGATCCGGTACAAGACAGGCTCAGCCGCCCCCAGGACACCTTCTGGAACTTGGAAGAGATTGGTCTGTTCAAAATCGGTGGAGGTTCTGTAGTGGATGAGAGGAACGGTGGCTGACAGCTGGTGCTTGATATTGCCGCTGATTTTTTTGTAGGCGCTTTCCGCCATTTCGGCAATATTCTTGAGGATGCGAAGGTCTCCGACATAATAATATATATCAAAATGCTCCGTCTGGTAGTGGCTCCAGTCGAATTTTTCATACAGGACTTTGTTCTTCCCGTAGTAAGGATAGAAGAGGAACTGGCTATAGCCGAGCTGGACCGTCAGTAAACAGACCAAGAGAGGAAGGATGTATCTAAGATGACGATTCATGTTGACTCCTTTTTTATTTAGAGATGATGTAGCGTTCTTGGACCTTTTCTCCCCCCAGCACACCGCGGAGAAGCTTGTCCTTGACCTTCTGGACGAGGTCAAAAAAGGCAAAGTAGGCTGTTTGGTTCGGGTTCTTGTAACCCTGGGTTTCTTTGAACTGTCTGGTGTAGAGGGCTTTTCCTGTTTCGGCCTTGATAAGGTAGAGATCGATGTTGAGTGTATAAAATTTTCGCTCGGTCAGCTTTCTTTCCACATCGAAGGGCCCCTCGAACTCGCTCCTTTTTGTGTCTAGGATGGCTTTTCGGATTTCCTCCGTATACTGAGCGCTTCCGGTGAGGTAGAGAGTTTTTTCTGGATTCTTGGCCTTGCCCTTCCAAAAGTTATCTGTTGTAAAAATTTTTTCATCGTCTATGGAAATATTCTTAACAGTGATCATCCCCTCAAATTCTTGCCCTAGCTCGAAATTGAAGTAATCGACGAGCTCTTGACTCAGGTTGATATCTTTCGTTTCTTTTTGGATGAGGAAGTTGGTGATAATGATTTCCTCGTATTGAGCTAAATCGAAGGCGGCTTCTCCGGGAATTTCCAGTTTTATCTTCCAACGGAGATCAGAGGAACATGAAAGGAATTGGAGGCATAAACCAAAGAGCACTGCAAGAATGAGTCTATTGCTTCTCATCTTTTTTTTCTTCTTTCTTTTTGAGGTCGTAGTAGTTTTTGAACTCCTGGTAGTTCGATTTGATGTATTTATTCTCGGGGCTCAATTTCAGCGCTATCTCGTATTCCTTGTTTGCCTCATCCCAAAGACCCTTTTTTTCATAGGCTACGGCTAGGTTATTGTGAGCAGCCGCCGACTGAGGATTCGAGACAATGACTTTTTTCCAACGAAAAATAGCTTCATCCCAGAGATCTTTCCGAGCGGCTTCAGCGCCGAATAGAAGTTGATTCTCGGCAAAAGGACGGCTGCAGCTTTGGATTGAGATAAGAAACAGAAGGGAGATGAAGAAGATTAGGAGGGGCTGCTTATTCATGTGTATCCACCTAGATAGACTACTTTTTTTTATGTGTTTCGTCAATATGATCGGCAGCAATTTTCATGCCAATAAGTTTAAGAGCAGAGGGATTAAAGCGAAAAAGCTGATTGTTACCAAAAAATGACAGTTGTCAGCTGAGAAACCTCTGATCAGGTGACGGGATACAAAATAAACATCTCCAAATAAGGGAGTTGGATTGTTTACGGAAGAAGGTTTTCAAGGCAGACCCCTATCCATCATCACCGAAGACCCTCCCACCCACCACTATTCGGTTCGGCCTGTGCCCGCGGAAGCGGGTAACGGACAGGGGCTTGCCTTTATAGGCTTATCCGGACAAGACATAACTCATATCACGGAATGAAAATGCTTGCAGATGTGAATTATCATTTGGAAAAGTCTGCTAAATATGTTATATAAAATCTCCTTGGGTAGAGAAGACGATGGCTAAAATATGCGAAATATGTGGGAGAGGCCCCCTTTTCGGCCAAACCCTCAGTCATTCCCACAAAGCCTCTAAAAAGAAGTGGAGACCGAATCTCCAGAAGGTTAAGGCTAAAACGCCAGCCGGTGTCAAGCACATTTGGGTCTGTACAAGATGTCTTCGATCAGGGAAAGTGGTCAAAGCCCTTTAACAAGGCATCACATCAAGGCCTGACGACCGAGAAGACTTCTTTTATTCCAGATATCTTTTTCATGATTGACTGCAAGTGGTCAATATCCCTAATTAAAAGAGAAAGCCTGATCCGGGCCTTCTTGTCAGGTGAGGTGGTGACTTCGGCTTTGGTGATATTGCCCCCGGATTGAGCGATGACCGAGGTGAGTTTGGCCAGAACGCCGGGCGAGTCCTCGCTCTTAATCAACAACTTCCCCTTAAAAGGCCCCTCCAGGGACTCATCCCAATAAACATCGACCATCCTCTGGCTGTTCAGGATGTCCTTGGCCACCAACGGGCACCGTAAAGAGTGAATGGTGATGCCTTTGCCCGCTGTGATGTACCCGATAATCGGTTCTCCCTTGATCGGAGCACAGCATTTCGCCATGGATTGCATTGCTCCCCCATTCTCTTTTACTTGAATGGCCGGTCTGGGTTTTTTGGTCACCTTAGTGACGACTTTTCTGAGGAGAGATTCTTTTTTCTGTGAGATTTCCTGTTGAGGGAAGATCTTCTCTATTAGCTTTCGGTCGAGGATAAGTTTCCCAAAACCGATGAGGGCATAGAAATCTTCAATTGTTTTGACCCGGAAGGCTATGAGTGAGGCGATCCTTTCGAGAAGGCTGTCATCGGTGAGCTCATTGGAAGGAGGGTTGAATTTTTTCAGCTCTTTTTCCCAGAGTTTCCTCCCGAGGGAGATGCTTTTTATCTTATCTTGAAGTTTGAGCCACCGTTTGATGAGGTGCTTAGCGCGAGAGGTGAAGACGATGTTGAGCCACTCTCTTTTTGGGCTTTTTTGGGGGGAGGTTATGATTTCGACGATGTCTCCGGTGCGCAGGATGGTCTTCAAGGGTGACCGTTTCCCGTTGACCTTGGCCTCGACCGCATGAAATCCAATCTCGGAATGGATGTTAAAGGCAAAATCCAGCGCAGAAGATCCAAGAGGAAGCGCTATCACCTTGCCTCGAGGAGTGAAGACATACACCTCTTCTGGAATGAGGTCGGTTTTCAAGCTCTTCAGGAACTCGCGGGGGCTTTTTTGTTCTTTATAGAGATCAGCCATTTCTCTCAGCCAGAGTAGCCTGGTATCTTCCTTCATGATCGATCGAGAGTCTTGTTCTTTGTATTTCCAATGGGCCGCAATGCCGTTTTCAGCTAGATTATGCATATCATTGGTTCTGATTTGTATCTCAATGGTTTGTTTTTTCTCGGTAATTATGGTTGTGTGCAGGGCTTGATAGAGATTTGGCTTGGGCATGGCGATGAAATCACGGAAGCGGTGAGGAAGATGAGGCCAGTTCTGGTGGATGATGCCTAGGGCAGAATAGCAGTTTTTGACAGTTTTGGTGATGAGCCTCAAGGCCATAAAATCGTAGACTTCTTCGAAATCGATAAATTGACGACTCATTTTGTCGTAGATGCTGTAGGGACGCTTGATTCGATAATGAAGATGCGCAGGGATTCGATTCTCTTTCAACAGGGACTCCAGGGTAGTTTTGATTTTCTCGAGCTCTCTTTCCGCTTTTTGTTTTTGCGGTTCGACCATAGCGGTGATTCGAAAATACTGCTCGGGCTCAACATACCGAAAGGAGAGGTCCTCCAGCTCGGCTTTTATCCGGCCCATACCCAATCTGTTAGCGATGGGAGCGTAGATCTCTAGAGTTTCCATGGCGATTTGCCTTTGTTTATCATCGGGAAGAAACTTGAGGGTTTTTAAGTTGTGGATCCGGTCAGCGAGCTTGATGAAGATCACTCTTAAATCGTCGGTCATCGCCAAAATCACCTTGCGAATGCTTTCGGCCTGACGTGTTTCTGGAGAAGACTCCTGGACGCGACTGATCTTGGTCACGCCCTCGACGAGATGAGCGATTTCGTCACCAAAATTCTGTTGTAAGTCAAGGGCGGTAACTTCCGTGTCTTCGAGGACATCATGGAGAAGGCCAGAAATTAAGGTGGTGGCATCCAGCTTCATGTCGGCCAGGATGTTGGTCACTTCTAAAGGATGGCTGAGGTAAGGCTCCCCGGAGCGGCGGATTTGTCCCTTGTGGGCTTGGGCCGAAAAGACATAGGCCTTCTTGAGAAGGATGATCGATTTGTCGCTATAGGAGGAAGAGACTTTATCTAAGATGTCATCAAAACGAATCATCCTTGCGACTCCAAGACCCAACCCTTGCTATCTGCTCTTGGATTTTTCGGTTTCCAGGATCCAGTTGACAGCCGTTAAAAGGTTAGCGGCGATATGGATGGGTTGGATTCCCTGTTCTTTGAGCTCGAGGAGGGATTTGCGGCCGAATCCACTGAGAAGGAGGATAGGTTTAGCCTTGATATTCAGTCCAAACTGAACGTCCTCGACCTTGTCTCCAATCATGTAAGAAAGAGACGGATCAATGTTCAGGTCCTTGGCGGCTTGGCGGCCCATGCCTGGGAAAGGTTTGCGGCAAGAACAGTTTTTTCTGTATTCAGGAATTTTAGAGTTGAGATAATGAGGGCAGTAGTAAATCCCATCAAAATGGGCGTCGTGTTCAGCAAAGGCGGTCTTCATTTTCTGGTGAATATCCTGGAGGTTTTCCTCAGCGATAAGCCCCCGGCCGATGCCGGATTGATTGGTGACGACAACGGCCAATAATCCAGATTCGTTGATTTTGCGCACCGCTTCATAGCTGTAAGAAAAGATCTCTATCAACCGGAAAGCGTTGGGATAGCCCACATCTCGATTGATGGTTCCATCCCTATCCATGAAAACCGCTTTTTTTCTCATCCCAAGAATTTTTTCCCTGCCAGGTAGACTTCTTCGGGCTCTATGTTCATCATACATCTGTGGTCAAAGGGGCACTCCCGATAACTGCAGGGCCAACAGGGAACCTCTTTCTTGATGACCGCAGAGGGCTGTTGAAAGGGGCGGGTCTGCTGCGGATCGGAGGGACCAAAAAGGGCCACGACCGGTGTTTTCAGAGCATTGGCCAGATGCATCGGACCCGAATCATTTGAGATAAACAGAGAAGCTTGATGGATCAGTCCAGCCAGAAGTCGGAGGCTTGTCTGTCCCGCCAGGTTAATCGGCTCTCTGGTCATGGACGAAGAAAGGAATGAGGCTGTTTCCATCTCATCCCAAGAGCCAATGATAAGGATTGTCGCCTTGTCTCTCTCCTGGAACAGACCCGCCAGCCGGGCGAATTTATGGGACGGCCATCTTTTGGCAGGGCCGTAGGAGGCCCCCGGGTGGAGAATGACTAAGGGATTTCTCAACTCCACGTTCAGAGCGCGCAGATATTCATGAGCCCTCTTCTTTTCGTCTTCTCTCAAGGGAAAGTTGAGTTCCTCCGCTTCGGCTTTGATCCCCAATCGGGACAAAAGTTCGAGATAATACTGAGCCTGGTGGAGAGCGTTTTTGCCCGAAGTCACACCTCGAGTGAGGAGCATTCCACGGCCATCACTCCTGTATCCCCAGCGTTGGGGAATTTTGGCGAGATAGAAGAGAAGGGCCGAAGAGAAGGAGTTTGGAAGAAGGATCCCCAAGTCGAAACGAAAAGCCTCCAGTCTCTGGACAGAATGTCGGAGGCTTTTGAAATGATTCTGAGAGGGAAGGGGGATTGTTCCGTTGAGGAAGCCGCAGGCAAAAAAGAGGTCTTTGACCCAGTCGTTAGCGGCCACCCAGATTCGATCCTCAGGAAAATTTCGGCTTAAGCCCTCCAAAGCTGGGAGAGAAAGGACAGCATCCCCGATCCAGTTAGGGACATGGACGACGATTTTCATCGAAATAATTGTATTCGCTAATGAGGAGCTTGTCAAAAGGACGCGGCCCCAAAGAATAGCCTGACCTGCGCTTTTTTCTGGGAAGGATGAGGAAGTTTATATCCTTTGGATACCCTAAGGGTTTAAGAAGAACTTATATAGACGCAGTAAATAAGGTTACAATCTCTGGGCGGCCTGGATGCCGTCCAAAAGAGGATGTCGCATGAATTATTCCGCTAATATTAGTCTTTGGAAGGCTTCTGTTCTTTCTTTTCCTTTTTCGAATCGTCCGCGGGCCGTTTCTGTTCTATTTCCCCTGGTTTGTCTTCCTTTGAGGATTCCTTGCGAGCATAATCGGTCACATACCACCCCTCTCCCTTGAACTGGAGAGCAGGGGCAGAGATTGTTTTCTTCAAGGGCCCGCCGCAATTGGGGCACTTCTTGTGGGGCGATTCACCAACCTTCTGGATGACTTCGAGGGAAGCCCCACATTCTTGACACTTGTACTCGTAGATAGGCATTTTTATTCCCGGTCGTGAGAAACAAGTCATTATACCAGAGAAATGAGACAAATCAAGAGGATGAAGTGTAATCCTTTCATGTCCGTGATAGCAGAATATCAGTAAATGAAGGATGGATTGGGCCTCGTCTTTAACGCCCGCATCCAACACTCCCTTTACGGGAATACCTCTGGAGGAAAGGAGAAGGAGGCTATCGTTTATTAATGGAAGACAATGGCTTCAAAAACATAGAGGTCGGCACCGCGTCTCCAGGCATCCTGAGGAAGCCCGGCCTTCAGACAGGCTTGTTTGAGGAACGTCTCCCTGGACCAGTTGTTTTCTACGGGAACTTGGGGGAGAAGGAGGCCACTTTGGTTTCCCTTTGAAATCAGAAGTCCGTGCGTCCCGACCTTTACTTGAGAAGGATTATCGATTTTCTTCAGAGGGGTGAGGACGGAGATCTCGATTTCGATCATTTGAAGCTCATCCGCGGAGAGAGGAGGGAACCTCTGGTCACGACAAGCCGCATAGATGGCGGCTTGAATCACAGTTTGGTACAGGGGTAATGCCGGCTGGATAAACCCGATACAGCCTCTGAGGTTTCCTTCTTTTTTGAGGGTGACGAAGGCGCCTTTTTTCGTCAGGAGGATGGTACTTTGGGGTTGGTAATCAAGAATTCTCTTCTCCAAGACATAGGCTTCGATAGTCGAGCTGGCGATGTTGAGGAGTTCTTTTTTTTCGGCAGGACTCAGGTCAAACTTTTCTGGAGCGATTTCCAGGTAGAGGGCGGCCGCGAGGTACCCGACCACGCGGTCCTCAGGACTTTTGTATTCAGAATCTGAGGAGTCGGCATAGTCCAGAATTTGGACCTTGGCCTCGCCCTGTTTTTTCCCGAAGAGGAGAGAGGCCAAGACAGGACCTCCCCCGCACATCAAATTATCTCCCCGTTCACATTTTCTGAGGAGGGTATGGGTCTTGAAGTTCTGAATGAGGGAGATTGTTTGAGCGTCGGTCTCGTTGGCCTCTTTTTTTGGAAGGAAGTGAGAGAGGTCTGTTGAAGAGACGATAAGAACCTTTCTTCCAGGAAGAACTTTGTCAAAGGCATTGGTGAGAGATTGAACGCTCTCCTGGATCGGAAAGCCCATGACGATCGGAACGATTTTTGCTTTGGGAAGAGTTTTTTGGATGAATGGAATTTGGACTTCGATAGAATGCTCTCTTTTATGGGCCTCGGGGATGTAGGTGTAGCCTGAAGCTTTGGTTAATGCAGCCGCCAGCTCTTGGTCTATCGAGGCCAGCCCCAAGGGAGTCCTGTATCCTCCTCTTAGGTAGATAGAGCAGCCGCGGAGAGGATAATAATGGGAGGGCCCCAAGATGATGACGGTTTCGTATTCCTGCCCAAGGACGAGCTTGTAGGCTGCCGCAGCCACTTTTCCCGAGTAGACATAACCAGCGTGAGGAGCGATGAGGGCCAGGATTTTACCAGAAAAATCAGGGCTTTCCTTAGCCTGCTGGAGGAGATAGTCAATGTGCCGGGAAAGGGAATCAGGGTCTTTATCGTAGAATTGCCCTGCCCAGACTGCCTCCCGGATTTCTTGAGAAGAAAGAACGCAGGACAAGACAAGGGACAAGAAAAGAAAGGAAACAGATTTTTTCATGTTTGGCCTTCTCATCTTATGGATGGGAACAAGAAAAATATAGCGTGAAACAAGCGAAAAATCAAATAGGAAGACGTTCAAGAAGGCTGCGGAAGCATCTCCGAATCCGTGATTAAGCTGTTGTTGGATAAAACTTTTAAAGGTGAGCCCCTGTCCGTCCTCACCGAAGACCCTCCCGCCCACCACTATGCGGTTCGGATGGACAGGGGCCCACCTTCATAGAACATCTCCATAAATGACATATCTCGTATCACGGAAATAGAGATGAAGAAGGCTGCTCGATTATTGACTTTTTTTTGGAATTGATTGACAATAAAAGTCCATGAAAGATTTTTTTAAGACCCTCTTTGCTATCCTCCTGACTTCATCCGCCTTCTTGATCGGCCTCTACCTCGGCAGCGAAAAGGTCAAATCGAAATATCCCGATTTCCAAGAAAATCAAGAAGATACAGAAGAAAAGGACTGAAAAGCATCTCCCCTCATTTAAAAAACCACCATTTCTTCAGGATGCTCTCCCAAATTTTTTGACGCGTTTGGAAACGGGGGCCATTTGACTCGACGAAGACTCAGCCATATAATGAATGGTTGATGAAGACAGACTCTTTTCCTTTGGTGCCCTGAGAGTCAGGCCGGTCAGAGAGAGTTGGAATGAACATAGGACTTTACGGGATCCTCATCATATTTGGTGCGTTCGTCCTCCTCCTTATCATTAATCCCAACCTGTCTTGCTTCGGCAGAACGATTCGTTCTCCCTTTCGCCCTATCCTTCGAAAGAGAAAGCCAAGAAACATCAAAACCCACGATTACGGGTTTAATCTTGGAGGGAGATCCTCTGAGAAAAGCCCGGGTGTCAAAAAGACCCAGGTCAGGCCGATCTCTGTCAAGAAGCCTCCTGTCAAGACTGAAGACTACGGGTTCAAGCTTGTCGAAGATAAAGACAAGACTTCTGGGGATGGAAAAGAGACAGGGCGTGGAAAAGAGTGAAATAGACACCGAGTTGAAGAGGAGATGAGGAGTGCCCAAGCGTTATGTATGGGGGGCAGCAGCGCTGCTCTGCCTTCTCTGCTGCACTCTTCCTCAGGTCAGAATCACCCCTCCACCTGCCCAGATTGAGAGGATCGAGGGACATGCTTCCTTAAGGATCCAGAGCGGAGAGGACTCTACTCGCTCGAAATTTTCTTTCCTCTTCCAGCTTCCTCACCGGGGGCGGATCGACGTCTCCAACTTCTTGGGAAAGACCCTTTATCAAATCATCGTCGATAATCAGACAGCCTTCCTCCTTATTCCATCCAAAAGGGTTTTCTGGCAAGGGAATGAAGAAGAGATCGTGGAGAGGATCCTTTGGTTCAGGCTGAATTTTGATGAAATCATTAGCCTTATGACTGGCCAGTGGGATGAGAGCGAAGAGAACGCTTGGCGGCGTGGCTGGATTCTGGAGAAGGATGAAGAAGGGAGGATTCGGGCCGGACAAAGGGGAGAGCTTGGGTTTGAAGTCCAAGAATTTTTTCAAGACACTCCTGTTGTTCGACAGGTGACCTTCGCTCATCCGCTCAACCGAGGACGCCTTAAAATCCTCGCTATTAATTTTAATCAACCCCTCAAGGGGAATGTCTTTTCTCGGCAGTTCTTGAAGACCTATGTCCAGAAGACGTGGGCGGAAATCGAGGAAATACTGGATGGGAAGAATTAAATCCTTCGCCAAGATAAACCTAGGACTGGAGATCACTGGCAAGAGGAAGGATGGGTATCACGATCTTCTGACCCTTTTCCAAGCGGTCGATTTTTATGACATCCTCGAATTCAGGGAAATCCGCTCAAACGATATTCGCTTGGAAGGAACCGATCATTCTATTTCCTGGGATGAGAGCAACCTTGTCTTCAAAGCCGCCGCCCTCCTCAAAGAGCAGTATTCCACTCTGCGAGGGATCAGCATTCTAGTCGAGAAGAATATTCCGCCAGGAAAAGGCTTAGGAGGAGGGAGTTCCAATGCAGCCATGACCCTCTATGCTCTGAATAAAATATGGGCCCTTCATCTGGCGAGAGAAGAGTTGACAGAACTGTCCAAGGAGCTCGGTGCAGATGTCCCCTATTTCTTGGAGGGGGGCCTCTGTTTGGGAAGGAGTAGAGGAGAGGAGATCACCCCCCTTCCTGACCAGGCCTCTCTTTGCTGCCTCTTGGTCTTGCCGGCCTTCTCCCTTTCCACGGCCATGGTCTACGAGCGCCTTTCCCTGTCCTTGACTTCGGGGGGGAAAGACAGTAAAATTATCAGGTTTTTAGGACGGCGAGAGCTTGGGCTTCTCGAGAATGATTTAGAAGAGACTGTTTTTCATCTATATCCGCAACTCAGAGACATTAAGAGCCTCTTCCAGAATCAAGGCGCAGACTTGTCACTCGTCAGCGGATCGGGCTCAGCCGTTTTTGGACTTTTTAAGAATAGACAGCAGGCCGAAGTTGTCTGGAAAGAATTAAGGAAGGACTACGAGGCGCTCCTGGTGGAGACACTCTCTCGAGAGCGCTATTGGGCAAGTCTCAGCTTTGGGGTGTAGCCAAGCGGTAAGGCAGCGGACTTTGGATCCGCCATTCGGAGGTTCGAATCCTCCCACCCCAGTCTAGAGCTCAAGATAGATATGCTCCTCAATTCGTTTAGAGGCTGAAGGAGAGAAGGATGAAAGTCTTTTCAGGGTCTTCTAACAAAAAGTTAGCCGAAGAAATTGCTCGTTACTTGGAGATCGATTTAGGGCGATGTGTGTTGGACCGGTTTAGCGACGGCGAGATTCATGTCCATATCGAGGAAAACGTGAGGGGCGAGGATATCTTTATCATCCAGACAGGTTCCTACGATGCCAACTTCCATCTGATGGAACTTTTTCTGATGGTCGACGCCTTCAAGCGGGCTTCTGCGGAAAGAATCACGGCGGTAATTCCCTACTACTGTTATGCTCGACAGGACTGGAAA
>SMTZ1_10001854_pt1 | contig 21333 bp, 21 predicted proteins | sample DeeMarSWOR136_30_FD_25667 | JGI IMG/M metagenome (IMG submission 25667) | reverse complement strand
GGATGATTCGATAGGAACGGTCACCCCAGAAGATCTCTTTTTTCTCCCTCTCCATATCAAAAGGAGGATCCGTTTTTAAACTGATGCCGGCGCTGGTCACCAGAGCAATGGTCACCTTGCTTAAGGGTTTGGACATAGGTGTCCAAGGAATGGGACCCTTAAAATCTTCATCGGGTATGAAGGTCTTCACCCAGACCCTCAGACCTGGTGGGAGAAATTGAAACCCGTCAACGATCCTTTCATTCAGCTCCACTGATGCCTCCTTTCATGCCCCGTTGAGTTTCTTGAAGGTGGTCTATTATATTATTCGAACATGGGAAGAAGCAAGGCTGACGATAGATCTTGGAAATACTTTTTGAAGGCCCCTTGACATCAGATAATGGTCTGACTTATATTTTGTTTAGATTTCAGGTACTTATTTGGCAGTTGGGAGGGGATTGGGTTTGTCTTTATTTATTACCTTTGAGGGAGTGGAGGGAAGTGGAAAAACCACTCAGATTCGGCGTTTGGAAAGATACCTCACCCGTAAAGGCATCCCCTGCAAAGTCACTAGGGAGCCGGGAGGGGCGCCCATTAGTGAAAAGGTCAGAAAAATCCTTCTGGATCCAGACCATGAAGAAATAATCCCCTTGAGTGAACTCCTGCTCTATGAGGCAGCAAGGGCTCAGCATGTGAAGGAGGTCATTGAGCCTCTCCTCAAAAAAGGGGTGATAGTTCTTTGTGACCGTTTCAGTGATGCGACTACTGCCTACCAGGGTTTCGGTCGAAAATTGAACTTAGGATTGGTCGAGAAGCTCAATCGTCTTTCCACTCAAGGGAGGAAGCCCGACGTGACGCTTCTCTTAGACTGCCCATCGGATGTGGGACTGAGGAGGGCCGTCCATAGAAATCAACAGTTAAGAAAGTCAAAAGAGGAGAGGTTTGAGAGAGAGAAGATTCAATTTCATCATCGGGTGAGAAGGGGATATCTCTCCCTTGCTAAAAAATACCCTCGGCGGCTGAAAGTGATCGATACTCGAGAGGGTGAAGACAAAACGTTTGAGAAGATCCGGAAGATCGTTGATACACTTATAGGGTTCAAGGGGGCTAGGGTTCGAGGGTTCAAGTGAAATGATTGAGTTTATCCAATTAAGAAATGCTTTAAGAATTTCGAACTTGAACCCTTGGGTCCTCGAATCCTCGGACCCTTCTTTTGAGAAAAACCATGTCTTTCAAAAACGTATTAGGCCATTCAAGGCCTATTGAATTGCTGAAGCGGGCCATCCAGAAAGAAAAGATAGCCCACAGTTATCTCTTTTTGGGAAACGAGGGAATTGGAAAGAAGCGGGTCGCCGTCCAATTTGCAAAGGCCCTTAATTGCCTCAAAGGAGAGGCGGAGAAAGGGGATGCCTGTGATCAATGTCTTTCCTGTAAGAAGATGGATGATCTTCTTCATCCCGACCTTCTGATTTTGGAACCTGAAGGGCAGACGATCAAGGCGGATCAGGTGAGACAGATGCAAAGAGATCTGGCTTACCGTCCTTATGAAGGCAAATACCGAGTCTGCATTTTAACCGCGGCGGACCGAATGGCACCGAATATGTCAAATATCCTATTGAAGACACTTGAGGAACCACCCTTACATACAGTCATCGTTCTTCTGGCCAATCATCCCAAACTTTTGCTCCCCACTATTCTTTCCAGATGCCAGATGATTCGATTCAATGCGCTGCCCGTCTCATTGGTCGCAAGATGGCTCATGGAACATAAAGGGTTGAAGGAAGAGGAGGCCCATCTCTTAGCTTCTCTCTCAGAGGGAAGTCCTGGGAGGGCCCAAGAGATTCACGAGGAGATCAGTCATGTCCCAAGAGAAGAACTCCTGAAAGATTTGCTTGGATTGAAATCACTCTCCATGGAGCAAATGGAAAATTGGCTCGACTCATTCCCCTCTCAACGGGAAGACCTTCTTCTGATTCTTGAAGTGACGAAGACCCTGTTGAGGGATCTGGTCGTTGTGAAAGCCGTGAAAGACACCCCTAAGCTGATCCATTCCGATCTTTCACAAACGATCAAGGAGACAGCGATCCATTGGAGCCTTTCCTCTCTTTTGAAACGACTGGAGGTTCTCCACCGTACGGCGTTAGCCATCAGGGCCAATGCGAATACAAAATTGGCGCTGGAAGCAATGATGCTCTCCTGGGCTGAAGGATAAAAAAGATGATTCACTTGGTCTTTGTCAAACAGGCCAATGGAAAGGCCGATGAGTTCGATGCCGGAGATCTCGCCTTGGAGGTGGGTGAGAATGTCATCGTCGATACAGAAAAGGGGCAAGTCCTGGGAAAAGTTATCTCCACCCCCCAAGAAAAGGAGAAACGATTCCTCTTGAAATCTCCAAGGAAGGTGATCCGGAAGGCTACCCCAGAGGATCTGGAACAATTTCATTCGAATCAACAATTGGAAAGGGATGCCTTTGCCTTCTGCCTTCGAAAAATCAAGGAGAAAGGTCTGACCATGAAGCTCGTCAAAACAGAGGTTCTCTTGGACCGCTCCAAGGCGCTCTTCTACTTCACTTCCGAAAAGAGAGTCGATTTCCGGGAACTGGTCAGAGACCTGGCTGCAGAATATCGGATGCGGATAGAGATGCGGCAGATTGGTGTAAGAGATGAAGCAAAGATGGTCTGCGGCCTGGGGAGTTGTGGCAGAGAACTCTGTTGTGCCAAATTTATGAATCGATTTGAACTGGTCTCTGTTAAGATGGCTAAGGAACAGAATTTAGCTCTCAACCCAACCAAAATTTCCGGAATTTGTGGCCGATTGATGTGTTGTCTCGCCTATGAATATCCTACCTATCTGGAATTAAAAAAAGATCTCCCAAAGGTGGGGAAGCATATCGTCACCCGTTCCGGTAAGGGGAAAATCATTCGTCAGAATGTGCTTAGCCAGACGGTGACTGTCGAATTGGAAGAAGGGGGAGAGATTACGATCCATGCATCCGAAATCTGAAGGAGCCTTCTACATCACCACCCCCATCTATTATGTGAATGATGTCCCCCATATCGGACACGCGTACACCACCATCGCTGCGGATATCCTTGCCCGTTTCAAGCGTCTCGAGGGGCGTCAGGTTTTCTTTCTCACCGGCACCGATGAACATGGTCAGAAGGTGGAGAAGGCAGCTCAGGAACGCGGCATTGATCCAAAATCGCACTGTGATGAAATGGTGAAGCGTTTTCAATCCCTTTGGAAGAGGCTCAATATCTCAAACAACGATTTTATCCGCACGACAGAAGCCCGTCACAAAAAGGTGGTCCAGAAGATCCTTCAAGATCTTTATGATCACGGCGAGATCTACCCAGACAATTATGAGGGGTGGTACTGTATTCCTTGCGAACGTTTCTGGACCGAAAAGGATCTCGCGGACGGCAAGTGTCCAGACTGTCTTCGCTCGGTGATCGAGATTTCGGAGAAGAACTACTTCTTTCGGATGAGCAAGTATCAATCCTGGCTGATCGACAACATCGAAAAGAATGAACGGTTTATCCTCCCTCTCTCGAGAAGGAATGAGATCCTAGGATTTCTCCGTGGTCCTCTAGAAGACCTCTGCATCTCCAGACCCAAAAAGAGATTAAGCTGGGGCATTGAAATTCCTTTCGACCCAGACTATGTCACCTATGTCTGGTTCGATGCCTTGATCAACTATGTGAGTGGGATTGGGTACAATGTTGATGGGAATCAGTTTTCGACTTTCTGGCCGGAAGCGGTCCACCTCATTGGCAAGGACATCCTCACGACTCACACCGTCTATTGGCCGACCATGCTCAGGGCCATTGGTCTGGCACCACCCAGAATGGTCTTCGCTCACGGATGGTGGACAGTGGAAGGAAAGAAGATGTCCAAATCTCTTCAAAATGTCGTCGAGCCTAACCGGTTGATCGACCTCTACGGAGTGGACGCCGTGAGGTATTTTCTCGTGCGGGAAGTCCCCTTCGGGATTGATGGTGACTTCTCCCATGCGGCGATGGTTCACAGGATCAATAGTGATCTGGCGAACGATCTAGGAAATCTCTTCAGTCGAACCCTCAGCATGGTCCATAGATATTTCGACGGTCTCGTCCTAGCTCCCTCTCCATCCCAAGAGATAGATCGGGGCCTACAAGAAGTCTCTGAGAAGGTTCTTCCTCAACTGTCGCGGCAGATGGATGATTTGGCCTTTAACAAGGCCTTATCCTCCATCTGGGAAATCGTGAATGCCGCCAATAAATATGTCGATGAAACGGCCCCCTGGTCCCTGGCCAAAGAGGAGAAGGACCGCCCTCGACTCGCTACCGTGCTCTACCATAGCCTGGAGTCCCTTCGACTCATTGCCCTCCTCCTCGCTGCCTTCATCCCATCCACCTGTGAAAAGATGTGGTCCCAACTGAGAATCGAAGAAGACCTATGGGAACAAAACCTAAAAAAGAATGGAAAATGGGGAGGACTAAAACCTGGGAAAAGAGTCGTCAAACCCACGCCCCTGTTTCCAAGAATTGATCCCTCGAAAATTGAAAAAGGGATTTAGGTTAGGGTTAGGAAGGCCCTGCCTACCGGCAGGCAGGCGTATCGTGCATGGTCAATGGGTTAAGGGTTTAAAGGTCTTACAGAATCCCGTTTATCAGTGGCGAAGCTTGTATCGAAGCAAGAATTGGAAACTAGAAACTCGAGTATCGAGAATCTATAAGCCAGCATCGATACGAGCCTCAACAACAATAAACTCTGACAAACCCTGATCTTTGGACGAAACGGGCCTCGTTACCCTAATCCTTTACCCTGATACTTTTATCTTGGCTATGGAAAAACCAAAACCCATAGGTTCCATTCTCGAGAAAACTTTGAAAGCCCTGGAAATCGATGCGCCCTTGAAGGCTCATTCCATCTGGGGAGCTTGGACCGAAATTGTGGGAGAGCCTTTGGCGCTCCATGCCCAACCCCGCTCTATTTACAATCGGATTCTCTTTATCAATGTCTCCCATTCCACCTGGATTCAACAACTCCAATTTCTTAAGCCTGCACTCTTAGAAAAGATAAACGCCTTCTTGGGTGAGCCCCATATCCAGGACATTCGATTCAAACTGGGAAAGATTACTCCGGCCATTCCAATTCCTTCAGACGCCCGTGTTTGGGAGGATGAAAAGCTTGACAAGGGAACGTTAACTCGAATTGAAACCCTTGTTCAGAAGATCGAGGATGAGGAAGTAAGAAAAGAACTGGGAGAGGTCTTGATCAGAGGGGCGAAACTGGAGCAATATCGACGAAAGTTGAATGAATGAATCTAGCGTTCCAATGGCCAAGGGGTCAATCCGAAATAGTGCAGAATGCAATCCGTCTTCGCTAAACAGATTGGGTGGATTAACAAAATTGAATTCATTTCTTGACAAAGAAAAAATGGATATATTAAACTGAAAATAATAAGTTAATATCCTTAATAAGATGATAGACCTTGATACTTTCCAAAGATAAGGAATGATTTATCTTTCATGGACTATTGAATTTTCTCATTCTTTCTGGGGGATTCGATATTTTCCCTCCTCCCTCAATTGATTCAAGAATCGAACGCTGATCTCATAACTTTTCGAGAGCGTTATCCTTCCTAGCCTTATACGTGTGGTGGTGAAATTTCAGCAAAAGGAACATCTTACTGAAGGCGGAGGTTTTTACTAAGAATCGGAATCGGTAAGGAAATTTGGCGATAGGGGGGCCGTTTGATTGAGATCGAAATTTGGAAGAATGCGAAACCAAGAAGCTGAGGATAACAACTCTTAAGGCGAAAAGGAGCGATAACAATGGGAAATGAGGATAAAACATTTAATCCTGAAAAATACGGGATGGTCCTTTGTCCTGGTTGTAAGGGGGACGGTAAGTCTCTTGATGACGCTCAAGGGGTCAACATTTGCAGGGTCTGTAAGGGATTCGGACTCATCATGAAGGGGGAGAAAAATTAGTAAATACCTAGCTTACGAATTTTACTGGTGCGACGAAACAGGGAAAGACTATTTTGTTGGCATCCTCCCTGAGAGAAGAAAAAACCCAGAAAGAATTACAAGGGAGTCTATCGTAAATTGGGGATGGAAGGTTATAGGCGATCATTCAGAGGTTAACAGGATCTATTTCGTTACCGTAGAATATTGATGACTTACATTCAATTTGGATTACCAATTGGTTTCACGGCTCATAATATCTTTTCGAGGAGAGGGCTTTGTTTCAACAGCTAACCCATAGGAAGCTTCTACCCATTTATTGGTTAACTTTATCTTGCCTCATTGTTGCCGCTGATTATATCACTGGCCCGTATATTCGATTCCCCATTTTTTACGTTATCCCAATTGCGTTGGCGTCTTGGTTCAGTGGTCGACGATGGGGATTCGTGCTGGCTTGTAGCCTCCCGTTGGTTCGCATCCTCTTCCGTTTCCTATGGAATCTGCCATGGGGCATATTAGAAACCATTGTGAATGCAGGAACTTATATGGTCATTTTTTCTCTTTTTGTTTTCCTCATCGTCGATGAAGCGCAGAGGCGAACCCTTTTAAAAGAAGTCAAGGTGTTGAGAGGCCTTCTCCCAATTTGTACTTTCTGTAAAAGAATTCGTAATCGTGACAATCAGTGGGAAGCATTGGAGCACTATATCACTCAACATTCGAAAGCAGAATTCACCCACGGCCTTTGTCCAGAGTGTGCAAAGGAGCATTATGGCGTTTTCCTTCCACGTGAAAAATAGGTTCTTCCCTCAAAAGTGGCCCCGTCCCTATGCACCGGAGTGCCTGCCTGCTGAACCGCCTGCCTACCGCAAACAGGCTATTTCTCTCCCCTGAGAGACTGACTCACAGCGTTGTTGCGAGTCAGTGTAACGACCGAGGCAATCTCATAAGCCGTTGAAGACAAAGAGATTGCCACGTTCCCTTCGGTCGCTCGCAATGACAAAAATGGCTGATGGTGCAGTCCTTGAGAGGAGAGGGGGGAGCGGCTTCGCCGGGTTAGGCTTTCTCCAGTTTGATCTTCTCCCCGTCTTTGGCTTTCAAAAAAACCTTTGGGTCGCCGAGGACCTTTCCAATAATGTTGACGGCGCTGGCTGCTCGAATCTCATCTCCACGACTGGCTGGGGTAGGGCCGAAGAAGATACAGAAGGCTGTCCCTGGAGGCCAATATCCCAGTTCACCGGAGGAGACGACCTCTCTCGCCCCCTTCTCTTGACTGGCTTTAACCGGGATTGAGAAGTAGATCTCTTCACCCCAGAGATTGGCCTTTGCTTCGATGGGCAGGGCCTCCCAGATCATTTGAGCGGTTTTCGAATCACTCAGTTCGGCCTCCACCTTCAGATCACTGATGACGATTCGGATCTTCTTTTCCATCCTCTGCTCCTTTTGCCTCGAGGGGATCAAATTCTTCATAAAGGATATCCTGTTCCCCTTCTGCTGAGAGGTGGTTCGGGTAGAAGAGAATATTGCGATCCATCTTCATGGCCTCGCCCTTCAACGAAAGGAATCGATGGGTCTGTATCCTCAATAAGATAAAACTGAGAATCACGAGAACATAACTTGAAAGTTCCTTCACGACAGTGTAAAAGAAATTAGTTCTAAAACCTATAAAAGAGTGGATCCGAATGAAAAGAAAGGCACTGTTCAGTAGAAGACATAACGTGATGATCTGAAGCCAGAATTTTGTCTTCTGGGTGTTCTGCCCAAAGGAGAGAAGACACTGGTCATAAACCTTCTTGAAGTTCTTCCAGCTGGTTGAAATGTTCTTGAGAATTTCCTGATAGATCTTCTCGTCCCCCTCATAAATCTTCAAACGGACCTGTCGATCTCCCCTAAACAGAAGATAACGCTTCAATAAATCTTCGCGCTCTGCTAGAAAGGCTTGGTTTTTTTTGAATCCTTGATAAAAGACGAAACCCAGGGCGATCAGCAGAATGAAGGAGATGCTTTCACGTAATAAATCGATCCACATGGAATGAACCATCCTTAGGATATTTACCCTGTTAGAAAGGCCCGCTGCTTGCAGCGGGGATGATGAAGACAGAATACATTTCTTAGAGCGAGCACGGGGTTTAAAGCCCCGTGGAAGCCCTCCCGTTAGAAAGCCTTCGCCCTTTTACATCCGATTCATCAGGCTGGCCATATACCCGGCTCCAAACCCATTGTCGATATTGACCACCGCCACTCCTGAGGCGCATGAGTTCAACATGGCCAGAAGGGCCGTAATTCCACCAAAACTGGTCCCATATCCAACGCTCGTGGGAACGGCAATGACTGGCCGATCGACGAGCCCCCCTACCACACTGGGGAGGGCGCCTTCCATTCCAGCCACGACGATCAGGACACGGGCTCCCTCCAATCGCTCCCTCTCGGAAAGCAGTCGGTGAATTCCCGCTACACCCACATCGTAGAGGGTCTCCACATGATTTCCCATGAATTGAGCCGTAATGACCGCTTCCTCGGCCACCGGGATATCGGTCGTCCCTGCCGTGATGACCAGGATCGTCCCCTTCCCTTCTGATCTCACCGGATGGATAAGGTAGGTGAAAACTTTTGACCGAGGGTGATATCGGCTTTTTGGAAAGACCTTCTGAAGGGCCTTCGCCTTCCCCCCATCCAAACGAGTGATCAGAACATTCTGACCCTTTCTCTTCATCTCTTTCATAATAGAAAGAATCTGGTTGGGCGATTTCCCTTCTCCCCAGATGACCTCTGGGAATCCTCTGCGAAGGCTCCGATGGTGATCAATTCTGGCATAGCCTAAGTCTTCGAAAGGTAAAGATTTCAATTGGGCGATCGCTTCGTCGACCGAGGTCCTCCCCGACTTTACCTTTTTTAGAAGGCCTTCTAGTTTAAGGGGATTCATTGTTTTATTCTAAAAAAAAGAGGAAGGGTTTTTACTCTATTTAAAAATGTAATAGCCCTAACGCAAAAACCCCCTTTTGAATCAATTCTATTCAGTCTCCTGTTGAAAAGTCAAGAAAAACTCCCACAACTTTCACCCTGCTGTTGAAAAAACATCACCACTGGAGATCATCCAAGGCTTGCCACATAGGAAACCTCTCCATCTCTCTTTGCATCCGTTGGATGACTCAACCGCAGGGTTGACAAAGGGTAGTAAAAAGGATAGGCTCGTCTCATCCCTTCTCGAAATCGATTTGGTTGAGTCGTCTGAAGGAGGTTAGATGAATCGGACAGGCGTTGTCAAGGACCAACGATATCTGGAGCATGTCATGGACCCGGGACATCCGGAGAGCCCAGAACGACTGAGGGCCATCTATCAGATGCTTGAAGAGAAGGAGATGAAGGGACTTGTTGAGTCGGTGACGCCCCGAGTAGCCACTCGGGAGGAATTGGAGATGAATCACACTTCCAAATATATTGATCTGATTGCTTCTACCGCAGGGAAGCCCTATTATCGACTCGATATGGATACCTCCACCTGCGCCAAATCTTATGAGGCTGCTCTCTTTGCAGCCGGAGGTGTGCTGGAGCTCATCAAGACTGTGATGGAGGGAAAACTCCATAATGGGTTTGCCATGGTGAGACCTCCCGGCCATCATGCCGAGCGAGACCGGGCCATGGGGTTCTGTCTCTTTAACAATGTGGCCATCGGTGCCTACTATGCCCTGCGAAATTTTTCTCTGGAGAAGATTCTGATCGTGGACTGGGATGTTCATCACGGAAATGGGACACAGAATTCTTTCTATGAAGACCCACGGGTCCTCTATTTTTCCACCCATCGCTACGGTTTTTTCTACCCGGGGACGGGGGCGGCTACGGAGGTGGGAAAGGGAAAAGGAGAGGGCTTTAATGTAAATGTTCCCCTCTCGACGGGAGGCAGTGATGCAGATTACGGAATGATCTTCGAAAAGATCCTCACGCCCATTGCCCTGGAATATCAGCCCCAGTTGCTCCTCATCTCAGCTGGGTTCGATACCCACTACGATGACCCCTTAGGTGGCATGGAAGTGACGGAGAAAGGATTTGCAAGAATGACGCAAATCTTGATGGAAATCGCAGACGCCACGGCTCAGGGAAGACTGGCGATCACCCTTGAGGGAGGCTATGATGTCAAGGGTCAGAGTCGGTCTGTGAAAGCGGTGTTGCAGGAACTCGCTCAGGTCTCTTCTCTTGACAAAAAAGAGATGTTGGAGAAAGAAGAAAACAATTATCCCCGCATGGAACGATTAATGAATCAGTTAAAAGAGATTCAGAAACGATATTGGAAAAACCTCTAAGTCCCCTCTGTATTGACCATCTCTTTCAACTCTTTTCCAACCTTAAAGAAAGGGAGTTTCTTTGGGGGAACATCCACGATCTCTCCCGTTTTGGGATTTCGCCCCTTATACCCTCCGTAACTTCTCACCACAAAGCTTCCAAATCCCCTGATTTCAATCCGCTCCCCCTTCTCCAGGCTCTCCTTCATTCCATCAAAAAGGGTGTCCACGATTACCTTGGCGACCTTCTGTGTTACATTCGCCTTCTCTGAGACCTTTGTAATGAGTTCGGCTTTATTCATTTCTTCTCCCTCCCTTAGAGTAAGTGATTTCGAACCTACTGCACTGCATTTTCAAGAAAGGCAAGGCCCATGCTTTCTTCTTGCAACTCCTCCCGTGTCCACCGGGGGTAATTCGTTCGATATGGAATGAGCATCTTTCTTTTTCAAAGACTCTCGGTGATTCATGACTCGTGATTTTTCAAAAAATTGATAACTCTTAACTCCGAACTCCGAACTCCGAACTTTTTGTCCGCATTTCCTCCACCAACTGACCGAAAGTTTTTTCGAAACTCACCTTATTTTTATTGGTGGAACCCGCTAGAATAATTTCTCCTTCAGAACTCTTGGGAATCTTGATCCAAACCCTTTGATGGGAGAAAAAGAAAGAGATGATCAGGCCTAAGATTAACAGGCCACTTCCTACCCACACAATCCAGACTCCTGGGTCTCTTGTCACTTGAAGACCCGTGTACTCTAGAGGGATAATTCCTTCCAGGGTGAGGATGAATTCATCATTTCTCTGCTGAGCAATCCCTGGGGAGCCTTTAAAAACCCAGGTGGCTTGGGGAGCCTGATTGGGTTTGAAGAGGACTACCTGAACCCCTTCCCCAAAGGTATGGACTTGGGGGACATATCTCAACAACCGGATCTGGGTATTGGCGTTTGGAATGGAAGCGGTCTGTCCCTCCAAGAGCCTTAAAACCATCTTTTCTTTCTTATCTTTTTTCTGAACACCCAGGGACACATTATGGATGGCCCCATAACTCGATTGGTAGAAGGCCAGTCCCTTGTAACGGAGGGGATGATTGACCTGAATCGTCTGTTTTAGAACCTCCTCCCCATTTTCGAGAACAGTGAGAATGCTGGTGTACTCCTTAACATGTTTTTCTTGCCTTCCCGGGAGATCGTAATAGGTGAGACTAAAATCATCGCATCTCACCTTGAAACCAAGAGGCTTCGCAATCTCCTCATCCTTGACCCTCAAAAAGACTCGATCGACCGTCTCCCCCTCCAGGATATTAACAAACCCTCTGAAACCATAAAAAGAACCCAAGAGCCCTCCAATAAGGATAATGATAATGCTGAGATGGGTTATGGGAACTCCTAACCTCGAGAACCTCCCCTTTTCAGAGTAGAGGTTAATGGATGATTCCGTTTCAATCCGATCTGGGCTTTTCATCGATTTTTTCAGGTGGGAATGAACCTCCTCTTCTCTCTTCAAGGGGTTAGAGATACGAACTTTCTCCACATAGGGAAGAGTTCTGACCATCGAGTCTTCCAATTCTTTTGTCTCGGGCCCACGGAAGACCTGGCTGAGAATTCCCGGAATTCGGCGGAAGGAACATGCGATAAGATTGATCACTAAAAGGAGGAGAATGGCACTGAACCACCAAGAGTGATACATGTCGAAAAGGTTAAAAAAGTTCAATACGTTATATAGATCAACCCCGTATCTCTGAATGTACTCCGCACTCGTTGCATTCTGCGTGATAACAGTACCGATGATGGAGAGAACAGCCAATAAGATCAGGAGCGTGATGGTGAGTTTGACGGAACGGAACAGGTTGAAAAGAATGTCAAGAAACCCTTCCTCTTTTTCGCTGGCCTTTGCTTTCGGTTCTTTCATGGTGTTTTCTACTATGAAATGAAATTTTTAATCTGTTTTTATCCTTCCCTCTCGTATTACAGAAAAGTGAAGAATCCCGGCGGATGCAGAGAAGTATTTGAAATACTTAACATAAACAGTTGTTTACTGTCAAGCAAATGTATCGGAACGTAAGCATCTCTTTTCACGTAATGAAAACCGTGGCAGACACTAGAGGTACCGGCTGATCGGGACGAAGCAGACGGGCTGTGGGGAAAGATTTAGGCCTGCCTGCGCGTAGCCGCTCCCGCCTACGCGAAGCCCCCGCTTCGGCGGGCGTAGGTAGGTCGGCGAAGGCAGGGCGGAACCTCTTATCGATTTGATTCGAACCCCGCAAGCCGTTAAAAAAACTCTCCTTTTCCGTGATCGCGAAGGCTCCGCCTAATATTTCAAAAAACCGCAATTCTAAAGCCCTCGAAGTCTGGCTCGTCTGCTTCAACAAGGGCTGGCCTGCCATCACAGAGTTGGAGGTGCTTCCATCGGAACCAAATGAATAAAAAAGGGTAGTTCGAAACAAGAACTACCCTTTTTTGTCTTCTCTTTCCTGCCTGCCATTAAGCAGGACGAGAATCTCAGTCTACTTCTTAGCCTTTACATGGCACTTAGTGCACGCTGTAGGACCTGTAGGTTTGTTGGCCTTCTTTGCCTCATCATGGCAGCCTTTGCAGCTCTTATGGAAAGCATCCTTCGAGGAACTCGCTTTTCCCTCTGCTTTGGCCTTATGGCAGTCTTTGCATCCTTGGCCAGAGGTGTCACCTTTCTTCCATGTGTGGTGACATTTCAGACAATCGTTCTTTAGTGCATCCGCATGTTTCTTATGGGTGAATGTCACTTTACCGTAGGAAGGATTAAACTCAACGACATCCTTTGCAAAAACACCACTGACCGTGAGGACCGCGAGCATGAAACCTGCAATGATCCCAATGCTGATCAGCCTCTTCATTCCTGTTTCACCCCCTCTCTTTCATTAGTCACCTATTTAGACTGCGAGAGTTTAGCAAATATTCATTTTTTGTCAAGCAAAAAGATGCATCATCTTTCACAAGAACACCGCTTCTTTTTGCATGGTCGATTGAAGGTTCCCGCCCTCATGGCGGAGTTTGCTGGGTACTTCCCGGTCAGAACCTAAGGTCAAAGGAAAGTATTGATCTTACAGGATCTCAATTTCCTTTAAAATTCGTTCTTTTGTCTTAAGTGGCGTTTCAGTCTTATTGGCCTTTTCTACAATCTCCTTTCCCAGTAAGGCAGCGCCAAGGGCTCCGGTAATTAAAGGCTCATCAGGTACCAGAACCTGATATCCCAATTGTTCGGAAAGCGCTTTCAAAAGGCCTCTATTTTTGCCACCTCCACCCGTCACAATCACCGCCTCTTCCATCTTTAACCGATTGATCATTCTGCTGATCCTGTCTGCAAGAGATTTGTGAACTCCTGCAAGCAGGTCAGGAATGGGCACCCCTTGTGCTAAACTGGCTGCCACTTCCTGTTGGGCCCATATGGTACAGATATTGCTAATACTTGCGGGGCGCTTGCTCTGAAGAGAGAGATCGCCAACTTGGTCGAGGGGTACACCAAGGGTATCGGCAATCACCTCGATGAATCTTCCTGTACCGGCTGCGCACTTATCATTCATCGCAAAATCGATGATCTTGCCATTCCCATTAATCTTTATCCCTTTAACATCTTGTCCTCCGATGTCAATAATGGTCTTAGCCTCTGGAAAAATATTGGCAATGCCTTTGGCATGACAGGTGATTTCCGTAAATTGTTTGTCGGCAAAAGGAACATTGATTCTACCGTAGCCTGTGGAGATAATGTAGGTGATCGACTGGAAGGAAATGTCCGCTTTCTTTAAGGCCTCTTCCATGACCTGATTGGCCAGCCGGCGATGCTCCGGACCTGTAGGCCCAATGATCGAAGCAATGATCCTTTCCTTCAGGACCACCACCTTGGTCATTGTTGACCCGACATCAATGCCTGCAAAGTAGGAGGTTAAGGTCACTCTGAATCGCCTACAAAATAAGAGGTCTAATGTCTAGCGGTAAGGGTAACGAGGCCCGTTTCGTCCAACGATCAGGGTTTGTCAAAGTCTTTTGTTGTTGAGGCTCGTATCGATGCTGGCTTATAGATTCTCGATACTCGAGCTTCTAGTTTCCAATTCTTGCTTCGATACAAGCTTCGCCACCGATAAACGGGATTCTGTAAGACCTTTAAACCCTTAACCCTTTGCCCATGCACGATACGCCTGCCTGCCGGTAGGCAGGGGCTTCGTAACCGTAACCCAAATACCCGGAATATCTCCATGGTTCACGGTGATGAAACCGCCGTGAATAATCAGGCTGCCTTATTAACCCGATTCGATTCCAAGGTTTCGATGAAGGCGTCGATCTTATTTCTTGTATCGACCTCGGAATAGGAAGTGATGTCGATGATATCGCTTTCTAGAATCAGCGAGGGGAGTTCCCTATGAACTATTTCTTTGTTTCCTTCTTTCCCCACCCCATACACAGGGATGGGCTTGTATATTTTTGCCAGCTGATGCAACTGCCAGACGAGGCCCACGTGCCAGGTTCGACACGAAAAGGCTTCATGCATGACAACCCCATCGATTTTGTATTCTTCAATCCAATTGATTAAGCGTTCTACATCGGGTTCTGATCCTGGCCGTTGTTTAGCCTTATCATACCAGAAGGTCCAATATCTTAGCCACCTCCATGCTATGTGTTCAATGGGATCTTTCGTTTCAGGAATATCTGTTCCGGAGAGGGGGATGAACATTCGATAGGTTGTCTCAACAGGGAAGGAAGCTCCTTTACTGTTGAAATAATTGAAATCATTCAAGGCATACCAAGCGGGCAACCCGCCTCCCCACATGAGTCTATATTTTTCGTCTTGAACCTCCCCTTCTCCCTTGGCAATCTTCTCCTCTAACTCACGCTTAAGATTGACGAAGAAATCATAAGCTTTTTGGGTGGCGATCATGAAATTGATTGGCACCATGGTATTCATGGCATCGCCGGTCCCCATGGGGCAGGGTACCGCCTTTCGGAGATTGTAGGTTTCGTTGATCAGGTTCCAGGTCCGATCGCTGAGGTCCACCAGCTCTCTTAGGCGATCATAATCCATCTTCTTTTTGGTCTGTTCTTCGACGAATGTCACCAGTCCACGCAGTTGTTTCACAATATATTTATGGTAGTAGTCCCAGACGTCCCGGTGATCTTGATCCCTTTGAAACATGGGATAAGGAAGGTCGACATTGTAGATGGGTACATCCGGCATAAATTGCTGAGAGGCTTGAAACCACTTGGATCTCGGGTCGCAGAGAATCTGTCCGCTGGATATCATGAAATCAGGCCTTACCTGTCCCCCCCATGGCGCATCCGGAGGCATCTGGCCCAATTCTTCTCTCCATTGGTCAAAGCCAATCCCGCAAAGGGCATAGGTGCACAAGGAACGGGAAAGACCCAGTGATTCTGCTCTCTGAAGAAATCGTTCGGCATCTCTTTTCGCTCCACAGACTCCTGCGAAATTCTCTGTCCACACAGGAATCACATCCATAGCTCGTAAGATCTCATCATAATGGCAGACGATAAATGCATAAGCTAATTTTTGTTTCCCCTCTGCTCGTGCCTGGAGGGTTTCCGCAAAAAATTCTTTGACCATAGAGCCGATGGAAGCAGCTGCCTGAGTTGCTGTCATTCTCTTTTTAGGTTTTGTCTCCTTTTTTTCCTCAGCCATTTTCTATACCTCCCTTAATTAGGAAAAAAGGTTTCGTCCAGCGGTAACGAGGCCCGTATCGTTAATAAAAGGTTACGTTGTTCGTCTCTTAATTTTTTACACGTAACCGTTACCAGTAACCGAAACGGGCTTCGTAACCTTAACCTATTTACTCTCCGTACATCACGTTACCCAATCATCTCTAAAAAGGCCTGGATCCTAGTTCTGAGTTGGCCGATCGTCCCTGCAGAATAGACATCCTCTAGATGAAGAAGGGGAACATTGATCGTCTTGTAGTAAGCCTTTCTTGCGGGAACTTCAAAGCCAAAGGGATCGCAATACTTATACACGTAGAGAATGGCTCCGTCGACCTTGAATTCCTTGGCATAGGTTCCGATATCACCAAATCGGGATGAAATATCTCCTTCAAAGGTGCCTATCTTGTTTTGCCTATAGGTCTTCGGACAATTGACTTTATCCAGATAACGACGGGCCAGCGCATCGATTTGATTCCCACTACTATCGGTCTTTGGGAAGTAATCCCTGGCTCCGTTGCAAATGGTGTCAGCCACGACATTCCCTCCAATTTCCTCCACGAGCTTGATGAGTTCAATGTTATCGAGACAAGCGCCGTCAATCAATAGGCGGGGGCCTTTCTTTAAAGGAGAACGCTTTCGTCGGCCTATCTCTCCTAAAACCTGACCGAACAAGCCATTGGCTTCCTCAATGGGCAAGCTTGAACCAACGGTGAGTACCCTGCTCAATTCCGTTCCAGAGATGAGAGGCGGATCTTCCTTTCTGAATTCATACAGGGCTCTTGCCTTGTCCCTGTTTTCATTATGGACTCGAATAGCCTTCGCCAGATCATCATCGGTAACCGATCTTCCGACAAACTTTTCCAAGCTTCTTCTGAAAGTATTGAGCTCGGCACCAAAGAATTCAAAGGACGATTCTTCACAGACCGTGGGAATGTCGACAAAATGAAAATAGGGAAAAGGTAGGGAATAACTCCAAGCGCTGTAACTCCTTACTATGCTATCACAAGCATGGGGAATAACCATGCCAGAAAGAAAGTCATATCGTTGCTTCACCGAAAGATCAAAACAACTTCTGTAATAGGGGCAGACAATCGTTTCCAGGAGCGTATCTCCCTTCGTAATGGGCTCATGGATATCTCCCCTGATTCTAAAAGGGATACACCCCGCTGCCGTGATGATTTCCAAAGGGACAAAGGAGCAGACATAACCGATCACCTTCTTCCCTTCATCCTTGAGAACTTTCGCCCTGAACCCGTAATCCTTGTAATACTTTTCTACCGTGGGAAAAACGCTGCTCACGTTGTCATCCATTTCCTGTCTCCTTCCCCAAAAAACCTATGACCCTCATCCCTGCCTGTCCCCTCTCCCGTATTACGACACAGCCTCATGAAGGGGGTGAGGGGGACAACTGAAATATACAGAATTAAATTTCTTCTTTCAATCTAATTTCCTTAAGTTTTCCATAGCGAGGATAGCTGCACCCAGAGCAGCTGTCAGATGCGGACTTGGCGGTATAAGAATATCGTGACCTCTGATTTCCCTCAAGGCCTGGACGAGGCCTCTATCTCTCGCACCTCCCCCCACCATGGCCACATCCTGTTCAACACCTACTCTTTCAGCCAAACTGTTGATCTGGGCTGCAAGGGCCCTATGAATGCCTGCCAGAAGGTCCTCTTTTTTCACTCCCTCAGCGATCCTGGATATCGCCTCAGATTCCGAAAAAACGGCGCATCCGGTGTTAAAATCGACTCTCTTTTTTGATTTCAAAGACAAATCACTAATCTCTTCCACCCTCACGTGTAGAACTTTGGAAATGACCTGCAAAATCCTCCCGCTGCCTCCGGCACACATTCCGCTCATTAAGAAATGATGGACACTTCCATTGCCATCGGTTCGGAGAACTTTCGTATAAAGATCCCCTACGTCAATGGCCGTCCTGACAGAGGGAAGAAGAAAAGAAACGCCCTTTCCATGACAGACGATATCCGGCTTTACTTCATCTGCGAAGGTCACCATCTTCGATCCATATCCAGTGGCGACCGTCAGGGAAATATCCCCTGGTGATATCCCAGCCCGGCCAAGCAACTCGACCCTTATTTTGTCAGCGGTCAGTTTGAAATCTCCCCCGGAGGAGCACTCAAAAGAACCCAGAGGTCCCTGATCACCGAGAGCGATGCCCTTCGATGAGGCTGAACCAATATCGATACCCAATACAAATGCCATTCTTTCACCCACGAGATCCAGTTGTGTATAAACTAACCTGAAAACTTAATTATTTATAACCCATTTATCCCACTTAGAAAATACATAATTTCATTCCCCGCGCTTACCCCTCTGCCGCCGGAACGTTGGAGCGTCAGCGACGCCCCATCAAAGGGGATCATGGGTAGGGAAAACTTTACCGTTCGACTGAACTCAGGTCACCTATTTAGGGGTATTTGGGGTGAGTAGAAAGAATGGCTTGAGCTCTTCACACATCTCTTCTGGAGAAACCACGCAGATCACTTCATCGTGAAGTTTTTCCAAATAATTGATGTCGCTCGTATTCCATGGAGGAAGAAGCATCCTGGGACAAAGCCTTCCATACACCCATGACTGAACGCCATCGCCATTCCCTGAGAATAGTGCCAGATTAAAACTTTCGATATGTTTCGTTTTGAAAAACCTAAATACTCGAATTAAACCCTCCGAAAAGGATTCAAAATCATCGGGCGTCAACTCTTTTATTGTTAATCTGTGAGAAAAGAGGACCATCACCTCTCCCAAAACTCCGTGGGGAGAAAAGGCCGTTAGAAAATGGATATCCCCTCGGCTTCCGAAATACCTCTTTCCATTCTTCATCTCCTCTGAAAGATAATCTTCCCAGAAAAAGGAGCCCTTCTCTGTTTGATATTTTCTTAACCCCTCTAATACCTTTTGATGGGATGTGGTGGAGGCGTCTTCAATGACGACTTGAATGTGGGGATGAAAAATCCCTCCTCCGGCCTGGGGAAAATAGTTCCAATTGATAGAGCTGAATTTCAACCTGGGTTCCTTCTTTTCCACCCTTTCGATTCCTTCTTGGGCAACAAGAAATCCATCCCTCAAGATCTCGATCGAAAATTTTTCAAGAGGTAGAAAATGCTCCTCAGATAGGACCACGACCCAGTTGTATCGAGCATAGGGAAATGAATTGGGAAATAAGACCGCTCTTCCCTTCCGGATTCTCCCCTCAGGGTCAATCTCCGGGATAAATTTTGGCGTTGAAGAAGAGATCCGTTCCAAGCAGAAGGGACAATCCTTTTTCGATGCCTCCAGTACCTCTAGGGAAGTCTCTTTCTCAGATAGCTTTCTCCGCCGGAAGGGAAGAATCCGGGAAACGTGCCCAGTGAGAGCATCCTTTCTTACCTCAAAGGTGAGTTGTTTCTTCCTGAAATTCTCTTGGGGGTCGAGAAACCAGGTCTGGACCTCTTTTTTATGAAATTCAATTCTTGCCATGTTCTATCCTTTCTTCAAAGTTCATTTTGATTCACTAAACTCAGGGACACTCCATAAGCATCCACTCTCCACTCCAATCTTTAATTTGGTGGAATTCGCTTGGACAATTATATTACATTTAGGGGTAGGGGGAAATCAATTGTATAGAATGAACACGCTTGAATGTGTTATTACTGAACATCCGGATGATGTCCTCTGGAAGACCGGAGTGTCCCAGGATATACTTTTTGACCTTGATCGTAGATGACAGGAATGAATCAATGATTGAAGAAATCTTACCAAATTTATACAGAATCGAAATTCCCCTTCCCCATAATCCTTTGAAAGCCCTCAACTCTTATGTGGTAAGGGGTTCGAAGCAAACCCTGATTATCGATACTGGGTGGAATCAAGAAGAATGCATGAACGCAATGCAGGCTGGGTTGAGGGAACTTGGAGTCGACATAAGCAAAACGGACTTTTTCATCACCCATTTCCATGCTGACCATCTTGGCCTCGTCTCGAACCTCGTCACAAGTACTTCGACGATCTACTTCAACCAGCAAGATGCGGATCGGGTTCTTTCAGGGATCCCGTTGGATGATTTTGTTAACTTTGCGCGTTTGAATGGTTTTCCTGAAGATGAGCTTCAAGCGGCCCTTCGCAGCCATCCCGGTCTCAAATACAAATCAAAGGTACGCTTGGCCTTTCATATTCTGAAAGAAAACGATACGATAAGTATCGGAGATTACTTATTCAAGTGTGTTCAGACACCCGGCCATACCTGGGGTCATATGTGTCTTTACGAACCTAACATGAAGATCTTTGTGGCAGGAGACCATATTCTTAGTGACATTACTCCTACCATTCAATTATGGTCTGATGATTGGAATCCCTTGAAGGAATATCTGTCAAGTCTAGATAAGGTCGATGCGTTCGATATCGAACTTGTACTCCCTGGCCATAGAAGTGTTTTTAGGAATTGCACTGAGAGAATCCAGGAGTTGAAGGACCACCACCAGAAGCGGCTCGATGAGATTATTACTATTTTGGAAAAAGGCAGCCAGAATGCTTTTCAGGTGGCCTCCCAGATGAATTGGGAGATTGTGTATGACTCTTGGGATCTGTTCCCTATTACGCAAAAATGGTTTGCCATTGGGGAGGCAATTTCTCACCTGAAATATCTTGAGGAAAAGAGGGTCGTGCAAAAGGAAATGCGTGGAAAGGGGCGGGTGTTCTCATTGAACATAAACCCTGCAATTTGATTTGCCCACTGTCAAGCAACTGGAAAGAGAGGGGGCGATGTCAATTCTGACAAGTGCGGAAATTCAAAGGAAAGAAACGAGGGGGACTACTTAATTTTAAAGGATTCTTCCATTCCGATATACTGCTTCCTCAGCTTTGGTTTCTCTATCTTACCTGTTGGATTGCGTGGAACATCACCGAAGAAGACTTTTCTGGGCCTCTTATATTTAGGTAATTTTTCGCAGAAGGTGAGCACCTCTTCTTCGGTGAGGGTCTTTCCCGGAACAACCGAGATGACGACGGCCACTATCTCTCCCAGACGCTCATCCGGGATGCCAATGGCTGCAACATCTTTGATACTGGAATGTGCATGGAGGAAGTCCTCAACCTCCACAGGAAAGACATTCTCCCCTCCACAGATAATGAGATCTTTCTTCCTATCGACCAGAAAAATAAAACCATCCTCATCCTGCTTGGCCATATCTCCCGTGTATAACCATCCATTCCGGAGCGCCTTGGCCGTAGCCTCTGGGTTTTTGTAATATTCTCTCATCACACCATCGCCACGAACGACCAGTTCTCCAACATCTCCCTTTTTGACATCGTTTCCGTCTTCATCCACAACACGGGTCTCCCAGTTAAACCCGGGAAGACCAATGGCCCCAACCTTATGTTCATTCTCAATCCCGAGGTGGACACAGCCTGGACCTGTCGATTCGCTCAGACCAAAGGTGGTATCATAAGCCA
>SMTZ1_10001853_pt1 | contig 21334 bp, 19 predicted proteins | sample DeeMarSWOR136_30_FD_25667 | JGI IMG/M metagenome (IMG submission 25667) | reverse complement strand
AGAGGACAAGGTCGTAAGCCTTGGCGATGAGGGCATAGGTCGCCCCCCTGACGGTCTCCAGACCGGTGCCGCAGAGGTTCTCGACCCGCACGATAGGTATATAGTCAAGCTTGAGGGGATAGGCCAGGCTCTGGCCGCCTTGGAACCCGACGGTGCCGGACCATGCTGCCTGGATATCTTTGGGACCGACGCCGGCGTCTTCGAAGGCTTCATAGGTTGCTTCGACAACGAGGTCCCAGGCACTGCAATCCCAGCGCTCACCGAACTTGCTGCAACCCATGCCTACGATGGCGACTTTATCTTTAATGCTCTCCATCTCTCACCTTCCTTAAGCCTGCCTGAGAGGACGGCATTTCCAGTAGTAGTTGCGAATACCGCGCTCACTGTGCATCCACCTGAAGGTAAGCTCCACTGGCATGCCGACCTCGATCTTGTCGGGGTCGCGGTCTGTCATCTGGGCGTAGAATCTTCCACCTTCGTCAAAGTCGAGTATGCAGAGAATGATCGGGGGGTCAAGCGTTGGCCCCAACGAGTCCTTGCTGAATGTGAAAAGTTTAGCCTTCCGGTCCGCCAGACGGACTTCCTCGAACTGGTCCTTGCTCTGACAGTACATGCAAATCCTTTGCGGTGGGAAGTTGATGTTACCGCAAGAGAGGCATTTGCCACCACGACAACTGATATTCCAACTGCGGTCACGCCACTGGATAGTAGCCGCAGACTGATTCTCGAAGAAGAACGAGCCCTGGAGGAGGCCGCGATAACGCAGGTAGTGGGTGTAGCTGGGGAGTGGCATCTTGGACTCAAGATGGTACTTGATTCCCCGCCGGTTCTTTTGTACCTTGCCAATACCTCGCCCAACATTAAGGACAAAGGCGTCCGCTCCATCTCCATAGCTGGCAACCAGAATCTTAGCGCCAGTCTTTGCCTCTTCCAGGGCACCGACCAGCATCATAAGTGTATAGGCGGCGCCGGTATTGCCCACGGTTGAGAAGAGTGAATCCTGCAGTTGAGTTTGCACATCGAATCCCAGTTTCCTGGCGACAGCCTGGTGCCTTCTGGTATCATACGCGAAGAGAACCGCCCTGGAGAAGTCAGCTGGTTTGAGGTCGTACTTCGCCATAAGGCCCTTGACGGCTTCCACCACGTTGTCCTGATAGCCGTGCTCGATGATGAAGCGGTCTTCCCATGATCTGACGAAAAGATCGTCGTCCAACCGCCACTGGTACATGATATCATCGTAGTGGGTGTGACTTGCGTCTACGGTAGCTACAACGTTGTTTTTCCCTATGAGAACGGCTGCTGCTCCATCACCGAATGACCTCTCGTCAGCGGTAGATGGATGCCCCATACGGCAGTCCGCTGCAGTGACCAGGACGGTGTTAGCCGAGCCGGCTGCGACGGCATCCAGTGCAGCTTGTATGGCTGTTGTTGCTGACCTCAGGGAGTTGGTGAAGTCGGCGGTGCGGACACCACGCTTGAGGTCGAGCGCCTCGGCAACTATCGCAGCGCACTGCTTCTCTTTATATGGAGTCGTCGTAGAAGCCATGAAAAGGGCATCGACCTGCACGCGGTTAATTCCTTGGAGGCAGTTGTTTCCGGCTTCCACAGCCATGGTGATGCTGTCTTCATCGAAATTGGCAATCGCGCTCTCTCCCGCAACAGGAAGACCACCCCAGCTCAGCCAGATAAGCGACCGGTCCAGTCGGTAGATAGGTATATAAGCGCCGTATGAAACAATCCCTGCCATTTATTTCTCCTTTTACGAAGTCATGACAAGCTGCCTGCCGTATCCGAATCGGGAGTAAGACCAAATGCTACGAGGTGGAGAGGGCAAGAGTTGGGGCTAAGTCGAGCTTGATTCCCGGACCCATTGATGTTGCTATCGAGGCACTTCTAATAAATTGTCCCTTGGCGCCACTTGGTCTTGCTTTCATTACCGCATCGATTATTGCTGCAAGGTTCTCCAGTAGCTTCTCGTCCTCGAAGCTGACCTTGCCAACAGGTGTATGGATGATGGCAGTTTTATCCAGCTTGAATTCCACCCGCCCTTTGCGGGCATCTGCAATTACTTGGGGCAGGTCGGTGGCTTGCGCTACGGTTCCTGACTTGGGATTTGGCATCAGCCCCCGTCGTCCCAGGACCTTACCCAGTTTGCCGATCTTGGGCATCATATCGGGTGTGGCGATAGCGACTTCGAATTCGACCCAACCCTCCTCTACCTTCTTGATAAGTTCATCTCCACCGACATAATCGGCTCCTGCATCTCTGGCAAGCTTCTCCGCCTCACCTTGGGTAAATACGAGGACGCGCACTGCCTTGCCCAAACCGCTGGGCAGAAGAGCGACCCCTCGAACCTGCTGGTCGGCATGGCGCGGGTCAACCCCCATACGCAGGTGGAGTTCAATTGACTCGTCAAATCCGGCATATGATGCTTGCTTCGCCAGGCTGATAGCCTCCTGCGGAGGGTATGTCTTCATCCTGTCTATCTTGCTCAGTGCTTCGCGATACTTTTTACCATGTTTTGCCATGACACTCCTAATTTGTTACGTCGATACCCATGCTTCGTGCTGTTCCTTCTACTATCTTCATGGCGCCTTCGAGGTCGACAGCATTCAGGTCTTTGAGCTTGATTTCGGCGATCTCGCGGATTTTCTCCCGAGGAAGGCTGCCGATTTTATTCTTCCTCGGACTATCGCTACCCTTTTCCGCACCGAGAGCCCTCTTCAGTAAATCAGCTGCCGGCGGTGTCTTGGTAACAAAGGTGAATGAACGGTCCTCGTAGATAGTTATCTCCACAGGAACAATCGAGCCTGCTTGGGAAGCAGTCTGGTCGTTGTAGTCCTTGCAGAAGGCCATGATATTCACCCCGTGCTGTCCCAGGGCGGGACCTACCGGCGGGGCTGGTGTGGCCTTACCGGCTTCTATCTGCAGTTTGACCATTGCTTTAACCTTCTTTGCCATTTTTCTAACCTTCTTCGACTAGGATTTATTATAGCCTATAGATGCCCTTGCCGGGTAACAAGAGCTTCCCCTGTGTTCAGAGCCTCTCCACCTGGAGAAAGTCCAGTTCAACCGGAGTCTCCCGCCCGAAGAAAGAGACCATGACCTTTACTTTCCCCTTCTCTTCATTGATATCGTCAACCACCCCGATGAAATCAATGAACGGCCCATCGATTATACGAACACTCTGCCCTCTCGTGAAGCCTACCTTGACCCTCGGCGTCTCCGACTCCATTTGCTTGAGAATAGACTTAACCTCGGGCTCATCCAGTGAAACGGGCTCGATCTTGCCTTTGTCATCCTGGGTGCTTACCAGCCCGGTGACCCCTGGAGTATTGCGCACAACGTGCCAGCTCTCGTCATCCATGACCATCTCGACCAGAATGTAGCCGGGGAATATCTTCCGGGCAACGGTGCGACGCTGTCCATCCTTTATCTCTATCTCGTCTTCCGTTGGAACCACTACCTGGAAGATTTTATCCTTGACATCCATAGATTGGATACGGTGCTCCAGGTTTGTCTTGACCCGGTCTTCGTATCCCGAGTACGTATGGATTACGTACCAGTTCCTCTCTTTTTTTTCCATGCGGAGCTTTCTAATGTTTGAAATTCAGGGAAGGTAACTACTCGAGACGGAGGCTGTTTTCACAGAAAACGGTCTTCTATTTCATAGCCATGCTGTCTTACGGTGTCATCTTAGCAGGATTACATTCATCAATTCGGCAAACCCAAAATCGATCAAGTAGAGGACAAGAGCAACCGCCACAGTAGCGATAATAACCAGGGTGGTTAAGTAGGTGGCTTCTTGCCTTGTAGGCCAGACCACCTTTCGTAACTCTGATATAGTCTCACCAACGAATTTAAACCTTCGTTTTTCTTGTCCTTTTGCTGTAACCTGACGCCTCAATTTGCTCCCGGTGTTTGGTTATCTCGCCTCTCGGTGCAAAGTATGAACCCTGCAGCGAGGACAGTATTTATTTAGCTCCAGCCTTCCCGTATCGCTTTTCTTATTCTTACTGGTGGTATAGGTTCTCTCCTTGCACTGGGTGCAGGCCAGATGGATAGTTATGCGGGACTCACCTTTCTTTGCCATTTCTTATGCGGTTACCTTTGTGACCAGGCCTGCTCCCACTGTTCTGCCGCCTTCCCTGATGGCGAACCTTACGCCTTCCTCCATGGCTATGGGAACCAGCAGATTTATCTTCAATTTAACATCATCGCCGGGCATAGCCATTTCCACCCCGCTGGGCAGTTCGATCGTACCGGTGACGTCCATGGTTCTGATATAGAACTGTGGTTTATATCCGTTGAAGAACGGGGTATGGCGTCCCCCCTCCTCCTTGGTCAATATATATACTTGGGCCTCAAACTTAGTATGGGGCGTAATCGAGCCCGGTTTAGCCAGTACTTGCCCTCTCTCCACCTCATCGCGTTCTATACCCCTGAGCAAACAGCCGACGGCGTCTCCCGGCTGTCCTTCCTCCAGCATCTTGTGGAACATTTCGACACCGGTCACCACGGTTTTGGTTGTCTCCTTCATTCCTACTATCTCGACTTCCTGTCCCACTTTAATGGTGCCTCGCTCAATCCTGCCGGTAGCCACAGTGCCTCTTCCTTTGATACCGAAGACATCCTCAACAGACATGAGGAACGGCTTGTCGGCAGGGCGCTCGGGCAGAGGTATGTAGCTGTCTATTGCGTCGGTAAGCTCCAGGATTTTGCCGCACCACTCGCACTCGCGCTTTCCACATCCGCACTCAAGTGACTTAAGTGCGCTAACACGTATAATAGGAATCTCTTCTCCTGGGAAACCGTAGTGAGGGAGCAATTCCTCCCTCAACTCGAGTTCCGTGACTTCAAGCAACTCGGGGTCATCTACTGTGTCTATTTTATTCAGAGCGATTACTATCGAGGGGACCTCAACCTGGCGAGCCAGCAGGAGATGCTCTCTCGTTTGAGGCATAACCCCGTCATCAGCAGCTACCACCAGTACAGCACCATCCATCTGTGCCGCGCCTGTTATCATGTTCTTGATATAGTCAGCGTGCCCCGGACAGTCCACGTGGGCATAGTGGCGCTTCTCGGTCTCATACTCGATATGTGCTATAGCGATTGTCAGTCCTCTGGCTTTCTCCTCGGGGGCATTGTCGATAGACTCGAAAGCGCGAAACTGGGTAGAGCCAACTGTTGACAAGACCTTGGTAATCGCTGAGGTTAAAGTTGTCTTGCCATGGTCAACGTGACCGATGGTACCCACGTTGACGTGTGGTTTGGTCCGCTGAAAGACTTGCTTTGCCATGTGCCTTCCTCCCGATAGTTTTAACTAATGGAGCCCACAACCAGATTTGAACTGGTGACCCCGTTCTTACCAAGAACGTGCTCTACCGCTGAGCTATGTGGGCGGGTCAGTGGTGGAGGGGGTAGGATTCGAACCTACGTAGCCATTTCAGGCGGCAGATTTACAGTCTGCTGGTATTAGCCGCTCACCCACCCCTCCAGTGTCGTCCCCGAGCCCGAGAGCGGATTCGAACCGCTACCCTACCGATTACAAGTCGGTTGCGCTACCATTGCGCCACTCGGGCTTTTTTTTCGACCTTTATCTGATTCTAGGTAAACAAGTATAAAAATAAAAAGAAGCAAAGTCAAGGTTTCCCGTATCTCCACACCGTTCCGTCGGGCTTATCCTCGATGGTGATGCCCAGTTCCTTGAGGTCGCTCCGGATAACATCGGCTTGCTGCCAGTCTTTATCTCGCCGCAGTTGAGCTCTCCTCTCCAAAAGCAGAGCGATAACGGGCGCAACGTCGGCGGTCTCTTCTATGTCCAAGATGTACTTGTCTATCAGCGCCTTTAAGGCTTGTGACGAAATATCCGGTGTCTTAAGCTCAGCATACAGATTCAACCCCAGCACATCAGCAAGCTCCCAGAGCACCTTCTTCGCTTCACCGATATGCATATTTTCGTCATAGCCGCGGTTTATCTCTCTGGCGAGGTCGAACAGTACGGCGACAGCCTGCGGGGTGCCGAAGTCATCGTCCATAGCTTCGATGAACTGCTCACGGTATGATTGGGCGTCAAGGCCGGGTATTGCGGATTCAACGATATCGGTATGGACAGCTCGAACCAGCCTTTCAACACCTCTTTCCATTGATGCGAGGGATTCATCTGAGTAGCTTATCGGGCTGCGGTAATGAGAGCTGAGCACCCACAGCCTTATTGCATTTGCGCTGTATTTCTCAAGCGCCTGGCTGAGTGATATCAACATGCCTGTGGACTTGCTCATCTTATCCTCGCCCAGTTGCATCAGGCCGTTGTGAATCCAGTAACGTACGAAGGGTTTAACACCGGTATAGCACTCGGATTGGGCGATCTCGTTCTCATGGTGGGGGAAGATGAGGTCCTGTCCACCTCCGTGGATGTCCAGTGTCTCTCCAAGGTACTTGAGCGACATGGCGCTGCACTCAATGTGCCAACCCGGTCTTCCTTCACCCCAGGGGCTTGGCCAGTGTGGCTCTCCGGGCTTCGATGCCTTCCACAAGGTGAAATCCAGGGGGTGCTCCTTGGCGTCGTCCACTTCGATGCGCGCACCTGCCAGCATGTCTTCCAGATTACGCCCGCTGAGCTTGCCGTAGTCGGGGTCGCTCGCAACCCGGAAATAAACATCGCCATTTACCTCATAGGCATGTCCCTTTTGTATAAGTCCTTCAACCATCTCTATAATCTTGGGGATTTCCTCGGTAGCCCTGGGATACACGCTGGCCCGTTTCACATTGAGCACGTCCATGTCGGTGAAGTACTGGTTGATAAAACCTTCAGCGAGTTCCTTGGCGGGGATGCCCTGCTCATTGGCCTGTGTGATGATCTTGTCATCAATGTCGGTGAAGTTCTGGATATACTCAACTGTGTACCCACGAAACTCGAGGTAACGCCTGATGGTGTCGAAGATGATATAGCTCATAGCGTGACCCAGGTGGCAGGAGGCATAGGGAGTAACACCGCAGACGTACATTTTTACTGTATCGCCGTGAGGGAGGAAGTCTTCCTTTTGGGCGGAGAGGGTATTATATATTCTAATCACGCTTCTTCTATCAGTGCCGCAGAGTAGGCAGCTATTCCCTCTTCTCTGCCAGTGAAACCTAATCCTTCCGTTGTTGAGGCTTTTACAGACACCTGACTTTTACTGATGGACAGGGCTTGGCTTATGTTCTGCCTCATCTGGTCAATAAAGGGGCTAAGAAGAGGGCGCTCTGCCATTATTGTAGCATCGATATTATTGATACGCCATCCCTGTCCGCTGAGCAGCTCGACGGTGCGGTGAAGCAGAACGATGCTGGAGATATCCTTGTAAGCAGGGTCGTCAGGTGGGAAGTGGCTTCCGATGTCTCCCAGGGCGGCAGCGCCCAGCAAGGCATCTATGATAGCGTGAACCACAACATCAGCATCGCTCCAACCCTCAAGCCCCAGATTCGAAGGTATCTCTACGCCACCGAGGATTAGGGGGCGCCCGCTGGTTAACCTGTGGGCATCGTAGCCGATACCGATACGCATGATACTCCGGAGCCAGATGATGTTTTTTGACCGTTTCTGAGAAGAAACTCGGCAATAGCTAGGTCCTCTGGGGTAGTCACTTTTATATTTTGATAGGAGCCCATGTAGACCTCGACTTTATGACCCAATCGTTCCACCATGGCGGCGTCATCCGTAGCCTCGGTATCAAACTGACGATATGCCTCTGTTATGAGGTCGTAGCGAAACACTTGGGGAGTCTGTGCAGCCCAAAGGCTCTGACGTGCTGGCGTCTTCTGGACGAGGCGACGCGAGGAGACAACCTTGATGGTATCTTTCACCGGTACTCCGGCAATTGCGGCACCGCTTTGTCTGGCTGCAGTGAGCCCTCTCTCGATAAGGTCAATGGTTACACACGGTCTGGCGCCATCGTGGATTACCACCCAGGCGCAATCTGAAAGCCTGCGCAGCCCTTCTCTTACTGAGTCCTGACGTCTTGAGCCTCCAGGACATACGGAGCTCACTTTGGTCCAGCCGTACTTTTCTACCAGCTTTTGCCCTCGCCTTAAGCTCCGTTTTGCCAGTACGATGACGATCTGATCGATAGAGGAGCAATTCTGGAAAATAGTGACCACTTTTGCCAGCAATGGTTCCTGCCCTAGTTCAGCAAAGACCTTGTCAATGCCACCCATTCGGCTGCTCGTACCAGCAGCGACGATTATGGCACCGACTCTATTGCTGGCTTCTTTCATTATTGAGGGGTTCCTTATGGGCTTCTTTGATTTGAGCGAAGATCATCCGACCTGCAGCGGTCTGCAGTACCCTTGTGATGGAGACACCGATATCGGTATCAAGATATCTGCGGCCTCCTTCAATTACCACCATGGTACCATCATCGAGAAAGCCAACACCCTGACCCGGCTCTTTACCCTCCTGAACAACGCGCAAGGTCATTTCCTCGCCTGGCAGGATAACAGGCTTGACAGCGTTAGCCAGTTCGTTGATGTTGAGCACCTTTACCCCCTGAAGCATGGCAACTCGATTCAGATTGGTGTCATTACTTATAATCGGGCTCTTTAACGTTTTGGCTAACTTTACCAGCTTGTCGTCGATGTGGGCGATATTATCGAAGTCCATATCCGAGATCTGGACCGGGATATCTGAACCTTTTTGAAGCTTGGTCAGCATATCTAGGCCCCTTTTCCCACGATTGCGCCGCAATGAGTCAGTAGAATCAGCGATCAGGTGGAGTTCATTGAGGATGAACTTGGGAATGAGTATAGTGCCCTTGATAAAGCCTGTCTGCACGATGTCGGCGATTCGCCCGTCAATAATGGCGTTAGTATCTAGGATGAGCATATCCCCCGTTTTCTCCTTGGGCCTTGCGAGACTGGGGAAAGCGCTGGAAAAGAACTGCAAAACGGCAGGTCCCTGGAGTGCCATAACGGGTATCATAATACAAATTAAAAAGACACCAACAATGATAGGGGATATATCACCCCATCGGCCGGGAAGCATGGACAGAGGTAGGGTGACTAGGGCTGTGATCACCAGAGCGAACGAAAGCCCGAGGGCTACAGCAATAAGCGTATACTCGGGGACGATCTGTACGCCTCTACGGGCCCAGCGCCAGGGGCGTATGGTGACATAGGGAGCCATGAGGAAGCCGCAGACAAAAAATGCGATGGCGAGGGAAATAACCCACGTCATCTCAGTGGCAGCATCGCTCTTTTCAGCGACAAAGATACCTAGCCTCCACCCCCCTACCCCCAGGATTGCTCCGACAATAAGACGGATTAATATTTCTGTCCGCATGAAGGCTATATCCTCCGCGGTCTAAATAATAACGGATAATATTGAAAAAGACCACTATTATTGCCTTTATGAAACCGTGTCCAGCTAACGATTCTAATTGCTACTCCTGCACGATGCTAACATATTAACTGTGAAGTGTCAATTTCACCGCAGAATGCTAATTGCAATGATTATACCAATAACGAGCGCGATTAGTCCATATACGCTGACAAGTGAATCTAAAAAACCTACGAGCCTTGTCTCGACGAGTGCTCTGACGACATAGCTCACAACCACGCTTGTACCTGCGATTGCCTGCAGACCGGGGCCACGCTTGCGATTGACGGAGCGACTCACCGCTTCGCCTATGGCGTAGCCAATCCCCAGGGTAATAATTATCCAGAAGTAGCCATACAAGGGAATGTAGGACCATAGAGCGCCCAATGCTGAGGCGGTGATTAAGCCGGCAGCAATTGCCCTCAGGTAAAAAACGGCAGAAACCTGGTATACTGGCAGCCGCTTCACGGCTGCACATTCAGGGCAGCGCGCGCCAACAGGAGTCTGAACCACGCACTTGGGGCATATAGGACGCTCGCATTTGCCACACCTGAGCTCCGTCTCGGTATCGGGGTGAAACGAGCATCTCATCCCTGTTGTCTATCCTGTCCTTTTTCCGGGTTGGCGATAGCGAAGGTCAATTCTCCTTCGGCAACAGTTTTACCTTCCACAGTCGCCTTGCCGGTACCCTTGCCTATGGGGCCTCGCATCTTGGTGAACCTCACCTCAAGACGCAGGCTGTCTCCGGGCAGTACGGGCTCTCTAAAACGGAAGTTGTCGACACCGGCAAAGAGGATGATCTTACCTTTGTTCTCCGGAACGCTCAATACTGCTACGGCGCCGACTTGAGCTAAGGCTTCTATAATGAGGACTCCGGGAAAGATAGGGTAATCGGGGAAATGGCCCTGGAAGCAGAATTCTCCGCCTGTAACGTTCTTTATTCCTACTGCACCCTCGCCAGCCTGTAGCTCGGTTATCTTATCAACCATAAGAAAAGGCCAGCGGTGGGGGATTATTTGTTGAATTTCTCTTGAATTTAGCATCATGGGATCACCATCCTTTTTTGCTCTGCCAGAGAGATCATTTGCTGTACTGCCTCTTGAGGCAGGTCTACACTGCCGATGTCGGCTCCAATGGCGTTATCCAAGCCGTGGTAATCACTGCCCCCGGAAGTAGCGAGACCATGCCGACTGGCTACATTTTGAAGATGAGCTATTGTGCTTCGTGAGTAGTTTGCATAGTACACTTCGAGACCCATAATGCCTGCTTGTTTCAATTGTGCGACAAAGGGCTCGAGGTTCTCTATATCTGCGGGATGAGCGAGGAATGGTAAGCCACTGGTTTTCAGGATTAAATCAATAGCCTCAACCGGCGTGACTTTCTTGCGTTCGATATAGGCAGGGCCGTTGCGACCGATGTATTTCGTGAAGGCCTCTTTGAGGGAAGTGACGTAGCCGCGTTCCAGCATAGCTTGAGCAATATGGGGCCGTCCGATATTTCCTCCTTTAGCCAGTTCAACCACTCTTTCCCATTTGATATCAATGCCCATCTCTGACAGCTTCGCTACCATTTTTTGCCCCCGATTATATCGGGAATCTCGCAGTTCTTTCAAAGATTCATTGAGGGTGATGGACGTGTGGTCTATGAAGTAGCCTAGAATATGCACCTCGGTCTGTGGCATATTGGTGCTTATCTCAACTCCCGGTATCACTGCCAGATGAGGACAGCCTCTCGCTGCCTCAAGGGCTGGTTGTATCCCTTCAACAGTGTCGTGGTCGGTAATTGCTATAACGTCTAGACCTAACTCCGAAGCTTTCCGAACAATCTCCTGTGGGCTCAGCCTTCCGTCTGAGGCAGTGGTGTGAAGGTGAAGGTCTGCCTTCATTTCTCCTCTAACGTTAAATCAAGACGGCTGATGCTTGACGCTCTGCCACTCGCATTATCTATGTCCACCAGAATTGAGTTGAACAGGGGATTCCCTTTTCCTACCGATAGGCGGTGTGGCATTTGCGTGAGAAACCGCTCGATTACTAGTTCGGTATTATCGCCGATGACTGAATCTGCGGCGCCAACCATACCTACGTCACTTACATAGGCGGTACCTCGGGGCAGTACCCTGGTATCGACGGTTCCAACGTGGGTATGGGTTCCAAGCACAGCACTGACGCGACCATCTAGATACCAGCCAAGGGCCATTTTCTCAGCTGTAGCCTCTCCATGGAAATCGACCAGTATTACAGGGGGTTTGTCGCTGACCTCTTCGAGCAGTTGGTCCATAGCTCGGAAGGGGCATTCGAAATGCCCCATGAAGACGCGTCCTAACAGGTTAACAACCATGGCACACTCTGTAATGATGTAGCCATTACCCGGAACACCGGGAGGCATATTCAGCGGGCGGAGGATACGTGGCTCGGATTCAAGCAGGGGTATGATCTCTTTATGATGCCAGATGTGATTTCCTGAGGTGATGACATCCACGCCGGATTGAAAGAGTTCCTCAGCGGTTGCAGGTGTTATCCCTATGCCACCGGCAGCGTTTTCGCCGTTAGCGATGACGAGGTCGAGTTCATGCTCCTGGCGCAGCCTCGGCAAGAGCTCTGCGACAGCCTTTCTGCCCGGTCTGCCGACCACATCACCTATCATTAATAGTATCAATAGGCCTCCGCTCGATTGAGCAGTTTTTATTTAGCATAGTCCACGGACCGTGTCTCACGAATGACGGTGACCTTGATCTGTCCCGGATACTCGAGGCTTTCTTCTATCTTCTTCGCGATATCTCGTGACAGTTTTACTATGCTGAGGTCATCGATATCCTGGGGCTTAACCATAATGCGAACCTCACGGCCGGCCTGGATAGCGAAAGATTTTTCCACGCCGGGGAAGCTTAATGCCACGTTTTCTAGCGCTTCAAGCCGCTTGAGGTGTTGCTCCAGGGACTCCCGTCTTGCTCCTGGCCTCGAGCTTGAGATAGCATCAGCGGCGGCAACGATGAAACCATATACACTCATAGTGTCTGTCTCGCCGTGATGCTCAGCAATAGCCTTTGATACCTCAATGGATTTACCCAGTCTCTTCGTTATGTCGGCACCGATAGCAGCATGGGGACCCTCAGTCTCCTGGTCGGCTGCTTTACCGATGTCGTGCAGCAGACCTGCTGTTTTAGCTATATTAATGTCAGCCCCGAGTTCCGAGGCTATCATCCCGGCAAGATGCGCTACCTCGATACTATGTGTGAGCACGTTCTGTCCGTAGCTGAAGCGGTACTTAAGGCGCCCCAGCATCTTGATTATCTCGGGATGGAGACCAACGACCCCTGATTTGAAGGCTGCTTGCTCACCTTCGGTCTGGATGATGGCGGCTACCTCATCTTTGGCTTTCGCGACCACCTCCTCAATCCGGGCGGGGTGGATGCGACCATCAAGTATGAGCCTTTCCAGGGCCAACCTGGCGATCTCACGGCGGATCGGGTCAAAGCATGAAATGGTTACCGCCTCGGGCGTGTCATCGACGATGAGGTCGACTCCGGTAGCATTCTCCAGCGCCCTGATATTGCGCCCTTCGCGACCTATGAGGCGCCCCTTCATATCATCTGATGGCAGGGAGACCACGGAAACCGTGGCCTCGGAGGCTACGTCGGAGGCACATCTCTGAATGGCGAAGGAAATGATCTCCCTCGCCTTTTGATCTGCCTCTTCCTTTAGTTCGGTTTCGACTTCACGTATGCGCTGAGCCAGGTCTTGACGGCATTCCTCTTCTACAGTGGTCAACAGGACCTCTTTAGCCTCGGTTGTGGACATGCCTGAGATAAGCTCCAGCTGATGCACCTGCTTTTTCTTGAACTCCTCCAGTTGAGCGAGAGACTTAGTCACTTCGTTTTCCTTGGCGGTAAGGCTGTGCTCTCGCCGCTCGTGAGCCTCGATTTTGCGGTCAAGATTCTCTTCTTTTTGAGAGATGCGTCTTTCCTGTCGGTGGAGTTCTGAACGACGTGAGCGAATCTCAGACTCAACATCAGCCTTCATCTTCAAGGATTCCTCCTTGGCTTCAATGAGGATCTCCTTCTGCTTGGTAACTGCTTCATCGAGAATGTTAGCAGCATCCTGTTCGGCTTTCTGTAATCGACGAGCCATAATGAAGTGACGGATAAGGAAGCCAACTGCCACTCCGATAAGAAGCATTACTATAATGATTGGTATCAAATAGATAACATCGACCATTTTTACGACCTTTCTTTACCGCTGGTTCGGCTCCTTTGTGTTCTGCTCCTGCCAAACGCGGTCAATAGTACGGTTTATCAGCTCATAATCAAATCCGCGCCGCTTCAGGAAGGCTCCCAGACGCTTGCGAAAGCTTTGGTAGTCTAATCCTGCAAGCGAGCGCACCTTTTTCTGTGCTGCCCGATAGGCACCTAACTCGTCGTCGACCTCTGCTACAGCCTCAGCGATAGTCTCCGGATCGACACCTTTCTGCTTCAACTCCAATCCTATAAGTCGGCGGCTGAGCGGCCTGAAGTTCTCGCGGTTCTCCTGCCAGAACTGGGCGAATGCAGCGTCATCGACCAGGCCCTGTTCCTTTAACTTGGCGATCACTCGCTGTACAGTATCATCATCGAAGCCATGCCTATTTAATCGATTTTTAAGTTCAGCTTCACTTCTGGGACGTACGCTTAATAGTCTCAGTGCTCTGTTCAATGAGCGGTGAAATGTATCAGTGCTCTTAAGTTGTTCGATCTCGTGAAGTGAAAAGGTCTGTCCTTTCTGAATCCCAACATCGGCAGCCACGGTAAGGCTCAAACTAAAAGCAGAGCCGCTGTCCAGGATAACTTTGACAAATCCCCTGCGCTTTCTATGCGTCCCAATGACTGTAACTGTGTCCATCCAATTCCTCTAGGCACTGGTAAACTGAGGAAGGAGGATGACGCAGAGTTAGGGGACGGGAGAGGTAAATGGCAGAGCTATTCTGTTGAGCCTACCGTTTCTGGCTCAACGTTGGCGGGGTGGGTGGGGAAGGATACGGATTCTTTTTGTGTGCTGGCAGTTGCTCTAATCTGGCGCTCAATATCCTGAGCAATCTCTGGCTGTTGCAGCAGGAATTCCTTGGCATTCTCTCGACCCTGTCCAAGCCGTGTATCATTCATGGTATAGAAGGCTCCGGTTTTGGTAACTATGCCTGTCTCGACTCCGAGGTCGAGGATTTCGCCCTCCTTGCTGATACCTCGATCGAACATAATGTCGAATTCGGCTGACCTGAAGGGGGCAGCGACCTTGTTCTTGACCACCTTAGCCCTGATTCTGGTGCCCACTACTTTATTTCCCACCTTGATGTTATCTACTCGCCTGAGGTCGATTCTTAGTGAGCTGTAGAATTTGAGGGCTCTTCCTCCGGGAGTTACCTCTGGATTGCCAAAGAAAACGCCTACCTTTTCCCTAAGCTGATTGACGAATACCACAGCGGTACGGGATTTACTTATGGACGCTGTCAGTTTCCGCAACGCTTGGGACATGAGCCGCGCCTGCAATCCAACATGGGTGTCTCCCATTTCACCCTCGATCTCTGCCCTCGGCACCAGTGCTGCGACACTGTCGATCGCTATCACATCGATGGCCCCGCTGCGAACGAGCGCCTCGGTGATCTCAAGAGCTTGCTCGCCGGTATCGGGCTGGGATATCCACAGGTCCTCTATGTTAACCCCGCAGGTCGCGGCGTAGGCAGGATCAAGGGCATGTTCTACATCTATGTATGCCGCCTTCCCTCCATATTTTTGGGCCTCGGCGATGATATGCTGGCAAAGCGTTGATTTGCCTGCTGCCTCAGGCCCAAAGATTTCGGTGATCCGCCCTCGAGGGATACCACCGATGCCTAGGGCTAAATCTAACGAGAGTGAGCCGGTGGAGATGAAATCTACCGCGACCCGTGCGGGTGCCTCCCCCAGCTTCATGATAGAGCCCTTGCCGAATTGCTTTTCGATCTGATTGATCGCTAAATCGAGCGCCTTTTCCCTCTCACTCACCATACCATAGCTCCTCGATTCAACCACCTCCGTCCACTTACGTGAACTCCTCCTCAGCCAATCCGCGCCTACCTTAACATATTTAGGTTAAAAATACAAGTGGATTTTAAGCTGAAGGGGCTGATGTATAAGAGTCGATTCTACAGCTCTAACAGAAGAATCGTCTTAGAATACATCAGATTGCAAGTTGCTGCTGTTTGAATTATATTCAAGCAGTAGCTTTAACTCAGGAGCTTAGCTTGAGTGTTAGATATACTATCATCAGGACGAGTGCTGGTTGGATGGTAGTAGGTGGTACTGAAAGAGGGCTTCGCTTTCTCACTTTGCCGCGGTCATACCGAGAATCGGTGCTTGATGGAAATGAAGGCCTATTTCGGGACGCCGTTGAGGATAGCTCTGTTTTTGGGGACCTCCCTTTGCGGCTGCAGCGATACTTCGATGGCGAGAAGGTCACGTTCCCGGACACGCTTGATTTTTCTGAAGCTACCGCTTTTCAGGAAACTGTATGGGGAGAGACTCGTTCTATTTCATACGGAGAGGTTAAGAGCTATAGTTGGTTAGCGAGGCAGATTGGTAAACCGCAGGCATGCCGTGCAGTAGGACGAGCACTGGCTCGAAATAGGCTGCCAATTATCGTGCCCTGTCATCGAGTGGTGGCGAGCGACGGCGGTCTTGGAGGCTTCAGCGGCGGTTTATGGTTGAAGAGGCGCTTACTGGAACTGGAAGCAGGTCGATTGTGAAGGAGTGACTAAGGCTAATACACTCTTTCTTCTACGGTTAGATTCTGCTCGCTGATGAGGCTAATCAGGTGTTGATGAAGTTCTGGGCAGTAGTGGGCAGAATGGGGCAGTGATAGGTTTGTAACGCCCTCTTTGCTGATGATAGACAGATAGACAGCGTATTCTCCAGGGAACTGCTTGAGTATATCGAACAGTTCCCTCAGACGGTTGATATCTGCGTCGGTATCTTCAGAAGTAGGCAGGTTGATCTTAAGGCGGCCGTGGGATAGTGCCGCTTCCGGCTGTGCAGGCTGCTCGACAGGCTGCTCCACAGGTTCCTCGGCTTTGCTTGGCTGGTAAAGGGTAATGTTTTGGCAGGTAAGCTGGATGCGGTCGCCCCGCTTCCTTACCTTGCTTTTGACAATGAGGGTATTTCCTGCTACCCATAGGTCCTTCGTACGCTCGTAGACATCAGCCCAGGCTGTAACCTCGATGCTGCCCGCAAAGTCCTCCAGAACGGCACTGACTGCGGGTCGCTGGTCTTTTGTAAAGAACTGGCGCACCGAGGTCACTATTCCTGCGGTGATAACTGTTTGCCCCACCATCTCCTCACCGATATGGCCGCAGAAAGCGTCGACTTCGTCGGCAAGCTGCTGTGAGGCATAAGTAAAGGGGTGTTCAGAAAGATATATCCCCAGCAGTTCTTTCTCCCATGCCAGCTTTTCTCTGGTAGAGGTCTCAACTTCAGGCATTTCTAGGCCAGGCAGTGGTGTCTCTACACTTTGCCCCCACAGGTCAAGCATTGTGGATTGCCCCACGGCCTTGCGGCGCTGCTCCATTTGTGCTAGCGATAGTATACGGTCAACCCCGGCCAATAGAGTGCCGCGAGCACCTAGAGAGTCCAGAACTCCTACCTTTATCAGACTTTCCAGCGCTCGTTTGTTCATGTTTCGTAGGTCAGCACGGCGGCAGAAGTCATCGATCGATTCAAAAGGGCCCTCCTGTTCCCTTACTGAGATGACCGGTCTGATTGCAGCGGCGCCAACGTTTTTAATCGCTGCTAGTCCGAAACGGATAGCGGTGGCACCATCTTCAGCTTGCTCAATGGTGAAGCTCTCGTAACTTCGATTCACATCCGGCGGCAGCACCTTTATACCCAGGCGGTGACATTCACCGATTGCTGAGGCTATCTTCTCCGTCTGCCCAACATTAGTTGTGAGGAGTGCGGACATGAATTCTGCAGGGTAGTTTGCCTTGAGATAGGCGGTCTGATAAGCGATCATGGCATAGCTGACGCTATGTGCTTTATTGAATGCATAGCCAGCGAAGGGTTCGATAAGGCCCCATACTTGTTCCGCAAGTTCCTTGGAGAACCCCTTTTTATTCGCTCCAGCGAGGAAGCGCTGTTTCTCTTTTTTCATCACCTCGGGGATCTTCTTCCCCATTGCCTTGCGAACGATGTCAGCCTCGCCGAGACTATAGCCGGCGAATGCCTGAACAATGAGAAGTACCTGGTCCTGGTATACGATGACGCCATAGGTTTCCTGAAGTATTTCGGTGAGAGTGGGGTGGGGAAAACGAATAGGTTCCAGCCCGTGTTTTGCATTGATGAAGGTGGGGATATGTTGCTTTGGTCCCGGCCGGTAGAGCGCTACCATGGCGGCGATATCGCCGAAGCAACTGGGCTTGAGTTCCTTGATAAAGCGGCGCATAACCGCACCCTCGAGTTGGAATACCCCTGTTGTTTCTCCTGAGGAGAGTAGCTCAAAGGTCTTGCTATCATCGAGAGGTATAGTATGCAGGTCGATGTCTATGCCGCGCTTTTCGGCAACAGTTTGTTTCGCCTTTTCCAGGATGGTCAGGTTCGCTAATCCCAGAAAGTCCATCTTCAGGAGCCCGATCTGGGCGATGTCATCCATGGCGAACTGGGTCATGTGGACGCTTTGCTCGTCTGTCCTGCTGGGCCTTTGCAGGGGGACATGGTGGAGCAAGGGTTCCTTGGAGATAACCAATCCGGCGGCATGCGTGGAGGCATGACGGGCGATGCCCTCCAGCTTGGTTGCAGTGTCAATGAGATGTTTTATTGTCGCGTTATCCCGGTAGCCGGTGCGCAATTCGGCATTGGTATCAAGGGCTTCTGCAATATTGGCTGACAGTGGGGGGATTTGTCTTGCCACACGGTCGACGTCGCCGTAGGGCAATCCCAGCGCTCGCCCCACGTCTCTGAGTACTGCACGGGCTCCCATCGTGCCGAAGGTAATAATCTGAGCTACGCGGTCGGGCCCGTATTTATGAGCTACGTAGGCAATAACTTCATCGCGGCGGTCATCTTGGAAATCCAGGTCGATGTCCGGCATCTCCTTGCGCTCCACGTTAAGGAAGCGCTCGAAAACCAGTGTGTGAGACAGCGGGTCGATATCGGTTATACCAAGGCAGTAGAGTACGATGCTGGCAGCGGCGCTGCCGCGAACGCCGAAGAGGATATTTTGCTCCCGGGCAAAGGATATAACATCCCAGATGACCAGGAAGTAGTTGGCGAATTCGGTCGTTCTGATAACATCCAGTTCGTAGTTGAGCCGTTGTAGAACCTCTGTGGATGGCTCGGGATAGCGGGTTGCTAGGCCTCTGTTTGAGAGTTCAGCAAGATATTCGTAGGCTGTTTTACCCGGTGGCAGGTCGACCTCAGGGAGGTACAGGCGACCGAAGTCGAGATTGAGATTGCATGACTCGGCAATATGCTCGGTGTTGGTCAGGGCTTCGGGTAGTTCGGCGAAAAGCTCAGCCATCTCCTGCGGGCTCTTCAGATAGAATGAATCATCCGCCATCCGAGGGCGCTTTTCGTTATGAATAGTGTTATTGGTCTGGATGCAGAGCAGAATGTCATGGGCATAGGCGTCATCATGGTTTACATAATGAACGTCGTTCGTTGCCACGAGAGGGATTTGTAGCTTTCGGCTGAGACCCACCAGTTCTTTATTAATCTGGGCAAGCTCAGGTATGTCGTGTTCTTGGATTTCGAAATAAAAGTCGCTGAATACATCTTTGTACCAGAGAGCGGCTTTCTCTGCGTCCTCAAGGCGTCTCTCTAAAATGAAACGTCCCAGTTCGCCATTGGGACAGGATGAAAGGGCGATCAGGCCTTCACTATGGTTCGATAGAAGTTCTTTATCCACTCGGGGCTTGTAGTAGAATCCCTCGAGTTGTGCAGCGGTAGCGAGTTGAAGCAGATTGTTGTACCCTGTCTCATCTTTAGCCAGGAGGACCAGATGATATGGATTCTTGTCGGCGGGGAGCCTGCTCTGTCTCCCATTGGGCGCGATATAAATCTCACAACCCAGAATGGGTTTGATGCCCGCTTCCCTTGCTTCGCGATAGAAGGTGATTATGCCATAAAGCACACCGTGATCAGTGATGGCAAGGCTGTCCATTCCCAGCTCACCCGCTCTGCTTATCAGGCGTGGGATATGGCACATGCCGTCGAGGAGGCTGTATTCAGTGTGTACGTGAAGGTGGGAAAACATGGATATGTGTTATTATAGCACTGGTTTTTCCTTGCTGCGAGTGTTTTGCTGACACTGCTCCTTACGTTGACTGCTCCCTGTGTTTATGGTACTTTGTTAACTTGTATTGTGAGGAAGTAACAGGGATAGGTGTTCATGGTAGAGGGTTTATTCATAAGTCTCGTCGGCATGGGGGCAGTGTTCGTCAGCCTCACCATTGTAATGTTCCTGATGGTAGGCATAGAGCGCCTGTTTCGTGATGAGTCGGCGGAAGACGGGATAATGGAGGTTCTGGAGGAGATACCACTGGGGGGAATACCAGCCGAACAGATAGCAGGCCCGGAGGATAATATTGAGGTTGCTGCTGTTGCACTGGCGCTGGCCTCATACCTGAAAGAGCGTGGAAAAGAGTTGGGGAATAGGCCTCTAGTGATAGGTGGCATTCAATATCAGGTGGAGGTGGGGGAACTTTCGTCGCTGCCGGTAACCGTGGTCGTTAATGGTGAGAGCTATTGGGCTGCTGTTGGTGGGGAAGGATTGCCGGTTATGAGAAGGTTTACTCCAATAAGGATTGCTCCCAGGAGCAGGCTAGATGTTGGGCGTAGCTGGCGTTCAGCATATCCCCTGACACAGGGCGGTTACTGGTATCGGCGGGGTTGGAGTGGGAGAGATAGAGAGGCATGATGCTAGCGCTGCGTCTTAATGGAAACGTGATATGGATACAGGCAATATTACTGAGATAGTCGCTGGCTTTAAAGATATAAGCCCCCAGATGGTCGGTATGCTGGCTATCGCGGTTGTGCTTATTTATCTGGGCATTGGTAAACGAATGGAGCCCCTCCTTCTTGTCCCCATAGGCATAGGTATTATGCTGGCTAACCTCCCATTGGGAGAGGCAGTAAATCCGGCTACAGGGGAGGTAACAGGCGGTTTCCTGTACTATTTCTATGAGTATGCGCTGTTCAACGGGCTGATACCGTTGCTTGTGTTCCTCGGGCTTGGTGCACTCACGGATTTTGAGCCTCTGCTGGCTCGGCCGAGGACCTTTCTCCTGGGAGCTGCCGCGCAATTCGGAGTATTTGTTGCATTGATTGGAACCATTGCCCTGGGGTACCTGGATTGCTTCGATTTCAATCTCAAAGATGCCGCTTCTGTAGCCATCATCGGTGGCGCTGAGGGTCCCACAACCATCTACGTCGCTGCCAAGATGCAGCAAATCGGCGCCCACGAGACCACCTTTGCCGCTGTTGTGGTGGCCTGCTATTCCTACATGGCCCTTGTTCCAATTATCCAGCCACCTGTTATAAAACTGCTCACCACCAAGAAAGAGCGAATGATAAAGATGCCCTACGCACCTCGCCCGATCTCACGGCGGACTAAAATCATTTTCCCTGTGGTGACTATTATTCTGTGTGGCCTGTTTATTCCCAAAGCGGTTCCGCTCATTGGGATGTTTATGTTCGGCAATCTGCTCAGGGAGTGTGGAGTGGTGGAGAGGCTGGCAGGAGCAGCCCAGAATGAGCTGATGAATATCGTCACAATCCTGCTGGGGATCACCGTCGGCTCTACCATGATAGCGGATAAGTTCTTTACCCTGAGCACGATAGCTGTCTTCGGTCTCGGAATTGTCGCCTTCGTAACCGCCACCGCTGCTGGCGTGCTCCTGGGCAAGCTGATGTGCGTTCTCTCCAAGGGGAAGGTGAATCCAATGATAGGTGCAGCCGGGGTATCTGCGGTGCCCATGGCGGCACGC
>SMTZ1_10021857_pt1 | contig 21335 bp, 14 predicted proteins | sample DeeMarSWOR136_30_FD_25667 | JGI IMG/M metagenome (IMG submission 25667) | reverse complement strand
AGCTTGATATGTTCGCCTACAATGTCGGCGATCTCGAACAATTTGTTCTGGATACAGATCTCCTTCCCTTTGGCGGCGTGGTCATCCTTGGAATTCAGGCAAAGGCTCTTTCCTATATCATGCATAAGTGAAGCTGCAATAACCTTTTCGATAGAGATATTGAATCCGGCATCGATATTCCCTGTAGCGATAATATAAGCGATCTTCTCGACTACAATGGAATGGGCCTTTATATTATCCGGCATCCCATATCTTTCCATTAATTCAAAACATTTTTCTACACTGGGGATCATCTTCTTATATACCGTTATCAGGACTTTTTGTGGGCAGTTATATAATATGCGCAGCCACTTAGGCCTTATGATTTATTGATGGTTATATATATTAAATTAGATAAGATTCATAAGGATAGCAAGTCTTATTTTAGACTTGAAAAAGAACGATATCTTGGAAATTGATTATTTCAAAGGACTTAAGTTGACATTGTAGTTTCGTTATATTAATATACACGTAGCAATAATATACTTTGATTCGGTTATATATTAACGATCGGTAGAGATTTTATTAAAAAAATACATAGTAAGCGGTTTTTTGAGTGAATAAGCTATGGATAGGAGACCTTTTCATTCGTCATTTCGAACTATAAAGATTTCTCCCCATGATCGAATTGACAGGAAATTGTGTTATGCAGGTCTCAATAGGGGATGGTGAATATAAGAGATAATAACGGGAAATAATAAACTGACAGGGACATGATATAAAATGAGGCAAGATTATTTAAAACGTGCAAAGGGTATTGGGATAGCAATCTGCCTGATCACTTTTATCTCGATAGTGTCAATCTCCTTGGGGCAGTCTGTCGTACAGGTTACTGTAAATTATATCGAAGCCCTATCCGCCCCTGATCAATCCGGCAATAGGGTTAGTGCTTATGTTACAGTATCATCCACGGATCAGCAGATTGTTCATGACCTGTCCATATCGGCGTTTAAGGCCCTGGAGGATGGGATTGAGGTCCCTATAGAGTCGGTCTCTAAGACTGATGAGCCTATGTCGGTGGTCTTGGCTATAGATACCAGCGGTAGTATGCTAGCCAAAGATAGATCCGGCAAGACGTCAATGGAGGCGGCAAAAGAGGCTGCCATTGAATTCATCTCAATGCTGGGGGATGGTGATAGCATTGCCCTTTATAGTTTTGACAATGATACTAATTTACATCTGGATTTTTCTATTGACCATGAGGCATCTATCGAGGCGATAAATGCACTTACAGCGAGATATATGGCTGCCACCCGCCTTTATGATACTGTCCTGGAGGCTGTAAAAAAGTCCTCTGAGATCCCGAAAGGTAGGAGGGCGGTAGTAATGCTGACCGACGGCAGGGATGAGAAAGGGGATGGCACATGCAGTATCCATAGTTTAAGTGATGTCATAGATGCGGCCACGACAAAGACAATCAGAGTTCCGATCTATACCATAGGAGTAGGCCCGCAGGTGGACGCCAAGGAACTGGGGCGTATGGCCAGCCTAACCGGTGGAAGAAGTATGATTGCCACTTCGCTGTCTGAATTGTCCGGATTTTACAGGTTAATCGCGGATCAGTTAAAAAATCAGTATCTAGTCCAGTACATTACACATTCACCCAGCGGGGAACACAGTCTTGTAATCAAGGTCATGCAGGCAGGCGCTATAGGGCAAGATGAAAAGAGATTCTGGTCTCCTCCTTTGCCCGCGATGATTCCCATAATAGTAACCATAATAAATCCGGTGACAGGTGATTACATTCAAGACATTGTGGATATAAAGGCAAAGATTACGCCTGAGGAAGGGATATCAAAGTTAAGATACTACGTTGATGGCGCATTGAAGGAAGAGGATATGTCCGCGCCCTTTGAAGGATTCAGATGGGATACGTCAGGTCTCCCCGATGGACTGCATGTCATTCGAGTGGAGGCCATTCATATGAACGGCCAGACCGGTTATGCCGAGACAACAGTAAAATCGACCTCACCCATTTCGATCCTCAAAGGTAAAGGATTTGTGTTTTCAATAATAGGGATCTTAATATTATTTTTGTTTGTTATTGCAGGACTGTTTATAAGGAATCAGAAAAAGGATAGGAAAAGGCGGGTACCTTCGTCCGTTATAACAACAACTGCGAGAACTATCACGGGACCTGATTATAAGCCTGGACCAACAGAAGTGAAAAAAGAAAGCACCGCTGATGTTGATAATGAAGCGACGACAATGGATATACAATCTACCATGGAACCCCTAGCCAAGCTGACTGTAATTAAAAGCCATCAGCTTGATTTGGGGGCGGTCTTTAAGGTACTTGGCGCCACTGAGATTGGGCGTGGCACCGGAAATAACATCCGTATCCCTGACAAGTCGGTTTCCAGAAAACATGCGATAATAAATTACGCTGGAGGCAGGTTCCATATAAGAGACCTTAATAGTTCCTATGGCACTAAGGTAGATGGCCGGGATGTAAAATCCCAAGGAGTAGTCATTAATGATGGGGCGGAGATACAGTTTGGAAATAATACTATAATGAAATTTAATGTAATTATTTCTGGAAAGGAAGGAGCAAAGGATGATAAGACAATTGTATATAACCAGAAATGAAACTACCTTATTGTGCCATCTTTTCTCCTCAATCTTTTGACCAGATACGCCTGCAGGTTGGGCTCTTTCTCAGGATGTTTTGTAACAATCGTGACAGGATCAACTTCCACAATGCTGTAAACGCGTTCGAAAACCTTTTTACTTATTACTATCTGTCCCGGGCCAGCCCCGTCACAAAACCTTGCCGCATGGTTGACGGTATCGCCGATCACGGTAAATTCAATACGTTCCGAGGATCCTATAAAACCATGTATCACCTTGCCGGTATGAATGCCGATCCCAACCTCAAATATGGGTAGGCGACGGATCTTTCTTCCTTCTTCAAGCATGCGCATTGCCTCCTGCATTCTAACTGCTGCCTGCACTGCCTTTTCCCATTGATGGGGATCATTTTCAGGGCTTCCGAAGATTGCCAGTACCGAGTCGCCGACGTATTTATCAACCACCCCATCGAGGTCGGAGATGATCGGGACAAAGGCGTCGAACATCTCATTTATTGCATAAACTACCTCGTTGGGTTCCATTTTTGAGCTGAGAGATGTGAAACCGCGGACATCTGATACAAGAATAGTAACAGGATCTATCTCTTCTCCTCCGCGTTGCAAACGGCTGCACTTTTTTAATATTTTATCAGCAACCTTGGGCGAATACTGACGTAACAGGTTGGATCTAAGCAATTCCTGCTGTTGCAGGTCTTTCATGAGCACATGATCCTTTAAGAACATGGCAACCTGATTGGAGATGGCCCTTAAAAGTTCAAAATCGGTGACGGAGAAAGCCTCGCGAATAAAATAATTATCCACATACATCACCCCGAGCACATCTTCTCCTGAAAGAAGCGGAAGATAGATTGCTGATTGTACATCATAATATATGGCACTTTGAGGCACATTATCATCCCCCGTACTTCCAGATGGTTGGGAGGCAGTCCATACGAATGCCTCATGCCTCTTGAATGCGCGATCAACAAAGGTCATGCTCACTGAATGTTCACCTGGAGGCCAGTGAGCCTTGAGGAGCAGTTTACCATTTTCGTCGGGAAGCAGAAGCGCCCCACGCTGGGCATTAGGAATTGCTTGGCGGAGCTCCTGTAAAAGGAGTTGCCCCAGACTTTCAATCGTTGTATCTGTTCCTAATGCTTGAATAAAATTATTAAGGGCCTTTAACTTATGCCATACCTGTTTTTGCGAATCATCCACCCTTTCACCCTCTACCTCTGAGAATGGGGGTGTCATGGCGTTCTTTATTGATGTGATAGTCCCTTGCGGCGCACGATCGGCCCCTGTTGCGGAGGTAGGAGGCGCGGTTGCTTTAGAAGGAGGTTCAGGAGGAGCAGATTCAAGGAGATACTCATTGACAACATTGATATCAGGCTCGTGGGATCGATCAATTTTGGAAGAAAGAGGGCTATCTGAACTGTCAGGTAATCCTGATGAGAGATGTTTAAAATCAGGGGCACTGATAATTGTGGCATCCGTGGCTGGTTTTTGGGCTTTTTTTTCATCCTGGACCTGAATCTCTCTCTCAATATTGATAATAGTGTAGCCCAGCCGTATCTTTGAGCCGTATCTGAGCCTTATTTTACCTTCTATTCTCAGATCATTGATCCATGTGCCGTTCTCACTGCCAAGGTCTTCAATCCAGAATTCATCGTCTTCATAGGTGAGGCGAGCGTGGACATGAGAGACGTAACCATCCGGATACAAATCAACATCGACATGCTGACCAGCTCGTGGTTTACGGCCGAAGATAATATGGCTGGATGCCGTTTCAAATCTTTTTGGCGGATTAGGTGGAAGTGTATAGTCGATTATCATTACACTAAGACCGAGATGAAAAAATATTCAATGAAAAGAGATAATAAAAGACTAAGCTCATATTAACCTAAAGAAAGTATAGAAATATTTTGTACTTATGTCAATTATAATACTTCAGTGCTGATTTCTCCATTACTCTCATTCATCACTTGACAGTGAAAACTCTTTTACCTATCCTTTTCCAATATGAATATCCTATACGGCACATATGCCTTTATTGGCTCCGGCATTTTCCTTGCCTGCTTTCCGATCTTCTGGCTTTACACACGTTTCAAGGGGCGGTACGGCGAGGGATTGAGAGAGCGGTTTGGGTATTTACATTCTGATCTAATGCGCTATCTCACCGGATCACCGCGTATATGGATTCATGCGGTCTCCTTGGGCGAAATAAAGGCGGCTGAATCTATTATCAATTCGCTGAGAAGTATTATGCCGGGATGTTCAATAATCCTGTCGACGACTACAGCGCATGGTCGAGATCTGGCAAACAATATTTTCCATGACAAGATTCCGGTTATCTATTCGCCGATCGATTTTATCGTTTCCGTAAGAAAAGCCCTTAACAATGTTCGTCCTGATGTCTTGGTATTACTGGAGACAGAGATATGGCCGGCATTGATTAATGAAGCGCGGAAGATGGGTGTAAAGATCGCAATGGTCAATGGCCGGATCTCCTCGCGTTCATATAAAAAATATCTAATATTTCGAGCCTTCTTTCAAAGTGTCCTGGTCAATATTGATATATTCAGCATGATCACTGAGGAGGATAGAACGCGTATCGCCTCTCTAGGAGCCGATGTCGGTAAGATTTCCGTAAACGGTAATGCAAAATATGATCTACTAAACGGTTTGGCAGATCCGTCTATCGAGCTTGAGATGCGGAGGATCCTTAACCTTGAGAATCATCCTCCTGTTTTTATTGCTGGCAGCACGCGGACCGGCGAAGAGTCTATGATTATTTATGCATATGAAAGAATCATAAGGGAATTTCCTGATACTGTCCTGATTATTGCACCCAGGCATATTGACAGGACAGGAGAGATCGTATCCCTGCTTGAGAGATATAACTTGAGGTATCAGCTAAGGAGTGAATTGGGTAGTAATACCGCAAAACGCGTGGAACAGGTTGTAATTATTGATCGTTTTGGGGAACTCTTTAAATTATACAGCGTAGGAACCATCATATACTGTGGGGCAAGCCTGGTGCCATTGGGCGGACAGAATCCGTTGGAGGCCGCTGTATGGGGTAAGGCAATCCTTTACGGGCCCTATATGGAAGACTTTCTTGATGCAAAAGCGCTTTTAGATGCGAATGATTCGGGAATACAAGTTTCAAGTCCTGAAATGCTAGCGCAAAAGGTACTCAGTTTATTAAAAGATCCCGATCTTTTGAAAAATTATGGCGCCCGCGCCCGTGAGGCAGTGCTCAGGAATAGGAATGCAGGTGAAAGACATGCGCGTATTATATTGGACCTGATATCCCGCGATAAGAAGTAATAGAGACAATATAAATGTTTATGTATTGACTAATTTCTATTCTATATATAGGATAATAAAGAATATATCCTATATGGATTGCCTGATAATTCTTGCTATTAATTTTTTTAATACACAGACAGGGGGCGCTTTGAGTCTGGTAACTAGGATTATGGGTCGGGGGACCATGGAGATTCAGTGTGATAACAATGTTACTGTGAGAGGGGTCCTTTCAGGCCGTATGAAAAAGAACAGGATAAAGGTGATACAGGGAGATCGAGTAAAGGTCAGCGTGTCACCGTATGATACCTCACATGGCCTGGTTACTTACCGTTTCAAGTGAAGGTCCGTCTCTTTTCAAAGGTTAATTCATTTGTCACGCGGGTATTATAATAATATATCCCTATTCCACCTGCACTACTTAATATCTTTTTGCTATTAATCTCATCTATTATACATTATTATTCCTTTTATATCTTTTCCAAATTCATTTTTTGATATATAGATTATTCTATTAACGTAATAACCTAATATAGGATATAATTCAGCATATAGTAGTATGCGGAAACTTAGGAAACGGATGGTAATGCAGAAAGGAAGATTATTTGAGGCTGACCCTTATTAAATATATCTTAAGAGAGATTTACTCTTTTTTCTTTGTTGGCCTTCTAGTGTTTATTTTCATTATAATGGCTACAAGGATGATATGGATGACCGATCTCCTGGTAAATCAGCGTGTAAGCCTTGTTCAGATCCTGAAAATAATCCTATGCCTGCTTCCACAGGCCATCTTATTCTCAATGCCGGCCGTATGCCTGATGGGAGTACTGCTAGCCTTTATTAGACTCTCAGCCGATAATGAGATCGTGGCGTTAAACGCCGCAGGAATCAGTCTCTACCAGATAATGGCCCCTGTTATCCTGTTTTCGTTTACAGGATATATAATTACAAGCCTTATAGCTATATATGGCGTCCCGTGGGGCAACAGATCCTATAGGGATGTTATTCTTGGAATTATGAGGACCAAGATGGATGTAGCCATTAAGGAAAGGGTCTTTTATGAGCCTTTTGAGGATAAAATAGTATTTTTGGTTAATAGCTTTTCCTCCAAGGAAAGGACTATGAAAGATCTCTTTGTAGTAGACATGCGGGATCCATCAGTTACAGCTACCATTATAGCAAAAAAGGGTAAAATTATCTCTAACGATGGGGCGGATATAGTGACTATTCGATTCATGGAAGGCGCAATATTTGCTAATGAGATGGATTTCAATAAAGCCAGAACTATCAAGTTCGATAGCTATGACCTTAATATAGACATGGACGATGTGATGTCGTCGATGGTCTCAAGGGAGAGGGCCCCGAAAGAGATGTATATGAATGAATTGATTGAAAACCTCAAAAAATCAAATGATATAGACAGCGACAATCTTATCAGGATAAAGCTCTTTGAAATGTTTTCAATCCCTTTGGCAACCTTTATTTTAGGACTTATAGGCGCGCCTCTTGGTGCCCATTTAAAAGGAAAGGGGTATACTCGGGGTATCATTCTTAGCCTTATAATTTTCCTTGCATATTACATCTCTTTTATGGGTGTTAGATATATCTGTGAAACAGGCATTCTCTCTCCCTCTATAGGGGTATGGATACCCGTCTTTTTGTTGTTGTTCATTTGTGTATATCTGCTTGTAAAGACTATAAATTACCGATCTTTCGGTTTTTTGAAATGGCTCCTAGAACAATGATATATCAGTCACTGAACCGGATCCAAGAACCCTATTCAGGAACACTGCCGTGTATGAACCATTGATATTTTTTAACTGTTCCGGTGTACCGGCGTAGAGAAGGTATCCGCCCTTATCTCCTCCTTCAGGCCCCAAATCGATTATATAATCGGCGGTCTTGATGACATCCATATTATGTTCTATAACCACGACTGTATTGTTAAGTTCGACAAGATAGTTAAGGACCTCCAGAAGCTTTTTTATATCATCGAAGTGGAGACCGGTTGTGGGTTCATCAAGCAGATAAAGCGTCCTGCCTGTATCCCTTTTGCTCAACTCTCGGGATAGCTTTACCCTCTGTGCTTCTCCCCCGGAAAGTGTCGTTGCCGGTTGTCCTAACTTGATATATCCAAGACCCACATCAAGTAATGTCTTTAATTTCTTTTTGATGTTTGGAACCTTTTCAAAAAAGCTGTACGCCTGATTAACGGTCATATCCAGGATTTCGGCGATGTTGGCCCCTTTATATCTTACCTCAAGGGTATCCCGGTTAAAACGACGTCCCTTGCACGCCTCACATGTAACATGCACGTCCGGGAGAAAGTGCATCTCAATCTTGATCATGCCGTCCCCGTTACAGGCCTCGCATCTTCCCCCCCTAACATTAAAGCTGAACCTGCCAGCCTTATAACCTCTCATCTTTGATTCGGAGAGCATTGAGAAAAGTTCCCGGATATGGGTGAATAATCCGGTATAGGTTGCCGGATTAGAGCGAGGGGTTCTTCCGATAGGGCTTTGATCAATATTAATGACCTTATCAATATATTGGATACCTTTAATAGCCTTTACTCTGCCGACTTTCTCTTTTGATTGGTAGAGGCTTTTTGCGATGGACGGAAACAGCGTTTCATTAATAAGGCTACTCTTGCCAGAACCGGAAACGCCAGTCACACAAGTAAATGTACCTAGAGGGATTCGCACATTAATATTCTTGAGGTTATTGTGTTTAGCACCCTCGATAATAATCCACTTGCCATTTCCATTTCTTCTGGAATTAGGAATCGGGATATTAAGTTTCCCTGACAGGTATCGTCCTGTTAATGAGGATTCGTCCCTTATTAACTCTGATGGCGTCCCCTCAAAGACCACGCGGCCGCCCTTTAGCCCGGCCCCTGGACCCATGTCAATTACATGGTCTGAGGACAGTATTGTCTCGGCGTCATGCTCTACGATAAGTACCGTGTTCCCCAAATCCTTAAGTCGCCTCAGGTTTTTCAGAAGCAGAAGATTATCCTTTTGGTGCAGTCCAATACTGGGTTCGTCAAGCACGTAGAGTACGCCTGCGAGACCCGAACTAATCTGTGTCGCCAATCTGATCCGCTGACTTTCGCCGCCTGAGAGGGTTGAGGAGGATCGATTAAGAGTGAGGTATGAAAGACCCACATTATTTAAAAAGGATATGCGTTCTTTTAATTCCTTAAGTATCCTCCGGGAGATATCCAGTTCCTTGGGCTTCAGATTCAGGCTATAAAAAAATTCATCCGCATTTTCAATAGACAGGCAGGTAATCTCATGAATAGCCTTTTCCCCTACCTTTACGGCCCTACTAATTGGATTAATCCGGGCGCCTCCACAGGAAGGGCAGTCTCTAATGCTCATATATCTTTCTATCTCTTCCCTAATCAGGAATGAGTCCGTCTCATGATAACGCCTTTCCAGGTTGGGTATAATTCCCTCAAAGGGACGTCGATAGAAATGCCTTCTGTCGCCCCTCTCAAAATAGAACTTGATCTCATCTCCTTTTGATCCGTAAAGGAAGATTTCCTGAATATTTTTAGGGAGATTCTTAAAGGGGGTATATATATCTATATCATAATGACGACAGATAGAATCGAGCATCTGCTGGAAATATACAGAATGCCTTTTTGACCATGGGGCCAGGGCGCCATCCCTTAAATTGAGATTAGGATTAGGTACAATGAGGTCAGGATCAAAATATCTCTTCATCCCCAGCCCGTTACATTCAGTACACGCTCCTTGAGGATTGTTGAACGAAAACATCTGTGGCGTAAGTTCCGGAATACTTATTCCGCATCTTTGACAGGATGCCTTCTGGTTAAAAAAGATTTCACTACCCTGAACAGTGTCTATGATTGCCTGTCCGCCTGATAGGTTGAGGGTTAATTCCAAAGAATCCGTAAGTCGGCGTATTATGTTTTTGTTGATGACAAGGCGATCCACAATAACACTTATGGTATGTTTTTTATTCTTGTCAATGACGATATCCTCTTCCAGGAGCCGTATCTGCCCGTCAATCTTTACTCGTGTAAATCCGTCCTTTCGAAGTCTTTCAAGAAGGTTTGTATGTTCACCTTTACGTCCTTCTATCATCGGCGCAAGTATCTGTATTCTTGAGCCTATTTCCATTTCCATTATCTATCCTGGCAAAAAGGAGTCGCAGATAGTCGTATATCTCGGTAACAGTTCCGATCGTTGATCTGGGATTTCGACTGGAGACCCTTTGTTCTATGGATATGGCCGGGGAAAGGCCGTCAATATAGTCAACATCCGGTTTGTCCATCTGTTCCAGGAACTGGCGGGCATAGGCTGAAAGGGACTCAACATATCTCCTTTGGCCTTCGGCATAGATTGTGTCGAAAGCGAGGGAAGACTTTCCAGAACCAGACAAGCCCGTGATTACGACTACTTTATTTCGCGGGATATCAAGGGAGATATTTTTTAGGTTATGTACCCTAGCCCCTCTTATTTTTATTCTGTCGGTTGCCATAAAATTTATCCGCAAAACCAAGATTCCGAGATCACCTACTTACCCTATTACACCTCAATCTTTTTTCTGTTTCCCACTATCTCTACGGCCATCCTGATTGCGGCCTTAAGGCTACTCGGATCTGCAATTCCTTTTCCTGCTATATCATAGGCAGTACCGTGGTCCACGGATGTCCTTATTATTGGAAGCCCGAGAGTTACATTTACGGCATCTGAGAAGTGGAGTAGCTTTAAAGGGATCAATCCCTGATCGTGGTACATGCTGACTACAGCGTCAAATTCGCCGGAAGCCGCTTTATGGTAAACAGTATCAGGGGATAGGGGCCCGGTTACATTGTAGCCCTCATTCCTGGCCCTTTTTACAGCAGGCATTATGATCTCCTTTTCTTCCGCACCGAAGAGTCCTGCTTCACCTCCGTGCGGATTAAGGGCTGCTACCGCAATGCGGGGATTTTTAATGGCAAAGTCTTCCTTAAGCCCTTTGAAAGTTCCTGTAATTGTCTTAAATATCCTGACTTCATCGATGTTGATCGAGACATCTTTTAAGGCGCAATGAATAGTAACAAGTGTTACGCGAAGCCTCTCACCAGCTAACATCATGAGAAAATCCTTAGCCCCTGTAAGGCGGGAAATAAGCTGCGTATGCCCTTCAAAATGATAACCCGCCTCATTCATCAATGCTTTGTTTATGGGAGATGTCACTATTGCCGAGAGCTCTTTGCTGATTGCTTCCTCTGTCGCCTTGATTATATATTGCACCATGGCAGATCCACCCTCCACTGAGGATTTGCCTGGAACCATGCTTTCTCTTTTTAATCTGGAACAGACAATAAGCTCTATCTGCCCGGGAATCCCTTGGGATTCATTCGGACTGCGGATATCTTTAATAGAAGGTCTTGATATTCCTTTCACATCAACATCCAATGCCCCTGGATCGCCGTATACAACTGGCCTGCACACCTCATATATAGTTGCGTCCGAAAGTGTTTTTATTATGATCTCCGGCCCAATCCCTGAAGGATCTCCCATGGTAATTCCGATTACAGGCAGGTTTTTCATCTCTATTGGTTCCATTTAATAAATATACTAAATGGAGATTATCTTTTTAGTGATAGGCTGTCAATGGTATCAATAACAGTCTACCTGACACCCAAGCCGTTGAGATCTAACCATGTAAGCCTCAACCAAGGAGGAGGTCCATTAGCGGCGACAGAGCACTACAAAATGATAGCCTTAACGCTGTTGAAAAGTAGATCAAAAGATTAGTTTTGAGGGATCCGATTGCAATATACTATTGTAAGCTTCGATGGCCAGAAAATTCTTGCAGGGCCTGATCACCGAGAGGACAGGAAAAAGGGCAGGAAATAAATAGGGGGCAGTAGTAGAATATCCAGAATTTAAGGTGATTGTATTATGTCATCTGTTTTCTTGTGAAACCGGACATCTGTGCCATCTTATATAAATATGGTTACTTATTAATCTCGTTCATTATATTTAACAGATAAAGATTTCAACAGGAACCTTACTGATCAGGCGGCAGCCTGTCTCTGTGACAAGAAATACGCTCTCAATTCCTGCTGAGAATTCGTTTTCAAAGACCATTTTGGGTTCCAGACTAAAGGTCATTCCAGATTCAAGGCGAGACTCTTTGTCTTTTGCTATTATAGGATTTTCCACAAGCTCAAGGCCAATGCCATGACCGACAAAGAATACCTTATGCCCTTTGGGACCGAGGAATTGGCTCGAATATCCGAGAGAATCAGCCTTTGATACTGCTATATCATACAATTCACTCACAGTTATTCCCGGTTTTACATTAGCGAGTACATCATTATGAATCTCTATTGATGCCTCACACGCCTTTAATGCCTTCCCGGGCATGGAGCCTATTGCGAACATCCTTGTTTCATCTATGTGATATCCGTTCAATACGATTCCGAGATCTATCATGATCGGTTCATTGGAAAAAAGTGGTTTGCTCCCGCCTCCGCAGGGAAACGCTGCTGAAGTACCCGTGCCACTAGCTGGCGCGTCCAGAAAACCTACAACACCACCGCTTTTTCCACTCAATATATGCCAAGGATATGCGACGGCCTGAAAATATCTAGATCTAAGAAATCCACCATGTCCTAACCTTCTTGCAAATGTCTCGAACATGCCCGCGAATTCCATCTCGGAAATGCCAGGACGTATCGCGGACTTCATGTATTCAAAGGTTTTTTCAGCTAGTCCGGCAGCCTTTTCCATCTGTATGATTTCCCACTCACTTTTTATCATCCTGATCTGAAGGATTAGATGAGAAGCATCAACGTATTCACACCCGGGGAAAAGGTTTTTATATAGATAAAAATCCCTGACAGGCAATACGTCAAATTCGAAACCTAATAACTTAGGGATATCTCCATAGAACTCATTGATTTTATTAGGGATATCTTTTAGGGATTTTATTCCAATAATATTCTCTATTGATGACTCTTTAATGGCCCTCGGCATATATTTTATAATCATCAGGAGGGGTTTGCTCTCCGCTGGAATATAAAGCACTCCATTCTGGGCCGTGCCGGAAAAATAAAAGAGATCCACCCTTTGCACAATAAACAGACCGTCAATATTATTTTCTCGTAGCAGGTTCTGTATACTTTTTATCCTATTATTGATCTCGGCATCAGGGACTTTAAAATCCTCTATCATATGTTTTTTTAAAAAGACCTCCTTTCAGCGGGATATGTTTCGACCCTGAAGCAGTCTTGATAATCAGATACCATCAAGCAAAGAATTAAGGCAAGCACAAAGAGCCTGAGAGATAAGATAATTAATATACAGATCAAAGAAGGAGTTAAAGGATTATCTAACCGAATTTTTTCTGAAGGGTATTGCGATGGATCCCCAGTATTCTGGCAGCCTCTTTTCTGCTTCCACCAGAACGTTCTAGAGCCTCAGCAATTAACTGTTTTTCAAAAATATCCACGGCCTCTTTAAGTGGCATATCCTTGATTTCTTTTTTAGTTACATTAAAGACTGAAATACTACGAGGGTATATGATATTTCCCTTTGTTATTGTGGAAAGCCTTTCGACAAGATTCTGAAGTTCCCTAACATTTCCAGGCCATGAATAATGATCAGTGAGGATCTTCAGGGCACTTTTTGAAAACCTTTTGGGAGATCTGCCTGAATTTTTGGCATATTTCCTTAAAAAATGATCAAGAAGGAGAGGTATATCTCCTCTTCTTTCCCTTAATGGGGGGATCTCTATGGGAAAGACATTTAATCGGTAATATAAATCCTCACGAAATTCTTCATTTTCAATAAGATGTTTCAATTTTTTATTAGTGGCTGCGATAAATCGTACATCAATCTTGATAATCTTCGTGCTTCCAAGCCTTTCGAATTCCTTTTCCTGTATGACCCTAAGAAGTTTAGCCTGCATGCCAATATCAAGCAGATCAACATCATCAAGAAATACAATCCCTTTGTCAGCAATTTCAAGTTTGCCTATCTTATTGGAAGATGCCCCGGTAAAGGCGCCCTTATTATGACCAAATATCTCACTTTCCATGAGAGTTGCCGGGATTGCCGCGCAGTTTATTACAACAAAGGGATGACTGTGTCTAGAATCAAGTTTATGTATTGCCCGTGCAATCAATTCCTTGCCAGTTCCGCTCTCCCCCTGAATAAGGATGGCTCCATCGCTATTGGATAATGTTGATATTAGATCGAAGATTTCCATAATCTTTTTATCTTTGCCGACGATCTGTTCGAATGGATGGTATCTTTCCAACTCATCACGCAGATAAGTTACCTCTCTTATCAGGTGATGTTTTTCTATCGCCCTGGCAATAATATTTTTTATATCATCTACTATAAAGGGTTTTACCACATAGTCATAGGCGCCATATTTCATTGCCTTTACAGCTGTTTCTATATCTTTTACAGCGCTTACCATAATAATCTCGACATTTGGATCCAGATCCTTGAATTGTTTTAAAAGATCAAGACCACTTACCTGGGGAAGCATAATATCAAGCAGGATAAGATCAATGGAATTTTTTGTGAAGATTTCGATAGCTTCCTTTCCCGATTCTGCGAGAAAAACTTCATAATCATCACTTAAGACAATATTAAAAGATTCACGGACACCATATTCATCGTCTACTACCAGAATGGATTTTTTATCGTTTATCATGTCATAACCGCCTTTTCCTTACGGGATGATTCTACAGAGGTTTTGATAATCAGATTTTTATATTCAATCATCATGCCAAATTTCATATCAGACGACCATTAACCAAGAAAGGTGTTTCAATTATTATTCTACATTTGCTCTAATAGTCTGTTATTAATAAAAATATTGTGCTATACTATGCGTAGATACGAAAATGCCTTGGGATTTTTCTCCAATGATCTTTAAAAATATGAGACAATATTACATATGATTATAAATGTCTTGCAACTACTATATTATTTGCACAAAAATATGTTCTATTGTGTTTATTTTTTTGTGCATAATTGATTTGCCTTTCAAGATATAATATCAATTATTTGATATGCATCATTATTTATTGCCTATAATTAGAGAGCAATTTTGATTTTTTTCAAGAAAACAGAAGCATTAACTGATAAGATGTTATTGACGGACATTGGATTAGATCCTATCCTAGCTAAACCATAATAAAAATGACTATTTTTTTAAGCTTCAAAGAATTAGTAAAATCAGGCTTCTTTATATATTAGCACACATTTATGTGCATGATGCATAAATTTTTGTGCAAATCAATGCTAACGGATCCAGCAATTTCTATTAATAAAATAATTCACGCGGGTCAACATTTTTTTAAAAAAGTCTTTTTTCTAACAAAATTGTTTAAAAATCAATTTTTTTACCCATTATTATTTAATGGAATAAATGAAATTCCGGAAGGCAAATCTCAGGTAGATTTTTGGCACAGATATTGAGGATTATATGACCCAATATATGAAAATATAAGGTAGGTTGCTGGGATTATGAAGACAAAGTTAAGCCATGTTATACAGTCGAAGTTCAATATCTTTATATATTTAACACTTGGTTGGGGATTTGCAAGATTCTATATTTTTTCCCTTGGAAAGCTTTATTATATTTTTAATAAAAAAGAAAAGGAGATCATAAATAATGCTATCGCCGATGTAGCCGGGAGAATCAGACGAGAAATTGATCTTAAAGAAGTAACAGGAAGGGTCTTCCAGGGTATTTTTTCTCATTATTATGAAAAGATGTTTATTGCATTTGGGGGTCATTGTCATTACAGGGCACTATGGCGCGATTGAGTATATACCGACATTACTCGCTGTTAATGGCTTTGATATCTCCATGATAGCAAAATTTAAGACCGAACAACTCAAGAAAAAGGTTTTTTCCCAGGCTGAAAAATATAGGATCCGAATGATTGATGCTGAGAATACCGGAAATGTCCTTAATACAGCCATCAAGCAATTAAAAGAAAATCGCGTCCTTGTCACCCAATGTGATGAGATAGAGGAATGGAGACCATCAAAAAAGGAGAATACTTCCTTTCTGGGTCATATGACCGGCCTGGACAGGACTATAAATATAATTCAGAGAAGGACAGGTGCTGAGGTTATATTTGGAGTAATATATAGATTCAGCCTCAGTGAATATAGATTAATAGTTCATTCTTATGAAGATATATTAAAGATGTTTGGTGGAATCCCATTATCAACCGTCGGCGAGACGGTCTTAAAGTTGCTTGAACAGTATATTTACCGTTACCCGGAACAATGGTATCAATGGAAAAAATATCCGGAGCTGAGTAACTACTCACTCATTGACATCAAGACAGAAAAAGCGATGTCCTCTCCGTTTTTACAACCTGCATTTGGCAAAATCTTATAGAGATGATATTAATTGATATAGATTTATCCAGTAGAAATTGCCAAATTATTATGAAATATCTTTAAAATCCTTACAATCTATCTTCATGATTTATCTGCAGAACTTTGATTTCATAATTTATACAAAAAGGAGTTCATATTGATTTTACTAATTGAACCGATCTCTACAAATATCGGTATGTACGTACCCGCATATCCACTACCTATTATAGAGATAGCAAGCTTCGTCAAATTAAACAGCCCCAAAACGGAAATTCAAGTTATTTCTATTCCTATGGATTACGGGTTGCCTTTAACTCTTCAAGGACGAGATCGAGTATATGAGGAACTGATAAGAGACCTTTCAAGGATGAAGCCCAGGGGCGTAGGCATCTCCTGCACCGCTATCTCTCAGGCCGAAGAAACAATCCATTTATGTGAAATGATAAAAGAGATTGATCCAAATATCTTTATCTTTTTGGGCGGGTATTTTCCGACAATTTATTACGAAGAGATACTTTCAAGGACATCTGCAGTGGATATTATTGTTGTAGGCGAGGGCGAGATCCCGGCGCTTAATATAATCGAAAAATTGGAAAAGGGCGAAAATCCCCGAGACAAAAAAAATCCTAACCTTGCGTGGAAAGAAGATGGAAAGACCCATGTAACGGAAACAGGAATTAGATTTGACATCAGAAAAAAAGCACTACTCAATCTTGAGTTGTTAAGGCATCCTAAGGAATATGATATAATTCCATATTCATTTAGTCGTGGGTGCCCTTACAGATGTAATTTCTGTATGGAATACTATATTCGACCTATAAGGAAGGCAGTCCCGACCGAGACAGTCCAAAATGACTTAATTAAACTTTCAGGTATAAGCAAATCAAATGACCTTATAGTATGTGACGCACTCTTTAAATCTTTCGATTTGATTCCATTTCTTCGATCGATTGGCATGAAAATACATTTTGAGACACGCTGTGATATTATGAATCCATCAATAATTTCTGAGATCGCTGATGTTTGTGGAACTCTGGTACTGGGTTTTGAATCGGCAAGTTATAGCACATTAAGGAGGATGAATAAGGTAAGGGATAGATCTCATTATAAAAAATATATTTCCAATGCCATAGCAATTTTTAAAGAGGCAGTAAAAAACGAGATACCAATAATGGTATTCATGATTGGTGGATATCCTGGAGACACTGTGGATGATCTTAAAGAAAGCCTCAATGTTACAAGTGATCTATCAAAGTATAGCGGTCCAGGGGGGCATGTTTTTAAGATCGGTGAATGTCATGTATATCCTAGGACTAAGATTTACGATCTTGCATTATCATTGCCTGATGTTATTTTTGATGATGATGGTGTTTTTGGACAGAATATAGTAAGAAAACCGTCAAAAGATCTGGATTTTGAAACCGTCCTCGAATATACGAGCAAAATCTTCAATTTATCAAATAATACACCAAAACTTCAAAGTGCCTTTTCAAAGATGATGCCTTTCTTCAGACTTCCAGTTGATGCCTTGAAAGATGATATAATACCTGATATGTGTTATAATAACAGTCAGCGTAATATTTTTAATGTCCGCGGGGAAAATCTTTCTGTCTTCAGGAATATATTGCCCAATCTAATTAAAAAACATAGAGAAGAGATGTCAAAAGAAAGAAACATACGTATTTTAAAATTCTAAATTTTTTAAACTCTCATAATATGGAAAAAGAGACAAGTTGCATAAACTCTAGGGCTATCATTGACTACGTGAAGAAATACAATAATGGAGATCTCTCCAGTCTTTTAGACCATCTTGATCCTGAGATTGATTGTCTGTCTGATCCTGAAAAATTTTTGATGGATCCAAATAACTGGATCTCCTGCGATATAATTTCTCGACTATATGAAAGGGCAAGGTTGGTTCTTAATGATGAATTGGCCGCCTATCATATTGCCAGGTTTGCTGCTGAAAATTTCCACCTTGGATATGTCCAGAAAATAATCGTCAAGGCATTCTGGTCAATCAATAGAGCTCTTAAACAGGCCCAAAAGTTAAATGATAAATGGAATAGGAGTAAAAGAGTAGAGCTTGTAGAGATTAAAAGAAATAAGGCACTTATCAGATTACACTGGGATACTGGAATGCGCGTTACTAAAGATGTGTGCCTATATAATCAAGGATCATATGCATTTATGCCTTGTATCTGGGATGGGGTGCCCCTTAATCTTGAGGAGAAGTGCTGTTATTTTGAGGGGGCTCCATACTGTGAATATCAGTTGAAGTGGAATGCACGGAATAGATTTAATGAGATCTATTCGCGTTTTTTTACATCAAAATCGGTACTGGAAGAAACAATAAAAGAGATGGAGGCGGACAAGGAAAAATTAGAGCAGAAATACGAAGAGGTCAACCGTCTGAATGTAGAGTTAAATCAGAAAATCAAACAACTCCAGGCCATACAGGAAACTGGAAAAGCAATCCTCTCGGTATTGGATCTGGGGAGACTTTTGACTGTCATTATGAACACATTGTCAAATGTATGCAGAATAAGTCGCGCAATAATCATGGTAGTAAATCAAAAGGAAGAATGTCTGGAATATCTTTACGCCACAGGTTTTAACGGCGATGTGCCGAATGAGATTTTAGAGTATAAAGTCCCCCTTCATCGAGTAAATAACATCCTGGTAAGAGTAACGAATACAGGCATCTCGGAGTATGTCCCTAATGTAGGGAATTCCAGTCTCAGAAAGGAAAATATTGTATTGGCCTATGGGAAACCCACCTCCGTTTATGTGGTTCCATTAATCACCAGATCCAAGGTTATTGGGGTAATTGCCACTGATGCGGTTGATGAAGGAGGGGTTCCGATAGAAACCAGAAATATGCTTGAGATCTTTTCATCGCAGATTGCAATAGCCATTGAGAACGCGAGGTTATATCAACAGCTCCAGAAACAGATGATTGAACTTAGAAACTCTTACGTCCTTTTAGGCAGGGCTGAAAAGCTGTCATTTCTGGGAAATGTGGCTGCGAGGCTGGCTCATGAGATCAAAAATCCCATGACGGCCATAGGCACATTTATTCAGATGCTCCCTTATAAATTCGAGGATGAAGAATTCAGGGATAAATTTCATAAGATAGTAGTTGAAGAAACGAACAGGGTGAATAATCTGCTTTCAGAAATTATGGATCTGGTTCATACGAGAGAATCTAAATTTGAGTTAAATGATATCCATGAACTAATAGACAAGATAGTCCTTCTCGTTTCGACACAAAGCAAGACAAAAAACATAAAAATAAGTTGTCAGTTCGATCCTCGCATAGAAAAAGTATGGTTGGATCATGAAAAAATGAGACAGGTTATACTAAACCTGCTTTCTAATGCGATAGATTTTACCCATGAAAATGGAAGCATTGAAATTTTAACTAAGCACAATAATAAAAAAAGTAAAGATGAAGCTATTCAGATCCATATAAAAGACAATGGAGAAGGGATTCCGGCTTCAAATATTGATAAGATATTTGAACCATATTTTACTACCAAGCATAAAAGTAATATGCACAAAGGAACAGGGCTTGGCCTATTCATCTCCCATAAAAACATGCAGGATCAAGGCGGAACCATTGAAGTGAAAAGCAAGGTTAATGAAGGCACGACATTTATCCTGACCCTGCCCCTTAATCCTTCAAAGGAACTTATGGAATATAAAATATCAGGGAATGCTGGATAGACAATTCTATGGTCTGAATATTTTTTTTACATCGCGCCAACGATAGAGCTTGTAATGCTCGGAATTCCTGAATGCCTTACGATAAGAAGCATTAAGTTTATGGGCTATATATGTGGAAATCAGACTTTTTGTACTAATGAGAGTATGGAATGTCCTTTTTATCGTCTCCCAAAACTTGTAGTAGGCTCCTCGTATATAATTGTTACCCTTATATACTTCCTCTATACTCATCCTTGCTGGTTTAAAAACCAACCGAGACAGACGATATTCCTTCCAAGCTTCAGGGAAGTTTTGATTTAGTATTCTTCCTTCTTTTTGCAGGGACTCCCAAAGTTGCGTGCCTGGCAATGGAGTTAGCTTTGTAGTCTGAATGACATCTATGTGGGAAGACTTTATAAATTCCAGTGTGGAATGAAACACTGAAATATCATCCTCGTCGCTTCCCAGTACAAAGGCGCCGAGAAAAACTATTCCTTCATTGCGGATGTTTGAGATCAATTCTATATATCGGCCATGGTGAAGACGATCTAAGTTGATATTTTTTTGGTATAACTGAAGCGATTTTGGATTCACAGATTCTATACCTGTAAAGACGACCTTTAATCCGGCTCTGGCAGCAAGCCTTATCAGTTTACGATCTTCTCCGAAAAGAATGGATGCTTGTGTAAAATAATATTTTTTAATGCCTTTCTCCAGTATCCTGGAAAAAAAAGAGTAGGTCCATTCCAGGTCTTTCTTTCCAAAACCTATAAGATTGTCGTCAGTTAGTCCCACAAGTTTCTGTGGTATATGTTCGAGTTCCTCAATAACAGAATCCAGATTGCGTCTTCGGAATCTTCGGCCATTAAAGGCAGTAACAGAACAAAACGAGCAATTCATTGGGCATCCGCGGGAGGTCTGAATGCTTCCCCATCGATAATAGGGATTTCTGAGGATATCGCGTCGCGGTATAGGCAATGTTTCCAGGTTAGCCCATGAACCTTTGTATTGTTTTTGTAACCTGCCGGCCTCGAAATCCTCCAGTACCTTGGGCCATATGCTTTCGGCCTCTCCAATTACGACTGAATCACAATAGCGCTGGGCTTCATCCGGCATCATGGACACATGGATGCCGCCCATAATGGTTGGTATGCATTTCTTGCGATACACTTCGGCTATTTGGTAGGCTCGATAAACTGAAGCTGTTAATGCCGTAATACCAACAACATCAGCTTCGCGGTATTCAAAAGGCTCAATGTTCTCATCGATCACCTCAATTTTATAATGACTTGGAGTTACTGCCGCCAAGTATGGCAGATTTAGT
>SMTZ1_10003045_pt1 | contig 21341 bp, 14 predicted proteins | sample DeeMarSWOR136_30_FD_25667 | JGI IMG/M metagenome (IMG submission 25667) | reverse complement strand
AGCATGAAACCTGAGTACGTGTTCAAACGCGAGAAATGGTGGCACAAGGATTTCGCTCCGGCTCAGGCGGACAGCCTCGAAGACTTCAACACGCTCATGGGCCACGAGATCGCCCTTCAGATAAGGACGGCGAAGGAGGAGGGGCGCCAGGTCATAGTAATTCTGTCGGCGGGGCCCATGGGCATGTACCGCTGGGCTGCCCAGTTCCTGAATACCTGGGGGATCGACTGCAGTCATTTACATGGCTTCAACATGGACGAGTGGAGCGACAGCGAGGGAAACACACTCCCGCCGTCCAACCCGGGAGCCTTCAGGAACGCCATGGAGGGTGCTTTCTACGGCCGGCTCGAGCACACGGTGCCGGTAAAACAGAGGCATTTTGCCACAAAGGGCGAGCTGCCCCGGTACGCGGATCGGATAGCTGACCTCCGGGCGAAAGGAGCTAAGTTCGTGCTCATATACGGCATCGGCTGGGTGTTCCACATCGCCTTCTGGGAACCCCAGTTTGCCGGGGAGTACGCGAATATGGAGGAGTGGAAGAAGCCCACCCACCGTATGGCCGCGAAGCTTCATCCCCTCACCATCATCCAGAACTCCATAACCAGCTTCAAAGGAAGGATCACTCTGGTTCCGGCCCGTGCCAACACGATCGGTCCGGGCATCTTTCTGCAGGCCGATTACACCATAGGAGGTGTGGATGGTTATCTGCCGGCCCGAAAGATGATCTACCAGAGCATGGCGCTCTGGGTAACCCTGAAGTACGGTCCGGACATGTGGATTCCTTCGAGCGTCATGCCCCAGTATCCGGGAAAGCTCTTCTTCATAAAGGAGTTGGCCGGGCCTCTGGAGCCCGAGGTCAACTGAACAAAAAAGCGCTATGGCAACGGATCTACTCATCTACAACGGGAGGGTTATCGCTGAAACCCATTTCCTCCAATCTGGTTACGTCAGCATCAGTGATGACAGGATCGCCTCCATTGGCGAGGACTGGACGGGCCTCGATGCAAAGCGGTCCATTAATGCCGGGGGACTTATCGTTTCCCCGGGTTTTATCGACATGCACACCCACGGAATCAGAGATACGGACTTCATGGAGGCTGACGCACGTTCCATGGTCCAGGGGCTGCGTGCATGTGCCAGCTTCGGTGTAACGAGGGTTGTGGGCTCCACCCTTTCCAATCCTCTGGATACGATCATCGCGCAGGTGCATCGGTTCAGGGAAGCAATGGGGGACGGGGAGTTGGGCGACATGCTTCTGGGCGCCCACATCGAAGGGCCCTGGCTTGCCCCCCGGTGTCGGGGTGGGCATGCCCTGGAGTACCTGCGCGTGCCGGAGAAGGCGGATGTTGAGCGCCTTCTCGGTGAAGTCGGTGACGTGATAAGGACCGTGACCTTCGCGCCTGAACTGCCGAACTCGGTGTGGCTTGCCGAGCAGCTCTCCCTGCATGGTATCGTGGGGGTGATCGGCCACACTGAAGCCAGCTTCGAGGACGCCGAGCGGGTCATCTGCGCTGGGGTACGCCACGTCACGCACATGTACGACACCACACTCGGATACCGTGAGAACCCAGACGAAGCGCTGGTAATGATGCCCGGTATGGAAACAGCGGTGCTCATGAACGATGAGGTAAGCATAGAGCTCATCGGCTGCCCTGTTCACGTACCTATACCCTTCTTCAGATTCATCGACAAGGTGAAGCCGAGGAACAGGAAAGTAATCGTGACGGACTCCCTGGTAGGAACCGGGATGCCCGAAGATACGGTTTTGACCTACAGGGATGGCAGGCGGGTATACGTGTCCGAGGGGGTGTTGCGAATGATCGATGATGATCCAAAAATCAACGGTAACCTCACCGGCAGCGCCGTTACCATGAACGTCGCGCTGAGAAGGCTTCGGGATTATACTCGGCTCCCCATACATGAGGCTGTGCGATGGGGAAGCATCAACCCGGCGATCACACTCGGTATACAGGGGGAAACCGGTAGCATCAAGGTGGGCAAGTTCGCTGACCTCGTGCTCATGGATGAGGATTTCAACGTGAGGATGACCCTGCTGAAGGGGCGACCAGTCTACGAAGTTCAATGACATGTTTTGTCGTCCCCGACAGTTCATATAAAGAGCACTGTCGTATGCGGTAACATCTCTCCATAGAAGCGGAACAGGAGGTGTCACATGTTCAAGGAATTCAGAGAGTTTGCAATGCGTGGAAATGTGCTGGACATGGCAGTTGGTATCATCATCGGCATAGCCTTTGGTGCGATAGTCACGTCTCTCGTGAACGATATCATCATGCCTCCCATCGGGTTGGCACTGGGAAGGATCGATTTTTCCAACCTTTTCCTCAACCTCAGTGGAGGCTCCTATGCAACACTTGCAGCAGCCAGGGACGCAGGGGCGGTTACGATAAATTACGGCTTGTTTGTCAATGCGGTTATCAATTTCTTCATCGTCGCCTTCGTGCTCTTTCTGGTTGTCCGATCAATGAACAAGTTGAAGCGCAGGGAGGAGGCACCAGCAGAACCAACGACGAAGGAGTGTCCATTCTGCCTTTCACAGATACCGATCAAGGCCACCCGTTGCCCGCACTGCACATCACAGCTCAAAGCTGCCTGAACTGGGTAGGCTGGAGAGGTGGCCGAGAGTGTTGGCTACCGCTATGGCGATCCTCCCGCTTCAAGAGGCAGCTCCACCCCGATCCCTTCTGTTTTTCACCGAATGACGGGGATCGGTTCCTAAAGACACTGTATGAATTATTGAATATATTGTATATAATGAATATATTGATTAATTGGGTGCAGTCAGAGTAAATACAACGGTTTGAACGTGGCAATTGCTCATAAGAGGGCCCAGTGTCATAGAAGAAACAAATGTGAAGTTCAACCTAAACTATTTATCGAAATATGCCATAATGATAATAGGGGATTCCCTCACACGTGTGTAATCCCGATACTGGAGTGAGAGCAGGTGCCTGACGAGAAAGATATTGAACGCATTGAAGAGATGCTCACAGAGTTGGGCGAAACAGAGCTCGAGCTGGGTGAGATGCCCGGAGAAGCATATACGGGGGCTCCGAAGGAAGAGGAAGCAGCCGAGGCGCCCGTACCTCCGGAAACAGAGGTGGCTCCTGAACCTCCCGAAAAAGGGGACTTTCAGGAGCTCCTCAAGGACATCGAAATCGGTCTGACAGAAGAGCAGGAGCTTGAAAAACAGATGGCTGCACCCCCACAAGAGGCGCCCATACCCGAAGAGGAGATCGCCCTCCCTGAAGCAGAGCTCCCTCCGGCTGGTGAAGAGGTTCCGACAGTGGAGGAAGGGATTTCTGAACCCGGGCTCGAGTTACCGGAAGTCGGGGAGGAGGAAGTCTTAATGTCGCTCGAGGAGCTCCTCGGTGAAGAGGCGGCTGCCCCTGAAGAGGAAGAGGCCGTTGAGATGGAGGCAGCGGCGGTTTCAGAGGCACCGGCGCACGGGCCGCCTGCCGAGGAAGAACTTCCGTCCATGAGGGAAGAGCCTGCCGAAGAACCCGAAATGGCTGGGGCCCTGGATGAGGAGGCACTGGACCTGCCGGTTGATTTTGATCTGGAGGACCTGCTGGTGCAGGAGGGGCCTCCGGGTGCGGCTGGAAGGGAGGAAGAGGCCGAAAAAGAAGTCGCTCCCGAGTTGACACCCGCCCCTGCAGAGGAAGCACAGCCTCCGGGTATTGAAGAGGCGGAAGGACCTCCAGAAGAGGTCATTGAGGAAGAGGCGATAATCCCCCTGCCCGAAGAGATGGTGGCCGCCGCTGAAGAACCCTCCATCGATCTGGAAGCGGCTGAAGGGATGATCGAGGAACCAGAGCTCGAAGAGGGTGAGATACCAGCCGAGATCGAGGAGGGACTCGAGGCGATACTGGCTCCCGAGGAAATGGGTCCGGGGGAGCAGGCCGTGTTTGAGGAACCGCAGATTCCACCAGAGGAGCTGGAAGTTTCATTCGAGGAACAGGAGTTACCAGCGGAGGAACGGGAAGTTCCGGTGGAGGAAATGGAGTTCCTGGCGGAGGAAAAAGAAGCCCTGGTCAAGGAAGCTCCCTCCGAAGCCCCTGGCGGTGTGGATATCGAGGGACTTTCCCTTGAAGATCTGGAAGCAATCGGATTGAAGGGGGACGAAGCTGAAGAGGTACCTTCTGAGCTGCCCCCCCTTGAAGAGATAGGCGAGGAGGAGCTCGCTGCCGGGGAAGAACGTGAGGCTCCAAAAGTACTCGGCGTCGAGCTTGTCGAAGAACCCGGACCCGTGGAGATGGAACGGTTCGAGGAAGCTGCAGGCCCGGAGCCCCCTGAAGTGCCGGAAATCGAGGAGGAAAAGGCCGCTGCCATGGGCGGGGTGGTCATGGAGCTCAGCGACGACGACATCGGGCAGATCAAGACCAAGCTCAGCACGCTTAATCCGATCCTGGCCGCGACCATACAGGGGATCATAGTCAGAGGTACGCTCCCCGCCGAATCGATGAATGGGATCCTCGAGCTGCTTATCATGGACGCCCCGGAGGAGGAGATCACCGAATATGTGGAGCGCGTGACCGGAAGGAAGATCGCTCCGCCGAGAGTTCGACCCGCTGTGCCCGTTGCGGTCAGAAAGCCGGGCGTTTTTGGTGCCCTCGCTGAAAACATCGGTCCCTTTCTTCGTGCCGCAACGCTTTTTGGCGTTATTGCGGTTATACTGGGTGCACTTTTCATGGTTTTCTTCTTCAATCCCCTTCGGGCTCGAAGATACTATCAAGAGGCGCTGGAGCAGGTCGATCGCAGAGACTATGCATCCGCCAGGTATAGTATGGAAAGGGCGCAGGAGTTTCAGAACAGAACTCCTCAGTTCTTTCAGGGCGTCAGGCAGTATGACAGTCTTGGCTGGCAGTTCATGCTCGCGGGACAACAGTCACTTGCACGGGCTATGTTCGAGGAGGGAATCAGAAGGGAGATCGACAAGGGCAAGAACATCGGTAATCTCCGTATCTTCATGCGCCTGGCCATACTTCACAACCTTGATGGAGAGTACGGTGAAGCTGAGGACCTCTACGTCTGGGTGCTGAAAGACCTTGATGAAGAGCATCAGTCATACCCTGCTATTATCGAGCAAACCAGGGAGTTCAGGAAGTACAGGGAGAATGCTGAGAAACTGAGAAGGTTCAGGGGTAATACTGAGGAGTTCGAGGATTTCAGAACTCAGATCGGTTTTGAAGTAGCAAAGCTCCTCTCCGAGCGGGTATCACTGAATGGTGCTGCGCGTTATGATTTCAGGATGCTGCGGGGTGAGAATCTCGTGGCGCAGGTCACTGAGGCAGGCACTCATGATGAACGAATGGATGGGCTTGCCAAAGCATATGTACAGTACATGCAGGCAGCGCGGGAAAGAAAAAACGACGCTCCACCGCTCTTCAAGATGATGCAGATTGAGATTCAGAGGGACAACCGCCAGGAGGTCGACAGGATCGCTGGAGAGGTGCAGAGGAGATTTCCGAAAGCCGTTGACGAGGAGGTACAGACAGAGCTGTCGCGTTACTACATAGGAAAAGACTACCTGACGTCTGTCCGGGAACTGCTCCTCAGGGTGCTTCATAAAAAGAACATCACCTATCCTTTCCCACCCGCGTATTACGCCTATGCTGAATACTACCGTGCAGTGGGCAACAGTTCGTTGCAGGAAGACTATCTCCAGGCTGCCATCAATGCCGAGCAGAACCGGATATTGCCAAGTGTGTGGAATTTCCGTGACCGCACGCTCGTCTCCTGGACCGATTACGGTGCCAAAAAAATCCCATTCGTTAAAACCGGGAGGCAGGGCGCGTCGGAAAGCCAGAATCAACTCCGTGTCGAAACAGGGTTTGAAAAGCGGGAGCTCCTGTTTCCCTGGGATTCCCGGGACCGTACGCTCCTCTCCCTAGCTTATAATGACATCGGTGAGATATATGCCGGCAGAAGCACCTATGAGGACGCGGCACAGGCGATTGGATATTTCACGAAATCGATCGAGGAAAATCCAGGGAATGCCAGGGCCCTTTTCAATCTTGCCCAGATGTACTTTTACCGCGTCAAGGATTATAAATCAGCAAAGAAATACTATGTTACTTTTGAGCGGATGCAGCACAACGGATTCACATATGGGGACCTGGTCAATGATCTCAATTACAATCTCGGTTTTATCCTGTACAGCGAGCGGAAGTTCAACGAGGCCCTCAAGAAGTGGTCTGATCTTTCCGTGGTCATGCCGGACAACCCGCACGTAAGCAGCGCCCTTGGTAATACCTTTCTCCACCTGGGTTCCTATCGAGCGGCACTCGGGGAATTCCTCATGCTCTCGGAGGTATATGATCATCTCGTCGAGGGTTTGGGGGAAATAAAACCGTGGCGGGATTATCACAAGCGTATCCTCCTTGAATCTGCCGCTGTTCATAACAACCTTGGGGTCGCGTATTACAAGCTCGCTGAAGAGACTGCTGACGAAAATCAAAAACGGGAGTATGAGAAAAAAGCCCTCCTAGCCCTGTACAAGGCAGGTGAGCTTGCCGATCTCATGGGTGGGGAACGGGGAGCCATACAGTACAACATTCAGAAGATCATCCATCCCAATGTCGCCCGCGGTGACATGGCGATCAATGATGAGCTGAGCACCGACTACCGTTTTGCAATGCAGTAACCCTCTATATTGATCGAATAAGACGTTCAACCACGTTTTCCAATGCTAAGGGGCCAAAAATCACCAGGTCCTCCATCTGAAGATGGTATTGGGATGCCCGTGTATAATACTCGACATTTGTCGCAAATATCACTATATTAAGGCGGTTGTCCGAAAGCGGATAAGTGTCACCCTCTCATTATTCCAGATGTTCGGGAAACGGAGTAACTGTAATGCGTCTTAAGCTCATGGGAAACAAGATCGGTATGACGCAGATATTCGATGAAGACGGCACGGTCATACCTGTGACGGTGCTCAAGATCGGGCCCTGTGTGGTTGTGGAAAAAAGAACCGAATCGCGGGACGGATACTGCGCACTGGTGCTCGGGTACGAGGATGTCAAGGAGATCAGCCTGCGAAAGAGCGAACTCGGTCTCTATAAAAGAGCCGGTATTCCCCCGAAACGGCGTCTGTTGGAGACCAGGGTTTCTGCGGACGAGATCGACAAGTATGAGGTCGGCCAGGAGGTCGGCATCGATCTGTTCAGCAAGGGCGATTATGTGGATGTAACCGGTACATCCAAGGGCAGGGGATTTACCGGTGTGGTGAAACGGCACGGGATGGCCGGAGCCAAGAGCAGTCATGGGGCCCATGAATACTTCCGCCATGGCGGCTCCATCGGCGCATCGGCATTTCCTTCACGGGTTTTCAAGGGAAAGAAGATGCCAGGCAGATACGGCGGAAGCCGCATTACTGTTCAGAACCTCGTTGTGTCCGATGTTCGTCCGGATCAACATTTGTTACTTGTCAAGGGTGCTGTTCCCGGCCCAAACCGCTCCTCGATAACCGTGGCCCCTGCAGTGAGGAAGCGAGCGAAACGAGCGGAGCCGGTAGCGAGCGGGTCCAGTGCGGAAGGCTGAGAACTCTCCAGATACCCTGTCGCCTTCAGTTTATTTACCTCCCTGTGGGAAAATCTTTTCACTCTCCATGATGGCAGGGTATAGTATAGCTTATACCGCTTCGCGTGGAGGTTGTGGGTGTCCCCTGAACGGCCGGGAATTGACAGCTATTTCATGAACATCGCCATCATGGTGTCGAGCAGAACCACCTGCCAGAGAAGACGGGTGGGATCGGTCATTGTGAAGGGAAAGCAGATCGTTTCCACCGGCTACAACGGAGCTCCCCAGGGGATGCCTCACTGTCTCGATATAGGGTGTGCCCGCGAGGGGGTGCCTTCCGGTGAACGGTCTGAGCTCTGTCGCGGTGCGCATGCCGAGCAGAACGCAATCAACTTTGCAGCGCGCTTCGGCATTTCCATTGAGGGGGCAACCATATACACGACCCATCTTCCCTGTTCATGGTGTGCCAAGAGCATCGTCAATGCAGGAGTCACGAGAGTAGTGTACCTGCATGATTACCCGGACCCTGCGTCCAAACGGATTCTCGGTAGTATCGTACTGGATCATCTGAAAGATTTCGAGCTGATACACATGGAATAAACAGGTTATCCACAAGTGCTGCTGCAGGAGTGGCGGAGCGCAGGGGTAATCGATAATTGATGAAAATCGGTAATTATTTACGATGTAAAAAGATATGTTAAAGTTCTGTTAATTTTTGACATTTATTCGCTCATAACGATAATAATTTCGTACAATTTCATGGGAAATAAAATCGAGTAGAGGTATTTCCCTGTAACATCGCAAATTACAGTGCTGAAGGAGATGCACTGCAGAATATATTCACAACTTATCCACAATCCCGCTGATAGGGGGCAACCGTGGTGAGAACCGGATACAGCATCAGGAGCATCATCATAGGCCTGATCATTATCAATGTGGTCATATTTCTCGGCACCGAGGTGATGAGCATCCCTGTTCCAGAACGCCTCATCTCGTCACTTGCGGACAAAGGTAATAGAACACTTGCCCTTGCGTTTCAGCGCTATGGTCTCTTTGTCACGATCTTTTCCCTCTTTCCCATACTGATACGGCAGTTTGGCTGGGTCTGGCAGGTTTTCACCTACATGTTTCTTCACGGGAGTTTCTGGCACCTGTTTTTCAACATGTACGCACTCCTGCTCTTCGGGAGACCCCTCGAGCAACGCTGGGGCAAGTCTCGATTCCTCATGTTCTATTTCTTCACCGGTGTGGGCGCTGGAATCATCACCTTCATCTGGAATCTGTTCGGGAATCCCTACATTCCGACCATTGGCGCCTCCGGTGCCATCTTCGGTGTCATGCTTGCTTTCGGGCTCGAGTTCCCTGACACAGTGCTCCTGCTCTTTTTCCTTATTCCCGTGCGCGCCCGGTATGCAGCCTTCATCTTTGGAGGGATCGAGCTTATTATGATCGTCACGGGTTCAATGCGGGGGATCGGTCATTTCACCCATCTCGCCGGCCTTCTCTTTGGCTACATCTACTATGTCTGGAGGATAAAGGTTCGATATTCAGTGAAACCGAGTCTCCAAAGCCGTGTGAAGCAGGCCCACATAGACAGGCAAGGAACGCTCTCGGCAAGAACACAGGCGAGGGTGCTCCATGAGGCCGAGACCCTGCGTGTGAAGCTTGACAGGGGCGAAGAACTGAAGCCCTCGGAGGATAAGTTTCTGGAAAAACTCCGGGAAGCCTACAATCTGCACGGAAGGGAAATATGCGGCCCCAGTGAGTTCGACCCCAGGGCAGCGGACTGCCTTCGCTGCGATGCGTTCTACGCCTGTCTCTACCGCTATGTGCTCGACATCCAGTGAGATTTAGGAGAAGATCGACCCAATAGAGTCCATTCAGGGGACAAGTTTTACTTGTCAAATTTTGGCAATCCACTATAATATACGGCTTATGGAACAGAAGATGCTGGTGAGGCTCAATCGCTACATCGATAACATGCCTTCCCTGTCCATAACCGTGGCCAAGGTCCTGGAAGTGGTCAAAAACCCCCAGGTAACGGCAAAAGACCTCAACAAGGTCATCAATCTCGATCCGGTGCTCATGGGCAGGGTGCTTAAACTCGTGAACTCTGCCTATTACGGGCTTTCAAACAAGGTGACCTCTCTGGTGACTGCCATCATCATGCTCGGTATCAATACCATCAAGAATCTAGCCCTTTCCACAGCCGTACTGGCCAACATGAAGAATAAATCACAGTTCAAGGCCCTGAATATCGACGGTTTCTGGAGACATTCAATCGGCACGGGCGCGGCGGCAAAACTCATTGCAGGGAAGCTCGGCATTCCGCAGAACATGCAGGAGGAGTACTTCATCGGCGGACTGCTCCACGATATAGGGAAGATACCCCTCAACGATGTGTTCGACGAGGAGTACCTCAAGGTCATCAGGGCAGCAGATATGAACAAGGTTCAGCTCATACAGATGGAGAATGAGATGCTGGGCATCAATCACGCCGAGGTGGGGAGGATGATCTCTGAGAAATGGAAGCTCTCGAGCGAAACCTTCGACTGCATCCTCAATCATCATGATCCCCATCAGGCTCAGGAAGAGAACTTCAAACTCGTTTCTGCGGTCTACATGGCCAACTCCTACTGTAATCTCAATGAAATCGGCTTTTCGGGAAACAGGTTTTCAGGTAAAATGGACATGAGCATCCTGCAGAACACGGGAATTACCCTGGAGTTTCTTGACAACCTTTTCGATACGATCTCCGAAGAGGTCGAAAAAGCGTCTATCTTTCTCCATGTTTCCGGTTAACGTATAATACTCCGGCGCTGCAGAGCCTGTATACTCATCACAATGGAGACTGCAGGGATGAAGGTCAAGTTCTGGGGTGTTCGGGGTTCCATACCGACACCCGGTCCCGATACCGTCAAGTATGGCGGGAATACCACCTGCATCGAGGTGCGCCTGAACGACGGCAGAATCATTGTCATAGGCGCAGGGAGCGGTATCCGGGGTCTCGGTAACGAGCTCGTTGCCACGGAGATGAAGAAGGGGCCGATCAACCTAGACCTCTTCATAAGCCACACACACTGGGATCACATTCAGGGTTTCCCCTTTTTCACTCCCATCTTCATACCCGGCAACAAGATCAGGGTGCATGGACCAGTAAACATCGGTGAAGAGGAGCTGGAAAAAATTTTTTCCCTTCAGATGTCACATAACTACTTTCCCCTGAGGGCTGATGAACTTGCTGCAGAAATAACCTACGAGGTCCTCGCCGAGAAGGTCTTTCAGCTCTACGATGACGTGAAGGTCGTGACGAAGATGATGAACCACCCGATCATCGATCTGGGTTACAGGATAGAAGCTGACGGGAGGGTTTTTGTCACCTGCTACGATCATGAGCCTTTCAGAAACCTCTTTGACGGAAATCCGGAGGATGATGATTACGATGAGCTTGCAAAGATTGAGGGAGAAAAAGCTGCTTTTATGAGCAACCAGAAGATAATGGAGTTCATCGCCGGCGCCGACCTCGTCGTCCATGATGCGCAGTACACAACCCAGGAGTACCTTTCATCGAAACTTGGATGGGGACACTCTCCCATGGAGCAGGTGCTTCATAACACCGTGAAGGCGGGTGTGAAGAGGGTCGCTCTGTTTCATCACGAGCCCACCCGAAAAGATGCTGAGCTCGAGCATCTCGAACAACTCGCAAAGCATCGGGTCGCCCAGATAAAGAGTCATCACATGGAAGTGTTCATGGCCCGGGAGGGCCTGGCGGTTGAGCTGTAGCCATGAACGTGCCACGGTTGGCGTTTCAATAATTCACACCCTATAGACACGTATCTTGTTCAATTCATCTATCTGAGAAATGGAATGGAACACGCATCGTTCGTACATTTGCACACGCACTCTGAGTTTTCGATCCTCGACGGCTCTGCAAAGATCGATGATCTGGTCCAGAAAGCGATCCACTTCCGGATGCCTGCGCTGGCACTGACCGATCATGGAAACATGTTCGGCGCCCTCGAGTTCTACAGGAGTGCCATGCACCACGGCATCAAACCGATCATCGGTGAGGAGTTCTACCTTGCGCCCGGCTCAATGCACCAGAAAGGCACCAAGGAAAAACCCTACCACGTCATACTTCTGGCAAAAGATGAGCAGGGGTATCGAAACCTCATACTGCTTTCGTCCATGGCCTTTCTCGACGGCTTCTACTACAAGCCGAGGATAGACAGGGAGTTGCTCGCCTCACATACCGAGGGCCTCATATGCATGAGCTCCTGTCTGGGAGGTGAGATCCCGATCCATGTCCTTCAGGGCAAACTCGATCTTGCAAGGAAAGCGGCAGGCCAATATCTGGACATCTTCGGCAGGGAGAACTTCTACTTCGAGCTCATGAACAACGGTATACCTGAGCAGGAAGAAACGAACCGGGAGCTTATGAAACTCGCCAAGGAGATGGAGGTCGGCCTGGTCGCCACCAATGACATACACTACCTCGAAAAGGAAGATGCGGCCTACCATGACGTGCTGCTCTGTATTCAAACCGGTAAAACGATAAACGAGACGAAGCGGTTCCGGTTCAAATCGAACGAGTTTTATTTCAAATCACCCGAGGAGATGATCGGACTCTTCGGTCATATCCCTGAGTCGATCAGAAACACGATTGAGATAACGGAGAAATGTAATCTCTTACTGGAGCTCGGAAAGTACCGTCTCCCCCATTTCCCCATACCCGAGGGGTACACTGCTGAGTCATACCTGACTAAGCTTACCAACGAGGGAATCGGAAAAAGGTACCCACAGGCGAACGAAGAGGTTCAGCGTAGGACACAGATGGAGCTGCAGGTCATCGAATCGATGGGTTTCAGCACCTATTTTCTCATTGTATGGGATTTTATCCGGTTCGCTAGGAGTCGCGGCATTGCTGTGGGACCTGGAAGAGGGAGTGCCGCAGGTTCCATCGTGGCCTATGCCCTTGGCATCACCGACGTGGACCCATTGAAGTACGGCCTTATTTTCGAGCGGTTTCTGAACGCTTCCCGTCTAAGCATGCCTGACATTGATATCGATTTCGACGGCGACCGCCGTGATGAGGTCATCAGGTATGTCAGAGAGAAGTACGGGCACGACAAGGTCGCGCAGATCATCACTTTCGGAGCCATGAAAGCCCGGGCCGCGGTACGCGATGTGGCACGTGCAATGGATATGACACCCCAGGAAGCAGATGTGATCGCAAAGCTTATACCCGCGCGTATCGACATCACGATAGATGACGCAATCTCCACATCCCGGGAGCTGAGTGAACGCATAGAGCAGGATGAGAAGATCAAACAGCTCTTCGACTATGCACGGGGACTCGAAAAGCTGGTGCGTCATCCATCGACCCACGCCGCCGGTGTAGTCATCTCCCCGGTCTCCCTTACCGAGGTTGTGCCGCTCTACCGCGACCCGAAGAGCGGTGTCGTCTCTACCCAGTACCAGATGAAGAACCTCGAGGATGTGGGTCTCATCAAGATGGATTTCCTGGGTCTCAAGAACCTGACCATAATACGGCGCTGTGTCAGTGACATGGAGGCTGACGGGATCACGACCCCCGAAATGAACAATCTCGACCTGTCGGACTCTCTGGTCTACGACCTTCTGGGAAAGGGCGGGAGCATGGGCGTGTTTCAGCTCGAATCGAGCGGCATGCAGAATCTGCTGAAACGCCTTCAACCGAACCGTTTCGACGATGTGATCGCCATACTCGCGCTCTACCGTCCGGGTCCTCTGGATTCCGGTATGGTCGATGAGTTCATTGAGAGAAAGCAGGGAAGCAAACCCATTGTGTATGCCGACGGGCGTCTCGAGCCAGTGCTCAAGGAGACCTACGGCGTCATAGTCTACCAGGAACAGGTCATGGAGATTGCCCAGGTCATCTGCGGGTACAGCATGGCAGAGGCGGACAACCTGAGAAAGGCAATGGGTAAAAAGAAGCCCGAGATACTCGAGGAGGAACGGGAAAAGTTCATCGAGGGCGCTGTTCACAACGATGTGGACCGAAAAGTTGCAGAGGACATCTTCGAGCTCATCCGCACCTTCGGCAGGTACGGGTTCAACAAGTCCCATTCAACCGCCTATGCGCTGCTCGCATTTCAAACGGCTTATCTCAAGGTGCACTATCCTGTCTATTATCTGGCTTCGCTGCTCTCCGGCGAACTTCACGACACAGACAAGATCTGTCAGTACATCTGTGAAGCCCGGGAGATGGGAACCGGGATAAAGGCCCCCGATATAAATCGCAGCGGTGTTTTGTTTAAAGTTGAGGAGGGGAGTATACGCTATGCACTTGCTGCGGTGAAAAATGTGGGTGAGAGTGCGGCAAAGAGCATAGCCGAAGAACGTGAGAAAGATGGTGTGTACACTTCCCTGCATGATTTTACCTCGAGGGTGGATCTGCGGCTTGTCAATCGGCGGGTTATTGAGAGCCTCGTCAAGTCGGGAGCCATGGACTGCCTGGGTGAAACGAGAAGAACTCTGTTCGAAAACATCGAAAGCGCGCTCGAGTACGGTGCTTCTGTGCAGGGTGATCGCCTGAAGGGACAGTCGAGCCTGTTCGAGGAGATGGGAGAGGAGGCCGAGGCGCGCTACTATCAGGTGCAGCAGTTCGACGAATGGAGTGAGACCGAGCTTTCGGAGTACGAGAAGGAATCGCTCGGATTTTACTTTCTAGCCCACCCCCTCCTCAAGTACGACGGGATGATCAAACGGTTTGGGGCTGTCACGATTGGGGAGCTGAAGGAAATCCCCTCTGATTCACGGGTGAGCATATTCGGCGTGCTCTCCTCCTCAAAAGTCATAACGACTCGTGATAGCAAGGAGATGGCCTTCATCACCCTGGATGATATGACGGGGAGCCTTGAAATCGTAGTATTTCCAAGCGTGTTTGAAAAGTACGGAGCGTATCTTGAAGAAAAGCGGGTCATCGTGGTGACGGGAAAGATAAACGGGGACAAGGTCCTTGCAGACAGACTGCTCTATCCAGAGGAGGCGGAGAAAGAGGCCCAGTCGGGTATTCACATACTCCTGAACAATCCCCTCAATGAGGAGAAGCTGATGAGACTCCGGGACCTGCTTATCCAGAACAGGGGCAAATGCAGCATCTTCATTCATACACCGGAACTGGACAGCAGCAAAAGGGCCATCAAGGCCTCCTCCTTTCTCCTCGTTGAGCCGAAGGAATCGTTGCTTGCACAGCTCAAGCAGGAAAATCTCATTGAAAAGGCGTGGGTGACATGAGAACAGCCAATGTACTCTCGGGTGATCTGCTGTATCCCCTCTCCATTGTGATCATCACGATTGCACTCCTCTGTATCCATTTTCTATTGGGAACCGAGCGCTTCTTCAAACGGACGATATATCTGCGGCATGCAGGAAAAAATGCAGTCCGGACACAGGCTCTTGGTGTGTTTTACAAGCGGTTGACTGCATTTCTCCTCTACGGGATATGTACACTCCTCATCATCAAATCCCTTTACAGGCACAGCATTGTTCAGTATGGGTTTTCTCGCGGGCAGGGAGAACTGCCCTTCCTGTTCATGGGGCCTGTCCTCTTCTTGACCCTTCTTACCATGCTCTTCTTCTCCCGCAGGAAGAAGATTTATCAGAGGTATCCTGAGGTGGAGGGGGCACGCACGTCTCGGCTGTATTTTACAGTGAGCTCGCTGACCTATGTCCTCTATCTCTTCGGATACGAGTGTCTGTTCAGAGGATTTCTCCTCTTCGGTCTGAAAAAGACATTCGGTGATTTACCGGCCGCACTGGTCAGCATGGGATTTGTCACGCTCACCCATATCGGCACCTCCCTTCCCGTGATCATTGGTTCCATGTTCTCGGGTATCATCTTTCCCTACATAGCACTGCTGTCGGGATCGATCTGGCCTGTATTCCTCCTTCATTCCTGCATCGGCGTGGGGATGGACTATCTCTGCGCAAAGTATCAGGCAAAGGCCGGTCTCGTCCCTCTGACCTTTTCAGACAAGGCTTCGTCATAAACCGCTATGGAAATGATCGTCTTCCCCGTGACGAGCCTGCGCCACCTCTGCATTTCTTCTCTCCAGGATCCAACAAATCATTTGACGAAATAATGAAACTGCTCTAAAATGAGGGCTCATAAAATTGACATACTGTATGGAGGGAATATTTTATGGAAAAGAAAAAGGTGAAAATCGGGCTTGCACCAACGCGGAGACGGGTCTTTTCCGTTGAGGACTCGCTGAAATATAAGAAGCTCATCGAGGATAAGCTGAAAGAGTGGGGCATCGATTACGTCAATCTGGATTCACTGAACAAGGAGGGACTGCTCTTCGACCGGCATGAGGCAGCCAGGGCGGCAAAGATATTCAAAGAGGCCGAGGTGGATGCCGTTTTCGCACCCCATGTGAACTTCGGGACTGAGGACGCGGTGGCCAAGATGGCCAAGGCCGTGGGCAAACCCTTTCTGCTCTGGGGCCCCAGGGATGAAGCTCCGCTCAATGACGGATCACGCCTGCGCGATACCCAGTGTGGTCTCTTCGCAACGAGTAAGATCCTGCTCCGCTACGGAGTTCCCTTTTCCTATATAGTCAACTCAAGGGTTGATTCGCCGGTCTTCGAGCGCGGATTCAGGAACTTCCTGGGCGCGGCACGCGCTGCAAACAGGTTCACGAACGCTCGCATCGGTCAGATCAGCACACGGCCCCAGGATTTCTTCACGGTGATCGTGAACGAGGGAGAGCTCCTGGAGCGGTGGGGAATCGAAACCGTTCCCATCACCCTCGTGGACATTGAACAGCGGGTTCTGGGTATGGTGAAGAAGGACAAGCGGGTCCCCGACGAGGCGGCTTCTCTGAAAAAGCGCGTCACCTTCAAGGATACCGATGAGGAGCGCATCAAACGCATCGCAGCCCTGAAGCTCATGCTCATCGACTGGGCTGAGGCCGAAGGTCTGACAGCCATCGCATTCCAGTGCTGGGATGCCCTGCAGCTCGCACTGGGCATCGTGCCCTGTTTCGTGGATTCCGAACTGACGGCTCTTGGCATTCCCGTGGCCTGCGAGACCGACATAAACGGAGCGCTCACTTCAATTTTGCTCCAGAACGCAAGCCAGGGGACAAGCCCGACCTTTTTCTGCGATCTCACTATACGCCACCCCGACAGGGAGAACAGCGAACTGTTGTGGCACTGCGGGCCCTTTCCCCACGAGCTGGTCAAAGACACCAAGAAGGCGTTTGTGGGGAGGCATTTCATCCTGCCGTCCGGGGAGCCCGGCACAGGTAACTGGGAGATACGCGGTGGTGATATTACAGTCGCGCGCTTCGACGGCATCGGCGGGAACTACTCCCTTTTCATGGGGCATGCGAAGGGAACGGAAGGCCCCTTCACGCTCGGCACCTATCTCTGGGTTGAGGTGCCGGACTGGCCCCTCTGGGAAGAGAAATTCATATACGGGCCATACATACATCACGTGGTCGGGATCCACGGTCACGCGGCCTACGCCCTGTACGAGGCGACGCGGTTCATACCGGGACTCAAGCCCGACCCCGCAAACCCGACGGGGGAGGAGATAAGGGCGTACCTTCGTGGGAGTGATCTGCAGTGATGAACAGGCGTATAATAGTACTGTTTTAAAGGCGTTCTAATTCTTCGTGTTTTCAATGAAATGTGTAAGAATATGGGATACATTGAGTATTAAGGAAAAAAGGGGAGGTGTACCATGAGATACGTCAAACTATTACTCGCCACATCTCTTGCTCTCTTGTTTCTTTCCATTTTTGCACTGAACAGCTTTGGCCAGGTAACGATCAATCCTGCAGGACCGCTTAAGTATCATGTTTTCCTTGTTGCTGATCTTGGGTTGCAGGGTGGCGGAAAGGGAAACAAGGACTTCACCATTACCTTTTCGGCAGGGCCCAGCGGATCTCAGTCCATCACCGTGGACGTGTATGACGACCTTACCAGCCAATTATTGGTGAGTGGGCAAACCAACTCATTTGATTACAGTCAAATTCAGGGCACATACTATATAGGACAGATTGATGATAAATTCGGTGGCGATTTTGAGGTCGTTGACCAAGCCGAGGATCTGTACAACAAGGTGCTTGCCACAGGCGCACTTCCCCGTGGTCGATTTCGCATAAGGGTTGGATTGACACCCAATGGAAGTTTTGATGAGCTTGTGGTTAATATTGTTCCTCCGTATCTTCAACCTCTCTTCCCTGTTGATCTACAGGTCAACCGTGCAGTGCTGAACTTTCGATGGGTATCAAACATATCGAGGCAAGAGCTCCATGTATACAGCGATCCTTTTGGGAACAAGGAGGTCTTGAAAGGCGACAGACTGCCATTCCGAAGAATCTCGGGCGGTGGGGTTGAAGAGGCAACTGCGGCGCAGCAGGTAGAAGGGTCCTTCATTGCACCTGTGCTCGATGACGGTGAGATTTACTACTGGCAGATCTGGGGCCGCATTGTCACTTCTCACGGGGATGAGCTGAGGAAAGGTACGCTGACGGCGTTTCAGTACTTCGAGGAGGCCGAGAAGATGGCGTACATCGGTCTCAGCGACCCGGACAAACAGGCGATCAAGGATACCCTTATCGAGCTCCTGGAAAAGATCGTGAACAAGCGGGCTGCGAGAAGTATACAGGAGTACGACGTGAACAGGGTCGTTCTCGACAATAGTCCCGTCACGCGGGAGGAGATCATGACCATACTGAAGGCCATAATCGATGAAGAGTTGACGGCTACGTCTGTGAGATTTCAATAATCATACCGGATTGGAGGGAAGACATGGTGACTCTGAAGAGAGGTTGTTATATAACGGCTTTACTAGTTACCCTGGTGCTCTTCATCCCCGTGGCAGTGTTCGCCCAGGATGTCATTGCGTATATAGGAGAGGTCGGGGGTACGGTTACGGTGGTGAAGGCAAATCCCGGCGAGGAGGTGGAAGCCCAGCTTGGCATGCTCCTCATGGGAGGGGACACCGTCAAGACCGCAACGGCGAGCTACTCGAGCATCATCTTCCAGGATGACGGCAGCAGGGTAAAGCTCGGGGAAAACTCCCAGCTCACGCTCAATGCTGAGCGGGACCAGAAAAACCTGAAGAAGCGCATGTTTCTCGATTCGGGGGGAAAGCTCTGGGCAAAAGTGTCAAAGAAGAAGGGCACCGATTTCCAGGTCAAGACACCGACCTCCGTTGCATCGGTCAAGGGTACCAAGTTCATTCTCGAAGCGGGGGATTCCGATGCGTGGCTCTGGGTGCTGGAGGAAAACGTTCTGTTCGAGAGCGGTGGCCAGTCGTCAAATGTCGGTGCCGGACAGTATGCGCATGGAACGGAAGAAGGGATTGAAACAGGGGACATCCAGGACGGCGATGTGCCCATCGAACCCGGAACCCATGAGATTATCATTTTCTTCGATCAGGAGAATCGGGGCACTGCACTGCAGAAGGAGCTCCGCATCGAGTTTGAGAAAGAATGATACCGCATGGGTGATGTTCTGACCGAGATAGGATTGGACCATCGCACCATGTGACAAGTGAGAGGTGTCTGTAGCAGAACCCTTCAATCTCATACGATTCTGATTAATAGGGGAGGACTCCATGAAAAACGTGTTCAAAGGGTACCGCTCTCTCATCCTGTTTTTTGCCTTCTTTGCGGTCGCCGGCAGCCTCTTCGCGGGAACTGCCCCGACCATGGAGATTCTGAGCCCGCGCAATGGTGAGGACGTCTCGTTCGGCAGTGAGGTGGTGATTGCCATATCGATATACGACGAGGATGGTGATGTGGACGTCACCTCTGTGAAACTGGAAGTCGGCGATGTGGACGTGACCAGGCAAGCGAACACCTCGGTCTTCCTCGTGACCTACCAGGTGCCCGATACCACGACGGTAGGCAGGCAGTACATCACGCTCACCGTTTCGGACCGGGAGGGTAACGTCGCTGTGCACGAGAGCTACTTCAACGTGCTCAAAGAGCCGAAGAAGGAGCAGAAGGTCACCTACAACGGTACCGTTGGTGTTGGTGCTGAGTATGACAAGGAAGCGCCGCAGAGCGCCATCGGATACCTGCAGGTCGACATGTACGGAAGTTTCTCACCGTCCCTCGATTACGCGCTCGTCATCGACGCAACGAACAGGGAGTCCAGCGACGAGCAGCGCGTTTCGGAGTTCAGGTTCGACCTCTACTCGCCATGGGGCTCCCTGGTTCTCGGTGATGCCACACCCAGGTTTACCGATTACACAATCGACGGCAAGAGGGTGTTTGGAGTGCACCTCCTCCCACAGTTCGGCTGGTTCGGGTTCGAGTTCGTTTGGGGCTACACTGAAAGGGCGGTCGACGCGGATGATGCGTCCGTCGAGGTCGAGACCTTCCAGCAGATGCTCTTCGGCGGGAGGCTCAAATTTGGACGTCCAGACTCCTTTCTGTTGGGACTGAGCTTCCTCAAGGTCAAGGATGACCCCGACTCCATCGATTACCTTACTGATCCGAACAGCCCGACGCCCAAGGACAACGTGGTACTGGGAACGGACCTCAACTTCGCCTTCGTCGATGGCAGAATAAAACTCGTCACCGAGGCCAACATGAGCATGCTCAACACGGACATAACGGGTGGGTCCTCGGAACTCACAGGGGCGGGGGCAGGCCTCTCAAAGTTCGACTGGCTTCTCGTCGTGAACGAACACATCGTACCGCTCAAACCGGGACTGACGAACCTTGCCGCCAAGGGCGGACTCACCATCGGGCCCTTTGCCGATAACACCTTCTACGGTGAGTACAGCTGGGTCGGCCCCTCCTATTTCTCCCTTGCCAGTCCGTCGATCATAAACGACCGCCAGGGGTTCCTGCTGCGCGACAGCATCTGGTTGCTCAACCGTGCGCTTTTCATCAACGCCAGTTATCAGCGCTACACCGATAACCTGGAAAACACCAAAGATTACACCACTGCGAATTCGGGCGCATCAGGTGTGGTCTACGTGTATCCCACCCCCTACCTGAGCTTCAACGCCGGTGCCGACGTGGCCATGGTAAAGAACAGCGCCCCCGCGGCCGATGTGTACTTGCCTCGTCCACCAATGTGTACTTCACCTTCACGGCCTCACTGTTCAGCGACAACAACAACCCGTCATACGATTCAAACCTGTACACCACCCGTGTCGGTGCCGTCAGCTATTTCAGCTTCCCTCTGGATACCAAGGCGGTTTTGGGATACGACTTCGGTGATCCGGATAACTCTTTCTACGCTGAGGGTTACGCCGGTTACCGCTTTCTGCGTGAGCAGAGTCTGTACCCCTATCTGGGTGCCATTTATGAAACCGGTCCCGCGCAGCTCGACCTCACAACCGGTATCGATTACGATGTGACGCCCGACTTTAAGCTCACGGCAGAGGCTCAGTACCTGACGTCTCCGGTGGTGGATGATCTCTTTATATCTGCCTTTGCCACCTATGAGTTCTAGGGTCAGCAATGGTTGAACGAACGTGCCGTGAAGAGGAGCGGACTGGGGCGCGATGATTTGTGCCAAGCTTTAAGCTCATGAATCCGGGGAGCAATGCATGGAGAAAGAGAACAAGCGCCTGATGGTCATCATGATCATCGGTTTCCTGTCTGCGGTGATCATGCTTTTCATCTCCAACCTGGTGTTTTTCGAGAATATCGAGCACAAGGTGACGGACTTCAAGTTCGAGCTTCGCGGCGTCAACGAACAGGGTCTGGACCACAGCGACATCGTTGTGGTGGCAATCGACGACCAGTCGTTCGCCTCCATCCCCTACAAGTACCCCT
>SMTZ1_10001850_pt1 | contig 21345 bp, 18 predicted proteins | sample DeeMarSWOR136_30_FD_25667 | JGI IMG/M metagenome (IMG submission 25667) | reverse complement strand
CAAAAACAAATGAGAGATTTACTTAAGATACAAACAAAAAAAGTTAGTAAAAAACCAGCGTTTAATGCTGATATCTCTAATGAAGTTGAAGAGGAGGAAGAACCTGAGGAAATTTTTGAATCTGATGAAAATGATGTACAAAAACAGATGAAAGAATTATTAAAAAAACAGAGTCAATTAAAAGAAACAGAAAAGATTGCAGAAGAAATTGATCAAAAAAATATGGAAGATGAATCCTAAATCCATAGATATCTTTATAAGATAAATTTACATTATTTTTAGAAAATTATGGTTCCAAAAAGGGTTTTTTTTACTAAAGGCGTGGGGAGACATAAACACGAATTGCAATCTTTTGAGTTAGCTTTGCGTGATGCTGATATTGAGCAATGTAATTTGGTATATGTTTCAAGTATTATTCCACCGAATTGTAAAATAATTTCAAAGGATAAAGGAATAAAATGTCTTAGACCTGGTGAAATAACTTATGTTGTTATGTCTAGAAATACTACAAATGAACCAAATAGATTAATTGGTGCAGCGGTTGGAGTTGCTATTCCTAAAGACAGAGAATCTTATGGTTATATATCAGAGCATCATAGTTTTGGAACTATTAGTAAAAAATTACAAGATTATACAGAAGATCTTGCTGCAACAATGCTTGCAACAACTTTAGGACTTGACTTTGATCCTGATAAAGCATGGGATAAAAGAAAACAAGAATACAAAATGAGTAGACAAATTGTTCATACACAAAGTGTTGCACAAACAGCTGAAGGAGATAAAAATGGATTATGGACTACTGTTATTGCAGCAGCTGTATTTTTAGAAGATGGTTTTTAATATACAATAATTAAAATTTTTGTATAATAAGCTTGGAAAATCTTTTTTAATTAAATAAAACTCCCAGTAAATCGAATGTAAAAATCTACGAAAAAACAGCTAATTTTCTACTGTTAAACTATTTTATCGAATCTCAAAAAATTTTGTTTTTTTGATGGTTGAATTTAACGAATTAAAGGATTTTCACCAATATTATATACTAATTATTTTGTAATTATTATCAAAATATTGCATGCAAAATATATAGTGCTTTGAGTAATCATTTTAATTATTCTAAACTATATTTTAACTAATGGAAGATCTCCTTCTACACCATCATAAATTTTTGGAAATGGAATTAATAAAAAACCTCTTGATTGAATAAATGATTGTATTTGTAAAGGAATAAAAAAGAAAAAAATAATTGCATAGGGTCTGAACTTTTTCTTACCATAACTGAATGCTTCTTCGGCTGATACCCATCCGTCGGAATTTTTATCTATTCCTTTTTGAAAGGCCTCTGAGACAAATCTCTCAAAATTAATGACATTTACTTCTTCATCACCCACAATCACTGCTGCTGTAAAACCTGCTCCTCTTCTTTGTGTTGACATAAGTATCACTCTGTTTTCTTCATCAAGAATTGAACTGAAAAATAAAAAATTTCTACCTACAAAATTTCCAGAAAGACAACAATCAAAAAAAAGACATTGATATTTGCATTTTATTTGATCAAGCTTTTCATCAAGCTCATCTGTTAATATTAGATTGTGATCCCATGGTACAATTCCATATTTTCTATCATTAAATATACCAGTATATGTACCATGACCTGTATATGAAAATAGTATAATATCTTGAGAACCAGCATTTATTGAAAGCCATTCTAATGCGTCAAGAATGTTTTCTTTTGTTGCCTGCTCTCTTTTCAATAGGATAATATGAGACTCGTTCCAATTTGATTTATTTATAATTGAATTATAAATTGATGTAATATTTGTTGTATTTGTACATACTATTACTGCCCAATACTCAGTTTCAGAATTAATACTACAAATCATCTCCTCAGTATTTGGTTTTATCTGTTTTGCAGCAAGTGCTATATCGCAAAAACAAACCATACAAATACATAATATTACAAGAATTTTTTTCATTTAAATTCCTCTATTATTTTATTATAAAGAAAAGATTAATATATAAATATATCCAAAAAAAATTTGTACAAATTAACTCTAATATCTTAAAATAGAATATTCTGTTCAAATTATCAAATTTTAAAAATTACGTTTTAAGAATAAACTCAAAACTAGGTTCTACCCATCTAAAATTGAGAAATAGTCCAACATCTTCTTACATCAAAATACTTTGGAACCATATTGTATACTATTGATCCAGGGGGCTAAAAGAATGTTATTTTTTGAATTTATTTTGTTTTTTTAATTAGTGTTGGATAGTTTTGAATTGTATTTTTTTGTATTTTTAACTGTATGTTTTGTTAGATTTTGTCTTGTTTTCAATAAAATAAGTTGATAGGGTTAATTTTAAATGATTATTTTTTATAAGTTTTTGTGGTTTTTGGGTCTACTTTCGGAACTACTAACTCTATCGTAAGTTTTTAATATAGAATCTGAATGTCTGCACCTGATTACAATTAAAAAGAAGGAATATCTATGGAAGAAGTATTTATAAAATGGTTTGAAGAATTAAAAATATCAGATGTGCCTTTAGTTGGTGGAAAAAACGCATCTTTAGGAGAAATGATTCAAAATCTTGGGAAAAAAGGAGTAATTGTCCCATCTGGTTTTGCAATAACTGCTTATGCATATCAATACACAATCGAGAAAGCAGGTATTGATAAAAAAATCAAGGAAATTCTTTCAGATTTAGATACTCATAACGTAAGAAATCTAGCAGAAAGAGGAGAAAAAATTAGAAATTTAATTAAAAAAACACCAATACCGTCTGAGCTGGAAGAAGATATTCGTAAATATTACAAAGAAATGGAAAAACGTTATGGTAAAAATGTTGATGTAGCAGTTAGAAGTAGTGCAACTGCAGAGGATTTACCTGATGCAAGTTTTGCGGGTCAGCAAGAAACCTATTTAAATGTCAGGGGAGAAAAAGAGCTTCTTGAAAAAACAAGAGAATGTTTTGCTTCTTTATTTACAAATAGAGCAATTTCTTACAGGGTTGACAAGGGTTTTGATCACTTTAGTGTGTATTTGTCTGTTGGTGTACAGAAGATGGTGCGTTCGGATCTTGCCTCATCGGGAGTTATGTTTTCAATTGATACAGAAAGTGGATTTAAGGATGCTGTGTATATAACTGGTGCATATGGTCTTGGTGAAAATGTTGTACAAGGAAAGGTTAATCCTGATCAATTTTATGTTTTTAAACCTACTTTAAAGAAAGGATTTAAACCAATTGTTGAAAAGAAGGTTGGATCTAAAGATAAAAAATTGGTTTATGGAAAAAAAGGTACAATTCAAAAACCGGTTAATAAAACCGATCAGCAAAAATTTGTAATTGGTGATGATGAAATTATAACACTTGCAAAATGGGGCTGTATTATAGAGGAGCATTATAAAAAACCAATGGATATTGAGTGGGCTAAAGACGGAAAAACAAAGGAGCTTTTTATTGTTCAAGCAAGACCTGAGACAGTTCATTCTTTAAAAGATATGGCTACATTAAAAACATATATACTTGAACAAAAGGGTAAGTTACTTGTTGAAGGTGAAGCAGTTGGAAGTAAAATTGGCCAAGGAATAGTAAATGTAATACAAGATACAAAAGATATTCATAAGTTTCAAAAAGGACAGGCATTGGTCACTGATATGACTGATCCTGATTGGGAACCAATTATGAAAATCGCTGGTGCTATTGTAACAAACAGAGGTGGTAGAACTTGTCATGCAGCGATTATTTCTCGTGAACTTGGTATTCCTTGTGTTATTGGAACGGGTAATGGAACATCCAAAATTAAAGCAGGAGCTAAAGTAACAGTTGATTGTAGTGAAGGAGTTGGCAGAATTTATGATGGCTTATTAAAATACAGAGTTAATGAGTTGAGATTGGATAGCCTGCCTCAAACAAAAACAAAAATAATGATGAATGCAGGGGTACCTGAGCAAGCATTTACACAGGGGCAAATACCAAATGATGGAGTGGGTCTTGCTAGAGAAGAGTTCATTATAAATTCATATATTGGAATTCATCCTCTTGCATTAATTGAATATAATCAATTAAAAAAGAAGGCAAATAAAGATGCAAAAGTAAAAAAAGTTATTAAGAAAATTGATGAAAAAAGCAGTGCCTATAAAGACAAAGTTGAGTTTTTTGTTGATAATCTTGCAAGAGGTATTGCTAAAATAGCAGCAGGCTTCTATCCTAATGATGTTATTGTTCGTATGTCTGATTTTAAAACAAATGAATATGCAAATTTGGTTGGTGGATATCTTTACGAGCCCGATGAACATAATCCAATGATCGGTTGGCGTGGTGCATCACGTTACTACGATGATAAATTCAAGCCAGCATTTGGTCTTGAGTGTAGAGCTTTAAAGAAGGCAAGGGATGAAATGGGTCTTACTAATATAAAACCAATGATACCATTTTGTAGAACACCTGCCGAGGGTAAAAAAGTAATTGAAACAATGAATGAATTTGGATTGAAACAAGGTGAAAATGGTCTAGAAGTTTATGTAATGTGTGAAGTACCGTCAAATGTTATTGTTGCTGATCAATTCTCAGAAGTATTTGATGGTTTTAGTATTGGCTCAAATGATTTAACACAATTAACTCTTGGACTGGATAGAGATTCAGATTTAGTTGCACATATTTTCGATGAAAGAAACGATGCTGTAAAAAGATTGGTTTCTCAAGTTATTAATGTTGCACATTCTCATAAACCTAAAAGAAAAGTTGGTATTTGTGGTCAAGCACCATCTGATTTTCCTGAATTTGCAGAGTTTCTTGTTGAATGCGGTATAGACAGCATCTCCCTAAATCCTGATACAGTTATAAAAACAAGACTTAAAATAGCAGAAGCAGAAAAACGGTTAAAAGCAAAAAAGTAGAAGAAATAAATCTACTTTTTCTTTAATCTACTTTATACCAGAAAACTTTTTTTACTTACATTGCTTTGCATTAAATATGGATATTATTCCATGTATTACTTTAAAAAATCGTAATGTGATAAATAGCAATATTTCCTTAGATGATCTTTCTAAATATATAAAAGAAGAAGAAAAACTCTACATATTAGATTTAGATGGTATAGAAAAAGACAAGCCAAATTTATGTACTTTTCAAAAAATATCCTCAAGTTACGAGCTTTGGATTGATTGTAGACCAAGAACCTTGGGAGATGTCGTTGACATTTTTATGACAGGCGCAACCAGTGTTACATTGAGAAAGCCTCTCTCTTTCTCATTAAATATTTCTGATATTAGGGATCTTTCAGAAAACAAAGTTTATCTAAAAATAGATTACCGAGATTATAAAAAAGATAGTAGTGGTTTCTCATTTTTAAAAGAATATGATGGTTTTGTGAATTTTAATAATAAAGAAGAACTTGAACGAGATTTTAAATATGGAGAGCATCTAAATAAAATAAAAATTAAAAATAAAATTTATTTTTTTGAAAACGATATTAGAAATCTTTCTTACTGGGAAAGATTTGGTGCAACAGGATTAATGGTTGATATAATTAAACTAAAGGAGTTTAAAAATGGTTTCTGAAAGTGAGATAATACTTGCTTTTTTATTCAAACGTAGTGGTAAAGAAAAAATGGGTTTTTCTGAGCTATATTTGAATCTTTCAATTGATCTGAATTGGTTTTCACCTGAAGATGCAAAAAAATTTTTAAATGATGTAATTAAAAAGAAATTACTAATTAAAGAAGACAATCTGCTTTTGCCTTCATTTGATTTAAATAAAATTAAAATTCCCATCGGTTTTTCTCCATCTAAACGAGCATTTATAGAGAAAAAAAATCAAGAAGGTACAGAGGATAAAAATATTGTTAGTCAAATTATTAAAAGAATTAATGAAAAAACTAAGTTAGAAAAAAAGCAGATTATTGATAATATAAATGAAATTTCTAAAGAAAAAAATATAATTGAAGAAATAGCAGCACTACTTGTTGGAAAAGAGTACGAAATAGAAATTAATGATCTTTTTAAAGAAATTGAGAATAAAATAATCTAGAATTGATTTTTAATAAAAAAAATATCTTCTCAAGGAATATAAATAAAATATAAAATAATTGGAACCAACAAAACACCCATGCAATGACTCCTTCTAACACCCCATTGCACTGGTAGAAGACCAATAAATGTTGCAACAACTAAAACAATTATACCAATTAAACCAGTGAAAAGGAATACAAGAATTGTTATCATGCAGATTGTTAATTTTATTAACAATAAATAGGGAATTCTTGTAAAATGTTTAGCAAAAAATTTTCCTATTTTCAATGTTAAAAAATAAGATAAAGTTCCACCAAAAATAATTGCTATTAAAAAATAAACTAGGTTTGTTGGCATAAGCAGTTTTGTCCATTCAACAACAGATACAAGATTCCTTACAACGAGTGTTGCACCACTTCTAGCTCTAAGAGTAATAAACATTATTACAACAACACAAAAAGCACAAGCAGTATTTACCGCAGATAGTGTAATTATTGTTTGTCTTTTATCTGATTTTCCTCTAGCAATCATTGCAATAACTGTGCCTGTTGAAGAAGTAAGTCCTGGGATAACAGAGACAAGAGTTCCACCTAAACTACCAGTAACAACAGAAAAAAATAAAGATTTTTTTGTTTTTTTATCAAAGGAAATATCGGTAAAATTTTGTTTAGGAAGTTTTGGTTTTGTCATAAGAGAAGTGAAAAGCGTGGGTGTACCAAAAAGTCCTGCAAGTGCAGGAAATAAAACAGGTGCCGATACTCCTATTGGTGAATAAACTGGTAGTTCAAAAACAATAATACCAAAAATACCTGAAATAAAAAATACAATTATTGCAAATAGAATTCCAACTATTGAGGAAAAAAGCCCCCTCTTTCCAAAAATCTCGATTTTAGCTTTTTCTGTTGCCAATAATAATAACGATACTGCAATTAGTACAAACAGCATGATTTCCCTTAATGATTCATAAAATAACAAAGGTTCGCCAAGAATAAAACGAAATGGATAAATTAAAAAGAAACAAAATAAAATCGCACCATAACTACCTATTGCTGATAAAGCTACTGCTTCGTAGCCTTTGCCTTCCAATAAAAGAGAGTGCGCAGGAAGAACAGACAATGCCATATCTTCATCGGGAGCTCCTAAAAAAGTGGAAGGAATTATGTCATGAAAGGTGTGGCTAATAGAGACACTGATTATATAAACACAGATTAAAACTAAAATAAATTCTGTAGAGATTCCATAATTAAAAAGAAAGCTGAAAATTGACACAATAACTCCTGATAAAGAAAGAAAAATTAAAGCTATATTATTAACATGAAGACCTGGTAAAAGTCCTGTTAAAACACCAGTTAAAACACCTAAAACACAAAATAAAAGAACAAGTAATAGAGGTAGCACAAAAACTATTCCCCCAAAATCGATATTCTATGGACTTTTTCGCTAAGCTCCAGTTTGTATCTAAAATTATTCTTATCAAATAAAAATTGTCCATATGCACTTATTTTTTGTCCGGAGGAAATTGTAATATTTTTTCCAAGTTCATAAAAAACAGGCAAAAAATATTTTCTTTCAAAATCTACAAGGTAAAAATATGAATTAGAAATATAATCGATATAACCTGTAACATTAATATTTGAACCAAGATACCTACTAGGATTTTCTGCAAGTTGCCAAAGAGGAAAAGATTTATTTCCCCATTTTTCTATTATTTTTATTAGATTTACACTATTAACTACAATTTCCCATTCTTCTTTATATTTTTGTACCTCTCCTGTAACTTGGATTCTATCCCCAAAATCTATTTCAATTTCTCCTTCGATAAAAATGCTCGTTGTTATGTTATTGTTTTCAATTTTTATTATTTGACTACCGTATTTTGTTAGATGATTTTCAATTACCATCCCTTCTACACTAACCAATTTGCCTTCATATTTAGGTATTTCATAAATACTTATTGCAGCGGGTTGGGATAGTTTTAATAGAAAGTATAAAACAAAAATTCCTGCAATTGAAAATATCAAGGAGTAATATTTGAATTTCATTTTTTCACTTATTTTAATTTTAAAAAAGCAATTTAAATATTATGTTCTAATTATGCCTATTTATCCTTTAAAACAACCAAAAATATACTATTTGTATTCAATTACAACAGAAAAAATATAATAATAACTTGTTTATTAGCCCTAAAATGTCAATTTGGTGGGAGTATTTATGAGACAAAAAGAAGCTGAGTTAAAAGTTGCTGAAGCATTTCAACAAGATGTTGGATATGGTAGAGCACGTATTGATAATCAAACGAGAATGGCTTTAGATTTATCTATAGGAGATGTTATAGAAATAGAAGGTACAAAAAAAACTGCAGCAGTGGTTTGGAGAGCTCATCCTTCAGATGAAGGCAAAGGAATAATTCGTATTGATAATTTAACAAGGAAAAATAGTGGTGGTGGGCTAGGTGATCGTGTAAAGATAAAAAAAGCAGAAGTTAAAGAAGCAAAAGAAGTAGCTCTTGCTCCTTTAATATCAAAGGGTCAGCAAATTCAGTTTGGAGAAGGCATAGATGTTTTAATAAAAAAAGGTTTATTGAAAAGACCACTTACTAAAGGAGATAGTGTTATAATCCCTGGTATTGCTTTATTTGGAAGTTCACTACCTTTTATTATTATTAGTACAAATCCTGGTGGAATTGTATCCATTAGCGAGGACACCTTTATCAAAGTTAAAGAAGAAGCAGCAAGGGAAGCTGAAATAGAAGGCCCACGTGTAAGTTATGAAGATATAGGTGGTCTCCATGAAGAAATTTTAAAAGTAAGGGAAATGATAGAACTTCCTTTAAAACATCCTGAGCTTTTTGATCGTTTAGGGATAGATCCTCCTAAAGGAGTTCTTTTACACGGACCACCCGGTACGGGTAAAACACTTATTGCAAAAGCAGTTGCAAATGAATCAAATGCGAATTTTTATACAATTAATGGCCCTGAAATCATGTCAAAATTTTACGGTCAAAGTGAAGAAAATCTAAGAAAAATATTTGAAGATGCAGAAAAGAATGCCCCTTCCATTATTTTTATAGATGAAATTGATGCAATTGCACCAAAAAGAAGTGAGGTACATGGGGAAGTTGAGCGTAGAGTCGTATCTCAATTGCTAACTCTCATGGATGGCTTGAAGGGCAGAGGAAAACTTATTGTAATTGGTGCAACAAATATACCAGATTCTATCGACCCTGCTCTTAGAAGGCCTGGTAGATTTGATAGAGAAATTATAATAGGCGCACCAGACAGGAACGGCAGAAAAGAGATTTTACAGATTCATACTCGTGGTATGCCAATGGATAAAGATGTAATTCTTGAAGATCTTGCTGATATAACTTATGGTTATGTTGGTGCAGATCTTGCAGCTCTTGCGCGGGAATCTGCTATGAATGCTTTAAGAAGATATTTACCAGAAATCGATCTAGAAAAACCAATTCCTATTGAACTTCTTGAAAAAATGGAAGTTACAATGGATGATTTCAAAAATGCCCATAGGGGCATTGAACCCTCTGCTATGAGAGAGTTTTTAATTGAAATTCCTAAAATCTCTTGGGGGGACATAGGTGGTCTTGAGGAAGCAAAACAGCAACTGCAAGAAGCTGTTGAATGGCCCCTTACAAAACCTGATGTTTTTAAAAGATTGGGTATAACTCCCCCGAGAGGAATTTTATTGTACGGCCCTCCTGGAACAGGAAAAACTCTTCTTGCAAAAGCAGTTGCCGGTGAATCAAATGCAAATTTTATCTCTATCAAAGGTCCTGAGGTTATGAGTAAATGGGTTGGAGAAAGTGAAAAAGCCGTAAGAGAATTATTTAAAAAAGCGAGACAGGTAGCACCTTCTATTGTTTTTCTTGATGAAATAGATTCTATTGCTCCGCCAAGAGGAACGGATGTAGGATCGCATGTAACTGATAGTGTTGTAAACCAACTTTTAACTAGTATTGATGGTCTTGAAAGTATGGAAGGAGTAGTTGTAATAGGTGCAACAAATAGACCTGATATTATTGATCCGGGTTTACTTAGACCAGGTAGATTTGATCGTCTTGTTTTGATTCGTTCACCTGATAAAAAAGCAAGATTAGAAATTTTTAAAATTCATACCAAATCAATGCCCTTAGATAAAGATGTTAATTTAGAAGAGTTATCAGAACTTTGTGAAAACTATTCAGGCGCTGATATTGAAGCCTTATGCAGAGAAGCAGCTATGCTTGCAATAAGGGAAAATGCTGAAGCAAAGAAAATAAAAAAATCGCATTTTGAAAAAGCAATGGAATCTGTTCGAGCATCTATTACACCAAATATGATAAAGTTTTATGAGAAAGTTTCAGAAACTCTAGGTAGCGGTATAGCCAAAAAAGATAAAAGCGAAAAAGATATTCAATATTTGTAGAATATTAAAATAAAAAGGATGGTAAAAAAATGAAGTTAACTGAAAATCAGCTTAGAGGAAAATCGGTCATGAGCGAAGAAGGTTTATATTTAGGTATTATGAGGAATGCAACCGTTGATAGTAGAACAGGTAGATTAGTTGGAGTTTTAGTTGAACCTTCTGATGATATTGACCCAAGATTGTATCATTTAGACCCACACGGTAATCTTGTTTTTCCTTTTGAATCAATTAAATCTGTTAAAGATGTCATTATTATCGGAGGTCATTAGACCTTCAATTTTTTTATATAATTTTTATTAAAATTTCTTGTTTTATTTGTTATATTTTTATTTTTATTTATAGATAGACCCCCCCTATTTCCTATGGAACTATTTATTGTGAGTATACATTATTAAAAAAGTATATACGTGAGTATAACCAGAAATGTATAAATTTAATAGTACTTTAATATTGTGATTTTTAAAAATATAAATATAAAAAAATTTTAAGATATAAAATATCATTTAAAGGAATGTTCCATACGAAATAAAGGCCTTCCTTTACATTTTATTTAACAGGAGAAATTAAGGAGAAAAATTAGAAAATTTTTACAAAAATTTTTAATATGTAATCATCGATTACTAAGGCCCCGGGGGGTTTATTTTTACGGTCAAAAAAACTACAATAAATAGTGATATATTTGGTCATTTACTTGGAGCTGAATATATATTTGCAAACAGAGAGGCAATGAGACCAACATATATTCCCGATATACTACCACATAGAGATAAGGAAATCAATCATTTAGCATCAATTTTAGTACCAGCTTTACGTGGTGAAACTCCTTCAAATGTTTTTATATATGGAAAAACTGGAACAGGTAAAACAGCTGTAACTAAATTTGTTGGAAAGGAACTATTAAAAAAAGGAGAAGAAACAAGTAAAAAAGTTAATTTCATTTACATTAATTGTGAGGTTGTAGATACCCAATATCGTCTTCTTCAAAATATTACTAATCATTTTGTAGATAACTGGTCAGAAAGAATACCATTTACTGGCTGGCCTACAGATGAAGTTTATGCAAAATTAAAACAGATGATTGAAAAAGAAGGCGGCGTAACTGTCATAATACTTGATGAAGTAGATAAATTAAAAGGAGATGAAGCACTATATAATTTAACTCGCATTAATTCCGATCTTGAAAAATCAAAAGTTTCAATAGTTGGATTATCAAATGATTTAAAGTTTACTGAATTTTTGGATCCTCGTGTTAAATCAAGTTTAGGCGAGGAAAACCTGATTTTTTCACCTTATAACGCTGAAGAGATTCAAGACATTTTAAATCAACGTGTTGAGATTGCTTTAAAATCTGATGCAATAGATATGGACGTTATTCCTCTGTGTGCTGCACTTGCGGCTCAAGAGCATGGGGATGCAAGACGCGCTTTAGACTTACTTAGGATATCAGCTGAAATTGCTGAAAGAGCAAAATCTCCACGAATAACAAAAAAACATGTTAAACTTGCACAAAATAAAATAGAAATTAATCGTATAATGGAAGTTGCACGTACCTTACCTACTCAATCAAAATTGTTACTTTTTGCTATACTTTTACAAGAAAAGCATAATAAAAAAACAGGCCCATCAAGTACAATTACAACTGGAGAAGTTTATGAGATATACAAAGATTTATGTAAAAAAACAAGAACAGATACCTTAACGCAAAGGCGTGTTGCAGATCTTATATCTGAACTTGATATGTTAGGTATAATAACTGCTCGCGTTATTTCAAAAGGGAGATATGGTAGAACTAGAGACATCAAAATATCATCAACTACAGAAGATATTATGAAAAGTCTACAGGAAGAAGAGGTTTTTAAAGAACTTTCAAACTATAAAATTCGTGGACAGACTCGCCTAATTTAAAACAAGTTTTTTTAAAATATTTTCAATCAATAAAGATTTTTTAGTTTTTTTAGGTGGGGGAATCAGGCGTTACACGTTTTTACGTGACTCGCATGTCTTTGTAAGACGTATTTGGTAAGTTTATTTTTTTGTTTTGATATTTATTTACAATCCTCCCCAAATACTATAAATTACGGAATCGGAAATGGAAGACCCATCCTTTGCCATTGTTTTTTGGTCCACCAAATTCCCCCAAATTGTCGAATACTTTCATAATACATAAACCTTTAGATATTTTTTAATAAAAAAAATTAAAATAATAAAATTTAAATAAAAAACATAATATTACCAATTCCTTTTTTAATATTTACAGAAAGTTTTTAATTTTAATTTATATAAGCTATTTTTAGTTTAAGGGGAAAAAATTATGACAGAAAAAATAAAAAGTGAAAAAACAACTGAAAAAACGGAAAATGATGAAAATATAATCTTTGTTGGAAGTAAACCCCCTATGAGTTATGTACTTGCAGTTGTTACACAATTTCAAGGCAGTGGTTCTGATGAGGTTATTATTAAAGCAAGAGGCAGAGCTATAAGTAGAGCTGTTGATACTGCAGAAATTGTCAGAAACAGATTTATTACAGATGCAAAACTGAAAGATATAAAAATTGGTACGGAAAGCATTACAAATGAAGAAGGTAGGACATCAAATGTATCCTCTATTGAAATAACCTTAACTACTAAAAAGAAAACAAAATAATATCAAATTTCTAAATAAATAAGATATTTGCTACTTATGAAATAGCCCTAAGGAAGTAAGCTCTTTAGACAATTTATTTACTGCTAATAATACCTCTTCTGTTTTTCTCGCACCTGCACAAACTATTTTGCCTGAACCAAATAACAGCATCACTACTTTGGGCTCTTTTAATCTATATACTAGTCCTGGAAATTGTTCTGGTTCATATTCTACATTTTCTAAACCAAGCGCCATAGCTACTTCACTAAGATTAAGATCCCCTTCTAAATCTGATGTAGCAACTATGTTTTGGATTACCATCTCAGGATTTTTATATACTTTTACACCTATTTTTTCTAATTTTTCAGCTATTATACGTATTGTTTTTCTTACATCATCTACGTTTTTAGCACCTGTACAGTTTGCTTTTCCGCTTCGAAATAATAATGTTGCTGTTTTTGGTTCATTTAATCTGTATACTAGTCCTGGAAATTGTTCTGGTTCATATTCTGCTTCTTCTAATGTTTGTGCTATTACATCTAAATCTAATTTTTCTGAGAATGTTGTAGATGCTACAATATTTTGTATTATTATTTCAGCCATACATTCCTCACTTTCCATTAAATATTAATGTATTATGATTCCTAAATGACAAAACCTAGAACAAGTACATCTATTAAAATAATTCTCTTACATCAAACTAACTATAATTTTAATTATTCTCTCTCTTTTTATATAATTATAAAAGGCAAAATTTATAATTAAAAAATACGCACAAAACATAAATTTAAACCTTAGAAAAATTACAGGTCAGATTAACATGTGTTAATTTTATTTAGAAAATAATATAAATCAAAATATTATTTATGATAAGTGGGGAGGCAAGATATAGGGTAACTAACCCATTATGTATTCGCAGGTGCGTAAAGGGTACGATTAGTCTCCCTTCGTATCCTTAATTTTAATAATATTTTTATCCTATAAAATATGCTGATTTTTTTATAAATTTGTAAAACTTAGTTATAGTGATAATTCTCCTTTTCTCAAAGCTTCAACTGGAGATAATCTCGATGCTTTTTTAGCAGGTAAAGCAGCAGCAAGAACTGAAAGAGAAACAGGTAAAGCTAATGCTATAATAATTGATAACCAATTAATAATAAAACCAACTTTTAGTTGAGTACCTGAGATAAATTCTACACTTAAGCCATACCAATTAACAAAATACATAACAATTAATGAAAATAAAATTCCAAAAATTCCTGCAATAATACCAATAAATAAACCTTGATATAAAAATATCCTAAAAACAACCCTATCTCTGGCACCAAATGCTTTAAGTGAACCAATTTCTCTAGTTTTTCGCATTATTATCGAATCCATAACATATTTTATAGCAGCACCACATAAAAATAGAGTAACGGCGATACTGCCCCAAAGCATAATTGTTATAACATCCTGCATAGAACCAGCGATATAAATTAAAAAGTCATGCCAACTATATATTTTCAAAAAAGATACAACACTTTTAATTTCTTCTTTAACATAGTCAGCATAACCAAGTGGATTTAACGAGTGTATAGGTTCAGGTGCATTTACTAAAACAACATCTCCTCTGTTTCTATCAATTGCTATTGGGTTATACCCTTTGAAAGTACCAATACCAGGGATATACCAATCTTTACCAGTTACTTCCCCATATCTTTTAATTTCCCTTAAAGAATCAGCATGCATAAACCAGATTAAAGCATCTAATGTTGGCGTACCACTTTCATATAAACCTATTACATAAACCATTATACTTGCATAACTTGTTTCTCTGCTTGAGACACTTAAAGTAATAGAAAATGTTTTTCCAACATCAACAGATGGATGGATTTTAGCTGCAGATGCACCAACAATAATTGGATAAGGTTTTTCATCGCCAAGAAGTTTTTCACCCGTTCCATATGTAAAATCAGGTAAATTACCAGGGCCTTTAATTTCTATATAAAGCGGAGTATGTCCTCTTAAAATAGGATCGTCCTCCTTAAAAAATCGTCCTTTTACAATTTTATTTGCTATTCTTGAAATACTATTGTCTTTTTTTGGATCAATGCCTTGAATAGTACATCCATCAACAACTTCCCCTACTATACCTAAACCATAAGTTCCTTGGGTCGTAACCCTAATGGTAGTTTTATACCCTGGAAGATTTTTTTCAATTCTTCTTGCTATTTCCCCTGCATTTTTAAGCTCAAGTTCGGTACCATAAAGATCTCTAATATTACTATTTTTATTAACAATAGCTGCATCGGAAGTAACAAGTTTAGTTGTATCATCAACAACTTGCATCATATAATTTAAATAAGCATTTTCTAACATAAAAGAAGTCATAGTAAGAGCAATAACTAAAATTATTATTGTATAAATTCGCTTATGATCCTTTAATTCACTAATTGCTAAAAAACTGCTAACCCCCACTTTTAATTCCCTCTTTAATTTTACCAAGTTTTTTTAAAACTTTATTAAAATTTTTGATATCTCCTTTTGTATCTCCAATTATTTTTCCATCTTTCAAAGCAAGTGTTCTTTTTCCATAACGCGCAATATGCATATCATGAGAAACAAACACAGAAGTTACATTCTTTTTTTTATTCATTTTTACCAAAAGATCCATAATCTCTTTACAGCTTTCGGAATCCAATGCCCCAGTTGGTTCATCAGCTAAAATAAGAACCGGATCATTGATTAAAGCCCTTGCAATAGCAACTCTTTGCTGTTCACCACCAGATAAATGTATTCCCTTATGGTTAATACGATGAATTATTCCAACCTCTTTTAGTAAAATTTTTGCTTTTTTCTCTAAAGATGCAAGCTCTTTTTTCATAATTAAACCAGGTAAGATAACATTTTCTAAAACAGTTAAACGAGGAATTAGATTATAACTTTGGAACACAAAGCCAAGTTTTTCTCCTCTAAATATTGCTATTTCCTTACCGCTTATTTTTGTTGTATCATTACCATCTATATACAAAAGCCCAGAAGATGGTCGGTCTAAAAGACCCATGCAATGTAATAATGTTGATTTTCCGCTTCCAGAGGGGCCTATAATCGAAACAAATTCACCAGGAAAAATTTTCAAAGAAACACCATCTAAAGCATTAACTATAATCCCATACTCATTATATTTCTTAAATAATTCTTTCATCTCAATAATTGGGATATTTTTAGGCATAACTTCAGTGCTAATAATTAAAAGTAATATAAATAACTAATGTTTAATAATAATACAATTATTAAAGATTAATGAAAAAGTAAAAAGAGAAAAATTGATTATCCTACGTAATGAGACATTCCTCTATCATCTTCTTTCTTTTCGTTTTCCTTTACATCAAAAACATCAATTAGTAATATCACATGAAGTGGAATGATTCTAATCTTGCCTGACAAGTCTCCGTGATTTTTACCTAACTCCATTAAAAGACCTGTTTCATCAACACCTATTGATATAAAACCTCTAAAAACACCTTCGGTTTCAAGTAAAATATCCTTTCCTCCAAGAGAGGTTATTTTATAAACAGATCCTTCTGTTAACTCCATTTTTTTATTTTTATCCATTCTGTTACCTACCTCTGTTTTTCCATAAGTTTTTGTAAATGCTCAACAGTTTTTCCATAATTTTCAATTGCTACTTTAAGATGAGCTTCAACAAAGTTCCAGGCTTTTTGAATGTTTCCATATCTTAAACGATATGCTTTTTTATTTTGTTTTGTATTTTCGTCAAAAACTTGAGTTTCTTCAAGTATATCAAAACCTTTGAGTTTATTTAAATGCCTATAAATTGTAGGTTTGGAAGTTTTTAATTTTACAGAAATTTCATCAACATACCAAGATTTAGTGGGATGTTTTAAGAAAAAATCTGCAAAAAGTTTGTAAGGAATCTCAGGATCAGCACCCTTTGATAAGTAACCAATTTGTTCAAAAAATTTTTTTGCCACAATTTCTGGATCATTTTCCCCTACCAAAGGAGTATTACTAACTATTTGCATTTCAAAAGCCAAAATCTCACCAAGACAAGTATATAATTTCCAATTAATAATGTTTGTTTAACTATGAAAAGTATTTGTAATAAAATAGTATATAGGCTGCCTTAACATTATAAAATAGGTAAGTATTTATCAATCTCCCATGGTGATATTTGTGTTCTGTAGTTCTCCCACTCTGTTTGTTTTACATGTAAAAAATTATTAAAAATATGATCCCCAAGCGTTTCCTTAAGTAATTTGCTTTCTTCCATGAGCATTAGAGCATGACCTAAACTTCCAGGTAACTGACGAATGTTATGTTTATCCTTTTCTTTTTCAGATAGGGTATAAATATTTTTTTCAACAGGATCTGGCGGAGTTATTTTATCCTCAATTCCTTTAAGTCCTGCTGCAAGCATAACTGCAAATTGCAAATAGGGATTTCCAGATAGATCAGGACTTCGTAGTTCACATCTTGTTCCATTTCCACGACCTGTAGGAATACGAATTAATGCACTTCTATTTCTATTTGCCCATGAAATATAGGTAGGGGCTTCAAATCCTGGTACAAGTCGTTTATAGGAATTTACTGTCGGATTTAAAATAGCTGTTATCTCCTTTACATATTTTAATAAACCACCAATAAAATTTTTTGCCAAAGGACTTAATTTGGTCTTATCTTTAGTAATATGAAATGCATTTTTACCATCAAGTGTAAAAAGGGACAAATGTGTATGCATCCCAGATCCATTTAATCCAAATAATGGCTTTGGCATAAATGATGCATGTAAATTATGGATTCTAGCAATTACTTTTGTCACGTATTTTAGAGTAATTACTCTATCTGCGGTTGTAATTGCATCAGCATAACTAAAATTAATTTCATGTTGACCATCTGAAACTTCATGATGTGAAGTGTATGTTTTTATACCAAAGGCTTCTAATGCAATAGATATATCTGCTCTTACTCCTTCTGCCAGATCACGATGTGATAAGTCAAAATAACCTGCAGAATCATTTGGAATTAATGTAGCATCACCACCCTCTTTTTTAAATAGAAAAAATTCACATTCAGGCCCAGTGTTATAAATATAACCTAATTTTTTAGCTTTATTTACAATTTGTTCTAAAACAAATTTTGTATCTCCTGCAAATCTTTTACCATTATGTTCATAAATATCACAATTTAGTTTTGCTGTTTTTCTTTTTTCGATATCTTCAGGTATAATAACATAACTATTTGCATCTGGTTTTGCAATTATATCTGATTCTTCAATGGTTGCATAACCATCAATTGAAGAACCATCAAAGGGTATACCGTAATCAAGGGCTTCTTCAAGTCTATTTGGTGGGATTACAATGTTCTTAGGCATTCCAAGAATATCTACAAATTGTAATCTAACAAACAATACCTTTTCTTTTTTTGTAATACTTAAAACTTCATCTTTAGAAAGATTTTTGTTCTCCATCCTATATCCATCCTTATTAAAAATTTGAGTAAACTTGTATAAACTGAATAGTTTATCTATATTAAAAATTACTTAATCTTGAAAATGTTAAAATATAAAAAATCATAGGCTCACAGCCTTACGATAGTAAATTTATTATAGGGGATATTATTACGGTGACTACCAAATATTAGGAGATATCTTATGGATAAAGACATTGAACTATTTATGGAAGAGATTGTTGCAAAAAATCCTGGTGAAAAAGAATTTCATCAAGCTGTACAAGAAGTAGCAGAAAGCATTATGCCATTTATTAATAAAAACCCAAAATACAAAAAGGCAAAAATTCTTGAAAGAATTGCAGAACCTGAAAGAGTTGTAATGTTTAGAGTATCTTGGGTAGACGATAGCGGTGAAGTCCAAATAAATCGCGGGTACAGGATTCAAATGAATAGCGCTATTGGTCCATACAAAGGCGGTCTTCGTTTTCATCCAAGTGTCAATTTAAGTATTTTAAAATTTCTCGCATTTGAACAAGTTTTTAAAAATAGTTTAACAACATTACCAATTGGAGGAGGCAAAGGTGGCTCAAATTTTGATCCTAAAGGCAAATCAGATAACGAAGTTATGAGGTTCTGTCAGAGTTTTATGTTAGAACTTTATAGACATATTGGTCAAAACACAGATGTTCCTGCCGGGGATATTGGTGTTGGTGGTCGAGAGATTGGTTATTTATTCGGGCAATACAAAAAAATTAGAAATGAATTTACAGGAATTCTTACTGGAAAAGCACTAAACTGGGGAGGGAGTCTAATACGACCTGAAGCAACAGGTTACGGATGTGTGTATTTTGCAAATGAGATGTTGAAAACTAAAAAAGAGACTTTAAAAGGCAAAATATGTACAGTCTCCGGGTCAGGAAATGTAGCTCAATATACTGTTGAAAAATTAAATCAACTAGGTGCAAAAGTTGTAACTTTATCAGATTCGACAGGTATGATATATGATTCAGATGGAATAGATGATAAAAAACTTGCTTATATAATGGAACTAAAAAATATTAAACGTGGTAGAATAAAAGAATATGCAGAAAAATATGGTGTAACTTATGAAGATAGAAAAAGGCCTTGGCATATAAAATGTGATATGGCCTTTCCATCTGCAACTCAAAATGAAATAAATAAAGATGAAGCAAAAATGCTTATTGACAATGGTTGTATTTGCGTTTCCGAGGGTGCAAATATGCCAACTGAACCAGAAGGAATTGAAATATTCCAGAATGAAAAAATACTCTACGGCCCTGGAAAAGCAGCAAATGCTGGAGGGGTTGCTACAAGCGGCCTTGAGATGTCACAAAATAGCTTAAGAATGAGTTGGTGTCGAGAAGAAGTAGATGAGAAACTTCAGTGGATTATGAAAAATATTCACGAAAACTGTGTAAAATATGGTAAGGATGTAAATTATATTAATTATGTTAAAGGCGCAAATATAGCCGGATTTGTAAAAGTCGCTGAAGCAATGCTCGACCACGGGATTGTTTAAGACAATCCCTTTTTGATTTTACTACCAAAAATTCTTATCAGAGTACTATATTTAAGTGAAAATAGTTTTCTATGAAAAAAGAAGAAAAGTATTGTCTTGATATACCAGCAATTGATATCACAAATCATGAATATGATTTTGCGCTTCAGGTTTTTCACAATTTAATGCCATTTAAAGTAAGAGAGATTCTTCTTGTATCAAGCCTATATGATGCATTTATTATTGAAGAAGAAGGTTTAATATCTGAGATGGTTATTGAAGAGTATAGACATCTTCTTCTTAGTTCTCCTCCACGAGTTACACATGTACAATCTGGACAGGAAGCTCTTTCCAAGGTTAAAACACAAAAATATGATCTTGTTATAACAATGTCTAAAAATATTGGTATAAATCCCTTTGAATTTGGTAAAAAAATTAAAAGCCAGTGTAAAGATCTTCCAGTAATACTTTTAGCTACCGATACTGCTGATTTACATTATTGTCAAGATAATGTGGATAAAGAAGGCATCGATAAATCCTTTTATTGGTATGGAGACACAAGTCTATTTATTGCTATAGTTAAATATGTTGAAGATAAAATAAATGTTAAATATGATACAATAAACGGTAATGTGCAAGTTATTATTGTTACAGAGGATTCAATTCGAGATTATTCCATACTTTTGCCTGTTATTTATAGTGCTCTTGTGCAACAAACACAAAGATCTATTTCTGAAGATTTAAACGAAATGCAGAGACTTTTACGCAGGAGAGCACGCCCAAAAGTTCTTTTAACTAATAACTATGAAGAGGGAATTAAATTTTATAAAAAATATAAAAAGAATATTTTAGGTATCATTTCTGATGTAAAATTTTATAAAGAGGGAAAAATAAAAACATATGCAGGTCATGAGTTTATACGTTTTATAAAAAATGACAATCCATTTATTCCAGCTATGCTGCAGTCATCTGATGAAAAAAATCGTAAAAAATCTGAGCAAATTGGAGCATTTTTTATCCATAAAAATTCACCAACATTAATGCAGGATTTCGAACATTTTCTCCTTAAACATTTTGGTTTTGGAGATTTTACTTTTCTTTTACCAAAAAAACCACATAAAAAAGGTAAAACTGATAAATATAACCATAAACAAACCATTGAAATTGCAAATGCATCAAATCTAAAAGAATTTGAAGATATGCTTCAAAAAATACCACTTGAATCTATAAGGTTTCATGCAAGTAGAAACGATTTTTCAAAATGGCTAATGGCAAGATGTGAATTTAAGCTTGCAATGAAATTAAGACCACAAAA
>SMTZ1_10001880_pt1 | contig 21350 bp, 18 predicted proteins | sample DeeMarSWOR136_30_FD_25667 | JGI IMG/M metagenome (IMG submission 25667) | reverse complement strand
TGATACATCCATACCCCAAAACGGATCTGTCTCTATTTTAATGGTATACTCAGAACCTTCTCTTAAAGAGATTACATATAATCTTATATCAAATTCCCAAGCATGTTCTGTAGATTTAGTTGTATTAAGATGTAACTCTACAGGTATAGCGTAGGGAATAGATGCTGTAAAGATTAAAGGAATTAGAGAAACTACAGTTAAAATCAGAATATGTTTTAATTTTGTCATTGAAATTCCTTTTATATTATTTTTATTTTAAATATAATTCTTATCAATAATTAAGTATTGAAGATAGTTGATATTTAAGGATTTGCATATTATATTAAGAAGATAATTCAATACAAATATTTAAGGTTAATTTCCAACTCTTATCAAATTCTTGGTTTAAAATCACCACTTATTTAATGAATACTACGGTTATTAAATTTAGTTAAGTTTTTTTTTAGGTCTATATAAAAAATATTAACTTAATTTTGTTATAAATAATAATTTGAAATTCAATAATTATACACTAAGGTGAGGGAATTATATCATTCTATAGTATGGGCTTTCATAAAGGTTGTGAGGGATGTGGAAGATCTATAGATATCGATCATCAAATCTGTCCAAAATGCGGATTTGATTTTAAATTACACCCTCGAATAAGCCCTAAATGTCCATACTGCGAAAAAGAACTCCATATATACGATTTTTTTATAGTAGAAGTAGACAAAAAGAATCGTAAAAGTATTAGAGGTTTTTTAGGTGAGAGTGCTGGTTTAGCGATGGCAATGTTTCATTGTCCTTTTTGTGGCAAAATATTAGGATTCTCAGATTCTAGGAGTGGATAAATTAAAATTAAATTAAAAATCTTTTTTTTCAATTTAGAAAGATATTTCTTAGCAAATAACAATTATACAAGTTATATTAGATACTAATTAAATAAAACGAAATTGCCCTATAAATACGAGTATAAATCCTAAAATGATAGTTGCTAAAAACAAATAAAAAGAATAAACATTCCATTTATAGTGCCATGTTCTTCTTTTGTAGTCTCTTTTTCTTGGTTTTTTTAAGCCTGTAATAGCACCAGGGATTAGAGGGATGATAGATATTAGAGCAAAAATGCCATGAAGAGTATAAAATACAGCTCCTCGGTTCAAAATAGTAAAGATAATCCAATATATAAACACACTTAGTGAAGTAAGAAAATAGCCAGTCGAAAATATAATATGGAATTTTTTATTTACATAATTGGGAAGATCCCGGAAGAATTCTGTAGCTGGAGAGTTTTTTAATCCCGACATTAGAGCAATCCCTCCAAAGAGAAATGAAATTGCCAATAAAGTAGCATGTAGAATCCAATCTGAGGTAGCAGTATAATGTGCATCATCACTCCAACCTCGACTCTCCCAATATCCTAAATAATTATAATTTACGATCTCAATTCTAATAACCCATTTCACCCATTTATATCCTAGATGGTCTGGAGCGATTAATCTAAGTGGAAATCCTTGTTCAACTGGAAGAGGTTCTCCGTTCATTTCCCATGCTAAAAGAACATTGGATTTTTTTGCTTCTTCAATGGTTAATGATGAGGAGTAACCATCTGCAGCATAAAAAACAACATCTACAGCTCCAGTTTTTACTTGTGTTAAATCTAATATATCCTTAACTGGAATTCCTTTCCAAAGTGCTGTACCAAATGGACCATCAACACACTGTAGGGTCGCAAGAACCTCTTTTGCAGGTTGAGACGTAATGTTGGAATAAGTAAAAGTTAAACTATTATTAACTTGTCCATCTACTGTTAATCTCCAAGTATTTGCATTTATTACAGGATTTTCCCCTATAGTTACTTGAAAAAATTCATCATTAGGTGTAATGATATTTCTACTAATTATTATTCCTAATAACCCAAATAAAGGAAGGCATAAAACCATTAGAATTCCAATATACTTTGATATTGAAGTCATAGAAAAATCCCAAATTAATTCATTTTATTTGAGAATTAAAAAATTTTGACAAAAACATATAGTTAAATCAAATAAGAATCTCTAGATTTAAAAGATCTTTACATTAAATTATAAGTTTTTAATTTATAACCGCAATTTTCTCATTAAGCCAATATATTAGTTCCATGTCATCTCATGAAAGTGTTTGAGTCAAATTTTCAATGAACTAGCTTTAGAATATTAATAATAATTTTGGAATTATAGTATCTTAACATCTGTTGCTTTAAAATTGATAAATACCTCAGAATTAATATCTAATCCTAAATTCTTCCTCGATAATTCTGTGATTGTTACTAAAAACTTCTCTGATTGGCATCTCACAATTAAATGGCAGATATTTCCAAGCTCTCTGATATTTTCAATAAGTCCCCTGAAAGTATTTCTATAACTCGTCTCTTTAGCAGGTTCTTTAACAATCCCAATGCTTTCTGGTCGTATACATACTTTCACTTCACCTTCTTGTTGGCTTGATGCTGTAATAGTTAATTTATTTACTTGAATTTGAGATAATCCCGTTTTACTGTCCAGTTTTGCTATTCCGTGTAGAATGTTTTCATATCCTACAAAAAGGGCGGTGAACTCATCCTTAGGTGTAGTGAATACATCGTTAGGAGTACCAATTTGGATTATTTGCCCGTTATTGAGAACAGCTATACGATCTGCATATTTGATGGCTTCAAGAGGATCATGAGTACTCATGATGATGGTTTTTTCATTATCTTGTTTTATTTTCATTATAAATTCTTCTAATAACTTGAGATTCATAGGATCTAAATTTGCTGAAACCTCATCCAATAAATACACTTCAGGATTTATAATAAAATTCATCGCAATGGCAACGCGTTGCATTTCTCCTCCTGAGAGTGAACGAGCGTTTTTGTCTTCCATTCCTTTCAACCCAATAAATTCAATAAGATCCTTGACTATTTTACTATAATTATCATATTTTACTCCACGGACTTTTAATCCATATGCTATGTTATTAAAAACTGTTGCATCTCGCACAACAGGTTTTTGTCTAACGAATGAAAATTTTCTTCGAAAAATTACTTTTTCCTTTCGAGCTAGCTTAGCTAAATCTTTTTTATGAAATAAAATCTGCCCTTGAGTTGGGAAATCGAGTAAACCTATTATTCTTAATAATGTAGTTTTCCCACTCCCATTTGGACCAATTATTACGAAACATTCTCCTTTATTAACAGTAAAATTAATATTTCTCAGAACTTCAACAACTGATTTATCTGCCTTATAAAATTCTTTCTCAAGATTTCTTACATTGATCAATGCCATATTATAACACTCTGGTTTGTAAACGAGTTAATCCATAGTTTACGATAAAGGCTATTGAAATAAGAATTATGCCCAAAGCAATAGCCATCCCAAATTCTCCCATTCTTGTTTCTAGAACAATTGATGTTGTGAATGTTCTTGTTTCCCAACGTATATTACCACCAACAATCATTACTGCTCCCACTTCTGAAATTGCTTGTCCAAACGCAACAAGGAATCCTGCGATAATAGATTTTTTGGAATTTTTAATTAGTTCCCACCATAATTGTCGTTCATTTGCTCCTAAAGAAAGAACTGTTTCTTTCAATGCAGGATCAACACTTTCAATGGCAGCTTTCGCAGTACCCATTATAATTGGGACAGCCAACAAAAATTGAGCTATTATCATAGCAGTGGTTGAATAGAGTAAGCCCAAGTCTCCGAGAGGTCCATTACGTGATAATAATAAATATACAACTAAACCCATAACTACTGGAGGGAATCCCATAAATGTATTAATTAGATTAGTTACTTCCTTTTTCCCTTTAAATTTTCTTAATCCAATAAATGACCCGATTGGCAGTGCAACTAAAGCTGCTAAAAAGGTTGATGTTAATGAAACTCGGAAAGAAACTTCAATGATACCCCAAACTTCTGGATCAAATTTAAATATCAAACGTAAACCTTCTAATATCCCATCTATTATTTCATTCGACATGATTCATATTTATTTATTCTATTAATATAAAATAAAATAAGGAAAAAAATGAATTTTATCTAAATTTTAAACAGTTAAATCTGCAAATTCTGCTTGAAAAGGAGTCCATATAGCAATTTCATCTTTAGTGGTAGTACAGCTAGTATCAAAATCACAGGTTCCAAAGTCAGGTTGAAATAGTACTGCATTATTTTTTTTGTATGACTTAATTAATGCTTGACCATAGGGAGATGTTAAAAATCCGATAAATCGACAAGCAGCTATATATTTTACATGTGGATGCATTATAGGGTTAACAGGAATAGCACCATAGGGATTAAGTAAAAGGTCTTCTCCTACAATAGATTCAGCTAAAATGTTCAAGGATGTATAAGTATCATTAAAGGAGAGCCACGTGCCTCTATCTACTAATGTATAGCCTTCATGTGCGGCGTCATCGTCTTCATAGGTCATTAACAACGTTGTTGCCATACCTTGTCCTGTTTCCGTATACTTATCTGCTTGATCAGCCCATCTAATTGATGCATCAACTCCGATTGCTTTCCATAATGCTTTTTCTTTTGAATGAGTACCAGAATCATCACCTCTTGAATAAAAAGTCATATTTCCAGCATCCATCGCATCTCTTAATTTTGCCATAACAGTTAATATACTATCACCTGGTTGTAGATTCGCAGGATTTGAAGTATGTCCAACGATTATAAAATCATTAAACATAATGCAAGCTCGATGTATTCCATATGGGACTCCATTGACACCAAGGCTAGCATTAACAAAGTCATCTTCTCTGGATCTAGAATGAACCAGAATGACATCACAATTACCATCTTTTCCATATTGTATTGCAGTCCCTGTGCCAACAGATAAAACTTTGATACGAATTCCTGTTTCATCAGTGAATTTTGGAAGAAGAAAATCTAATAGTCCTGAATCATAAGTGGATGTAGTCGTTGCTAACGTTATGCGTTTGGGATTTTGAGCATTTAAATAGTCAATCACAAAATACGTACCTACTGATCCTCCAACTATAATTATTAAAGCTAAAACAACTACTAGTTTATGCTCACTTACTACTTCTTTTAACGGTTTTCTTGTTGACATTTTTATATCAGAGTTTTTTTAGATTTGATATTGAATTGAATTTTTCTTCTAATTTAAGCGTTATTACTTCTCATACATAACGGTAAAATTTGAATGAAACTAAATTAAAAGAAAGAGAATTTGAAAAATCTTAAAATAATTTGGCTTTAAGAATGCAATATCCCTATATATAATGTAATTTAATTTAAAACTCATGTAAAAAAATATAAAACAGAAAAAAAATAAAAAACAGTTTAAGGTAAAGTTACACGGCCACTCGATTCATCAAGATTAAGAATTCCTTTGACAGCAAGGGACTTTATTGTGCGTACGGCCATTATTGGTGGCACATCCAAGAGTTTTTTTAGATCATCTAATTTTGCTTCTCCTTTTTCCATAATTGTTGCAATAATATCAACTTCATGAACTTCTTCATCGGAATTCTCAATCAAAAAGGATGTAAAGAAGTTTTCCTGCCTTAACTGGTTAATTCGAGCTTCTATATCATCCATTTTCTTCTGATAAGCATTTCTTAAATCTGTTTCTCGATTTTCATTATCAACTGTTTTTTGATCTAAAATAGTTTTCTCCTCTTCTTTAGAAGTAATTTTTTCATTCACAGTTGCAAGCTTATCCTCAAGTTGGGTGAGTTCAAATGCAGGTTTCTTTAGTTCGTTTATATTGGTTTCCAAAGTATTTGTTAATTCTGAGATTTTAGAAGTTAATTCATCCTTTTTTGCTTTTAATCCGTTAATAGTTGTATCTAATTCTTCTGATTTCGTTCGTATTTCTGTTAATTCAGAGTTTTGAAAAGATAATTTTTCTTTTATATTTTCTTCTTCTTTTTGCTCAGCTTGCATGAATCGCCATGCTTCTTTCAATTGAGAAAGTACTTCTTCATTATGCTTTTGGAGAACTTGCCAATATGTATCATAAGCAGTCTCGAATTGTTCAATTAAAGCTAAAATTTCTTTTGTGCCCATTAGAAGTCCACCTCCCCTTTCAGAGTTATAGTTCCAGAACTTTCATCAAACTCAATAGGTCCATTCTTTTGTACCATTTTCACAATTATATTTCGGAATACATCCTCTCTTAAACCGCTTGCTGAAACCAATCCTTTTATTTCTAATGCTGTATTAGGTACTAATGCCTTGATAACTTTAAATTGGGGGGATTGTATATATCCACTTTTAACCAATGATTTCATTGCTGCCGCTCGCATAGCAAATGAATTACTAAATTTCTCCTTTTTATTATATTCTTCTTTAAGTTGAGTCTCAAGTTCTTCCATTTTATTATCGAATTTTTGTTGGAGATCCTTTAATTCAATAAGTCTATTTTCTAGTTCTTTTAAACGACTACTACGAGTTGCTAATTCCTCCTTCTTTACTGTAATCTTAGTTTGTGTTTCATTTAACTCATTTTGAGCATCTTGAATTTTGTCAAGAAGAGTTTGTCTTTGATTTGTTAACTCTGCATTATTTTCTTCTAATGATGCAATATCTCGTTGATTTTGAGATATTTTATTTTTTAAAGAATTAATCTCATCATCATTAGATCCAATTGTATTGAGATTGGTCGCTTTTACTTCTTCAAATTTTCTAATTTCTTCGAGGAGATTAGTTGGTTGAGTCTGTAATTTAGGGATTGAAGCTGAGTTTAATCCATTTAATTCCTCAATAATAGATAATATCTTTTTAAGTGAACTTTTCGTTTCAGTAATAGTCAAACTAATTTCACCTTTAAAACTAGGTTTTTTTTTAATTTTTTATAAAATTTATAAAGTGCATATTATTAAATTTTCATTTTTAGAAATAACATCCGCATTAAATTTGTTTTGAAATGTCTTGGAGGAAAATGTTCTTATTTATAGAGCCAAACGGGAGATTTCGTCTCCCTATTACAATATTTAAATTCTCTATTATTTTCCCCGCTAAATAATCGAAATCAAATTCAAAGGAATAGTTATATTTATAGTATTTCTTTAAAAACAAATTTATCAAATCTATTTTTGGTTTTGGTTCCTGCATTTCAAAAATTCCTGGATTTGTATCTAATAAAGAACAACAAATCCATGCTAGATCATCAATATGGTTTCCTTCGTAAGCATCCTCAAAATCAACTCCATACATAACATTGTTTTGCAAATCTATAATGAAATCTCTCAGTCGAGTATCTCCCTTATTTAACACTTGGTTATCAGATTCATCTTTTTTTCTCACAATATTCTTTTTATGTAATTCTGCGAGCCATTCAGCTAATTTATCAATACTAATTGTAATTTGATTCTTAATATCTGAATCTAAATCCTCTAAATCTTCAATAGCTTTTAAATTATCGTTAATAAAGTCACAAAGATTAACCCCATTCACTTTTTCGAGAATTAAATACGGTAACTTAAATAATAATACTTTAGGAACGTTAAAATGCTGATTTTTTAGTCTTCTTAATATATTTATTTCTGTAGCCATTTGAACTGTATGAAAGATTTTAATAACGAATTCTTTGGGTAAATTTAGAGGTTTTTTATCAAAAATTATATTGATAACTGAATTGTTTTTACTCGGAAATTCAGATAATTCGAAATTGTAATCTTTTCTAACAATTTCTGGTATAATTTTTTTTAAATCCTTACCAAGTTTCCCTCTAATTTTCGGAAGACTCATCTTTTATTTCTATTATATGTTTAGAATTTTCTATTAATTTAAAAGGTAAATTGTATAAAAGATTTAGTAATAGTATAAAAGATCTCATACATTCAAATTTTTAACCTTGAATTCAAGTTTCAAGTTTCATAATTTTCTTTGTCAAGTCATTTAAATACAAGTTGCCCATTCCTAACTTCACAAGCTCAGAGAAAAACAGGACAATAGCAAATCTCATGCCTTGAATTTCAATATAGTTTGAACAAATTTTCTGATTATTTTCTAATTCAAGATACATCTTCTTTAAACTACTTAACTTCTTTTCACTTCTTACTTCAAATTCTTTAATTATTGAAAAAAGTGTATTACTTGGTAGGGATGAATATAAGACAGTTCCTTCAATAGTAAAGATTCCACTACCTAAAATCTCTTTATCATCTACAAAGCTTCTTAAAATGTTGACTATTTCCTGAAATAACGGTAATGAAGTAAGGCTATGAGTTTTATCTTCTGATATATCTTCATTAGCATCACCACCTCCTTCATAGAACTCCATATGAGAAAATTCGAAATCAACTTTTTGATAACCTCGAATTTTAAAGTTTTTATCTACAAATGATTGGAAACTATGTTCACAAACTGCTCCTGAAGGTATTGAAACTGTTGTTAATTGTTTACTTTGATCTATAATTTTAGTTGGAATCTTTAATTCTTTTTTAGTTTTACAAGTTGGGCAAATAACAGTGATACTTTTACTGAGTTCTTTTTCACTCATTTCATTTGTGTCTAACATATCTTTAAGTAATGCGATAATTTTTTTTCAAATTAAATTCTTCTCCTTACTCAGTAATTGATTAGCCTTTTTTAATAATTTTACTGATTAGTAAGATAAAAATTCAAATTTATTATGCTATTTGATAAGCAATTAAAATTTAAATCGAAAATTTTGAGTCAGAATATCCTAAAGTATTAAAAGCCTCAATTCTTTTGGTACAACTATAACATACTCCACATGGCTCATGGTCATCACTATAGCAGCTCCATGTGTTTTCAAACGGGACTTTTAATTCTTTTGCTAATTTTACCACGTTAGTCTTCGTCATTTTTATAAGGGGAAGACAAATTTTAATATTTGTTTTATCCGCATAGTGTTTTCCTTCCTTAATCAGTCTCTCAATTGATTTAAAAAATTTAAGGCTCGCATCAGGAAATTTATCATTATCAGCTTTTATATGCCCTCCTATGATAAAATTACATCCATAAATTTCAGCATAGTACGTAGCAAATGAATAAAAGACAAGATTTCGGGCAGGAATATATCCCTCAGGTGCATTTATTGCACTAGGAATAGGATATCCTTCTATTCTTAAATCAATCGCTTCTTTTAAATATTCTAGAGGAACTTCAATAATTTTTATATCTAAATTATCAGCCAATTTTAAAGCTGCTTTTCTCTCATTTTCGGGTCGAAAATGATAATTGAAAGAAAGTGCAATTATTTCATATTTTTTTTCGTGAGCCCAATAAAGTGTAGTCGCTGAATCAATTCCTCCTGATAAAAGGAGAATAGCTTTCTTTCTGTTCTTCTTCTCATTTCTAAATAATTCAGCTTCTATCGCCGCATTAATAGCACAATCAAGGTCAGATAATTTAAATCCTAAAGCTTTGGCAGTGCTATTACCATCAGCAGTTAAATCACACTTCATTACATCAATCATTTCTGAGCAAATATCAAATTCTTCAGCAGCTTGCTCATAAGATAAAATTTTAATTCTTGGTGAAGGAAAATTAAAACCCATTTCTTTCATATTTATCTCAACCCGATTAATTAATTGATGCATATTAATGATTTCAGGACCTACAAGATTATAAATCTGATTATCGTCTCCAATACCATCTGCAGCTGCTAAGAATGCTTCAGTAGCATCTTTAACATATATTGGTTGCATTGGAATATCACCATTTCCTGCAACAGAAACAATTCCTTTTCCAATTTGTTGTATTATGCCAGGAATTAATTCATCATTAGGACCTAGGATATATGATGGTCGAAATATCACATATGGGATGTGACTTTCTTTGAGAATCATTTCTGCTTTTTTTTTAGAATAAAAATACTCATTACTAGCCCAATCAACTTCTCCGTATTTATCGACTCCTAACCCCGAAGGAAAAATAATCCGAGAAATAGAGCTTCCTTTTGCGGCTTCAACAACAGCTCTCATTCCTTCAATATTAACATTTTTAAATGTTTCTTGCGAACCACATACAACACCTCTAAAATGGATTAATGTCTTACACCGAGTAAAAATTTGCTTTAAAGAATCTACGTTAAAATCTTGCATGATAACTGCTTTAGCTCCTAGATTTTCTATTTCGTTGGCCGCCTCTTTTCGACGTACTATGCCAATTACATCCCATCCTTTTTGAATTGCATTCCTGATTGTATGCTGACCTAAATAACCATTTGCTCCTGAAATAACTAATTTTTTGTGGCTTTCCATAGTTAGAACTTTTAATTGTTAAATTTCTCAACTATATGAAAATTACTTTCTATTTATTGTTTTAAATAATAAACTATAAAAATACAAAATAGTTACTAATACACAAAATAAACGAACCAATTAATAAATGTTAAGAGGGAAATCGATTTATGGGTTATAAGATATTCTTAAATTCTACAGAAGTCAAATTCAGTGCATGTCATTTTTTAAAAAAGCCTGATCAATGTGCAAGACTTCATGGGCATAATTATTATGTATCTGTTGAGATTGGTGATAAATTAGATGACAATTATTTTGTCATAGATTTTATAGAACTTAATAAAACATTACAATCTATTGTTCAACCTTTAGATCATTATATTTTAGTACCAACAGAATCTAGAGATATGCAGATAAAAGAAGAAAATGAATCTGTTGAAATCATTACTGCTGGAAAAAGATATATTTTCCCTCATTCTGATGTATTTTTTATCCCCTTACCTGGAACTACAAGTGAACTTTTAGCCAAATATATCCATGATAAATTGAAGGAAATCTATAATAATAAAACAATTAAAGTGAAAGTGGGAGAAAGTAAAAGTACTATGGCATCTTATGAAGAATGATAATCTAATAGATAAAATTCTTATCATAAAGTAACAAATTTGAACATGTTCGCCTAAATGGTTAAATCTTTTATATTTTATTAAAAACATAAATATATACCATTATAAGTTTCATTTTCATGTTGACTGAAAAAAATTATAAATTAGGAATACTTTATGGCACAGATCCAGATACAGAGATGTTAACTCAAAAATTTGTGGGAAATCTCATAAATAATGAAGATTTCTGTAAAGCTTGTGAAGTATTAGAGCAAAATGTCAAATGTGATAAATGCAGAGAGCATGTAAAAAGTTTTTCAAATTCAATTTATTTTTATGAAAAAGTTGGAGAAAATATACCTGATTTTGTTGAGGACCCAGAAGTATGTTTACCACAAAATCTCCCTCCAGTCGACTTTATAATGGTAGTTGGGATTCATCAAGATTTACTTTCTGGTTTGCCATACTTTCTAAAAGATACAGGAGTAAAAGCTGTAATTATTCCTGTTGAAAATCCTAAATGGGTTCCACCTGGACTTCAAGTTCAAGTATTAGAAGAATTCGAAAATTATGATATTCAAGCAGCATTCCCTAAGCCTTTCTGCTCTTTAAGTAAAGAGTTTAATGAATATAACAAAATTGGTTTTCATTTAACAAGAAATTATAATTTTATTTTTGAATTTATAGACTATTTTAAAATTGGTGAGCCAATAGTTTCGTTCTTATTAAGCAAGGATGGTGTCTCAATTGAAGATACTTGTGTATTACAAACAGCTCCATGTGGAAGTACTTATTATGTTTGCCAACAGCTAAAATCTAAATATTTTAAAAATGGAAGAAGTGGAGATATTTCTTTGAATGAGAGAATAAGTAAAGCTCATCATGCTTATCCTTGTAATGCTTCAATGGATCAAGATTCTATTTTAAAAGATTCTATCCTTCATGTTGGAGGATACCTGGTTAGAAATGCAATCAGGCGAGAGTTAAATCTTGAAGAAGAAGAGGGTCTAAAATTAGTCTATGTTATTAAATAACTATCTTCTATTTTACAAAATGTGATAGAAAAACATCAAACTTGGATTTTGTAGTAAGATCTTAGATTTTTTTATAGATAATAAAAAGAATTTAGAAAAGCTATTATTTTTGTTTATTAATAATCTCAAAGTTTTATACCTCATAAATAGAAAGTTATAATTTACGGAAAAATATCTTTCGATCAGGTGAAAAATTATTAGTACAATTAAATGCTCAGCAACTATCTGTGAAAATCTTGAAGAAGAATTAGAGGAAGATGAATCTTTTTTTGAAGAAAATTTTTGGTATTTTATAATTCCTTCTGCAATTTTACTCGGGATCTCTATTTTTTTGGAATTCGCTTTTGAAATCATTTTATTAGCTCAAATTTTAGCTATCATTTCTATTTTTCTTTCAGGCTATGGAGTTGTAAATGAAGCATTTGAAGATATTAAAGAAAAAAAAATTACTGCAAACTTATTAATGTTAATTGCTGCTGTTGCCTCATTTTTCATATTGCATGGGCAAGAAGGAGCTACGGCTTTATTGTTATACGCAATCGCAGAAAGGTTAGAAGAAATTACAACAGATAAATCACGACACGCAATTAAAGAATTGCTTGAATTAGCTCCAGACGATGCATTATTAAAAAAAGATGATGGATATGTGAATGTACCTTCTAAAGAAATAAGAATTGGAAGCGTTGTAGGAATAAAGCCAGGCATGAAAGTTCCATTAGATGGAATAATAATAAAAGGAAATTCATATTTTGATGAAAGCGCCATTACTGGTGAATCTATTCCAAAATTTAAGAAAGAAGGAGATGAAATATTTGCAGCTAGCCTAAATACGGATAGTTTTGTTGATATTGAAGTAATAAGAGAAAGCACATATACGATTGTAGCTCAAATTGCACAGAGTGTAAAAGTGGCTCAGCAAAACAAAAGTGATCATGAAAAGTTTATTGAGAAATTTGCTAAATATTATACTCCTCTCATCATTTTATCTTCAATTCTAGTTATGATAATTCCTCCAGCTTTTGGTTTGAGTTTTAATGATTGGTTTTATCGTGGTTTGATTTTATTAGTTGTATCGTGTCCTTGCGCTCTTACTTTGTCTACTCCGTTAGCAAATATAGCATCTCTAACAAAACAAGCAAGAGAAGGGATCTTAGTGAAGGGTAATAAATTTATTGAAAAACTCCAAGATATAGAAGTTTTTGCATTTGATAAAACAGGGACTCTTACTGAAGGAAACTTAAAGATTTTTGATATATTCTCTTATAATGGAATTGCTAAATCAGATATAATACAGATTGCTGCAAGTTTAGAAGCCCTATCAGAACATCCTATCGGAAAAACAATAGTAAAGCAAGCAAAAGATATGGAATTAAGTTTTCTAGCTGTTGATAATTTTGAAATTATTAAGGGAAAAGGTATAAAAGGTGCAATAAATGGTGAAATCTACTATTTAGGAAGCCAAAAATTCATTGAGGAATTAAATTATCACCTTCCAATTAAGGATATTAAATCCATAGAAGATTCTGGTACAATTCCAATTTTATTAGCTACTGATCAGAATTTTTTGGGTATTATATCAATCAGAGATGTATTGAGAGTTTCTGCACCCATATTAATCAATGGTTTAAAAAAAAGAGGTTATAAAACTGTGTTAATATCTGGTGATAATCAAAAAGTATGCAATTCTATTAGCGTTTGTTTAGATATTGATCATTCTTATGGAGAATTTTTACCCGACCAAAAACTCCAAGAAATTGAGAATTTGAAAAAGCAATATAAAGGTGTAGCTATGGTTGGTGACGGAATAAATGATGCTCCTGCTTTAGCACTTGCTGATCTGGGAATTGCTATTGGAGCGTCTGCTACAGATATTACTCTAGAGACCGCAGATATCATTGTACTTGGTGATGATTTAAAAAAAATTCTGACTTATGTAGATATTTCTAATAAGACAAATAGAAAAATTAAACAAAATATTTGGACTTCTATTCTTGTAAAAGTTTCCTTCGCAGTATTAACAGTAATAGGATTGATGACATTATGGTTTGCAGTAGGTTTAGGCGATATGGGTATAAGTTTAGTGGTTATGTTAAACAGCATGACTATTTTCAAATATAAATTTCTTTATAAGGAGGTTTCCATGGAAGACTTGGAAAGTGAAGCTAAGTTAATTATATGTGATAATTGCCAGACTAAAGACATTATTCCGCAACATCATGGGAGAGATATGGTTCAAAAAGGAGATAAACTTATCTGTTGGAAAAATATTCTAAGTAGTGAAGAATTGGAGACTTGTGATGAAGAATTGCCACTTCACTGTCCTTATTGTCAAAATAGATTGGAATTAAAATAAATTGTTAAAAAATTTATAAATTTAAACGCATTACTAATTCATCCCCGATTTCTTGTCCATTATATTCAAAACCTAACTTTTTATAAAACTCTCCTGCATTTCTATCAGACTTGGAATGACTCAAAAAAAATTCTTTCGCTTTTGGTCTATTTTTTACATGATTAATTATTAATTTCATAGCTTCTTTACCATATCCGCTTCCTTGATATCTAGCATCAATCATGAATCTCCAAAGAAAATAGGAGGGTCGATGATTTGGATTTGATTTAGACTTTAATGAAGTATCACTAATCATTACAAAACCAACTGGTATATTATCGGCATAAATCGCTCGAAACCAAGCATCTTTATTGAAATAAGCTTGCGAAATTGATATAGCATTAGGAGCTACCAAATTTTTCTGCTCTGGCTTAACATTTAATTGTAGAATAGACATTAAATTAATATTTGAAATTTTTTTTAGAGTTATTTTTGGAATATCAATCACCTATTCCTTTAGAATTAAAATAAAACATAGAATAAATTCATATTTCTTGTTTTTAACTTTTAGGATTGTAATTTCTTCATAAGAGAAAGTCTCCAGATAATATACAGTTTTATTTGTTAAGGTGATATTCGCCTATAAATTTATATATATCTTTTTGATCTATAACAATACATCACATAGATAAGGTTTGTTTATAAGATGATGAAATCTAATTTTAAAAAAGCGTTTTTATTAATATTCACGGTTCTTACAGTGTTAATTGGGAATATACAAATCACAATAAAAGATCCTGAAGTTCTTAATTCTATAGAAGATAAACCTTCACCAGCAGCAATGCGCTTAAACATAGGAGCATGGATTATAGTAGCTGGCGATAGAGAATCTGATCATGAACTAGTGGAGTGTATAAAGAGTGGAGCTGATATTGCTTATTTCATATTAGCAAGTCGAGATGTATCCACTAGTGATATAAAGTATTTAGGTCCTGATTATGGAACTCCAGGGATATTTCAAGATGACTATGCATATCTTGCAAATATCGAAGATGCTATAACCAATTGGGCTGCCAGTAGAGTTGGTCCAACTAAAGCTCTCGGAATGTATTTGTTTGATCATGGTGGAACTAATAGTATGGCGATACCGGGTCCAAACCTTTCTGATACTGATCTGAATAGTTGGTTAGATGAGTTAGAGATAAGCACAGGGTGTAATCGTATGGTTATAATCTATGAGGCTTGTCACGCAGGTTCATTTATCAACCCTATTAGTAAACATAATCGTATTGTAATAACATCAACCAGTAGCGCGGGTAGTGCATGGCCGACTAGTGATCTTACTTGGGCTTGGTTTTCTCAGAAATTTTTCTCATCAATTGTACAATGCAAGACGATTGGAGAGTGTTTTGAAGATGCTACTGCATATGTAGATTCTGTAAGTGCTCCTCAAGAACCGTGGATTGATGATGACCATGATGAGACAGGTCATACAGTAGATCCATGGGGTAATTTACCATATTGGAGTGATGGAAACGATGCATTAAATTATTGGATTGGAACAGGAACTAATTGTCCAATAACGCTCATACAATGGTTACCCTTAAAATGTTATGTAAGCATACAAGCGCCTATAGCTCCAATGTGGGTAGTCGTGCAAAATAATTCTGCAATTAAAAAAGTATATGCTAGAGTAATACCTCCAGACTGGGTACCCCCAGATCCTCCCCAACCTGATGATGATGGTACTAGGATGATTGAGCTTACAGGTATTCATATGGTGGAATTACTAGATCCTGATGATGATGGAAATTTTACGGGATCTCTTTATACACGTAATTTTTGGGATAAGAAAGGTGATTACAAAGTAACACTTCATGCAGAGAGTGAAGATGGCACGGTTGCGGATATAGAATCAACTTATGTTACTGTTAATGATGATGGAGATGCTCCATCCGATACTACCCCTCCAACAATCTCAATTATAAATCCAGAGAACAACGCAAATATTAGTGGTATTGTTGAAATTATTGCAGAAGGTGATGATGATCAAGAGCTTGACAAAATTCAATTGTACATTGATGATGAGATGGTAAAAGAGGAAACTATGCCATCCTATTATCCATATCCTGAAGTAATTTACAGTTTAAATACCAGTGAATATGTAATTGGAGAACATACAATTACTGCAATTGCTATTGATAAAGCAAATAATAATAAATCAACCTCAATAAAAGCTTCTTTTGGGGAAGAAAAAGAAAAAGAAGATGGATGGTTAGAAAGAATACCAGGTTATAATATGTTTACTCTATATACCGGAACTTTGCTAGGTGTTATTATAATTTATACAATATACACTAAAAAGAAGCGAGATTTAATAAAGAAATATTAAATTTTTTTTATTTTTATTCACTTATTATCTCTTTAAATTTTTGTAGATTTTTAACATTATCTAATCGCTCATCTGATAATGCTCTCTCAATATAATCTTCATCAAGTTCTATAACTTTAATTAATATATCCATTGCTTTCTCTTGATTTTCTTTTATTGATTCCAGACATGCAAAATTATACAATATGTCAATATTTGTAGGATCCGCCTTTAATGCCTTATTAAGATGATATTCTGCTTTGTCGAATTTTTTTAATAACATATATATAGTGCCAAGGTTGTTTTGAACATCGGCAACATTTATTGAATAAGTTTTTGGATCTTCTCTAGCAAATGATTTGAAGATTTTTAATGCTTCAAGGTACATGGCTTCTGCTTCTTCAAATTTTTTTAGTCTAGAATAAACAGTTCCTAGACAATTCTGGATGAGAGCAATATTATAAAAGTAAACTTCTGGGTTTTGTTTAGCTAATTTTTTAGATATTTTTAAAGCTTTAAGGTATAATGGTTCTGCATCTTCAAATCTGTTTAAACCGGCATAAAAATCACCGAGATCTAACAGAGTAAGGACTAATTCAGGCAAAACTTGATCAGGATATTGTTTTGCCATCTTTTTTTTAATTTTTAAGGATTCAAGATGCATTTGTTCTGCTTTATCAAATTTCATTAATTCACTATATACGATTCCAAGACTACTTTGAGTCTTAGCAATATCAACTAAATACATATCATAACACATTCTTGCTAACTTTTTATAACTGTCTAAAGAATCAATTGAGCCATCTTGAATATCTTCTAACAGATCTAAATCAATACACATATTCCCCAAATCACTTGAAATCGAACTTTCATCGGGTAAATATACATCATATTTCTTTTTTAAAAGCTCATTATAAGTTTTTAAGTAATCAGTATATGACTTTTCTTGAGATTTAGAGTCATTTGCATCAAAATCAGTTGAATGCACACCATAGTATTGTTTTTCTAATTTCTTTGATACCTCTAATGCATTGCTATATATTTTTTCCGCATCTTCAAATCGTTTCAAGTCTAAATAGAGAGTTCCTAGGTTTTTCTGAGTCGCAGCAACATATGGTAAATATATTCTGTAATATTGTTTTGCTAACTTATTATAAATATTTAAAGCTTCAAGGTATAACTTTTCTGCATTCTCAGATCTTCCTATAATAGAAAACATATTTCCAAGCGCTATTAAAATTGGAGCTTTATATTTATCTTCAAGTATCATTAGCATTTCTGCAATATCAACAATTCTATCATATTGAAAATCGTATTGATCTATTTGGTTAACAATTATAAGAAACTCATTAACCAATTCCTCGGAGAGATTTAATTTTGCCTTATGGTAAAGAATTTCAATATCGTCATTTAGGTCAAATCCATATATTTGTATTTTTATTTCATAATATTTTATTGCTTTTTCATGTAATTTTTTATCTGTTAGGTTATTTAACGCATCTTGAACATCTGAGAAGGAAAATTCATATAAATCTTCTTTACCTTTTTTTATTTTTATTATACCTAATTTCAAAATTTCATTGAAAATTTTTTCTATGTTTGGTGATTTAAAAGTAGCCTCAATGATTTTTCTATCAGTATTAGTTTCAAGATTCGTATTAATTAACGAAAAAAATCCAAGTAATTCTATTGATTCTGGAATAGGTGAAAGAATTTCTTGAATTACTTGCTTATATAGATTTTGTATTTGTGAATGATCAGTATTTAAATTAAGCTTCTTAAGATTGTCAATATCTATTCTTTGATAATTTTTTTTAATTAATGCTTTTAATCCAGTATATCCTTCGGGAAGTTGTTTAATTAATTCTGTCACTTTTTTTGGATATCGAACTTTGAATCACTTTTTTGCATTTTAATTCTTAGATATGCATTTAACAAATTAATATTTAAATTTACTTAACCAAGAATCTAAGGTCATTGGAAGGTATTTTTTCTCTAATGAAAATATATTCTACTTATACTTCTCGATTTTTACTCCTTTTAAATCTTTGTCAAAATAAGAATGTCCATAATGAGTATATAAGATCGCTGCAGGATTATGCTGATTTAACCTATCTTTAGCAATTAGCGTAGTAACTGGAGCATTTGAAAGTTGTGTAAAAGTAATGTCGTGTCCTACACACAATCCAATTATAATATTCATTTCTGTTTTTGCTTTATTTAATATTAATGCTTGAGCTACAGGGTTGCATGTAACAAAGCCAATAGGATATCCGGTCTTTGAATGCATTGTAAATTCTTCTGGAACCCCTACATCAGTCTTTTTTATTGACCCTGTTTTACAACAGACTGAACATATCTCAAAGTCGTATTTAATTAATATTTCAGCAGTTTTTTCAGCTTCTCTTAGTAAACCAATACAAAAAGCTATGCCTAACTTTTTAAATCCCATTCCTTTTGCATATTCAATAGTATCTTTTAAACGAGGCCATTGAATGTAACCTGTGGCTTCAACTATTGACGCTACATTTGTCGATTTTTTTATGAATTCATTATTTTTATAAATGTTTAGTGCATCTTTTCCTATTTCAGGACTCACTATCATAGGACAATTAGCTTTTTTTTTATTTGGTTTTCCAACAGTGCAATATCTTATACTATTGCATTCATGACAAGTAGGAGCTCTCTTTTTATCATTACTATTATTATTAATATTTGTATTTTCTAATGGCATAATAAATCAAATAATTGGATATTGAAAAATTCAGATCTTTTAATATAAGATTATTGTATTTGATTACAATCTTTTATAGTATATAAAAAAACCTAAAGGAGACTTATTTGAGTTTCAAAGAAAATATTAGAAATTTCTTGATTATAATATAAATAGCTCTAATTTTTTTATTTTTATTTATAATTTTTATTAATTTTATATTAGATATTATATTATGTGCGATCTGATTTTCCCTAACTCAAAATATAATGAGTATAGACTCTAAAGAAGATATTAAATTCATAGGATTTATTGACCAGTTAAGGATCATCAGATTTTTCAATAAAGTAGACAGACATCTTTAATTTTGCATCATTTTTAATTTTATTAAGATTTTTTAGGATATCAATTAATTTATTACTAAATATGTCTGGATCAAATTCTTTTCGACATAATTCTCTTATTTTATGGCAGTAGTCTATAATTCTATTATTTTTTTGATATACAGCCATCTTTTTAGACCTCTTTAAAAATCTTTACATAATTTTTCATTTAAATTAATCTTCATATAATATTTCTTCAATATTAAAATAACAATTATTAAGAATATTTACAATATAAATTGAAATATCTTGTGAGAAATTTTCTTTATCTGATAATTTATTCACTTCCTCTATAGCGCGATCAATAAAGCTTTGTGCCAATAATAATGCTGAATCTGGATCAATATCAAGAGCAAGTTTAATAATAGCAAGTTGTAACTGCTTTGCAGCTAATGTTATTAAATTCTCTAAATATTTAGTATTATAATCGACTAAATTTTCCTCAATATAATCAGTTAGATTTAATAATTTTACTTCAATGAGAGCAATATCATAGCCATAACTTATATCTTCCTTAACATAATCAACAGAGATCCCCATTAATAATACAACGAAATTTCTGATTTCACGTACAGAAGAGGTGAGGTTATCTGCTATTTCATCGGTTATTAAATCAATTTTGTTATATATTTCTGTTTCAAATTCAATAAACTCTATAATAATTTTTACCACTAATTCATTAAATATACTAGTTTTAATGTTTCCTTCCATAACCAAAGTAGAAGTTTCAATTAGAGATTCTCGAGCTAACAATAATTTAAACCTAATATTAGTATTTATTATTGAGCAAAGATTCTCATCAACATAAATTATCAATCTCTCAAGCAATTTATCTACATATAAGAAACAATCTTCTACATCTACATTAATATAAAAAATTTTTTCTATAAACTCATCATCACCATTCCAATCGAAATCATTATTGGTTGCATATATCTCTAAAGTATAATTTCCTGGTTTTATTGGAATTGTAACTGTATAATTATAATTTTCCTGATATATTATACCAGATTCCAAGATTATTCCTTCCTCATTGATTAAATGATATTCTCCAGTAGCACTACTATCAATTATTCCATCAATATCTAGTATAGATATTTGATATTTAAAATCATCATAATAAAAGTTTATTTGAGGAGAAGTTGTATCATCATCGAAAACTTTAAAGAATGCGATCATCTGAGTGAGTTTTCGATCTCCTTCTCGATCTACATCTCCATCAATTACATTGATAGTAAAATTATATATGCCAGGAACTTTTGGATTTTCAATCGAAATTTTAAAATCTTTATCAGAATCATAATATATAGTATCATTAAATTCAATTGAAAGCTCATATATTCCTGATTTATCTTCTGTTGAAATATTAATTATTATGAACTCATAAAAATCATAGATTACTTCATTTATGTAAACATCATTGATTACAGGACTTTCTTCATCGTCATCTGCAATATTTATCCAAATTGTAATTGTTATATTTAAAGAATTTAAAGAATCTCCATTTCTGTCAATATCTGCATCACTTGCTATAAATACAAATTTATAGTTTCCCACTTCATTTGGCACTATATAAGATCCACTGGGATCAAGTAATAAACCTGAAATATCGGAAGCAGATATAATAATTTCTCCGGGATTTGCATCAGTATAATCCCCTGTGTATGTATACACGATCTCAGGAGGAGTAGTATCATCATCAGTAATATTGATCCATACAATA
>SMTZ1_10002352_pt1 | contig 21351 bp, 14 predicted proteins | sample DeeMarSWOR136_30_FD_25667 | JGI IMG/M metagenome (IMG submission 25667) | reverse complement strand
TCAACATGGACGGAACCGCCCTCTATCAGGGAGTGGCGGCTGTGTTCATCGCCCAGATCTACGGTATTCCCCTTGGGATCACAGACCAGATCACCATCGTCCTCATGGCCACTCTGGCTTCAGTCGGAGCGGCCGGCGTGCCTGCGGCTGGGATCATAACCCTGGCCATGGTCCTCAAACAAATCGGAATTCCCCTCGAAGGAATCGCCCTTATCCTGGGAGTCGACCGCTTCCTGGACATGTGCCGGACAACCACCAATATCATCGGGGACATGGCCTGTTCTGTTGTCATCAAAGAAACAGAAGAGAAGGGGAAAACGAAGTTGAAGTGACCCCAAAAACAAAGAGAAAGGCCCTCGGTCAGCACTTTCTGAAAAGCCGAACCGTCCTCAAAAGGATCATTCGCTGCATCTCTCCTCAAGGCCAAGACCTGATCATCGAAATCGGGGCGGGCAAAGGAGCCTTGACTTTTCCCCTGGCCGAAAAAGCAGGACGGGTCATCGCCATCGAAAAAGACCCGAGTCTCATTCCTTTCCTCGAGAGGAGAAGCTTCCCCAACCTCACCATCCTCGAAAAGGATGTGTTGAGAGTGGACTTCCGTGAGCTCGCCAGAAAAGAGAATATCTGGGGAAGCGTGAAACTGGTCGGAAACCTGCCTTATTCCCTGTCTTCCCCTCTTCTGCAGAAAGTGCTTGAAGAAAGGGAGCTTATATCAGAGTGTGTTTTCCTTCTTCAAAAGGAGATGGCGGAGAGACTGTCCGGTCAACCCGGCTCGAAATCCTATGCCCCTCTATCGATCCTCTTCCAGAATCATTTTTTCATCAAGCTTCATTTCACCGTGGGCCCAGGCAGCTTTTCCCCTCCCCCGAAAGTGCATTCCGCCCTTATCTCCCTCCGAAAAAGAAGTCAGCCTCTCTTCTTTATCGATAACGAAGAGCTCTTTCGGGTCTTCCTGAGGGCCTGCTTCACGCACCGGAGAAAGATCCTGCTGAAAAACCTGGAAAAGCTCGATGTTCCCCTGTCCGCTATCGAGAAAGCATATCAAAAATTCAGCATGGAACGAAACATCCGCTCTGAACAAATCCCACTATCCCGGTTCGTGGAGCTTTTCAGATTTCTCTTCATAAATGTGCTATAATTCAGTCGATGAAAAAAAAGAATAAAAGCGCCCCGCCCCTCTCCTTTCCCCGATCCCGAAGAAAAAAGGGAGTCAGATCGTCTGACATAGTCGGGGTAATCCTGGTTTTCTTGGCGGTCTTTTTCTTCATCAGCCTGGTTAGTTACGACTCGAGCGACCCGTCCTGGACCAACACCGGCTGGGCTGAGGTAAAGCCTTCAGGACAAAGGATCCACAACGCCATCGGCAAAGCAGGAGCCTATCTTTCAGATGCACTCCTCCAGCTTTTCGGGTTCACCTCTTTCCTGCTGTGCGCTGCCCTCTTCTACATGGGAATTCAATGCTTCTCCTCTGCTGAGGAAAGAAACCTTCTCTTGAAATCGGGAGGATGCCTGTTCCTTGTGCTTGTTTTCTGCTCTCTTCTCGCCCTTCTTCTTCGGGGCGTTTTCTGGAGGGGGGCAGAGCTTCAAGCAGGTGGACTGATCGGTGACCTGATCTCGTCTGTCATGGTTCGATTCTTCAGCCGCATCGGGACTCTCCTCATTCTTATCGTCCTTCTCGTCCTCTTCTTCATTCTGGCCACAAAAATATCGATGTCAACCATTCTTCATTTCTTCTCCAGGCTTTCTCAATTTGTGTTTAAGGAAGTCAGGATCAAAGTCATCCATTATCAGAAATCTAAATTCAGGGAAAGGATGAGGAAAAAGGTCATCGAAAAATATTCTCCGCCTGAAAGCAAAGAGCCCAAAAAATCCCTGCTGAGAAAGGCGAGAAAGGAAAAAAAGAAAAAACCAGAACTTGAACCTGAATCCTCAGCAACGCAGCCTCCGTCTCCCCCCGCGCAGGAAAAATTTCTTTTCCCCGAAATGGAAAAGAAGACGGATTATAATTATCCCCCCTTCACTCTTCTGGACGCGGGAAAAGAAGCCGAAAAAATCGATAAGGAAGAACTCTACGAAAAAAAGATGCGGATAGAGGAAAAATTATCTGAATTCCGGGTGGATGGTGAAGTCCGGGAGTATCATCCCGGCCCTGTTGTCACCACCTACGAATTCTACCCGCATCCGGGCATCAAGATCAGCCAGGTAGCCAGCCTCTCGGAAGACCTGTCAATGGCCTTGGGAGCGGAATCTGCCAGGGTTCAGAGGATGCCGGGAAAATCCTCTCTCGGCGTGGAGATCCCGAATAACAAAAGAGAAATCATCAAACTCAGAGACATCCTGGAATCCGATCAGTTCACTGGTTCTCCCTCCAAATTGACCTTCGGCCTGGGGAAGACCATCCATGGGGATATCTACATCACCGACCTGGCTGTCATGCCCCATCTTCTCATCGCCGGGGCAACCGGAACGGGCAAGAGCGTAGCTCTTAACTCGCTGATTGCCGGTATCCTTTACAAGGCAAAGCCCGAAGATGTGAAGCTCATCCTCATCGACCCTAAAAGACTGGAGTTCACCCTCTGGGACGGAATCCCTCATCTGCTCTGTCCTGTAGTGAAAGACCCGAAGAAAGCCGGGGCGATACTGATGGACACAGTGAAAATGATGGAGGAACGCTATCAAAAACTGGGGTTTCTGAGAGTGAGAAACATCGAGCAGTACAACCACCAGGTCAGACGCATGCAAAAGGAGAGAAAAGGCAATCCTGCCGAAGAAGAAGGAGAAAACCTCCAGATCCTTCCCTATCTTGTCATCATCATTGACGAGCTGGCTGAGTTGATGATGATCGGGGCTCAGGATGTGGAATACTGCATCGCCCGCCTGGCCCAACTGGCCCGCGCCGTCGGAATCCACCTGGTCATGGCCACCCAGCGGCCCTCCATCGATGTGATCACAGGAACGATCAAAAATAACTTCTCCAGCCGCATTGCCTTCCGTGTGCCGACCAAAGTTGACTCGAGGATCATCATCGATGCTTCAGGCGCGGAGAAATTGCTCGGCCTGGGAGACATGCTGTTCATGCCTCCCAACTATCCCCGCCTCATCAGACTTCACGGCTCTCACATTTCTATCCCCGAGATCACCAGGCTGGTCAAATTTGTGAAAGAGCAGGGAAGCCCCGAATTCGACGATAAGATCATCAAAACCTTAAAAAGCAGAACCGGTCACGAATGGGAAGAAATCGGGGAAAAGGATGAGCTTTACGATAAGGCACTGGAACTCGTCCTTCTCACCGGACAGGCATCCGCATCCTATCTCCAGAGAAAACTCAAACTGGGCTACGCCCGGGCTGCCCGGATCATCGACCAGATGGAGCAAGAGGGCATCGTCGGCCCGTCGGAAGGAAGCAAGCCTCGAGAATTTCTTGTCGATCCCCAAACCTACCTGGAAAAAATGAAGAGAGAGGAGTGAGTGTTTTCCCCCGGAAAACAAAAGAGGAAAGTCAGGAAAGCCCTCAACGATTCCAGCCTCCAAAAGGCTCTGGAAAAAGCCTCATCGAGCCATTTTAAAAAATACAACCGCATCAAAGACGAGATCCCATGGGAAGAGTACAAGGAAAGAGCCAGTCGAATCCGGGAAGATTGCGTGAAGCGGCTTCCCCAGCTCATCCAAAAATTCACCGAGGAAGCAGAAAAATCAGGAGCAAACGTCCACCATGCTTCGACTCCCGAGGAGGCCCTTTCAACCATCGAAAAAATCGCCCGCCTGAAGAAAGCCAAGCTCATCGTCAAATCCAAATCCATGGTCAGCGAGGAAATCCACCTCAACAGCTTTCTGGAGGAAAAGGGGTATAAGGTCGTCGAAACTGACCTCGGGGAATGGATCATCCAGCTGGCTAAAGAAAAACCATCCCACATCACCGCCCCCGCTCTTCACAAGACCAAAGAAGAGATCGCCGAACTGCTCAGCCGCCATCTCGGGAAAAATGTTCCCCCCGATCCCAGAGAAATCGTCAAGGTTGCCAGAGAAGAGATGCGGGACTACTTCATTAAGGCGGATATCGGAATTTCCGGAGCCAACCTGGCTGTGGCCGAATCAGGAACTCTGGTTATCATCAGCAACGAAGGAAATGCCAGGCTGGCCACTTCGCTCCCTCCTATTCATATCGCCCTGGTGACGGCTGAAAAATTTGTGGAAACCCTGGAACAGGCCATCACCCTCGCCAAAGCTCTCATCCCTGCTTCATCGGGAATGAAATGGACTTCCTACGTGTCATTCATTACCGGACCGAGCCGCACCACTGATATCGAAAAAGAACTGGTGACAGGCGTTCACGGCCCGCATGAACTCCATATCATCATCCTCGATAACAGAAGACTCAAGATCAGCAAGGACAAGGAACTGGACAAAATACTCTACTGTCTCAAATGCGGAGGCTGCCTGCTCATCTGCCCTGTCTTTCAAGCTCTGGGGGGCCACGTCTACGGAGGACCTGTTTATCCGGGAGGAATAGGTGTCCTGTTGACCTCGATAACCCGGTCAAATAAAGAGGCGTCCTCTTTGCTTGATTTTTGTGCGGACTGCAAAAAGTGCGAGGAGTTCTGCCCGGTGGGGATTCCTACGGGCGAGCTTATCCAAAAGCTTAAGACAAAAAGAGTGCCCCGGCTCTGGGAAAAAGCGTTGTCCTTTTTCTTCCGGGAAAAGTCTTTCGCCGAAAAATCAGCGAAGCTACTCTCCATTCTGCAGAAGCCCTTCCAGAAGAACGGATATTTAGTAAGCCTCCCTTTTGCCTGGGGAAAAGGAAAATCTTTCCCTGCGGTCAAACCTGCCAAATCCTCAGGGAAAGAAAAGAAAAAAGAGGGGAAAGTCTACCTTTTCCAGGGATGCCTGGTGAAATTTTTCTTCCCTGAGATTCGGGAAAGCGTTATCAACAGTCTATCCCGCTTAGGCTTCCAGGTGGTATCGCCTTCTGAGCAAGCCTGTTGCGGGGCTCCGAGTCTTCATCTGGGAAACGAGAAGGATGTTCAGAAGCTGGCCCTGAAAAACATCGAATCATTCAAAAAATTGAATCCGGATTACATCCTCACCGTATGCCCGACAGGTAATTCCATGCTGAAAAAACTCTACCCGGAAATCGATCCCGCATTTTCTCGCTGGGCAGATAGGGTCTACGACTACACTGAATTCATGGTTGAAAAAGGATTACTGCCTAAGGAAAAGAAGGGGATAAAGAAGGGAACGGTGTACTATCATTATCCCTGTCATTATCTGAATTCTCTGAAGCTCAGAGATGAACCCAAAAAAATGCTGAGATCTCTTTCGTTCGATCTTAGAGAGGAAGAGGAACCCTTCACCTGCTGCGGTTTCTGCGGCGTCTTCTCCCTCAAGAATCCGGAGATATCAGCCCGAATGTGGGAGAAAAAAAGAAAAAGCATAATGAAAAGTGGAGCAGGAATCGTCGCCACAGACTGTCCCGGCTGTCTCTTTCAGCTCAGGTCCAACCTGAAAAAGGAAAGTCGGCCTTTCAATATCCTCCATTCTGCTGAGCTCTTTGACAGAGAAACCAAGAAAAAAGCGGCTCAAAGCCAGAGCTAAAGAAACATACTCAAGGGGGAGAAGATTTCAGAAAAAAGGCTTATCAGTGGACTGCGGATAGAGGAAGGCAGATGCTTGATTTAGATTTGATTTCCTGCCATTTGTCTATGGGGATCGAAAGGAAAACATCGGTCAGTTGAGGGTCGAACTGGCTCCCCTGGCAGTTCTCTATCTCTCTCAGAGCCAGTTCAAAACTTTTCCCCACTTTGTAAGGTCTATCCGATGTTATCGCATCCAAGGTATCAGCCAGAGCAAAGATCCTTGCCCCGAGGGGAATATCCGATCCGCTCAAGCCAAAAGGATAGCCCGACCCATCATAATGCTCATGATGGAACAAGACTACCTGGGCGGCCTTCTTTAAAAAATCAAATTCCTCGATCATCTCATAGCCAAGGTAAGGATGATCTTTGACAACCTCTTTTTCCCTTCTGGTCAGCGGACCGTCTTTTCTCAGGACGAATTCGGGTATTCCGATCTTTCCGATATCATGGAGCAAAGCGCCTCTCTCAAGGTCGATCAAGAAATTCCGGTCCTCGATCCCGAGCTCTTTGGCAAAGAGAATCGTGTATCTGGAAACAAGCTGGGAATGTCCCAGCGTGTCTTCGTTGCCGTCAGTAATAGCGATTAAATAGAGGAGATTGGAGTTGAAGAATGATTCCTTCTGCGCATCTTCCTCTATAGAGCCGGAGCTGTGGTCTCTGAAAACACACTTATGACGCTGGTCCAGACCGATAAGCACTTTTCGGGCCAGCGACATTTTCCTGGTTTCCCAGAAGCCTCTTTCCCAAAACGAAACTATCTCAGGCTCCTCTCTCACATCAAAAAGAGATAGGAAAGTAGACTCAGGTCGCTCCTGGATCAGGGCTTCTCTGTTAAAACCGCTGGAATCATCAGGATTCCCGGGAAAATTCAGAGCAAGCTTGGCTGTTTCTGTGGTTGAAAATGGGTTGTATTCGCTGACAGTGGGGGATGAAGGCGTCTCGCAAGAGCCTATTGTCTCTTTTATCAATCCCTGGTTGACTATCAATCCTTCCAAAGCATGGCCTCGTTTCTTTTGGCATTGAAGTTAGTCGCCGATTATTGGTAAAAATTGAAAAATCCAAACTTGCCAACTCTTGCATAAGTCTATATAATGACTGCAACTATGGGAAATAAGAAAGAGAAAACTCTGTTGGAAGATATCTTCATGAAATACCGGCCGATAGTGGGTTTTCGGGTAAGAAAGTCTCTGGGCGCCAGGAATCCGGACTGCGAAGATGTGGCCAATGAAATCATCACCAATGTCATCGAAAAGCTTAAGAAAAAAGAATTTCGAGGAGAATCTTCCATCGGAACATTCATCTATACCATCACCAGCCGCAGGATCGTTGACTACATCCGGCAAAAAAGCAAGGTTTTGAAGCACGTCCCGGAGCCCTCTGCCTATCCTGACCCGCAAGAGCAGATTGAAAGCAAAGAAAGAGCAGAGACGATCGCAACCGCAATAAAAAAATTAAAACCCAAATACAGAGAAGTTCTTTACCTTTATTATTATAAGGATCTCTCAAGAGAAGAAGTCGCCGAAAAATTGGGCATTTCCCCTCGAAGAGTGAGCGAGCGGGTGAATTATTCTCAAAAACTTCTCAAGAGATATCTTAAAAGATGACAAATATCCATTTTTTTGGATTAGCTTCGGCTAAGATAAGTAGACTGATTCATTCCCCAATACTGAAAAAAATTTGCAAAAAGACGATTTTTTTCCATTTTTTTGGATTAGCTTCGACTAAATGTATGAAGTTAATTTGAGAGGAAAAAGCCATGAGGAACTGTAAATTCGAAGTCATGATTGATGATTACTTACTAAAAAGACTCTCCGAAGATGAAAAGAATAAATTCGAGGAGCATTACTTCAACTGTTCCTCTTGTTTTGAAAAACTGGTGGAAAGAGATGAACTCGTTTCCATTATCAAGAGCAAAGGGGATGAGATATTCAAAGATGAATACGTCTCTGTTGCGGCAAAGGGAGAGACCTGGTTTGAGAAGGCCGCTTCTTTCTTAACTCCCGGCCGGTTGGCCGCTGCTGCTGTTTCAGCCGCCATACTCCTGTTCGTTGTCTTTGGCGTCCTCCCCATGCTCAAGCCCACCGCCCCTCAGTTTTTCATCAACGAGGATGCGGTCAGAGGGGGATCGATCACCCTCATCTCTCCTGTCTTCGAGGCTCAGACGATTCCTTCGCACTTCGAGTGGAAGGCACTGGGGAAAGATGTTGAGTACAAAATCTATATCTTCGATAACGGTAACAAGCTTTGGGAGACAACCACCAAAGAAACCTCCGTCGACCTCCCTGAAAATATCAAGAAGACCATGACATCAGGTGAAAAATATTCGTGGCAGGTTAAAGCGTTCTCTCCTGAAGGAACCCTGATCTCTATGTCCAGCAAAGTTCAATTCAAGATCAACCATCCCAAATAAATCCCCGGCCTTCAATCCTCAACCTGAACAAACCTTTCTCTAATCCTCTTCGACTTTTTCTTCCTCGGCGTACATCCGTCCGCGACTCTCATCTTCAAAAGCCAGGCAGCACATCAAACGTCCGCACAAACCGGAAATCTTCTTGGGATTGATGACAATCTGCTGTTTCTTGGCCTTTTGGATGGTCACCGGCTCAAAACCCTTCATAAAGCTGGAACAACAAAGAGCACGCCCACAGACACCCATGCCTCCGACCATCTTCGCTTCATCCCGGACACCAACCTGGCGCATTTCAATCCGCATCTTGAATTCCTTGGCTAAGTCTTTAACAAGCTGCCTGAAATCAATCCGGCCGTCAGCAGTATAATAGAAAATCCCCTTTTTCTCGTTAAAGAAGTACCTGACCATGACCAGCTTCATGGGGAGGTTTCGAGCTTTAATCCTGTTCAGACAATAATCGAAAGCTTTTTTCTCCTTCTTCCTCAACCACTTGAATTTTTTCTTATCATCCTCGGTGGCGACGCGGATCACCTTTACAGCTTCCTTAGCCGATTTCTGATGGCTGCAGATAACGCTCGAATCATCTATGACAACAGCCAGGTCTCCTCCCAAATCGGACTCGATGATGCAGTAATCTCCGATCTTTAAATCTTCATCTCCTTTTTTAGCCCTGAAAATCTTTCCTGTAAGGTCGGAAAGAACACACACGATCTCAGACATAATCCCATTCCTTAAAGTGAGCAAAAAACGCGCTGATGAGCAAGTTGACGTTGAGATTTTTGCGCAAACCATAAACAGCGTGGTCAATCTTTCGCAGGCAGCTCATCAGCCAATCCAAGCTCACCATCTTTTCTGCTTTATTGATTTTTTCTTCATAGTCAGGATTCATCAACAGACTGCCCTCGCCTTTCTCTTTGACCAGTATCGAATCCCGGCAGAAGGAGGACAAAAGCTCCAAGACCTGCTCCCAATCCTCCTTGACCAGGGCACGGTAAGAAAAGGCATAGTTTCTTAAATAGACAGGCAGATTTTCTTTGGTGATGAGTGAATAGAAAAGCTCCCAAGCTTGTTCTCGTCTGGCTTCGACCTCATCCCAGTCCAAATTCAGAGCCTTATTCAAATTTCCCTGGACGAACAAAGAAATGACCCTGGCTTTTTCTTCTTCATAGCCTGTTTCGATTAATATTCTTTCAATATCCTGCCTCGACACTGGCGAAAAATTCAATATCTGGCACCGGGATTTTATGGTCGAAGTGATAAGATAGGGATTTTGAGTCACGAGTATGATATAAGAAAAAAGAGGCGGTTCTTCTAGAATCTTCAGCAGAGAATTCGCCGCTTCCTCTGTCATTTTCTCAGCCTGATCCACGATAAAAATCCTTTTCTTCCCGACCATCGGCTTCAGGTAAGCTATCTGCCTTAAAGTCCTCATCTGATCGATCTTTATCACCTCACCATCAGGCAGTATCTCCATGACATCGGGATGATTCCCGGCATCGATTGCCTTGCAGGATGAGCAGGCTTCACAGGCGTCGTCTTTTTTCTGCTCGCAGTTGATGGCCTTGGCCAGCATGAAGGCCATTCCTTTTTTCCCCACTCCTTCAGGCCCGCAGAATAACATCGAGTTGGGGATTTTCTTTTTCTGCAGAGACTTCTTCAGTATCTTCTTCACCCTCTCATGTCCCATGATATCTTTAAATCCCATTTTAAATCCTGGGGTCAGGGCTCGACATTAGACATTCTTTCATTCATTACCATTCCTCTAACATTCATGTTTTAATCCACTAAGCGGTTAGATGTCTAATGTCGAGCCCTGACCCCAATCATTCTATAAGCCTTTTGATTTCTCCTTCTATTTATCTCACCTCGCTCAGCATCGGATCCTGAACCACAAGGAGTCTTTTGCTGACCACTTCCTTGCCATCGACGACCAGCGTCACATTGAATTCTCCGGGATCTACAGTGGAGGCGAATCGCATCCGAAACTGCTGGCCCTCTTGCTGCTCTGCCCTTTTTCTGAGGTCCCAGAAAACCCTCTGGACGCCGTTGCCGGTCATTCCGTTAAATTCCTGAATCTCATTTCCTTCAAGGTCCTTGATCACAACCTTCACCGACTTTGCCGGCTGCTTGAGATAATAGTAAATTGTCGAACCAACCGGAGGATTATCGACACGGGCGAATTCTCCGAGGGTGGGTCCTCTTCTCTCCAGCATGTTCCATTTGATGGTTCGCTGGATGTCAAAAAGATAGGCGTCCTTCTCGAACACTTCTGGCTTGAACTCTTTAAACGGGAAAATATCGGCAATGTAGATTCCCCGACCGTAGGTCCCGATGGCCAGGTCCCGCTCCCTCTTCTGGATGTCCAGGTCCATGATCAACACATCCGGCGCTGAAGAAGACATCTCGATCCAGGCCTTCCCCTTATCCGTGGAGACAAAAAGTCCGTAATCGGTGGCAAGGTAGAGGACATCCGGGTTATCCGGGTCTTCCTCTATATCCCGGACAGGGTTCATCATTCCCTGGCTGATGTCTTCCCAGGTTTTCCCGAAATCATGGGTGACGTAGACGTAGGAGTTATCCTCGTTGTGCGTCCTGTATCCTGAATAGGTGACGTAGCAGGTCTCCAGGTCATGGGCAGAAGGCTCGACCTTGGTGACCCAGCGGTCATAGGGGATACGAGCGCCCTTGATCCCTTTCTGCGGATTTCCCTTCATGTCATAGAAATTCAGGGTGATATTCTGCCAGTTTTTGCCTCCGTCTGTGCTCAGCTGGAGGTTTCCGTCATCAGTGCCAGCCCAGTAGACCCCGGGTTTGACTGGAGATTCCTGGAAGGTGTAGATCGTGGCGTACTGGAGGTTGGTCAGCTTGGAAAGCTCAATCCTCTCCTGGTCATTCTTGGAAAGGTCGGGGCTTATGGTCACCCAGGTATCCCTCTCCCCCCGGCTCCTGGACATATGGACATGCTGGGAACAGACGTAAACAATCCCGGGATTATGAGGAGAAAGATGGATGGGCGAATCCCACTGGTACCTCTGATCCGGCTTTCCAGCCTCCTCTTCTTCCTGAGTGTTCCGTACCGAAAGGGAAATGATCTCGCCCGTCTTGAGGTTCATCCGGCTTGACCGGCCGAACTGACTCTCGAAATAGACGTATTCAGGGTTCCACCAGTCTCTCAACACATAATAGCCATCGCCTGAAGGAAGGTAGGTCCAGTCCGCAGGGTACACCCCGTACTGATTCCTGTTCTGGGACGGCCCCAGCCAGCAGCCGTTATCCTGGGTGCCGCCCATGACATTGTAGGGCAGCTCGTTATCGACAGAGATGTCATAAAATTGCTGGGCACTGATGGTCTCCTTCTGTGACCAGTGTTTTCCGCCGTCCCAGGTCTCGCTCACGCCACCGTCATTGCCGTTGAGGATATGGTCGGAGTTGAGCGGATCGATCCACATGCCTCTTGTGTCCACATGGCATCTGTGACGGCCTGTCCAGGGTGTGTTCCTGAATGTCTTTCCTCCATCGTTTGAAACCAAGACTCGGACTTCTACGGCATAGAGCTTTTTATCATCATTGGGGTCGACATAGATTCGTCCGGAATAGCCCGCTTCGATCTGGTTGACCACAGCGCTTCCTCCGATGAGCTTGTACTCGGTCATCCTCTTCCAGGATTCTCCCTGGTCCTCAGAACGGTAGATGACACCAGCTTTCTTTACCGGCTCCAGCAGGATCAGGGCGTCCGCGTAAATGATCTGGAGGATATGCCGATTGATGACCTGGTATCTTCCCTTTCTGTTCTCGAATTCATCGATTTTATCCTTGACTTCCTGCAACTGCGGCTGGAGGTCTTTTCTGTCCTTATATGCTTTTACCGCCTCGGTGTTGAACTTCCTCAGGTCGACCTCAAGCTTATCGATCAGCCCTTCATCTTTGATGAGTTCATTGGCCTTCCGGGCCAGCTCCTTTTCATCCTTGATCGTCTTTTCGTCGAACTTTACCAGGGATTTGAGTTTGGGATTGACCTGGACTTTTCCCACATCAGTCACAACAAAAGCCCCCTCCTTGACCTCAATTCCTTCCGAATCAGCGAAGAGCATAGCCAGGATAAAACTGTTGATTCCCTGGTAAAGCTCCTGGTATTCCTTCTCTTTTTTCAGGATCTTCTCGACCTCATCGATGCTTTCGATGATCTTTTCGTTCTTTGAGAAAACCGAGCGGGCTGTTTTGTTCAAAGCCACGATGTCCACACCCGCTTTCTTGGGGAATTCTCTATCCTTGATAAGGTCGTTCAGCTTGTCCGCCAGGTCGCTCTCTTTTTCGAACTTGACAGGCTCGAATTTGACCATTCTCTTGATCTGGGGATGAATCTTGAAATCTTTGAATTTATTCAAATAATAACCGTCCCGGAAGACTCTTCCTCTCCTGAAGAGAGCATCGCCATCCCTCTCGCTGAAGCCCAGGTTGACCTCTTCATCCATCCGGACATAGATGATATTCGGGTCCTTGGGATAGATGTCGAGGCCGTTCCATCCGCTCTTGATGTTCATCGGAAGCCCGTTTGTCAGTTTCTTCCAGGTCTTGCCCCCGTCCGTGGTCTTGTAGAGATGGTTGTCCGGCTGCCGGTCGATGTAGGTCCAGGTCCTCCTGTAGGTCTTGTAAGCCGCGGCGATCAGTATATCCGAATTGTTGGGATCGATCACAAAGTCCCCGACGCCTCTGTCTTTGAGGTCGAGCACTTGAGTCCAGGTCTTCCCGCCATCGACCGTCTTGTATAGCCCCCGCTGGCAGTCCATCTTGTTGTCATAGAGCTTTCCCTCGGTGGCCACATAGACGATATCCGGATTTTTAGAATCGACTTCAACTCTGGGGATGAAGTAGCTCTGCTCCAGGCCGATGAGCTTCCAGGTTTTGCCAGCGTCAGTGGATTTCCACATGCCGTTTCCATGAGCGCTGGAGCGGGCATGCATCGGTTCCCCGGTCCCGGCGTAGATGATGTTGGGGTCGGAGGGAGCCACGGCAAGATCCCCCATGCTCATGACGCCGTACTTATCGAAGATGGGTTCAAAATGTATTCCTCCATCTTCGGTCTTCCAGAGCCCGCCCGATGCTGTGGCCACGTAATAGGTCTGGCTCTGCCCCGCTGGCACGGCAAAAGAAGTGATCCTGCCTGAAAATGTGAACGGTCCGATGTGGCGCCAGCTGAACTTATCCAGGTCTTTGGTGGTCAGGGGAGCCTCCGCGGAGACCAATGGATAGACAACGAAACAAAAAGTTAATAATAATGCCCAAACTAAATTCCGCTTAAATCTGATCCTTTTCATCATGCCTCCTTCCTAAAATTGCATCGATCTTCCCTTCCTGGAAGTATCTTTTGCCTCCCTCGAAGAGCATCTTTAAAAACTTCCCCGTGTAGGAATTTTCTTCTTCAGCCACTTTCTCGGGAACGCCCTGAGCCACTATCCGGCCACCTTTCTCGCCTCCCTCAGGACCTAAGTCTATAATATAATCACAATACTTGATAACATCAAGGTTATGTTCGATGATGATCACTGTATTCCCCAATTTCACCAGTTCTGAAAGAACCTCGAGCAGCTTGCGGACATCATCAAAATGGAGTCCCGTGGTGGGCTCGTCCAAAAGGTAAAGGGCCTGCCCCGTATCCTTCCGGCTCAACTCCTTGGTCAACTTGATCCGCTGCGCTTCTCCCCCAGAAAGAGTGGGAGCCGGTTGGCCCAGCCTGATATACCCCAGGCCCACCCTCTTCAATGTTGCCAGCTTCCTTTTGAGCATGGGATGGGCTTTTAAATACTCATAGGCTTCGTCAACGGTCATTTCCAGATAATCCGCAATACTCTTGTTTTTATAATGGACAGCCAGAGTCTCAGCGTTGTACCTCCTTCCTCCGCATCGGTCGCAGGTTACGAAGACATCGGGCAAAAAATGCATCTCGATCTTTTTCACGCCCGCTCCCTGACATTCCTCGCAGCGTCCGCCGGGGATGTTGAAGCTGAAACGACTGGGAATATAGCCTCTCATCCTCGATTCCTGGGTCCGGGAAAAGAGCTGGCGCAAGGGAGTAAAAAGACCGGTGTAGGTGGCCGGATTGGACCTCGGGGTCCGGCCAATCGGTTTCTGGTCGACTGAGATGACCTTGTTCACCCTGCCCACCCCCTCGATGCTCTCATGTCTTCCCGGCTTCTTCTTCGCTTTGTAGAACAGATTCAGAAGCTTCTTGTAGAGGATATCGTAGACAAGGGTGCTCTTCCCGGAGCCGGAAACACCGGTGACAGCTGTCATCACCGAGAGAGGAATTCGAACATCGATGTTTTTCAAATTATGTTCCGAGGCATTTTTCACCACCAGCCATCCTTCTGGCCTTCTCCGCTGGGTGGGAACAGGGATGCTCTTTTCCTCCCGGAGATACTGAGACGTCAGGGAGTCCGGAGAGGTCAGAATCAGGTCCAGGCTTCCTTCAGTGACCTTAAAACCCCCTCCTTCTCCTGCTCCAGGACCCAAATCCAGGATAAAATCAGCCGAGCGGATGGTCTGCTCATCATGCTCCACCACGATCACCGAATTGCCCTGGTCCCGCATATTCTTCAGCAGAGAGATCAAGCGGTGGTTGTCTCTCTGGTGAAGGCCAATGGTCGGCTCATCCAAAACATACAGGATTCCTCTCAGGCGAGACCCGACTTGGGCAGCCAGGCGCAGGCGGCGAGCCTCTCCTCCTGAAAGAGAAGCTGTTGTCCGCGACAGCTGGATATAAGGCATTCCCAGCTCAACCATGACCTCCAGCCGGGAAAGGATCTCCTTCAGAATCCTGGACGCGATCAGCTCTTCAGCAACAGAAAATCGCAGCAGGTTAAGCTCTTCGGTTAGCTTTCCCACAGGAAGCGAGCTGTACTCATAGATATTCTTGCTCCCGATTTTTACAGCAAGACTCTCTTTCTTCAGCCGGCTCCCTTCACAGAGGGGGCAGACATCTTCTGTCAGCTCCACCTCGCCCCACTTATCCAGAACGGTCTGGAAACCAAGTCCATGGCACCGCGGGCAGGCTCCGTAGGGACTGTTGAACGAGAAATTCCTCGGCTCGAGTTCCGGGAGGCTGATCTCGCAGAAAGGGCAGAGAAGGCTCAGGGAAAAATAGGCTTCTCTGCCGTCTTGCTTCAGCACCAGCAGGTCACCCCCGGCCATCTCCAGGGCCTTCTCCACAGCCTCTTTCAGCCTGTTTTTCAAGCCTGCGGAGGCACGGACTTCGTCCACGAGAAGGTCAACGTTGTGTTTTTTCGTCCTCTCCAGAATGATCTCTTCCTCAAGTTCTCGAAATTCTCCGTCCACCCGTGCTCGAAGGAAACCCTTCTTTCTCAGCCTTTCAAAAAGACGCTGGTATTCACCCTTCCGTCCTTTCACCAGGGGCGCCAGGATCTTCACTTTTTCTCCGGAAGAGGTATTCAGAATTCTTTCCAGGATCTGCTGAGGAGCCTGGGAGCTTATTCTCCTCCCGCAGCGAGGGCAGTGAGGCGTTCCCACCCGGGCAAAAAGAAGCCTCAGGAAATCATATATCTCAGTAACTGTCCCCACAGTAGACCGGGGATGAGATGAGATCGTCTTCTGGTCGATGGAGATCGAGGGAGAAATGCCTTCAATGGATTCCATTTCAGGCTTCTCCATCTGCTCGATATACTGCCGGGCATAAGCGGAGAGGCATTCGATGTATCGTCTCTGTCCCTCCGCAAAAAGAGTGTCGAAGGCAAGGGAAGACTTCCCGGAGCCGCTAGGCCCGGTGATGACGATCAGTTTATTGCGGGGCAGGTTGACATCGACTCGTTTCAGGTTATGCTGGGCCGCTTTCTTGACTCGAATTTCTTTCAACATGACGCACCTGCATCATTCATAAAATCTGCCGACACTATATTCTCTTTTCTCAAAAAGGCACAGTCCTCATTTTTTTCTATTTGTCGGCATCTTTTACCCTTCGGGCGAGCCGATCTCACCGCATCTGCTTCGTTGCGGCTCATTCGCGGTGGAAAACCACAGCTTTATGAACCACGCCTCGCATCCGCAGCAACCTCGACTCGTGAATGATCCAAGTGAACCATTTTATCATACTTATTCCTGCGAGCAAGCGAGAAGATGATTTCGCGATCAGGACGTGGCTTTGCGAATCGGGATCGGGCCATGTCAGGAAGTAGAGTTTCACGACATGATTCCTGCTTTGGCGACAGCAAGATTGATAAGGCCTGGCCCCATTTTAGCCGTTGACCGCTTTCCTCTAAAAATAATATTATAGGAAAGGATCACATTGCTTAAGGATGATGTTCCATGCCCAAAGAGGATAATCTAATCAAGTCCCTGGAAATCCTGAAAGAAATCGGCGTTAAAGCGGAGTCGATCCGGGCCGTAAAACATATTCCCGCTCAGGAAGGCCAATACCAGGAGTATCCCCCCGATGCCCACCCCGTCCTGGTCAACGCCCTGAAAGAGAAGGGATTCTCCAGCCTTTATATCCATCAGCACCGTTCCTGGGAACGGCTAAAAAAAGGGGAAAACATTGTGGTCGTCACCCCTACTGCATCAGGGAAGACTCTCTGCTATAACCTTCCGGTGCTGGATGCGATCCTCAAGAATCCCTCAGCCAGAGCGATCTACCTCTTTCCCACCAAGGCCCTTTCTCAGGACCAAAGAGCTGAGCTCGACGAAACGATCAAACTTCTCCAGGAAGAGATCAGGATATTCACTTACGACGGTGATACTCCCCAGGATGCACGGAAAGCCATCCGATCTCGAGGGCACATCATCCTGACCAATCCTGATATGCTGCACACGGGAATCCTTCCCCATCATACCAAGTGGATAAAGCTCTTCGAGAATTTAAAGTATATCGTCATCGATGAACTCCATAATTACCGGGGCATATTCGGCAGTCATCTGGCAAACGTGCTACGGCGGCTGAAAAGGATCGCTCAATTCTACGGGTCTCAACCCCAATTCATCCTCTGCACGGCCACCATCGCCAATCCCCAGGAGATAGCAGAGAGGATGATAGAAGAGCCGGTATCCCTAGTGGACGACAACGGCGCTCCCCGAGGGGAAAAGTACTTCATCTTCTACAATCCTCCTGTGGTCAACCGGCATCTGGGAATCCGCCGTTCCTACGTCAACGAATCCCGGCGTGTGGCCTCGATCTTCCTCAAGAACGATCTTCAAACCATCGTCTTCGCTCCCAGCCGTCTCATCACCGAGGTCCTGGTGACCTATCTCAAGGAAGACATCGAAAAAACCATAAAGGATGAAGGCCTGATCCGGGGCTATAGAGGTGGTTATCTTCCCCTGAAGAGAAGAGAGATCGAGAAGGAACTCAGGCTAGGGAAGATCAGGGGGGTTGTTTCCACCAATGCCCTGGAACTGGGCATTGATATCGGAAGCCTCGATATCGCTGTTCTCGCCAGCTACCCAGGGACCATCTCCAGCACCTGGCAGAGAGCGGGGCGGGCAGGCCGGAAGAGAAAAGGTTCGGCTGCGGTGCTGGTCGCTTCCAGCTCCCCGCTGGACCAATTCATCATCAATAATCCGGACTATTTCTTCTCCAAAAACCCGGAGAAAGCCCTGATCAATCCAGACAATCTCTCCATCCTTGTCAGTCACATCGAATGTGCTGCTTTCGAGCTTCCTTTTATCGAAGGGGAAAAATTCGGCCGGGCCGACATAGACGAGATCCTCAAATTCCTCGAGGAGGAGAAGCTCGTTCACCATTCAAAGGACAAGTGGTACTGGACCTCAGATGCTTATCCCGCAGACGGCGTCAGCCTCAGAAGCATCAGCTCCGATAACTTCGTGGTCGTGGATGCGACTGAAAAAACCAGAGCCATCGCTGAAGTGGATTTCTCCTCCGCCCTGACCACCCTTCACCCGAAAGCGATCTACATGTGTGAAGGAGAGCAGTTTTATGTGGAAAAGCTCGATTACGACCAGCGAAAAGCCTATGTCAAAAAAACCGATGTCGACTACTTCACGGATGCCATCGACTATACCAAGATCAAGATCCTCGATGTCTTCGCTCAAAAGAACCTGAAGACGAGCTCCATCTCACACGGGGAAGTTCACGTGGCCACTCAGGTTGTGGGCTTTAAAAAGATCAAATTCCACACCTCAGAAAACGTGGGTTCAGGAGACTTGAGCCTGCCTCAGAACGAGATGCACACCACCGCTTACTGGCTGACCATCCCAGCTGAGATATTCCAGTCCCTGCCATTCTCCTCAGAAGAGAAGATAAACGGGCTTTTTGGCCTGGCTTACCTTCTCCATAACGTCTCACCCCTGTTTATGATGTGTGACCTCCACGATGTGGGCGTATCCATCGGCGACAACTCCACGGGAAAATCCATCCCCCCCAGAGACATCCGTTTGAAAATCTCGCCTGAGGAGCAGCTCCAGGATTTCTCTGATGTAGCCTTCGAGCCAAATATCTTCATCTACGACAACTACCCAGGAGGGATCGGTTTAAGCCCTTCGCTCTTCGATTTGGAGAAAGCGCTCTTGGAGCACTCTCAAAAGACCATCCAGGCCTGCCCCTGCAAGGAAGGCTGCCCGTCATGCGTAGGCCCCACCCGGGCCAGCGGAAAGCAGGCCAAGCAGGTCGCGCTGGAGATCCTGACTCGTTTGCTTTGATCGAAGTAACACCAGTAAAACATTTTGGCGATGAGGATGATCCCGGGGATCACAGAATCCGGACGATGACTTCAGAGGGAATTGATCTTTTGGAGCTTCTTCTCCTCCCCCATGATGATCAGGATATCGCTGTCTTTGATCACGAAATCCGCGTGGGGGACAAAGTTTGTTTTTTCAGGAATGAGCTCCTTGATAGCAATGACCTGAATACCGTATTTATTCCTTAGATCAAGCTCTTTGAGACTTCTCCCGATGAACTTTTCGGGGGGCGCAATCTCCTGAATGCCGACACCCGAAGTCAAAGGTAGGTATTCCAGAATGTTGGGGCAGCTCAGCTTCAAAGCTGTCCTGATGGCTGTCCTGATGGCCATATCCTTTTCCGGATAGATGACTTCGGTGGCGCCCACTGCTTCCAAAATCTTGGCGTGGTCCTCTGTCAGGGCTTTGGCTACGATTCGCTTGGCTCCGATCTCATGCAGATACAGAACCGTGAGGATGGATGCTTCCATCTCCGGACCCAGGCTTACGACCACCACGTCCATCTCCTTGATACCCAGAGCCTGCAGGTTTTCCTTGTCCGCAGCATCCATGTTCACCGCATGGGAGACAAAAGCCTTGACCTCCTCTATCTTTTCTTTGCTCACATCCACTGCCAGCACTTCATTTTTTCTCTCATACAGAGTCTTGGCCACGTTAGAGCCAAAACTTCCCAGGCCGACAACTGCAAATTTCATGATCCTGAACTCCTTATCCGATTCTATCCTATCATGACCGTTTCTTCAACATACTCGTATCTGCCGAAAGCTTTCTGGCGGCTGAACGCGTAGAGCAGGGTCAAAGGGCCAATCCTTCCGATGTACATGGTGATGACGATCACAGCTTTGCCCAGGGTGTTCAATTTCGGGGTCATGCCCAGGGAGAGCCCGACAGTGCTGAAAGCGGAAAAGACCTCAAAGAGCACATCTTTCATCACTGCCCAGGGGTGGGCTATAAGGAGGATAAAGGATGAGAGAAAGATGACTCCCACAGCCAGGGTCACAACCGTAAAGGCCTTGGTGATCGATTCCGCAGGCAGAGTTCTGCGGAAAAAGTTGACAGAATCCCGGGCCGCGATTTTGGATTTGAGGAAGACGAATATTGCTCCGACAGTGCTTGTTTTCACTCCTCCGCCAGTCGAACCAGGAGAAGCTCCGATAAACATCAGAAAGATCAAAAGAAAGACCGTGGCGAAGCTCAACGTGTTCAGGTTCAGGGTGTTAAAGCCAGCTGTCCGGGGAGTAATGACCTGAAAAAGAGAAGAAAAGACTTTTTCTTTCAGGGTGAACATCTTCAGGGAATGATTCCACTCGATTGCCAGGAACAAAACAAAACAGGACCCTATGAGAAAGGCGGTCAAGGTGAGGACCAATTTTGTATGAAGGGAAACCTTGTTTCTCTTCCTCTTTATGAATCTCAGGAAGACCTCTTTGCCCTCCTGGAGGACAAGGAACCCCAGCCCCCCGAGAACGATGAGCCAGACATCACCCTTGTAAACGAGAAAGCTCTCGCTGAAGAGAGAAAAACCGGCATTGCAAAAGGCGGAAACAGAGTGAAAGACAGAAAGGAAAAGAGCTCTAAGCCAGGTGAAATCCCTGTGCCAGCGGAGGAAAAAAGAAAGGGCCGGCTGCCTCAAGGGTCAGAGCAAAAATGAATATATCCTTGATAAGAGATTTGACATCTTTCGATCCCCCATAGTGAAAAGCCTCCTGAATGATGATCCTGTCCTTCATAGAAACCCTTCTCCCGGCAGCAAGAAGGATGAGAGTGGAGAAAGTCATGATTCCCAACCCTCCCAGCTGGAACAGGACAAGGATGACGACCTGGCCGAAAGGAGTGAAGTAGGTTGCCGTGTCCTGGACGATGAGACCTGTCACACACACTCCCGAGGTGGCGGTAAAGAGAGCATCGATAAAGGAAATGTGGCCCGTTTTTGTGCTCACGGGGAGTAAAAGAAGCAGCGTTCCGACCATGATGGCCGCGATAAAGCTTATTGCCAGGAACTGGGCTGGACTGAACCTTCTTTCCGGTTTCATCTCTCTTTACCTGATATCCCCGAATTCTTTACTTTAGCGTAAAATCAAATCTATTATTTAATCAATATTTTGTCAATGTGAGTCAGCATCTCTATTTCGCCAGCTGGGGAAACATCCGAGCTAATGGTAACGCAGTAAATAAGGTTACAATCTCTGTGCGGCCTGGATGCCGCCCTCAGCCCCCGGACCCCATGGGAACCAGTCCCGTCGGTTCCCCCCGTTCGGATAAGCCGACGGGTCCCCCCTCCGCTACGGGGGCTTAAGGGCGGCATCCAGACCCGCTCAGTAGAGAGTGTCAAACGAATGATTACGCTAATATGAGTTGAGAAATGCGGCGACGGTTCTCCTCCGTTCGAAGCCCATGGAGGCGGGTGGGGGGTCTTGGATTGGATGGAGTGGAAGCTTTCTCCACATCTCCCCATTAGGTCAGATGTATCTTGAGCACAAAAAGAGAAATGCTCATTCAAGGTGATAGCCGTCAGTTTGACTTTAAGCCTGGCATATGCTACTTTTTCTTCAGAAAGATGAACGTCTTCAAGCTGATCGGAGATGCGGGTTTCGTCGTCAAGCTCGT
>SMTZ1_10003637_pt1 | contig 21369 bp, 14 predicted proteins | sample DeeMarSWOR136_30_FD_25667 | JGI IMG/M metagenome (IMG submission 25667) | reverse complement strand
TGCGAGCTGGTACGTAACGGTCGAATTGGTAAAGTTCATACCGTCAGAGTTGGCCTGCCTTATGGTAATGGTATCAGAAAAGACAGTACCCAATCCTGTGATCCACCTGAAAGTCTGGATTATGAGATGTGGTTAGGTCCTGCACCCTGGCGGCCTTATAATCCAAGCCGCTGTCACTGGAATTTTAGATGGATCAGTGATTACTCTGGGGGACAGTTGACTGACTGGGCAGGTCATCATTGTGATATTGCTAACTGGGGGATGGACACCGAACGGTCTAGTCCTATAACTATTGAGGGCAAGGCAGACTTTCCTCCTGCAAAAGATGGCTTGTTTGATACGCCTGAAAGTTATTATTTCGAGTGTGAATATGCTGAAGGATTTAAAATGATCGTTGCAGATAGACAACAACAACCTAAAGGTATGGGTGCCCACTTCATTGGTGAGGAAGGGTGGGTGCATGTAAACCGCCAAGGGATTGATTCCCATCCCAAATCGCTTTTGAATTCTGTTATTGGTCCCAATGAAATTCATCTTTATAAGAGTGATAATCATATAAAAAATTTTATAGATTGTGTGCGTACACGTCTTGAAACGATTACACCTGTCGATATTGCCCATCATGCTATTATGATTGGTCACCTTGGTAATATAGCTATGAAATTAGGTCGAAAAGTATACTGGGATCCCGGGAAAGAGCGCTTTAAAGACGACCCTGATGCAGATCGCCTGCTCTCACGACCAATGCGCAGTCCGTGGCATGTTTAGTATTTTTATAGGTACAGATTAAGAAAGGTACATTAATTATGACCGTGATACTAAAAAAAATAATATCATCTGTGGGTATTCTGCTTGTCATCCCTGTTTTATTCAATATTACTTTAATAGCGCAGCAGAAGGAGATGCAAATAAATAGGGATGAAATAGCAGAAATCACCGATCTGCTTGAATCTATTGCTAGCTATGAGTATGGACAAAGCAGAGAAAATTTAACCAAGCTTACGGATGTGTTACGCGAGACATTAAAATCTTCTGATTTTAGAAAGGAAATAGAAGAGAAATTTAATGATTTCCTTAAATCAAGTGCTTCCTTGCCTGCTAAACAATTTATTTGTGAGCGTCTGAGCTTATTTGCAAGTAAAAAATCATTACCTACTCTGATCGAAATGCTGAATAGCGCAGCTACTGTTGATATGGCTCTATTTGCTTTGGAGCGTATCAAAGATGATGAAGTTGATAGACAATTTTGCGCGGTGTTGAATGCAGCACAGCGTAGGGTGAAGGTTGGTATTATCAATGCCCTGGGAAATCGGCAGGCGACAACTTGCGTGTCTGAAATTGTTCATCTGTTAAATAGTCCTGACTCTATGATTGTTTCGGCCTCAATTACAGCCTTGGGACAAATCGGTGGTAAAGAAGCAACAAAAGCGTTGGCAAAATTCCGTAAAAAAGAGAATTATGTACTTGAGACAACAGATGCATATCTTAAATGTGCTGAACTGTTTGTAAATCAGGGACAATTAAAAGAAGCGCATGCGATTTTTGATGAACTAATTAGATCAGATACTCTTGCGCATATCCGCTACGCGGCATTGCGAGGAATAATTAAGACTTCTGACAGAAATCCCTCTGAAATCATTCTTGATACAATAAGAAGTAATCAAGAAGATTTGCGATATATTGCCATTCAGTTAATTAAAGAAATTCCGCAATCTGCTGATATTAGCGCTATTAGTGCTACATTACCCGAATTATCATTTGAAGGACAAATACAACTACTTTCTGCCCTGGCTGGACGTAAAGATGTAGCTACGAAACAGGCAATACTCCGAGCACGCAAAAGTGAAAATGAACAAGTACGCATTGCTGCATTACAAGCACTTGGTAAAAGTGGTGACGCTGGCATGGTTCCTATATTAACCGAAGTAGCAGCTACAAAGGGGGGGGTGGAGAGTGAAGTTGCTCGTGAATCACTTTTTCGTTTAAGTGATCCTGATGTTGATAATACCATCCTACGCTCTGTAGCTGGCGCTGATAGGGACATGAAGATTGAATATATTCGCGCAATATCAGAACGTCATATTTTAGAGGGCGTTGATGTATTGTTTGAAGCAGTTCAAGACAGCAGCTTAAAGGTGCGAATTGAGGTAATTAAATCCCTGAAAGCGATTGCCACAGAACAACATCTAAATAAAGCACTTGATTTTTTTATAACAGCCTTAACCGAGCAAGAACGGAAAGAATGGGGAAAGACCATCGTCAGCGTTGCTTCAAGAAATTCAGCACAGCGAGCAACGACGCAAAGCATTTTATCCCGGATTCAGAACATCAGCGATAATACATTACATACTTTTTTACTCGAATTACTCGGAGAACTTGGTGATACAGCAGCGTTACCAGTTTTAACAGAAGCGTTGAACAATAAACATAGTGAAATAGCAGCTGCTGCAATTCGGGGACTTTCCTATTGGCCCGATGCTACGCCCATCGATGATTTGCTCCAGGTAACACAGAAAACGACGAATAATCAGCATCGTGTCCTGGCACTGAGGGGATATGTCAATCTTATTCCTTTGAAGAGTACGGATTCAGTTGAAGAAAGAATCGATTTATACCGAACAGCATTGGAACTGGCAAAAAACAGTGATGAGCAAAAAATGGTTCTATCTGGTTTATCGAACGTTAAGCAAATAGATGCCCTAAAATTCGCTGCTAATTATCTACAGGATCCACAACTACAGCAGGAAGCGGTAGCTGCGGTACTAAAGGTAGCACAAAATATTGATGAGCAAAATTTGAAGGAGGTTAAAGCGATTCTATATAAAGCACGCGAAGTGGCATTAAATGAAGCAATTAAAAACGAATATACTGACTTACTTGAGGACATTGAAGATTGATTTATAACCCCCTTAATCCCCCTTTATTAATGGGGAAATCTAGCCGTTTTATATTGAAAATCGACAAATTATCCGATACTGCGACAGCACCCTAAGAGGGGATTTGTGTATAGCCTTTAAAAATAATAACATATTTTCTAAATGTATCATAACTTTTACCAATGTATGTTATAAGTCAGGGGATAAAAATGAATAATAAAAAAAAGTCTTCTACAAAAATTAAAAGGCGGGAATTTATGCTTGGCGCAACTGCGTCTGCTGCAACTATATCAATGAGTGGTATTTTTAATCCAGGCAACTTGAATGCAAAGGCAGAAAAAGATTCCCAAAAATTTAAATTACATTATGCTCCTCATTTTGGCATGTTTAAACACCATGCTGGTGAAAATTTAATTGACCAGCTCAAATTCATGGCTGATCAGGGATTTTCGGCATTTGAAGATAATGGTATGATGGGAAGACCTTTAGAAGTTCAAGAACAGATCGCCAAAGAAATGTCGCGTTTGGGAATAATAATGGGAGTTTTTGTGGCATATGCTGATTTTCAAACGGCCACATTTGTGAATAATAAACAAGAAATTCGGGAAATGTTGGTTGAAAAGATGAGAGCTGCGGTGGAAGTTGCCAAGCGTGTAAATGCGAAATGGTGTACTGTAGTTCCTGGTGCTTTTGATACAGGTTTGGAATGGGATTATCAAACGGCTAATGTTATTGAAAATTTAAAATGGTGTGCTGAAGTATGTGAACCTGCAGGACTTATTATGGTTCTGGAACCGTTAAATCCGTGGCGTGATCATCCCGGCTTATTTTTAACAAAAATTCCTCAGGCATTTCAAATATGTCGTGCCGTTAATAGCCCCTCGTGCAAAATCTTGGATGATCTGTATCATCAGCAAATAACGGAAGGCAATTTGATTCCCAATCTTGATATGGCATGGAATGAAATTGCATATTTCCAGGTTGGTGATAATCCGGGACGCGACGAGCCAACAACCGGAGAAATCAATTATTTAAATATTTTCAAGCATATTCATAATAAGGGATATAAGGGCATTATTGGTATGGAGCATGGCAATAGCAAACCTGGTAAAGAGGGCGAGCTCGCGGTAATCGAGGCATATCGTTATTGCGATGGATTTTAAGGATTGCAGGAGATTAAGAGAGCTGTAAAAAAATAAAGGAACTAACAATGAAGATGCAAAATTTACATTTACTCATTATTATCTCTACTTGCTGTTTTTTACTCTTCGCTTGTTCTGAAAAGAAAAGCGAAAGAGAGCAAGCACAGGGCACAGGTAAAGTCATTACTCCCGAACAAAGATTTAGTTTATGGAACGGGAAAGACTTTACAGGCTGGAAACTTTTTGTGCCTGATGAAAATGTTGCTGTTGACACAGTATGGATGGTTAAGGAAGGGGTTATTCGCTGCAATGGAGTACCTAACGGGTATATGCGCACCGAAATGGACTATACCAATTACAGACTATCATTAGAGTGGCGCTGGCCTGAGGAAGCTGGAAATAGTGGTGTACTTTTACATATGAGTGAACCAGATAAAGTGTGGCCGAAATCTATTGAAGCACAGCTCATGTCCGGAAATGCCGGTGATATCTGGTTAATTGATGGAACCGAGATTGCAGAACACATGGATAAATCAAACCGGCGCGTCGCTAAAAGAGAAGAGAGCAGCGAACTGAATCTTGGAGAATGGAATAAGTATGAGATCATTTGTGCTGGTAACGCAATTAAGTTGTATGTTAATGGTGTCTTGCAAAATGAAGGAAGCGAAGCTTCGGTTCAGAGTGGTAAAATCTGTCTTCAGAGTGAAGGTAAACCCATTGAATTCCGCAATATCTATCTTGAACCTATAAAAAATGGTGATTGAGGAATCAATCTGCACTATCAAGCGGAAACCATAATTTGTCTATGCGCAAATTCCTGCGAAAAATTCGTCAAAGGTATATCAGAGTTTTTGTATTCCTTCTCGGTATTTTGACAGTACTTTTTGTCAATTGGCTATTAGATTACACTTCGACGAACGAATTTTGTGCAGTATGTCATGTGCACCCCCAGGCTAAAAACACATGGAGGTTGAGCACACATTATGATAATAAAAGTGGTGTAATCGTAAGTTGTGTTGAGTGTCATTTACCACCGGGAGGTTTATCATATCTCACAGCTAAAATTACCACGGGAATGCGCGATGTATATGGAAAAATTTTTAAAGATGTTACACAAATAAATTGGGAGTTAAAATCAACGCGGGATTACGCTGCTAAGCATGTTTATAAGACTTCATGTCTGAATTGTCACAAGAACCTGTATCCCAGGACGCTTTCCAAGAAAGGGGAGGATGCGCATTTATATTACGATCAAAGAGCACAAGAATTGCGTTGTATAAACTGTCATCTTGAAGTAGGTCATTATCATGAAAAGCCGGCTGATATATTTACTTTGGATAAGGAGCAAATAATAAAGCAAATATACGACCAACCGACCGTGGTCGATTCATTTGTCAATTTCACGGAGAAGATACCCGGTACTTCAGTAGATTTTGAAATGATCTCTATTCCAGGAGGAACGTTCACCATTGGCAGCCCCGAATCAGAACCTTATCGTCAGGAAGATGAAGGTCCGCGGTGTACTGTACAGATCAGTCCTTTTTGGATGGCAAAGCATGAGGTTAGCTGGGATGAATATGACGCATTTTTCAAGGAGACAAAGACTGAAGGTCGTACAGATGATCAATATAAATATATAAGTAAATCCAAAGTAATCGATTCTTTTACCGGTCCTACGCCACCCTATGGAAACCCAGACCAGGGCTGGGGAAAAGAAAAACGTCCGGCGATTACCATGACCCATTATGCTGCACAGCAATATTGTGAATGGCTATCCTTAAAAACAGGTAAACGATATCGTCTACCGACGGAAGCAGAATGGGAGTATGCCTGCCGGGGAGAAACGCAAGGTGCTTATTTCTTCCCTGGCAATCCGGAGCAATATGCCATCGCCAGGTTTTGGAATAAAATTTTTGGAACGGATACGGTGTATGTTAATACATATGTGAAATATTTAGCAAATAGCGAGGGAAAGACATTTCCACCTTCTGAAGTGAATCCTAATCCATTCGGTTTGGTACATTTATTAGGCAACGTTAAAGAATTCTGTGCGGATTTTTATGCACAGGATGCATATGCCCAATATGCGCAGGATCATGTTCTTACAAATCCGCAAGGGCCCACTGCTGGAACAGAGCATGTGATCCGTGGTGGATCCTATAAAAGCGATGCTGATCAAATACGTATCGCAAATCGTGATCACACAAAACACGATGCCTGGTTGCTAACCGATCCCCAGATTCCTAAAAGTCTATGGTGGTATTCAGATTGTAACGATGTGGGATTCCGGGTTGTATGTGAATATAAATTAGATTAATTTAGGTAATAATATAAACCATGTAAAATTTTATTTGTGAGGCAGAAAAATGGCAAAAAATTTTAATCGCCGTGAATTCATAGGAGTAGGTAGTGCTGCAGTAACTGCAGGGTTACTGATAGGTTGTGCAAAGGGCAGAACATTAAATCTGCAGCCTTTTTTAGATCAGGCACCCGACGGAGCAGAATTGAAGGCAGGTCTTATTGGATGTGGGGGTAGAGGAACTGGCGCGGCCATCGATTTTCTCAATGCTGGTCCGAATCTTTCTGTAACCGTTTTAGGTGATGTCTTTCGTGACCGAATAGATGAATGTCGCAAAAAGCTCAAAGAAGAAAAAGAAGTTGAAATTGCAGAGGAAATGTGTTTCGTAGGATTCGATGCCTATGAAAAGGTAATTGATTCTGGAGTGGATATTATCATACTAGCAACCCCACCTCATTTTCGTCCTGAGCATTTTGCAGCAGCGATCAACGCGAGAAAGCATGTTTTTATGGAAAAACCGGTGGCAGTTGATCCGGTGGGTGCGCGGTCTATCATTGCATCTTCTAAAAAAGCAGAGTCATTGGGATTATGCGTTGGAACAGGAACACAACGTAGACATCAGCGCGATTATGTTTATACGTTTAAAGAGGTATACGAGGGTGCTATAGGTGATATTGTGGCCGCCAATTGTTATTGGAATCAGAGCCAATTATGGTATAAAACCCCCAAGAGCGGTTGGTCGGAGATGGAATACATGATTCGTGACTGGGTAAATTGGACCTGGTTGTCGGGTGATCACATTGTGGAGCAGCATGTACACAATATCGATGTTGTCAACTGGTTCGCTGAGTGTCATCCGGTTAAAGCGGTCGCATTTGGTGGACGGCATCGCAGACTCACAGGCGATCAATATGATTTTTTCAGTGTTGACTTCACCTATGAGAATGGAATAAATGTACATAGTATGTGCCGTCAAATCAACGGATGTGTTGACAATGTTTCCGAATACCTGCGCGGCACGAAAGGTTATACCAATGCCAAAAATGCGATTTATAATCCTGATGGAAGCATAAAATGGCAATATAGCTATCCATTGGATGAGGAAGGAAAGCCTACGAATAATGTAAAAGTTTCTCCATATGTACAGGAGCATATTGATTTGGTAACCGCCATTCGAACAAACAAGCCCTTTGTTGAAGCAGAGCGAACAGCTATTTCAACTTTGGCGGCTATAATGGGTCGTATCTCGGCCTATACAGGTAAAGAGGTAACATGGGATGAAGTCATGAACTCGGATATGCGTTTAGGACCCAGTGAATATGCGATGGGACCGGTAGACATCGACAAAGCAATCCCTGTACCAGGATCAGATTAAAAATCGGGAAAGGATAAGTGATGAAGAAGGAAAACAGCTCTAATAAGGCTAACACTATATCACGCCGCAGCTTTTTAGAACGAACAACCATGGCGACGGCAGCGGTTACCATTGTCCCCCGCTTTGTGCTTGGTGGTCCGGGCTATAAAGCACCCAGCGAAAAAATAAATATTGCCTGTGTCGGAGTAGGAGGGCAAGGGAGACATGACCTCTCGCGGGTGAGTACGGAAAATATTGTAGCTTTATGTGATGTAGATGAAGACAACGCAGCAGAGGCCTTTGCTTTATATCCTAAGGTAAATAAATATAAAGACTTTAGGATCATGTTAGAAAAGGAGAAGGATATTGAAGCCGTAACGGTTACCACGCCCGATCATACCCATGCAGTAATCGCCATGATGGCCATAAAAATGGGAAAACATGTTTTTGTTCAGAAGCCTTTAACACATACCATCTATGAAGCGCGGAAGTTGGCAGAGGCAGCTCGCAAAGAGAAAGTGGTCACCCAGATGGGGAACCAGGGTCATGCTGGTGAGGGAGCACGTCTCTTAAATGAGTGGATTTGGGATGGCGCAATTGGTGATGTCTATGAAGTTCACACCTGGACTAATCGCCCAATTTGGCCGCAGGGGATTGGTCGACCGGAGACGATTCCTTCAGTTCCCCCCTCATTGGACTGGAATCTTTGGCTGGGTCCTGCCCCGTGGCGGCCCTATCACCCTGCCTACGCTCCATTTAGTTGGCGTGGATGGTGGGATTTTGGGGTTGGTGCTTTAGGTGATATGGGAGCTCATATTATAGACCAGCCTTTTTGGGCTTTGAAGTTAGAGTATCCAGAATCTGTACAGGCAACCTCAACAGCGTTAAATGAAGAAACCTATCCTTTGGCCACAATCGTAACCTACAAATTTCCTGCGCGCAATAACATGCCGCCGGTAAAATTGGTATGGTACGACGGTGGATTATTGCCACCACGGCCTGATGATCTTGAGAGCGGTAGAATGGTAGGAGAGAGAGGTGGAGGAATCATCTTCTACGGCACCAAAGGAACGTTGATGTGTAGCGTATATGGCAATAATCCCAGATTAATCCCGGAAACAAAAATGAAAGAATATACCCTACCTGAAAAGACCATACCCAGATCTCCGGGGATACATGAGGAATGGATAGAGGCAATTAAAGGTGGTCCGGCGACAAATTCAAATTTTGATTATGCCGGTAAGCTAACCGAGATGATGTTATTGGGAAATCTGGCACTTAGTATGGCGAGTAAAAATACCATATTGGAATGGGACGGACCTAATATGCGTGTGACCAATCTGGAGGAAGCAAACAATTTCATCCATAAAGAGTACCGTAAAGGTTGGACATTATAAAAGGTTTCTTATATGAGTGAAAAAATTAAGGTTCTTGTTGTCGGGGCGGGTAATATGGGCGCCTCACATGCACGTGCCTACCATAAAATAGAGGGTTTTGAATTAGCAGGTGTGGTTGACCGAAATCGCGAAAGAGCAGCTCGATTATCCTCAGAGTTAGGGGATATCGCTCAATTTGACGATTTTGAACAAGCCCTTGTTTCTTGCAAACCTGAGGCCGTTGCCGTATGCACTTATCCTGATACGCATAAAGATTTTACGCTAAAGAGTATAGAGGCAGGGGCACACGTATTTGTTGAAAAACCTATTGCTGAGACGGTTGCCGACGCACAGCAGATAGTTGAAATGGCCCATAGATCTGGAAAAAAAGTAGTTGTGGGTTATATTTTAAGACACCATCCGGCCTGGATGAAATTCATTGAGTTAGCGCATACATTGGGTAAGCCGCTCGTTATGCGCATGAATTTGAATCAGCAGAGTAAAGGAACTGAGTGGGAGACGCATAAGCAATTATTGCATTCTATGTCGCCAATTATAGACTGTGGTGTGCACTACGTAGATGTAATGTGTCAGATGACGCGCAGCAAGCCGGTTCAGGTGCAGGCAATCGGAGCCCGCCTGAGTGATGAAATAAGTCCGACCATGTATAATTATGGCCAGCTTCAGGTTGTTTTTGAAGACAAATCCGTTGGTTGGTATGAAGCAGGTTGGGGACCCATGATCAGTGAAACAGCCTTTTTCGTGAAGGATGTAGTTGGGCCGAAAGGTTGTGTAAACATAGTTGATCCCGGAGCGCTGAAGAAGAGCAAATCGTCGGACATTAATGGGCATACGAACACCAATCAACTTCTCATACACAGTTCTGAGCGGGATCAAATGGGCAATTTTACTAAGGAAGATACTATAATAGATACCAGCGACGAACCAAATCATCAAGAGCTATGTGATCGAGAACAGACATATTTTTTAAAAACAATTCGAGAAAATATTGATTTAACAGATCATCTGAACGATGCGATTAATAGTCTACGTATTGTTCTGGCCGCAGATGAGTCGGTGCGTACAGGAAAAGTCGTCTATCTTTAACCAGTAAATGGGAGACTGTCGTGAATCCGAAAACGTATTTTCAGTTAAGCGCAATGATGTTTATAGAATTTTTCGTCTGGGGGGCCTGGTATGTAACGGTTGGAAACTATATGACAACGGTTGATATGGGCCAGGTAGTTTTTTGGGCTTATACGGTGGGGCCAATAGGTGCGATAGTCTCTCCATTCTTCCTGGGCATGATTGCAGATCGCTTTTTCTCAACGGAAAAGGTTCTTGGAACTCTACATATTATCGGCGGTATTGCGATGTTTTGTGCACCTTTTGTCGCTTATTCGGCACCGCTGTTTATTGTATTACTCCTGCTGCACATGCTCTGCTACATGCCAACAATAGGTCTGGTAAACTCACTTGCTTTCCATAATATTGGTCCGCAGGAGAAACACTTTCCGATTATCCGTGTTTTTGGAACGATTGGCTGGATCGTGGCAAATATTGTGGTGAGTTATGTATTAAATGCCGATAAAACCGCCATTCCATTATATATAGCCGGAGGCGCTGGTGTTTTTATGGGGCTTTATAGTTTTACACTGCCGCATACACCGCCGCCTGCTGCGGGGGAAGTGGTCAAGGTTCGGCAAATTCTTGGAATTGATGCATTGGCACAGTTGAAAAGTCGTGAATTTATCGTATTTATCGTTTCTTCGTTTCTGATTTGTATTCCCCTTGCCACATACTATACATACGCGCCGATATTTGTAAGTGATGCCAATATTGCCAATCCGGCGTTTAAATTATCCTTTGGCCAGATGTCGGAAGTTATTTTTATGCTGGCGGTACCTTTCTTTTTTGCACGCTTTGGTGTAAAATGGATACTTTTGGTAGGTATGTTCGCATGGTTTCTGCGCTATGCACTTTTCGCTCTGGCTGCACCAGGCGTCATTTTGTGGATGATTATGTTTGGTATCATTTTACATGGTCTGTGTTATGATTTCTTCTTTGTCGCAGGACAAATCTACGTGGATAAAAAAGCGAATCCAAAAATTCGTGCTCAAGCACAGGGCTTTCTGGTTCTCATTACCTATGGCGCAGGTATGCTCATCGGAGCACAGGTGACCGGCTGGATAAAAAATTGGTTGGTACCAGAATCCGGAGCGGCGGCGTTAAACCAATGGCCGCTTTTCTGGGCATTACCAGCAATTTTCGCTGGCATAATTATAATTTTCTTTGCCCTGCTATTTCAGGAAAAATTGGCATCCAAGACGACAGTATAGATCGGATAGGAATTTGGTATAGCTAGAAAGAATATGTTGAATCGCAGGTCTTTTTTACAAAAATCGTTTTCTGCAGCGTTAGTGTCCATAATACCGAGATATGTACTGGGTGGACCGGGATTTATTGCACCAAGTGACCAGCTAACCAAAGCCGTAATAGGGGTAGGGGGGATGGGACGCTGGCATGTGAAATATACGCCAGGTAAGCTACTAGCGGTTTGTGATGTCGATAAACAGCATTTACAAAACGCCCTGGATCTTGGAGGTCCAGGAGTTGATGGTTATAAAGATTTTAGAGAAGTCCTGGAAAGAACAGATATCGATATTATACATATTGCCACTCCCCCACACTGGCATGGTTTTATTGCTCTAGCTGCCGCTGAAGCTGGTAAAGACATATGGTGTGAAAAGCCAATGACTCGTACAATACATGAAGGACAAAAGGTAGTTGAGGCAGTTCGCCGCAACGGCTGCATCTTTCGCATTAATACCTGGTTCAGATTTGAAAGTGAATTCTATGGTTTTGGTACAACTGTTGCCCCGATTAAAAAGGCGGTGCAAAATGGTCTATTTGGCTGGCCATTAAAAGTTACAGTAAGCAAAGAAACCGGCTTTGAATGGAAGTTTTACTGGAGTGGAAAAACAAATCTTAAACCACAGTGGATTCCGGAAGACTTAGATTATGATATGTGGTTAGGACCTGCACCTTATAAGGCTTATCATCCTCATCGGGTACACGAAACATTTCGCGGCTATTGGGATTATGATGGTGGTGGACTGGGTGATATGGGGCAACATTATCTTGATCCGGTACAATATATATTAGGTAAAGATCACACCAGTCCCGTTGAGATTGAAGCCGACGCACCTCAGGCACATCCCGATGCAGTAGGCAGCTGGCGAAGATTATGGATGAAATATGCTGATGGGTGTGAGATTATTTTGGATGGCGTGGCGCAGGAGAAAAATGCAGCCTTTATTGAAGGACCAGATGGTAAATTGTTCCCTGGCTTCGAGTCTGATATAGAGCATGTGAAAGAAAAATTGAGTACTCTTCCCGATCCTGAACCGCAGATAAGCGATTTTAGCCATGCTGTACGCACCAGACGTAAGTTTGCTTTGAACGAAACGAATGGACACAGATCAACAACTTTGGTTAATTTAGGAAAAATTGCCATTCGCTTAGGTCGTAAGCTATACTTTGATCCTGAGCAACAGAAGTTCGTAAACGATGAGGGCGCTAATCGCATGATAAAACAGCGGATGCGTACCCCCTGGCAGTTGTAAATTGGTTACATGAAGGAAGGTTGATGATAAATAAGGTACTAGTTGTTCTTGGCGTTATATTTATTTTGGGCTGCAGCACAACCAAGCAGCTGCAGCAAAATAATGGCAAAATCGAATCCAAAGAATACCTGAGACAGCTGCTAAATCATTTACCTGCCCGAGATTCTTTACAAGCAGGGCTGGTTTATGAAGCAATACTCAACCAGGGATCAAATGGTGTAGTGGAAATCTGTTATATGCTGGAATCCACGAATCAGCTTGAAATCCTAAAAGCACAATATGCCCTGTCGGGAATCGCGGGTTATGTATCAAAACCGGGAAGAAGTGCATTACGCACCAAATTTTTGACTGCCCTGCATCAAGTTATTAACTATGAGTTTGCAGCTGAACAGAAAGCTTTTTTATTTAACCAGTTGCAACTTGTTGGAAATGAGCAGTCAATATCCCTAGTATCCCAATATCTCCATGATGAAAATTTATGTGATCCTGCCTGCCAGGTAATAGTAGCTCTAAATTCAGAAACTGCGGGAAAATCTCTGCACTCAAACCTTTTACAAGAGTCGAAGAAAAATAAGATTTCAATAATAAGAGCATTAGGGGAAATCCAATATTTACCCGCGGGTGAAGATATAATGATCTATGCAGCGGATGAAGATGATGAAGTCCGCATGGCATGTTTATATGCTCTGGCTGATATAGGTTATCAACCCGCTCTGCCCCTCTTCATGGAAGAGATTAAGGAGGAAAAGCGATACTTAAGAAATCAACTGGCCCTGCTAAACCTGCAATGGGCTAAACAAATCGAGGACAAAGAACAACTTATATCTCTATGCCATAAATTCCTTCAATCCAGCGATGATCATTTTGATGCCAATATACGCATATCTGCATTAACTGCATTGGTCGAGGTTCAAGGGGAAAAAAGTATTACTGAAATAATGTCTTTTCTAGATGAAGATAAAAAATTGCGTATTGCCGCTTTAGAATTGACCAACACATTACCTGGTCAGGCTGTTTTGACTCAACTGATGACAGAGTTAGAAAAGTCAAGGCCAGAGGTAAAGTGCGAAATCATTGAGATTTTGGAACATCGTGGAGATTATAGCGCCTTTTTAAGCATAATTTCTGCTTTACAGGATCAAGAAAAGAACGTACGTCTATCCGCGGTGTCTGCAGCCGCTAAATTGGGTGGCATAGAAGCTGTACCGCATCTGCTTAAACTTTTAATGAAAAGTTATGATATCCATGAACATTCAGCAGTCAAAGAAAATTTGTTACTTTTAGATTCGCCTGAAATGACTGAAATAGTAGCTGAGGGTATACCCTTAATGCCAGCTATGGCACAAATTACCTGTATGGAAATATTAGCCCAACGAAAAGCCCAAGAATATCGAAATGTCATTTGGAAGCAGGTTAATAACGACAGTTTAAATGTAAGACTGGCTGCGTTGAATGCGTTAAAGGATTTAGCGCATCCGACTGAGTACGAAAGAGCGCTTACCCAGCTGATAAGTTGTAAAGATCCCCAGGAGAAAAGGGCAGCTCAAATTCTGGCGATCCGCCTTGCAGATGAGATTGCTGAAAATCAGCGACAAATCGATCCAATCCGTGCCCATTATATGACTGCAGCGATTGAAGATAAACAATACCTCTTGAATATTTTAAAACATATGGGTGGGAAACAAGCATTACAAATAGTAGTAAATGAGACTGCAGCTAGTGATTCACAGATTAAAGACTGGGCCATCAGGTCCTTGACGGATTGGCCTGATGAAGCGGCTATTAAACCTCTGATGACATTAGCAGGCGGTGATGCTGAGCTTACTTATAAAATTTTGGCTATTCGTGGTGTGTTAAGAATTCTCCGGGAACGTGAATTAGGAATGGATCGTGAGTTGGCTGTTTATTCAGAATTAATGGCGCTGGCTGAACGCTCTGATGAGAAAAAACTGATTCTGGCGGGGATGGCAAGCATCAAATCACCTGATGCACTTAAATGTGTAGCTCAATATATAAGTGATAAAGAACTTAGTCTGGAGGCAGTGCAATCCGCTTTGATAATAGCGACAGGCGAAGAAATAAATAAAGGGAACTTGCGTGGTGATGAGGTTGCCCTGGCTTTAATTGAATATTGGACTGGTAAGAATTGGAGAGAACAGCTGTTAGCCAGTGCCCAGGAGGGGGAAATGCAAAACCAGCCTTCACACGGTTTTACAGCCCTCTTTAATGGAAAAGATCTTAAGGGGTGGAAAGGCCTGGTTGAAAATCCCGTGAAAAGAGCTGAAATGAGTGTGCAGGAATTGCGAAAGGCGCAAGCAGAGGCAGACGAATTAATGAATACGCATTGGAAAGTGATCAACGGTGTATTATATTTTGATGGAGGGGGTCATAGTATATGTACAGCCAGAGATTATGGTGATTTTGAATTGTTACTAGAATGGAAGATTGAAAGAGATGGTGACAGTGGTATATATCTCAGAGGAACGCCGCAAGTTCAAATATGGGATCCCAATGAACATCCTGAGGGTTCTGGCGGGCTTTTTAATAATGAAAAAGGGCTGAATAAACCTCTGCTACGGGCAGATAATCCCGTGGGGAAATGGAATTCTTTTAGAATTATCATGAGGGCTGAAAAGGTTACAGTTTATTTGAATGACTCGTTAGTCGTTGGTATAGATTTGAATGGCTGGCAAATAATTGAGGGCGATGAAGGGAGTTGGAAAGTAAAAGATGGCGTTTTATTCACAGAGGGTGAGGGTGGAGGTTGGCTCTCGACAATAAGGGAATTTGGAAATTTTAAATTAGAATTGGAATTTCGGGTACCACCTGCGGGCAATAGCGGTTTATTTATCAGAGCTCCTCATCAAGGGGACCCCGCCTATAGCGGTATGGAGATACAGGTTTTAGATGATTATGCAGAAAAGTATAGTAATTTGAAACCGTGGCAGTATACCGGTAGTATTTATGGTGTACAGCCGCCTGCAATGCGCGTTAGTAAAAAGGCTAATCAATGGCAAAAAATGGAAATTTTATGTAACGGGCCTAAAATAGAGGTAATGTTGAATGGTCAATTAATTATCGATGCCAATCTAATAGATCATATGAATAAGGAAAGAGAACATCCCGGGCTTAAGCGCAGGAAGGGATTTATAGGTTTGCAGAACCATTCTTCGAAGATTGAGTATCGTAATATTTATATAGAAGAGTTGGATTAGGGGGTAGTCGCACTTCGACAAGCTCAGTGCGACAGGCTCAGTGCGAGAGGGAGTAGATAATATAAATATTTATTGAGGAGGCAAAAGGTTATGAGAGTTAGATTATTGATAATGATTTTGGTCTTGAGCGTAAGTACCACATTAGTTTATGCGAATGACCAGGATTTACCTGTCCAGGCACATCCAGCTACGGATTTCTATGAAGGATGGCAATTAGCTTTGCAATTATGGACATTTCATAAGTATACTTTTTATGAAGCCATTGATAAGGCAGCTTCATTAGGCGTATCCTGGATTGAGGCCTTTCCCGGTCAAACGCTTTCCCAAGATAATCCCGACGTGAAATTTGGCCATGACATGCCCACGGAATACAGGGAAAAAGTTTTATCCGATTTAGCCGCAAGGGGATTACGATTAGTGAATTATGGTGTAGTTGGCTTACCCAATGATGAAGCAGCTTGCAGGAAAGTTTTTGAATTTGCTAAGGCGATGGATATTAAAACTATTGCCTCAGAACCGCCTGATGAGGCCTGGGATATGATCGACCGCCTTTGTCAGGAATATAAGATTAATGTAGCGATTCACAATCATCCCCAACCATCGCATTACTGGAATCCCGACAAAGTGCTTGAAGTAAGCGCCGGTCGCAGTAAATATATAGGGGCCTGTGCCGATGTTGGGCACTGGATGCGATCCGGAGTTAAACCTCTGGAGGCATTGAAAAAATTAGAGGGAAGAATAATCAGCTTTCATTTCGGTGATCTAAATAAATTCGGTGAGAAAGAGGCGCACGATGTTCCCTGGGGCAGCGGCGTTGCGGATGTTGACGCCATTTTAAAGGAAATACATCGTCAGAAATTTAACGGTGTTTTTTCCATCGAATATGAGTACAACTGGGAAACGAACATTCCGGAAGTGCGACAAAGCATTTCCTATTATAATCAGGCAGTGGCAAAACTAAAAAATACAAGTTGGAAGAATTTACTTACCGCTGATTTGGCCCATTGCATTTATAATAAGGATTCATGGGAAATGACAGATGGTGTTTTAACTGCCAAAGGTGGCGGTGATATCTGGACGAAAGAGCGATATGGCGATTTTATTTTAGATCTGGAATTTAAGTTAGATAAAGAGACGAATAGCGGTATCTTTTTAAGAACCGGGAGTATTGAAGAATGGCTGCATAGCGCCATTGAGGTTCAGGTATTAGATTCATACGGCAAGGAAGAAATATCAAAACATGATTGTGGAGCGATATTTGATTGTCTTGAGCCTGCAAAAAATGCGGTGAAAATGGCCGGGGAATGGAACCGCTGTACCATTACGTGCAAAGCAAATAAAATTTATGTTGTATTGAATGGCCAGCAAATTATTGATATGGATTTAAATTTATGGACCGAAGCACATAAGAATCCGGATGGGACAGAAAACAAGTTTAATACCGCATATAAAGATATGCCCCGTGAGGGACATATCGGTTTTCAGTATCATGGACATCCTATTTGGTTTCGCAATATCAAAATAAAGACATTGTAAAATTAAATTTATTAGGTATAAATCATGAATAAAAAACGTTTTTCTGAGAAAGACGATAAAACAAATATAAGTCGTCGAAATTTTGTTAAAGCCGGTGCTGCTGCAGGCGCTGGAATGCTTCTCTCCCCCATGGTCATGACAAAAGCCAGAGCAAATGATTCCAATGATCTTAATATTGCTCTGCTTGGAACCGGAGCTCAGGGTCAGGTTTTAATGAATGCCTGTTTAAAAATTCCCAATATCCGTTTTAAGGCAGTTTGCGATATATGGAAAGAGTATAATCTTAAACGTGCTTACCGTCTTCTAAAGAAATACGGACACGATTTATCTGAACATGAAGATTATCAGGAGATGTTATCCAGTGTAAAAGATCTCGATGCTATACTAGTTGCGACACCCGATTTCTGGCACGCTGATCACACGGAAGCCAGTTTGCAGGCTGGGTTGCACGTTTACTGTGAAAAAGAAATGTCCAATACATTGGAAGGCGCAAAGCGTATCGTACGTGCAGCTCGAAAAAGTGGTAAATTAGTCCAAATAGGTCATCAGCGCAGGAGTAATCCACGTTACCTGCACTGTTACAATGTGATAATAAAAGAGGTTAAACTGCTCGGTCGCATTACGACGTTAAACGGTCAATGGAATCGTTCGGTTCAACCGGATTTAGGCTGGCCGGAGAAATACACAGTTCCCAACGCAGTGTTGCGTAAATATGGTTATAGAAATATGCATGAATTCCGTAACTGGCGCTGGTATAAAGCACTTGGTGGGGGGCCAATCGTGGATCTTGGCTCTCATCAGATTGATATTTATAACTGGTTTTTAGATGCCCGACCGATCTCGGTGTTGGCCAGCGGTGGCACCGATTATTATGAAAAGAGTACCCATGAATGGTATGATACTGTTTTGGCAACTTATGAATATAAAACAAAAGAGGGTATGGTCCGCGCTTTCTACCAAACCATAACAACGAATAGTAATTTGGGTTATTATGAGAGCTTTATGGGCGATGAAGGAACCTTACAGATTTCCGAATCGGCTAGCAGGGGGGCAGTGTATAGGGAACAAATGGCTCCTGCATGGGACAAATGGATTGAATTAGGATTCATAACTGCACCACAGGAGCAGGTACAGAAGCCGCAGGAAGGGGTGGTGCTTGATGTACGTGAAACCATTGCACCTCCAAAACACGAATTGCCAGTGACTTTTAACGATCCCTACCATAAACCCCATCTGGAGAACTTTCTTAATGCCGTACGAGGGCTTACAAAACTGACTTGTCCTGTCGATCTGGGATATGAAACTGCTGTAACCGTTTTAAAGGTAAATGAAGCAGTGCGTGCAGGGAGGAAGTTGAAATTTCAGGCGGAGGAATTTGAAGTTTGATGAGCAATCAAATTTTTTTACTCGTTCTGATTTACCTTCTGCTTTGTTCAATGGTATGGGCTCAGGAAGAAGAATTAATAGGTGATGTCAGCGATGGCAGCAGGGCGACACCTGTACATCTTATCCAACTCATTGATCACGATAGCTCGGTGGTTCGTTTGGATGATCAACCTCTTATGCCTTATTCAACCAAAATTACCTGCGGTAAATGTCATAATTATGATAAAATCAGCACAGGGTTGCATTTTAACGCCGGAGATAGTGCAGCTTCTGCTGGACGACCTGGTCATCCCTGGATATACGTGGATCAACAGAGCGGAACACAAATTCCCCTTTCTTACCGTGATTGGCCGGGAACGTACTTGCCTCAAGAGATAGGGATCTCCACATTGAACTTTCTTGAAACTTTCGGACGGCATATGCCGGGAGGAGGGGTTGGCGAGAAAGAGCAGTTCCGTTCTCTGGAGAACCTCTTTCGCTGGCAGGTATCCGGAGACCTGCAAATTAACTGCCTTAGCTGTCATGATGCTGAATTTGCCTATGATCGCTCAGAGTATGCGCTTCAAGTGGCCAGACAAAATTTTCGCTGGGCGGCAACTGCTGCCAGTGCTTTTGTCTGGGTACGAGGATCGGCAAAAGATATGCCAGATAATTATGATATCTACTTTGGAAGGGTACCCGATCAGCCCCAGAAGATGCCACCACAGGTTTTTTATGATAAGAGTCGCTTTAATTATAAAAATGAAGTTTTTTTTGATATTGTCAAAAATATACCTAATGAGAATTGTTATTTTTGTCATTCTACGAAAATTGTAGATTCAACCCGTACACAGCGATGGCACTTTGACGGCGATGTACATATTGAGTCGGGTATGTTTTGTGTGGACTGTCATCGCCATGGATTAGATCATAAGATGGTTCGCGGATATGAAAATGAACAGAGAAATACAGATAAAAGTATGACGGTGACGTTAACCTGTCAAGGATGTCATTTGCCAAATAATGACGAACCTGTTCCTAAAGTTGGCAGATTGGGAGCTCCGCAACCATTACATCTTGGCATCCCTACCGTTCATTTTGATAGACTTACCTGTACCACCTGTCATTCAGGAGAATGGCCAAAGCAGCAGGTGTTACCTATCCGTACTTCTGCTGCCCATGCATTGGGAATGCATGGTGTTATTAAATCAGAACAGGCATTGCCGCATATTTATTCTCCTGTTTTTATTAAACAGTCTGATGGGAAAATTGCTCCTCATAATTTGGTTTGGCCTTCATTCTGGGCAAAGGTAATCAATGACTCAATTGTGCCACTTGAAATGGAGTTCATAAGCCCAATTGTACAGAAATTCATTGTAAATGATGATACATTGGGTATTAGAAGCTGGCTTGATTTAAACAGTGGGGTCATTATTAAAATATTGGATTCCCTGGCCTTAAATATGAGCTCAGAATCAGAACCGGTCTATATCAGCGGTGGTTTCATTTATCGCCGGGATGATGATAACCATCTGCTCCAGGAAACACACAAAATAGCACAACCTTATTCATGGGCAATCGCTCATGATGTTCGGCCTGCCAGACAATCTTTAGGTGCTCGTGGATGCGATGATTGCCATTCCACAAGTTCGCCTTTTTATTTTGCACAACTCGGTATAGACTCGCCTATGGGAATACACAAAAACAAGACCAGAGCGGTAATAGAATTTCAGGAAAAAAATATAATTGCAGCGTGGGTATTTTCATTTTCATTCTTTTTCAGACCTTTGCTCAAAGTATTTATCATTAGTTCATGCTTACTCATTGCAGGAGTCTTGATTTTATATAGCTTTAAAGGTTTAGCTAAAATCACACAAGCAGCTGCCGGTAAAAAATAGGATGGATTATCACCATGTACCAAATTGTTGTTATTATTTTTTTTGTGATTATGGCAGGATGGGTATTCTGGACGGTTAAATCGGGTAATTTTACTACACCCAAACTGAAAATCCTGTTGCAAAAAACCCTCGTATCTAAGAAAGAGTTTATTAAGTTAAAAGGGAAAAGTTATAGTTATGCCCTGCGTATCCTATTTTATCAAATCACGCTGGCACTATTTTTCTTACTGGCAGTTTCAGGTTTTGTGCCAATTATGATTACCGGTGGACACCTGAGTGGTATACCATTAATCATCCATGTAACCATTGCGCCGTTCTTTTGTGTCTCTTTGGCATTGTCTGTTTTGTTCTGGGTGTACTTTCTGCGCTTTGATAGCAAAGACTGGGATTATATTAAGGGATTGAATCAAAAGAGAAAGAAAAAACATAAGGCGATTTTGGATATTAATTTTTGGCAGAAAGTCAATTTTTGGACCTTTGCTACCATTTCACTGCCGGCAATAACATCAATTATTCTAGGTATGTATCCCATATTTGGCACTTCAGGACAGGAAATTCTGATTGAGCTTCATCGCTACAGCACGCTGCTCTTATTTATCGTGGTTTTGTTTCATATTTATTTACTTTTTATTAAACTGAATAATGAAAGTTATATATAAAGTGTTGGAGGTAAGAATTATAT